>Ga0310123_10001021_pt1 | contig 23949 bp, 22 predicted proteins | sample CB6_AW_1057_MG_FD_203505 | JGI IMG/M metagenome (GOLD analysis project Ga0310123, IMG submission 203505) | Marine microbial communities from Western Arctic Ocean, Canada - CB6_AW_1057 | ecosystem: Environmental > Aquatic > Marine > Oceanic | place: Canada: Western Arctic Ocean | collected... | reverse complement strand
CGATGACATCATCGATGTAACCCATGGCTGCCGCTTGGTATGGATTGGCGAATCGGTCGGTGTATTCATCGACCAGTCGCTGCCGCTCCTCTTCTGGATTGCCTGCATTCTCAATACGCCTGCGATGGATAATCTGTACTGCGCCGTCTGCACCCATGACCGCAAGTTCTGCGCCCGGCCATGCAATGTTGTAGTCCGAGCGCACGTGTTTAGAACACATCACGTCGTATGCGCCGCCGTATGCCTTGCGCAGAATCAGAGTCATCTTCGGCACTGTCGCCTCAGAATATGCATAGAGCAACTTGGCACCGTGCCTGATTATGCCACCCCACTCCTGACTTGCTCCGGGAAGGAATCCGGGAACATCGACGAGGGTCAGCAGTGGGATGTTGAACGCATCACAGAACCTGACAAATCGAGCAGCCTTGGTGCTGGCATCGATATCGAGGCAGCCAGCCAGCACTTTCGGCTGATTGCCAACCACGCCGATGGTATGTCCATTGAGCCTAGAAAATCCAACCACGATATTCTGCGCATAGTCGGCCTGCACTTCGAGAAATGCCCCATCATCGACGATTCCAGATATGACATCTATCACATCGTAGGGTTTGGATGAATCTTCAGGAATCACCTTGGTAAGTGAGTCACAGTCTCTGTCGGCTGAATCAGCAGTGCTTTTGTGTGGAAGTTCAGACAGATTATTCGAAGGTAGCAGGGCGACCAATTCTCTCACAAGGTCGACAGCACTTTCATCGTCATCAGCAGTGAAATGTGTGACTCCGGACTTGCTAGCGTGTGTCATTGCCCCACCTAATTCCTCAAAGGATACATCTTCGTTGGTCACCGTTTTGATTACTTCAGGGCCGGTGATGAACATGTGTGCGGTTTTGTCGACCATGATGATGAAGTCGGTAATTGCCGGACTGTATACCGCACCACCTGCACATGGCCCCATAATGACGCTGATTTGCGGAATCACTCCGCTGGCACGGACATTTCGGAAGAAGATCTCGGCGTATGAGCCTAGGCTAGCGACTCCCTCCTGAATGCGGGCGCCGCCACTATCATTCATGCCGATTACTGGTGTCCCTGATTTCAGCGCCATATCGAGTATTTTACAAATCTTTAGGCCGTGCATCTCACCTAGACTTCCGCCATAAACTGTGAAGTCCTGTGCGAAGCAGTGCACCGTTCTACCCTCGATTGTACCGTGTCCACAGACTACTCCGTCACCAGGGATTACATTCTGGTCCATTCCGAAGTCATTGCAGCGATGTTCGACCAATGCATCGACTTCTTGGAAGGAGCCATCATCAAGCAAAGCCTCCACCCTTTCGCGAGCAGTCATCTTGCCGCGATTGTGCTGTGCTTGCACTCTATCTGTGCCACCGCCGGCCTCTGACTGGGCCTTGCGCTTGCGCAGGTCCCCAAGACGTTTGTCTGCTGACTTCATTGGCCTCACCTGCCCGTGTGAGAGGCCCGCCCATGAAGATAGCCCCCGCAGGGGGCTCATTTTGCCGTCTATTGGGCGTGGGGTTGAAAGTCAGCCTTTGGCTGCCACAGGTGTGGACGCTCCGCTGCGCATAGTCATCGCCAAGCCCGGCCTAGACGGGCATGACCGGGGTGCGAAGGTCGTAGCAAGGATTCTGCGCGATTCTGGCCATGAGGTGATTTACACCGGATTACGGCGCACACCAGAGCAAATAGTTCGTATTTGCACCGATGAGGATGCTCAGGTATTGGGCTTATCCAGCCTTTCTGGAGCACATGGTTACCTTTTCCCAAGAGTTTGCGAACTTCTGCGAGAATCCGGGCTTGAGGACATCATTGTATTCGGTGGTGGAATCATTCCCGAAGATGACCGTGATGAGATGTATGGCTCAGGTATGCGGGCTATTTTCGGCCCCGGCACTACTTCCGGAGAGATGCAAGGATTCCTAGATGAGATAATCCGCCGTAATTCAGATGGTGAGAGCGACGGCGTCGGTTCAGATTCTGATTGGCGCTGGGGAAGCGAGTGAGGTGACGAATGTCGACTCTTGAGTCGTTGTGTGCACAGGCGGCAACAGGTAAGAGACTCGCTCTTGCTAAGTTGCTGAGCGCAATCGAGCGTGGCGAGGACCTTGCGGAACACATCCCGATACGCGACTATTCCCCCACACAATGGAAGGTTCTCGGCGTAACTGGGGCACCGGGTGTCGGCAAATCCTGCTTGGTCGACCGTTTGGTCAAGGCTTGGGTCGATGAAGGTGGACAAGTTGCGATTCTCGCAGTCGACCCATCCTCACCAGTCAGTGGTGGTGCGCTTCTTGGCGACCGGATGCGTATGTCTTCTGTCGACGAGGGTAATTCCGTATATCTCCGTTCTATAGCAACACGCAACCTCCCGGGAGGTTTGCCGGCTCGCATTGATGGAATGTTAGATGCACTTGTGTTTGCAGGCTATTCACACATCATCGTTGAGACGGTTGGCGCTGGCCAATCCGAGGTCCGCATCATCGCCGTAGCCGACCGCATCTTGCTGGTTGAAGGACCGGCCCGCGGAGATGTGGTGCAGGCTGAGAAGGCCGGAGTGATGGAATTGGCAGATATTGTTGCCGTCAACAAATCCGACCTAGATGGCGCTGACAAGACTGCCGAGGATATCCGCATGTCATTGCAACTCTCAGAGACAGACGAAGGTGCGCCAGTCATACTCTGTTCCGCCCATACTGGGGACGGCATCTCGGAATTGGTCGAAGCCCTCGCCGAATTGCCCAGCGCACGTGGTGCGACGAGTGCGCGAGCTCGCGAGCGGCTGCTGGCTGCTTGGACTGAATCACTGCTTTCGCACCCGGGTTGGGCCGATGCACTGAAGGCCGTCGAGACCGGCGAGGCCAACGTAAGGGAGGTCATCGAAGACCTCCTCGATGACAGGGATTGATGCAATGGCGGAAATCGAATATGAACCAGACCACACCAAGCACAGCGTAGGCGGCTCATACGGTCACTGGTTCCGCAGAGTAATTCATATCAGTATAGCCCTGATTGCCTGGATATACTACGAGTACGGACAGCAGGTTGCAGATATTCTACACCTCGACAATGCTACCCAATTTGCTGCATTGGTCGGATTGATTTATGCCGCTGTGGAAGCGTTCCGTCTCAAATATGGCATCACGGTGATTGGGCAAAGGGAATACGAGGCTCATCAGGTCAGCGCACTGTTCTGGGGTGTGATATCGGTAGTAATCACCATGATTGTCCTCGAGCCCCATCATCCACAAGGTGTTGCCCACGGATGGCTTGGTTACCCACTGATCGCCTCACTTGCCTTCGGTGACCCTGCATTGGGTGAGATGCGCAGGGCAAGAATGCAGGCGAAGCATGTTGCTGCAGGAGGAACAGCAGTCGTGTTCGCGGTTTGGATTTGCTGTTGGTATCTGGTCGGCACACCGCTATGGCTCTGCTTCATCATGCCACCACTGACGGTTGCAGCCGAGTGGCCGAAACTGAAGTGGATTGATGACAATGCCACGATGTTACTGATACCGTTGGCTGCAACTATCTTGCTGCTGCCCTTCCTTTGATTGTGCATACAGTGAACAAGGTGCCTCGCTAGATTTACAAAGTGCCCACAGGTGAGCGTCACCATGGATGAGGATACAGGACCATTGACCGATGACGCCCCGTCTCAGGGCACCTACGTCTTCGTCTATGTTGCATCGATGATTGCACTGTTGATTATCGGCGTCATGTTCTGGTGAATCCGCACTACTTGTCGTCAGGGCTTTGCGACATCGGGTTGATATGAGCGGGGCAGAAGGTGTCACCGATGTGTGGTATCACAGGTCTGCTGGGCTCGGAGTCGGATGCAGGTGGCATCGCTTCGGCTATGGCAGCCAGCCTTTCTCACCGCGGTCCAGATGGCTGCCGTTCATGGTCAGCATCGGCATCGAATGACGTCAGCATCGGCTTTGGACATTCCCGACTTTCCATCGTAGATATAGCCGGCTCCAACCAGCCGATTCATTCTGACCACGGCTGTACCCTGATTCAGAATGGAGAAATCTACAATTTTTCCTCGATTCGCACTGAGCAGCCGTCCTACCCGTGGCGAACTTCAGGAGATGCCGAAGCCATCTTGGCTGCACATGCCGCTACCATCAGCGCTGCCTTGGAAGTGCCTCAGCCTCTGCAATCATCCAGTATGGTAGGATGGGTCAGGGCGAGCGCAGGGCATGGTGAGTCAGGGAATCCTGCCGAACGTCATGTGGAGTGGATTTCGAGGTTGGACGGCATTTGGGGATTCGCCCTATGGGATGCTCGCAATCAGGAGTTGGTACTGTCGCGTGACCCTTTGGGTGTCAAACCGCTTCTGCGTACGATAACTGACTCAGGGGCCCTGTTATTCGCCAGCGAGGCCAAAGCATTCTGCGCTCATCCAGAGTATACTCCAGTGCTTGATGAAGCAGCCTTAGTAGCACGATTAGCCTTCGAATATCCATTGGACGATACGACATTGTTTGCCGGTGTGGGGCAAGTACGGCCCGGGACGGTCGAGACTTGGCGATTCGACTCTGATGGTCGCGCTGTGTTGACTGGCGTTGCGCGATATAGCCGTGATGAAGTACGACCTTCATCGCATTGGGATTCCGAGGCTGAAGCGTCGGAATTGCTGGCAAGCCTCACCTCCTCGCTTGCCGACCGCTTGATGTCCGATGTTCCGGTCGGAATAGTGCTCTCGGGAGGCCTTGACTCCAGCATGGTTGCCGCCCTCGCACACAAAGCGTCAGAGATGGCTGGCAAACCATTGCCAGAATGCTGGACAGTGGCAGAATCTGAGGATAATCCCGATTGGTTAGCGGCTGAGGAGGTTGCAAGCACCCTCGACATACCACATCATCAACACATTTTGGCTGCTGACTCGTTCTGGAAGGCTCTTCCCGACCTGTCATGGTTTGGTGAGGACCTCGATTTGACGGTGCTGTTTTTCCAACCACTATTCGCGCGAATGGCAGAAGACGTGACCGTGGGGCTATGTGGTCAAGGGGCAGATGAATTGCACGGCGGCTACCCACGCTACCAGAATCTGGCTGAACATCGAAACCTCATCCGCTCACGATTGCAGTCGGTTGACCACCCCGCGGCACAAGCATTGCTTGAAGGAGCAGATGTTGGCCCCACCGGTCCAGCCCAACCCTGGACCGGCTCATCCCACATCCCTGACGAGGTATTCGCAGACCTGCACACTACTCTGCAATACGAATTGGACCATGGGCAGCTGACTAATTTCCAGTTACGGCTGGTCGATAGGCACTCAATGGCACATGGATTGGAGGTGCGAGTGCCTTTCCTTGGCACCTCACATCGTGAAGCATCTCACCGATTGCCGATCCATCTGAGGGTAGACCAGCCGCGTGAGAAGATAGCTCTACGAGCGGCAGCCAACCTGACAGCACTGCCGAAATCCATCGTGCAGCGACCAAAGATGGCTGCTGGCCGCGCGACATCACCTACGATGATCGATGATTTACTGAACGAACTCTCAGGACACGCTGTTGAATACGCCAGCGACATCCCAACCCTTGAGCCGATGTTGAAGTCTCAGCCGGACATCTCAATTGGACTGCGACTATTCCGTTCGCTTCATTTGGTTGACGGAGGCGTTGGCCGTCACGGCAAAGACCTAATGGAACTTCTGGAGGATGTTGAGTAATGGAATACCAAGGGCCGGACCTGCTCTCTGCGCTGCAATCGCGTATTGATTCTCATCAGCAGGAAATATCCGATTGGTTCGCAGAAAAGCGCGCTGGTATTGCAGTTCCAGTGTACGGGTCAGTGGATGTGCGAGATGCAAATTGGAAGGTGGCCGTAGTAGATGCAAATCAATATCCTGCCGGATTCAACAACCTTGATGCATCCGACGCTGACCGATTGGGCGAGCACCTTTCCGATGCTATCCGCGCGCATGGCGATATCCACCACATCCACATCTATCCTGAATCACATACGCGAAATGCAGGCTATGTGGAGAATCTCAGAACATTGGTGCGTTTGCTCAGCGAGCAAGGTTATGCTATCACCGTCGGAAACCCTGAACTCAATGGTATTGATTCCGTCGAGGGGCTGAATGGCTCACTGAGTTTGCACGAGACAACAATCGAAGATGGCATTGATGTGGCTGGAGCGACACCCGATTTGGTCCTGCTCAACAATGACTTGACCGAAGCCGCGTTACCTGACCTCGGAGTACCTATTCTACCGCCTGTGGAGATGGGTTGGCACCGACGGCGCAAGTCTGACCACTTCCGCGCAGTGCAGCCTTTCATTGATGAGATTGCAGCAATACTCGACGTCGACCCGTGGCTGCTTGGCACCCATTGGTTTGTTTCAGAAGACAAGTGCCTTGAGAAGGACACCTGCCGCATCTTGCTCGCCGCCGAAGTCGATGAGTTCCTCAAGCACCTGCAAGAGAAGTACGACGAGTATGGAATCACCGGGCAGCCTACACTATTCGTCAAGAATGATGCAGGCACCTATGGACTAGGCATTCTAGAAATCACCTCTGGACAGGATTTGCTCGAGTTGTCCAATCGTAAGATGAAGCGTCTCAGTTATGGCAAGGGCGGAATGACGGCTGAAGATTTCCTGCTACAGGAAGGAATTCCATCTTCGTTGTCATGGAATGACATGGTTGTCGAGCCGGTAGCATATTGTGCAAATGGCAAGGCGCTGGCTTGGTTCTATCGCGCCAATGCGAAGAAGGGTGAGATGTCCAATCTGAACTCTCCTTCTTCGACTTTCATTGCACATCGTGATATGGAAGAAGCAACTTTTACCTCGCGAATATCCAGTTGGCATATGCTGGTCGCTGAATTAGCCATGTTGGGTATGGGTACCGAGGCGCAGTCAGTGAAGTGAGTTTTCACTGACTTTCATGTTCCAGCAGCCATTTTTTGGTGATTGCACCGTCGGCTGCAGAATAATTCCCCAGCCCCCCGTCCGACTTCAAAACCCGGTGGCATGGCACCAATAGTGGCCAAGGCTGCCGCGCCATCACAGAGCCTACTGCTCTGCTCGCACCGGGGGATTTTGAAGCACGCGCAAGGTCGCCATAAGTCGTGGTTTTGCCGTATGGAGCGTGCTCAATCAAAGTAGTACAGACTCTGAATTGGAATTTGGTAAGCGCCGCCCCATCGAGGGTTGGTGTTGGCAGGGGATCCCCAATGAAGTAGCCCTCAACCCATGCAGTTGCATTGTCCAGATGAGGGTTGCTCGTCGGACGAACCTGCTCATTCGACCATTCGATGCGGGTAAGGCCCTGCGCAGAGGCGGTCAGCACCATTCTGCCCAACGGGGTATCGACAGCACACCGGCCCATGGCTAATCTTCGGTGGTGGAGTCCTTCGACTCTTCGGCCATATCCGGAACTTCATCCATGCCGACGATTTCGTAATTTGATGGGAATAGAGCGACGATTACTCCAGCAATGGCGGCGGCTAGTCCCCACCAGAACATATTGTACTTGATAATCATCTCAAGGGCTACTGCAAGTAGGCATAGCCCACCGATATTGGAAATCCAAACTAGGCGTTTGAATGTTGAAAGTGAGACGCCAGTAGTGCTTCCAGTCACACTCTCGGGACCGAATTCCGCTCCGAAGCGCACCGGGTCTGCCTTCCCTTCACTCATGTCCCTCAACTCCTCGTGCCCTTCGCTTCAACGTATTGGTTCACCTGTCAATCATGGTGATTGCATCAGTTGGGCAGGCTAGAACGCACAGCCTGCACCCGGTGCATGGCTCTCGTAGAATCTTCGCCTTACGATTAACGTCTACTTTCATTATCGGGCTTGCAAGTGGTGTGTCATACAACTCGATGGCATCGTCATCGCACACGATGGTACATTGGTCGCAGCCGATGCACAACTCCTCCTTGACAAAGGCAACAGTTCCTGGTCCGCCTTTCACTTTCTCGCGTTGACCAGTGCGCATCTCATTTAGCGATAGACGGATGCGTATGGCTTGCGCGGCGCGGCGCGTCTCCATCTCCTCCCGACTAGTCATCAACAGTCCTCGTCTTTGCCTCGACCTGACGGGCCAAGAAAGAGACCACATCCAGTATTTCGAAGTCATGTCGAGGGTCACCCTCAAACTTGAGGCATTCAAAGTGGGTGACGCACTTGGGGCACGATGTCAGCATGATATCAGCTCCCGTAGCCCTAACCTCCTCGAAGCGCTGTATACGCAACCCACGACTGTTCTCGTTGCACGACATCATGCTGGAGACACCACAGCACAACGCATCTTCCTTGTTGTGTTCCATCTCGACCATCTTGACTCCGTCAACAGCCTTGACAAGGTCTCTGGGTCCTTCGTAGATGTTCATCTGTCGTCCAAGACGACATGGGTCGTGGTAGGTGACAGTCACATCCTCCTCAGTCTTCAATTCCATATCGAATCCATTTTCCTGTAGGAATTCGGTGGTGTGCATGACCTTGATTCCTTCCAATTCATAATCGCGGGCGAAGGTGTGAAAGCACTCTGCGCAACTGCTGACCAGTGTGTCTATTCCGCTATCGAGTATCTTCTTCTGGTTGTAAGCCTTCAATTTCTCAAAGACCTCGGTCATGCCCTGCCACTTCTGGTCGTGGCCGCAGCATTTGAGGAAGTCGCGCCCGAGATATGCTACATCGACGTCCATCTCCTCGAAAAGAGTGAATGCAGCGGTGGTGGAGTCGCCAAGATTCATCTCGCCCTCATTCACGTGACTGAATACCATTTCTTGGTCGAAATAGTCCACGCATCCGGGGTAGTAGCCGATGTTGCTGCTGATTGGGTATTCGTCTATCGAGATAAACTGCTCATCCGAACTTTCCTCTGCCTCCGCTGCTAGAACTGCCTGCAGCACGGTGTGAGGTATATTGGCGGCAGGTGGGCCACCGACGACCAGACTGCGTCGAATGTCAACATAGGAGTCGTAGTCAACCAACTGTGGACAGGCGTTTGTACAAGCAGAACAGGTCAGACAGGAGTACATCGGAACCCCGTCGTGTTCGTTATTCCACGTATTGTAAATGATATTCAGTTTGTCACCAGCATTGAACAGTCTCACTGGACACGCATCATCACAGAGGTCGCAGCCGTAGCACTTGTTCATCTCATACTCGTATCCTCTCGCCATGCCTCGCATCAGCATGTAGACGATTGCACCGACGCCCAAACAGGGTATGAACAACGAGTAGATCAGTTTTGCATCAAGGCTCTTCGGATTCTTGTGGAAGGTCGGGTTCTCGACCATATATGCTGAAAGTCCCTCCACATCCTGTGGGATTCCCGCAGTGGAGAGATTCAACGCGTCAGTGCGGTCAATCGCAATCCCGTCGTCTCCGATGAGCAGAGGCTGGTAAGCGGAGACTCTGCTGGAGGCGAATACATCCACGCTATCGTCGACATCTGTGTAGGTCACGCTGTAAGCGACCTCGTAATCGCCGCTAGGCAGTTTCAGGGCGCCACTGGAACAAGTTGAGGTCTCAAGAATGACATCATTGCCCTGACTGATTACGAAAGTAGCATCAGATTCACCGACGCCTCGGACTGAGGTGCGATGTGCGCAGATCCAATCAACATAGACCGAATCAAGTCCGAAGTCCTCGATTTTCATTGTCCATGCCTGATTGATGACTACGGCGGAGCCGTCAGCATTACCAGCAACTTGCCACTCACCTTCAACTGCATTCGTTCCAGAAGATACTTGCTGGTGATTATTTGCGTCCAAAAAGTCGATGATATGGAATTGCGTCGGTTGGAATATACCCCAGTTGAGCCAATTCTCAGCAGGTAGTAGGCAGTAATCGTCTCTGCTTACTGCATCTGAACCGGTGAATTGCTTGCTATCCCACGCGCTATTGGATATTGACTCTTCATGGGTGAGGCAAAGCGCAGCCATGGCCGCCCATTGGTCCCCCTCCTCAATCAATACCAATGAGTCAGATGGCTGTCCACGTAACTCCTCAAGCGTCTCGATATCATCCATTGCGCCTAAGCCCTTCATGTCCCAGAATCCATCTTCGTACACTGGCCAAGTCACGCTGAGAAGAAGAACGGTGATAATCAGGGTTCCAAAAGCGACCTGTTTACCCATTCCTGGAGTTGTTCTAGCCCCAATGGAATTCACAAGGAACCATCTAATGCCCAAATACAGGACCACCCACAAGAAAATCCCTGTTAACACCCAAGGAATTGAATTGAAGACTTCCGCTAACCAAGGCTCACGCACGCCACACGACAGGCCATAGTGCGGATTCAATGTGCAGAAATCCGTTCGATTCTTTGAGTAGATCTCGAGGAAGATGTTGATTGAAAATACCGAGATGAACCAGACGTGGGCAAGGTAGACTGCACCCGCGGTGGCGAACCACGGGTCCTCGACACCACGCTTTTCCCGTCCGCCAAGGAATGGAGGCAGGGCAAGGATTCCGACTGGTAGTCCTGTGATGAATGCACCCCACCAGCCAGCGTTCCAAGCGATGACTGGCTGGCCGAAGAAATCGCCAATCGGGCCCGCAGGGATATCGAATTGAGGGAGGTATTCGCCCCAGCGAAGGTACCCGTAGGAGAATAGAACATACCAGTCAGGGAACACGAAACCAGCTTGTGCGAACGGGTCGGCTGCGCTGTGTAGTGGTGGTGGGATAATCCACGAATAGAAGCTGAGCACCGCCATAATGGCTGCGAAGATGATTGTGTCCCGTACTGCCTCATGTGGCCAGAACGCATGGCCGGTGAAAACTCGTCGCCGCTCTTTTTCGTGGTCAACGAGTCTGTCCTTCTCGCGAACATAAGTGTCCGCGATACGGCCAAGGTTTTCCATCAATCCCATTCATTCACCTCAATCAATGCGGCTCCGCGATTCCTTGTACCCAGACGATGAACAGATGGATGATAATCAGTGCCGTAACTATCACAGGTAGGATGAATACGTGTAGGAAATACATTCTCGTCACCGCCTGATAGGTCAGCGACGTTCCACCGAACATCAGGTTGGCTGCCCAGCCTCCAATCAATGGGGTGGAGTTGGCCATGTTGATGCCGATGGTGGCTGCGCCGAATGCGAGAGCATCCCACGGCAATAGGTAGCCGGAATATCCGAAAAAGATGGTGAAGAACATCAGCCCAACGCCGATGAGCCAATTCAATTCACGAGGGTTGCGGTATGCGCCGGTGAAGTAAACTCGGCACATATGGAGGAATACTGATGCGACCATGAAGTGGGTTGCCCAATGATGCAGTGAGCGCATGATATAGCCGAATGGCAGTTTGGTCATGATGTACTCCATGCTTTGGTATGCCGGAGTTGGGTCACCCTGTCCTCCGGGGACGTAGTAGATACCGAGGACGGTGCCGGTGATGATTAGAATGATGAATGCGATGAATGAGATTCCACCGAGGCAGTATAGTGGATACCAATACCAGATGATTCGCAATTTGTATTTCTCAGCGTGTGTGAGAGGCATCTGGCGATGCATGCTATAGTAAGAATCGCGACTCATCGCCCAATAATCTTGGATGCGGAATCTGGTATCAAGCCAAGAGAATACCCAAAGGAAGGACTTCTCCACTAGACCCAGTCTTCCAGTCGATTCAACAGCGCGCAGTATTTCCTTGCGCGGCATTTCTTCATTCTCCTTGCGGAGAGTGAAGGCGACAATCACCGTGATGATGGCGATAAACAATCCTAGAAACCAAACCTGTAGCATTTCTCCCCCTCAATCGCAATATGTGTACCAATCCATGTAGTCAGTTATTCCCTCGATGACGTCACCTTTGATTTCGAAGGGAATCAATGGCATCCCCACCGGCGTTGGCCCGCCAGTCCTCCTGATGCCGAAATAATCGAATAACGTGCCATTGGAACGGTTACGGTTCCTATTCACCTCAAGCATTGTTGGGTCATAACGGCTGGAATGGCAGATGCAGAATAGTTTGTTGCCGCCGGAATCGACACCACCTGGCAGCCAGTTGTCAGCGGTCTCGGCGCGGGAGACCAATTGCCAACCCGGGATACAGCATAGATGCGGACAGCGGCTGAAGATGAGCAGTAGGTTATCGTGTGGCTCAAACACAGTTCCTACCATCTCCTCACCGTGTCCGATGTAGGCCCCGGCCGCGTCATAGCCTTCACCATACTGCAGACGCGGCTTGTTCTCAGAAACTGCTGACGATTTGTTCTCCTCGTGAGGCACATAGACCACATTCACCGGAAGCCCATTCCAAACACCTTGGGCACCTGACATGCCAGTGACGGCAGTTGCTGCCTGTGCTTGGAATACAGATTTTGTCATCACCTCTAGGTGCAGTGAGCCGAACCAGACTGTATCTTCCTGCCCTTTCGGAACCCAGAATCGGACACCGGCGTCGCCTCCAGACCCTGAGTCAGCGCCCATCAGCAGGGAGGCGAATCCAATGGTTCCAAGGCTAGCCATGGCAATTACTCCACCAGCGGTATTGAGTGCGTATTTCATGAACAGGCGACGGTCCAGTGTCTTCACACCTTCACCTTCTCCGCGATCCATAGCGGCACCGGGTGCTGGTCGGAGTCGGAATTGCCTCGCCATTTCTTCTCACCTCATATCTTGTAATCTACCCAACCTTCTGGGTCATTCTCGGGGATGAACTTGTTTCTACGATACTTGACGAGGACAGTGTCGGGCATTACCCAACGTAGGTATACGACACCCATGATGATGAGAGTTGAGAAAACCATCGCCAATTCAAGGGAGAGCAACTGTTGGTCCCAACCGTTGATCAGACCATATGATAGCGAGCCGGACCAATATAGGGTCCAAGCCAAACCCCAGACGAAGACCATGGTAACTAACCAAGAATCAGATGACGATGACAGAGTAGACCTGACAATCGCACCAGCCTCTGGTTCGTCGAAGACGCCGTGGTCCACTGCTGCGATGTACTCATCCTCTGAGATTTTCACACCTTCAAGTATCGTGCGAGCATCCTCAATGGAGACCTCACCGGACTTGACCTGCTTGAGCAGCCTCATCACGATGTCATCGCTCACAACTGGTCCCCCCTTCGCAGGTGCTTCATCCTGAGTTTGAGTAGGTTAGTTCGGCCGCCGTAGTGGCTGCTGAACCCGTAGCGGAGGAAGAATCCGCAGAACAATATCACTAGAATCACTGCGCCGAATCCGAGAAGACCGAGCCAATGGGCACGGAATACAGCCCCCATCTCGTGAAGGTTGGTTTCGTCGCCACCCGCAGCCTGCGGCTCGATCTCACCATTGCTGTTGTAGTGAGCTTGAGTCATACCGGTGTCCTCACCTTCAGAAAGCGAGAATGCGATACGATTCCATGCATCCGGGGCTGCAGGTGCGCCATCGCCGTCCACAGCGTTACCAGCAAGCCAAAAGGTCACATCACCGCTGCCGGATGCTGGTGCAGTCCAAGTGATATGCCAAGTCCTGTCTTCGGTCTTAGCCCCTGCTGAAGTATGAGTCAGAGTATCGGTCTCATCTCCATTCTGAACCAAGGATTCGTAGCCATCACCCGGCCCCAGAGTCCCTTCAGAGACTTTCATCGAGAACCCACCGGTATTGGAGTGGGTATCCATCTCTGGGCCGCCGATTAGTTGAATCATCAACTGGTAGGTTGTACCCTCTGACCAGAAATATGGCACACCATCTAGAATCAGAGTGACGCTGTCGTCAGGAGCGAACTCATTGTTGGAATGGCAAGTACATCCGCTGACGGCAACATCTGTATCGCCTTCCGCTTGATCTCCAGTAATTCCCGATGACCTTGCATCGGTAGCGCCGGCCAAAAGCAGCAGAACCAGTAGTGCCAACAAGGGCTTCGACAACACCTTTCCTGAATGCGACATGGAACAGCCTCACCTATGGTGAGTTGCTCGACCTGAAATCCCTCCATAAACGTTCCCTGCTGGCCCGGTGGTGACGGGTTCGCAGTGGGCCATTCGCACCATCGTCACAATCATTCCCTGAACCCGTAATAACACCGCTGTACTATGCACTTCTCCGGCACCAGTATCAAGTGAAGCCCCCGCTTCGCGGGAAGTGGTGAGCAAATGGGGGACCCAGTATGGAAGAATGTTTACCATCTCAGCGATGAGCAGTTGACACAACTTGAGGCCGCCGAGACGGCAATGGAAAAGATGGATTTGTCAGAGGCTGAGAGAATTCTGCTGGCGATGTTGGAACATGATTTTGAGTGCATCCCGGTTCTCTCCAATCTTGGCCATATGTATGGCAAGTATCTCAGTGAATTCGAGAGTGCAGTGGAATACTATGACCGAGTACTCGCCATCGAGCCGGATAATGCATGGGCGCGTGACGCTCGTCGTCGTTATGCACGTTATCTTGACAGTGACTGAGTGCGAATGCTATTGACCCCCCACGGATGTTGAGCGGTCGTGGCCGAAGGAGAACTGCTAGTGGCTGGCTTGGGTGGCTTGGGTTGCCAATGGGCTAGGCGAGCCCATGCACGCTCAGAGAGTTTGGTCGATTTGGTTTTGATAGACGCCGACGATTCATCGATTCAAGATGCTCATCATGCACATGCTATCTCTCTCGGTGAAGACCCCAGTGACGAGGGATGTGCTTGCCTGCCTGAATTGGCCGAGGCCCGAATGCGCAGCATGATGCCGCTGACGCAGAGATTTCTGGAACCGGCTGAATTAGTGCTGATCATGTGTGGCCTTGGTGGTGGCGTTGGCTCGGGAGCCTCGGTCGAATTTGCTAGGCAGGCAGCGCAGGCCGGTTGTATGGTACTCTCGGTCGCTGCGATGCCTTTTGAGGCGCAACCGGCGCGGCGAAAAATCGCCGAAGAGAGTCTCGCCCGATTGCGTAGTGTCAGCCATATCTGCGTAGAATTGTCACTGGACCGGCTGGCATGGCAGGCGAGGGAGCGGGGAGTTGACTGGTCACAAGGTGCAGCATGGCTTGAAGAGCTCTCTGAGGGTTTGATGCACACTCTCGCAAAGGTCGGTTTGATTAATCTCGATTTGATGGACCTGCGAGCAATTATCTCAAAGGAAGGCGGCTCGACGATGTTGGTTGCCGAAGGACACTGTGACGAGGCGGACGAGTTGTTTGCGAGGGCACGCTCAGCCCCCCTCGCTGCGATGGAAATCAGTGGGGCCAGTGGCTGCCTTCTACAGATTGAGGGTGGTCCACACATGACTCTCAAGCATGTCGAGAAGGTTGCCGAGGCATTCACCCGTGGGCTTTCCGACGATGCTCAGGTCATCATCGGCGCACGCATCACACCTGAACTTGACACAAGAATGCGGGTCGTCGCTGTGGTGGCAGGACTCCCACGAAAAATAGCAGTGGGCTTGGTATGATTAATCGAGGTCGATGAGTTCAATCTCCTCGTCATCATCATCTTCCCAATCGACGTCCGCTCCTTGGATACTTGAGGTGGAGTCATCGACTACGTCATCCGGGCTTTTCCACCCGGCCTCATCCCAGTCATCTGAACCGTTTCCGTCTTCGTCAACTTCTGAGCCCTCGTCATCATCGCCCTCCCCTGCTTCGGGGGTGTGGCCATCTGCAAAGGACTCAAGTCTTCTGATGTGAATCCAAACCAAGGTCGCAGCAGTCACAGCGTGCCCGAGTCCCATGGCTACCGAAAGTGAGGCTTGCGAACCAGTTGCAGAGATAGTTGCTGCTAGCATCGAGATAGTTGCTGCATAGCCAAATCCGAACGACAAGCCCCAGAACAACGCATTGTCCCGAGTGAAGAGCACGCTTTCTTTGCGCACGCCAGTGCTTGAGATGCCCCAGATGGCACCTATCACGGTGATAATCATCAGTATCAATTCCTCGATAACCACACTGATGCTGAATCCACCTGTGGAAAATCGGCGCCAAGTTGCGAGCAGATGGTAGGCGACCAGCAGTTGCAGAATTAGCCCCCAAAGGTAGGCGCGAGTGGCCACTCCTCGGATTCGTCCTACCTTTGCGCGGGTCTGTGATGTGCGCCATAATACGAGGGCTTGCACACCACCTACAACCACAAGATAGCCGAGCGCTGCCAAGATTTCTCCGAATCCTATTCCATCTTCTCGCATGCCGAGTATGATAATCCAAAACAATACTCCAGCGGTGACCATTACGACAGTTACGTGTGCGGTAGCACTCGTCTTGGTCCTCGCCTTCTTCCCGTCAGTACGCTTTGATTGAGGTAGCCACGAGTCGAGAGTCAGCCTCGTGCTAGTGGAGAAGGAATAGGCCTGCCCTGCCGACCACAGCAGAAACATCCCGCCGATTCCGATGGCTATTGGCTCCACGTAGTCAGAAAGAGGTCCGTGGAGAAGCATCAGAATGACCGCTGCCACCGGTACTGAAAGTGATAGGGGAACCAGCCAACAGGCAATTGTTCCGAGTACAACTTTGCGGAGCATATCACCTATGCCGGCACTCGGCTCCTCGCTCTCCGGAAACCGACTCCATTTTGAGATGAGGTCAAATCTCTGCAGGATTGCAGTGAGTGCATACCCGGTGGTGAAGCCGAGGAATACTGCAATCCCGATGGTCAATCCATTATCCATGCTAGCGAATATGTGTGCTGCGACGGTGGCTAGAATGAGTAGTAGCAGATGCGGCAGCGTCTTCGGTGAAAGCAGCGTAAAAATCAGGTCCGAAAGGCGAGCCGGCTCCTCAGCCCTCATCAACTCGTGTAAATGGCGTTCCGAATCAATGGCTTCAGAGAAATCAGTATCATCCTCATCTGGATCTTCTCCTTCCTCTGGAGCGTCCTCACCCTCATCTGCCATGATTATCCGACTGAGACACGGCTGTTAAGGTCGATGACCATCGCCCCTTCGCCATGCCCCCTGTACTGAGCAAGGCGAAGCGCCCTAAACGACGCTGGCTAGGCTGCAATGTTTCCTCCAATCTTTCACAACGCGACCAGGTTGAGGTCGCTCTAGCAGAATGTGCTGTATCGGAAGGTTGGAGACTATTCGATTTCATCCCTCAACCAACTCCGGGACGGGCAATCATCCGCGTACCATTGACCGACCATGTTCAATGGAGGGCTGCGTTGGAGGAGTCCGAATTATTTGAGCCGGTGACCACATCGGGCAAGATTCGATTGGTGCGCGAGCGAATGGATATCTCGCGACCTCGACGGCCGCGTAGGCGTTGAGTGACCTATCGTCACATCAGCACCCTTGATGTGGGGGCTTCCCTTCGCCGCTCCTATGGCTGGTGGAGGAGATGCACCGAGTGTATCCACATGGGATCTAGCAGTGCTCGCTGGCGGCATCCTGCTGATGTCCACAGTGTTCATTGCTGTGTGGACCCTGCCTGTTACCAAAGAGTTGGATGGGGCCGAGGAGGTTCTATTGGTACATACCGGTGTATCGGATGCGATGCTCTCTATCGATGTAGGCAAAGCTGAATCGTGCATGATACCCAATGGTACGACGTGCGATGGTTTTGAGATAATCATCATTGAGAGTGAAGGTGGCGATTGGGATGGAGTAATTCCGTCCAATGCAATACGCGTGGATGTGCTCGATGGTAAGGACGTGGAGACTGTGAGGTTTTCTGACCCGCTACCGCAAGGAGAATACCGAGTGGTCTTCGATGGTGAAGGTGAGTATTTCTTTGAGGCCGATGTTAACCGTTCAGTGCCACACGAATACATCCCTTCAGTATTCGGTGCATTCCTGATTGTCTGGGGCATGTGGCGCGGCCGTCAGGAACCAGTTGAATGAAGTCCGAGCCATCGCAGGCTCTCGTTCGAAGCAATGGATCGAACCACCCCATCATTATCGCGGACTAATAGTGCAGCTGAATCAGTGAGTCCAACTATTTCGACCGGGGTGGACAAGTCGCCTCGTTCAAGTTCAACAGCGGTGTTGAGCAGAGGTCGCATCAGTTCCCATGCCGATATGGAAACCCCGTCATCGCTGAATGAATCGAGAATCGATGGTTCATCGAACCGGCTTGCAATTGAGGCGTGCAGTATCCGTGAGAACTCCAATCTATCTAGGCACTCATCTGTAACCTCACTGAGTGATGAAGCCGGAAAGGCATCCTGCTCAGACGATTGCAGATTCAAGCCGATTCCCAGCGCAATCGTGGTCGAATCACCTTTACCACGAGATTCGGCCAAAATACCGGCCATTTTGCGATTCCCCCCATCGTTGGAAATCCATAAATCGTTGGGCCACTTGATGAAAACTCCCTTATTCACCAAGCGCTGAGCCCACTTCCAACATTGCGATGGCAACGGTTCATGCAGAATTGCTGAGACCGCGTCTGCAACAGCGAGTGCTGCACCGATTTGTAGCCTTTCAGACCCATGTTTTATAGATTCTATACCTATGCTCCATGAGCCAATGAACGCCCCATCAAGGCTTTTCCAGACTCTGCCGTGCTGCCCACGGCCTTTGGTCTGCGATTTGGCTGTGAGCAGAGTTCCGACTGGGCAGGATGATTCAACAATCAGATCGTTGGTGGAGGTCACCACATCCATGTGCTCAGGCTCCACTCCCTCAAACGGCCTCCAAACCGCTGTTACCATTAGTTGCTCACCCCCGAGTTGGCGGCGGCGCACGACTCTGCTCGCCCAGCCTGCACGAAGCCAACTGCTTGGCACATTTCCGCCGGTGCTATTGTCGGAATGCACGAGTAGAATAATTCCAGCAGGATTGAGGATTTGTGGCGCCTTGAGTAATGATTGAATCAGAGAGTCTGTGCAACTCATTGCTTCATCGCGACTACGGGCATCCAGTAGCCCCGCCTCTTCCAGGGGGCCCAATCTTTCAGCATCGGATTCAATTTCGAGATAAGGTAAGTTCCAACAAATCAAGTCAACCGGTCTTTGCGGGATCCACCCCTCGTCATTTCCGCTGAATGGACCGCCTTCCCTGACTTTCAGCCGGTCAGAGCACGCGCAATTTTCGGCATTACCGACTGTGGCTGCTACTGCGAGGGGATTGATATCACAGGCTTCTACCATCCATCCTCTCATCGCTGCTGAGATTGAAATTGCACCACTGCCACAACCGATCTCAAGCAGCCTTCTTCCCTTCCCTGGCCCCAATAGTCTCAGGACCTCATCGAGGAGCTCGGAGTCCTCTTTGGGAGGGTAGACGGTAGGTGGTACTCGTAGATGGATTTCGGGCAAGCCCTCACTATTCCACATGTGGGTGGACGCCGCGCCTCTTGCCGATTTGGCCTCTCTCCCGATTGTCATGAAACACCCCTCTGGTCTACTGAATCGGCCTTTGGGGATGAGTTTGCCGCTAAAATGCGACACCTTTATGGCGATAGAGTATGAGGGGGGATTGTGACCGGTCACCCCCGGTCCATGGCTAGTTAGGGCCTCAGCGTGGCGTATGCTTCGCCGCAAGGTTTTTGAACACCCCCTCGGTCGGCGGTAGGCCCACATCTAGCCATGGGCCTGTAGCTTAGTCAGGTAGAGCATCCGGCTTTTAACCGGACGGCCGGGGGTTCAAATCCCCTCAGGCCCGCTCTCGGCAGGCTCCGGGTCCTGCGTTTGACGTGGGTGCGGGGGTAGTAAAATGGTCGTCAAAAGTTCTACAAAAAAGCGGTTAATTGAGTTGGGTGTTCCCGAGGAATTGGCCCACAAGTTGGCAGATGATGCCAATATGGATGCTATCAAGCAAATGAGCGCCAAGGATGTCTGTAAGAAACTCAGTCTTGAATCCGAGGATGCTCAACTTGAGAGTGTGATGAAGATTATTCGCGAACAGGGCACTCGCAAGCGCACCCGCTCGCGTAGAGTGACTATCTCCGCCAAGGCAATCGAGGATGACGACATTCCTACCGGAGATCACCGATTCAATGTCCTGAACCATCATCTGGTTCCCCATCACGAACTCATTTCCATCGAGGAGGAGGAGACTTACCTTGAGCCTTGGAGTCTACTTCAAACCGAGGCAGATGGATCGCTCCGCCTCGCCAAGGAATTACTACCTAAGATTCTCATTACCGACCCGGCAGTCCAGATGCTGAAAGAGGCTGCTGAACTTGAAGACGACGAACTGCCCGCAGGTTGGCTGACCAACCGTGTGGTGCGTATTGTGAGGTACAGCCGCTCGGCGGGTACCAGTGAAGCATACCGCCTGATTGTGGAGGGCAGCTGAAGGGGTGAATAAAATGAAGGAAATCATAAACACATATTTTCGCGAGAAGAGTTTGGTAAACCACCAGCTTGCTTCCTACAACGATTGTATCCCTACAGCGGACAGCCAGTCCAGTCGTTTTGAGAAAATCCTGCGTAACATCCGTATTGGTACGGATGAAACAATCGAGGATGACGAAGGCGGCATCATCAAACTCGACGTTCTCGATTATGAGATAGAAGTCCGGATGAAGAACATCCAACTTGGCCCACCCACTATCCGAGAGGCCAACGGTTCCGAGCACCCATCTTCACCGCTTGAGTGCCGTCTGCGCAAGATTACCTACATGTCTCCTGTTTACATGGATTTCACAATCCACCGCGATGACCTGCCTGCACCAGTAATTGAGGACCGCGTTCAAGTTGGCAATCTGCCAATCATGGTGCGCAGCCGTCGCTGTAATCTGCATCCTGCTCACATCGACCCGAACCGCACCCTCGCTCCTGAGCAGAGCGAAGAGGACCGCGAACACTACCTGCGCCTACTTGAGGGCAAGGGAGAGGACCCTCACGACCCGGGTGGCTACTTCATCATCAACGGAACCGAGCGCGTCCTCATCTCCATGGAGGACCTCGCGCCGAATCGAGTTACTGTTGAGATGAACAAGCGCTATGCGCGTAAGACTGAGGTTGCCAAGATATTCTCACAGAAGGAAGGTGTGCGTAAGCCTCTCACTGTCGAGAAGCGGAAGGATGGGCTGCTGATGGTGAAGATTAGCAGCGCCGGAACAACCGCCATCCCGGTCGTATTGTTGATGCGCGCGCTGGGAATCGAGAATGACCAGGCAATCTTCCAAGCAATCGCTGGCCCTACTGAGACGTTCAAGTACATCGTTGCCAACATTAACGATGTCAAGGACAACGATGAGTATCTGGTTGAGAATCACGATGAAGCGATGGCTTGGCTGGAGAAGAAGTTCGCAGCCGGTCAACAGAAGGAATATCGTGAGCAGCGCGTACAGAACCTGCTCGACAAGGAACTACTCCCTCACCTCGGAAGTCTCGAGGAGAACCGCCAAAAGAAGGCAATCTTCCTTGGTAGAATAGTCCGCCAAGTTCTTGAGATGGCTATCACCAGCCGTGAGCCGAACGACAAGGACCACTACGCGAATAAGCGCGTACGTCTTGCCGGCGACCTCATTGAGGACCTATTCCGTGTATCTCTCCAACAATTGGCTCGTGACCTCAAGTACCAACTTGAGCGTCACCACAACCGCAAGCGCGAACTCAAAATCACTTCGTGCCTGCGCCCCGACGTCTTGACATCCAAGGTCATGCACGCACTCGCTACCGGTAATTGGGTCGGTGGCCGTTCCGGTGTCAGCCAGTTGCTGGACCGCACCACTTTCATCTCCGCACTTTCGCATATGCGCAGAGTGACCAGCCCCTTGGTTCGTAGCCAACCACACTTCGAGGCGCGTGACCTTCACCCCACCCAATGGGGACGGCTTTGTCCAAACGAAACCCCTGAGGGACAGAACTGCGGCCTAGTCAAGAACGCAGCTCAGATGATTGATGTCTCCGAAGCGGTGGCTGAGGATGATGTCAAGGAATTGCTCGCCGAAGCAGATGTCGACCCGCAGCCTGCTGGCTGGGCCGAGGGTGCCCGCATCCACGTCAATGGTGACATCTTCGGTCTGCACATGAACCCACACAAGCTGGTTGCGCACTTCAAGCGCCGCCGCCGCAGGGGCCTCATTCGCCCCGAGGTCAGTATCAGACACGATGCTCTCAACCGTGACATTTTCATCAACACTGACAAGGGCCGAATACTCCGCCCGCTGTTGGTATTGGATGGTGGCAGCCTCACCCTCACTGCTGATCATCTCAAGAGGCTGCGCGACCGCGAAATGAACTTCACTGACCTCATCAATCAGGGTGTTGTCGAGTGGATTGATGCAGAGGAGGAGGAAGACCTCCTTGTCGCACCTCGTCCTTTCGACCTCCCGTCTGTGAGCCCGCGCAACAAGCGCCCGATGAACCCCGCCAAGGTGGAATGGGTGAATCTAGGCGAAGAAGGGATTTCTGCTGCCAAACTGAAGGCTGAGGTCAGAATGCCGAATGGGAAGGTCAAGACCGAGACATTCAACGTGAACCTGAATTACTACCAAGAAGGGCTAGACAAATTACGCCGTCTAGAGAAGAAGACTGGCGACGTTCTCATCTACACGCACGTAGAGATAGACCCGCAACTGATTCTCGGTGTTTGTGCTAGCCTTGTTCCATATCCAGAGCACAACTCAACTCCAAGAGTTACTGGTGGGACTGCAATGGTCAAGCAGAGCCTCGGAATTCCGAGTTCTAACCATCGCCTCCGCCCAGATACCCGCCTACACGTCCTGAACTACCCTCAGAACTCGATGGTGGGGACTCGCTCTATGGAAGCGACCCGGTTCCTCAACCGGCCGGCTGGACAGAACTACGTCGTCGCTATCCTCAGCCACCATGGCTACAATATGCAGGACGCTGTCATCATGAATCGGGCTAGTGTCGAACGCGCTCTTGGCCGCTCGACCTTTGTCCGCACTTACAATGCTGAGCGCCGCCGCTACCCCGGTGGCCAAGTCGAGGAGATTGAGATTCCAGGCACTGGCCTTGATGAAATCAAGGGGCTGAAGGCGCCTGAGGCTTATGCTCACCTTGAGGCCGATGGGCTACCACCACCTGAGATTGAAGTTTCAGGTAAGCCGATAGACAGAGACCGCTGCCCCGGAGTTCTTGTTGGAAAGACCAGTCCACCACGATTCCTAGAGGAGAGCCAAGGTGCTTTCCTACAGGCGCAGGAGCGACGTGAGAGCAGCATGATGGTGCGACACGGCGAATGCGGATATGTCGACAACGTATTCATCACTGAGAGTCTAGACTCTGGCAGACTGATTCGCATCACTCTGCGTTCCAGCAAGATCCCTGAACTTGGTGACAAGTTCTCCAGTCGCCACGGACAGAAGGGTGTTATCGGCCGACTCGTCGACCCCGAAGATATGCCTTTCACTGTCGATGGAGTAGTACCAGACCTACTCATCAACCCTCACGCGATTCCGAGCCGGATGACCGTCGCCCACATCCTTGAGATGATTGGCGGTAAGGTCGGTTGCATGGACGGTCGATTGATTGACGGCACCGCTTTCGGCGGTGAAAAGGAAGACAGCCTTCGCGAAGGCCTGCTGCGGCATGGATTCGCTCACACTGGCCGCGAGAACATGATTAGCGGCGAGACTGGCGAGTCTTTCCCATCCGAAACCTTCGTCGGCGTCATCTACTACCAGAAACTGCACCACATGGTCAGCGGTAAGATACACGCACGCTCTCGCGGTCGTGTTCAGATTCTAACCCGTCAGCCAACTGAGGGCCGTGCCCGACAAGGTGGTCTACGATTCGGTGAGATGGAGCGTGATTGCTTGATTGCGCACGGCGCTTCCATGGTCATCAAGGACCGTCTACTCGACGAGTCCGATGGCTGGGAACTCTACGTGTGCGCTGAGAGTGGACACATAGCATTCTGGGACTGGCGCAAGCGCTGCTATGTCAGTCCAATCCACGGTGATAAGGCAGAGGTCTTCCCGGTGCAGACGTCGTACGCGTTCAAACTGCTCCTGGACGAAATGAAATCACTTGGAGTGGCAATGAGACTTGAACTGGAGGACCGAAGATGAGCCGAGACGTAGCAACAATTCCGAAGCGTATCGCTTCAATCAAGTTTAGTCTGATGGACCCGAATGAGCTTCGCAAGATGTCTGCGGTTGAGGTCAAGACTGCTGATACCTACAA
>Ga0310123_10001019_pt1 | contig 23975 bp, 23 predicted proteins | sample CB6_AW_1057_MG_FD_203505 | JGI IMG/M metagenome (GOLD analysis project Ga0310123, IMG submission 203505) | Marine microbial communities from Western Arctic Ocean, Canada - CB6_AW_1057 | ecosystem: Environmental > Aquatic > Marine > Oceanic | place: Canada: Western Arctic Ocean | collected... | reverse complement strand
TAAGCAAGTAGAATCTTTTTCGGGATCAAGATCCCATCTAAGAGTATCATTTGGATCTGGATTTTTATGATATTTAATTACCAATATTTTATACTGAATATTATAAAATTATATATAATAAAATTCAGATTATAATTTAAGCGGAAGTGGCTCAGTGGTAGAGCATCTCCTTGCCAAGGAGAAGGTCGCGAGTTCGAATCTCGTCTTCCGCTCCAAAACTATCAATTTAAATAATTAATATGAAAATTAAATCAAGAAAAAATATTTTACTATGATTAATGAAATATTGAAATTGGATGATCCCTTGAATAAATTTCTGGAACTTGGTATCCAAGCATTAGATAAATCTAGAGAAATTACCAAAAATGTTGATTCTTCTAAAAGTTCTCTAAAAGAAGATGGAAGTTTACTGACGGAATTTGATATTAAAGTAGAAGAAGAAATTTTTAAGATTTTAAGTAAAAGTGATGGAGACATAATCACAGAAGAAATTCTTGGAAGGAAAGATAATAAAGATTATTGTTGGTATATAGACCCTATCGATGGTACTACTTCATTTTCTAGAGGTATACCTCTGTTCGGAACAATTATAGGGTTAACCTATAAAAAAAAGCCAATAATGGGTTTAATTGATATCCCAAAATTACAAGACAGGTTTATTTCTGTTGAAAATTTTGGGGCTGAAAAAAATGGACAAAAAATAAAAGCGTCAACCACTAAAGTTTTATCTGAATCATTAATAATTTATGGTTCTCCACAACGATTTAAAAAAGAAGGAATGTTAGATAAATTACAAATAATTAATTCAATAGTTTGGGATTCAAGAGGGTGTTTTGATTGTTTTGGTTATTCACTTGCTTTTTCTGGAGCAGTAGACTTAGTTTTAGAGGTGGATTTAAATTTATGGGAAACTATCGCTCTAGAATCATTAGCTAAGGAATCAGGAGCAGGATACGCAGAACAAAGTTCTATAAACGGAAAGAAAAATTTAATTTTTGGTTCGAAGAATCTTTTAGAAGAAAGTATTGATATTATGGGTGGCGACTGGAGCATCCAATAAAGACAAAAATCAAACAATCTTCTGGAACTTTCGAATCATTCAAAGCAAGAAAATTTCGTTTATTCTGGCTTGCTTCTTTGGGTTCTGTAGGTGGAACTCAACTATTTACTTTGGCAAGTGGAAAATTAATCTATAACATAAGTGGCTCAGAATTTTTTTTAGGTTTAGTAGCAGCAGTATTTGGGTTAGGAACTATAGTTATAAATTTCTTAGGTGGAGTGATTGCTGATAGATTAGAGAAAAAAATTCTACTGATAATTACGTCTTTTTGTTCTAGTTTAATTTTAATAATTTTGGCCATGGTTGATAATTTAAATTTAGAAACAGTATCCATTGTTATAATTTTATCTACTATATTGGGCCTTATCAGTGGTTTCGATTGGCCAGTAAGATCATCTATATTTACACAATTTTTAGATAATAAAGAGCAGATAGTAAGTGCTGTTTCACTCAATGCTATTTTGTGGCAGGGAGTAAGAATTATCGCACCGGGTATTGGAGGATTTATCATTGCATATTATGGAACTCAATCTATTTTTTATATGAGTGCAGTAGGTTTTTTTATAATGGGCATCATAATGATAAGAATAACCCCAAATAAGAGTTTTGATAAAGTTGAGAAAAAAAATAGTGTAAAAAAATCAATCTTTCAAGAAACTTTAGAAGGAATTAAGTACATATATGAAAATAAAATTTTTAGAATAATAATACTAGCGAGTTATTTGACTAGTTTTTTTGGGGTATCTTACCTACAATTGCTTCCTTCTTTTGCTGATAGTTATAAATTATCATCTAGAGGTGACGTATCTGCTCAAGTATTGGGAATTTTATTATCAAGCGCAGGAATAGGAGCTGTTTTTGGTACAACAATTACTTCCAATTTAAAAAACAAAATAAATATAGGTAAATTAGCATTTGCTACAAATGTAATATCCGTCATCTTTTTATTGTTATTTGGTATTTCTAATTTTTTTATTAATGAAAATAATATATATTCCAACCCATGGATTTCTTACAATTTATTACTTTCATTACTTTTTACTTTCTTAACAAGTACATTTAGTTCAATTTTTATGGTTTGTTCAATGTCAATACTTCAATTGAATGTACCAGATAAATTAAGAGGTAGAGTTATGGGAATACATACAATAACTTTTAGTTTAATGTCAGTTGGTGCATTGATCTTAGGATTACTAGCAGAATTTTTTGGATCAAGTATTGCAGTTATGAGCAGTTCAACTTTACTTATAATAATAAATTTATATATTTTTATTTCAAAAAAAGAAATGAGAAATATATAAATCATTTCTCATAATTTAAAATCATTTTTACCATTGTAGAAATTTCTTCATTATCATTAATCCATTTTATATAATCAGGATGTAATTGCTTAACAGTTGTTATTTTCTGGTTTTCATACTTCCCTTTTGCAAAAACTAAATCATTATTATGTGAAATTTTAAAAAAACCTTCTTTATCTAAAGTTTTAATATTTTTATCGTTATAAATAATTGTGTTGAGGTTAATATTTTTACTAGAAAGTTCAGTTTGTTGTGCAAGAAATAATTCTAAAATAGACTCTGTTTTTTCGTTTGATTTTCGATCAAACGAGTCAACTTCTACTGAGCAAAATTCTTTAAGGGCATTTAACAAATTTCTAGGTCTTAATTTTTCATAGACATTTTTTAAATCAATAATATCAATTTTTGAAACATCAAAATAAACTCCAGATCTATAAAATTCACTCATTAATATTGGTATATGAAAATCATAAATTCCAAATCCTATTATGCATGAATTTTCAAAAAAATCAGATAAAGATTTAGCATAATATTTAAATTCTTTTTCGTTTTTAACATCTTCATCAGTTATACCATGTATTTTTTCTGCTTCAATGGATATAGATATTTTTGGATTAAACAACCTACTTTTTATTTGGGTGTCAGAAACTGTTTCATCAGAGAAGGATATTGTAGTAAGTTTTACTATTCTATCTTTAAATAGATCTATACCTGTTGTTTCTAAATCTAAAATTAAATATTGCTTAAAATCCATTTATTTATCTTTATCTTTATTATTTATTATTTAATGGTTTTAAGTTAGTAAATAAACTGTAAATATAAGAAATTTTAGATTTTGATATAGTTATACAAAATTAAATATAATGAACGATCTCTTTCGAATTTTATTCAATAAAATTTTGATAGTATTTAATTGATAATTCAAACGATAGCCGGAGTGGCGGAATGGCAGACGCGGTCGATTCAAAATCGGCTGGGGAAACCCGTGTGGGTTCGACTCCCACCTTCGGCACCACTTTAAATGTTTGGAAATTGTGGGAAATAAAAGAATTAAAAAAGGAAAAGTTTTATATCGTTAATTAAATTATTGATGTTAAAATTGTAATAAGCAAGCGGGGGTAGCTCAGTTGGTAGAGCGTCTGCCTTCCAAGCAGAATGTCGCGAGTTCGAATCTCGTCTCCCGCTCCAATAAATTTTGAACTCTCTCTCATTAAATTTTTATAAATTTTTTAACCATATTCAACTTTTTTTTATATATTAAATATATTTTTTAGATATATTATTTATCAAGATCTTTAAATTAGGTTAAAAGAACTTAATATATATCAATATAGGAAATGAATTATGAAAGCAGCTGTTTTATTTGAAACTAAAGGGAAATTATCAGTAGAAAATGTGGATTTAGCTGAACCACGTAAAGATGAGGTTATGGTAAAAATATCAGCCAGCGGCCTTTGTCATACCGATTGGGAAACAATGCATGGTTTTCAACCTGTAAACCTTCCTGCAATAATAGGCCATGAAGGAGCAGGGATTGTTGAAGCAATTGGTGAAGGAGTGGAAAACGTTAAAGTTGGAGATCATGTAATCTGTTCTTGGAATCCAAATTGTGGAATATGCTTTTACTGTGATAATAATCAACCTATTTTATGTGAAGTTCAAAAAAAAAATAACTCAAAAGGAGTCCTTTTTGATGGTACAACTCGTGCATCTATAAATGGAGAAAAAATTCATTATTATAGTTTGGTATCATCACATGCTGAATATACTGTGATACCTAAACAAGGAGCAGTAAAAATCAGAAAAGACTTTCCTCTAGATAGAGCCGCTTTATTGGGATGTGCAGTTATGACTGGCTATGGTGGAGCAGTATATGCAGGAAAAATTATTCCTGAAACATCCGTTGTTGTAATTGGTTGTGGAGCAGTAGGCTTGAGTGCTATTCAAGGAGCTAGAATTTCTGGTGCATCAAGAATAATAGCAGTTGATATTATCGATAATAAATTAGAAATGGCCAAAAAAGTTGGGGCAACACATACTGTTAATTCTAAGAATATAAATCCTATTGAATTTTGTATGGAATTAACAGAAGGTCGCGGTGTAGATTGTGCAATAGAAGCCGCTGGACAAAATGAATCTATTAGGCAAACTTTAGAATGCTCAAGACCTGGTGCTAGAATTGTGATTTTAGGCAAAACTCCATATGGAGTGGAAATAAATCTACCTTTTTATACACTTATGGGAGAAAGAGAAATAATCAGAACATCATATGGAAAAAGTCGTCCACGCATTGATTTTCAAAGGCTTTCAAATCTATATATGAATGGTGAACTTTTTCTTGATGAGATGATTTCAAAAAAATACGATATTGAAGACGTAAATTTAGGGTTTGAAGCACTGGAAAGAGGCGAATTGGCAAGAGGTCTGATTATTTTCAATTAAATAAATATTTTTATAAAGGCTATATAGTATGGGGAAATTATTAAAATTTGCTGGCAACAAATTAAATAGACTAGAGGTAGAAAGAAGAGAAGAAGAATGGATAGAACAGAAGTTTAAAGATCCAAAAGCTAAAGTAATCATCTATTGCAAATCAAAAATACTAATAAATAACAATAATCATAAAGTATCAATTAAATTCATAAGTCTTGATCAACTAAAAAAAATATCTGAAAAACTTGAATATTATTTGATTGGAAGTTTGGATGGTGACACATATCTAACATCAGATTTATCAAAACTAGATGAAAAATCTGTAAATTTACTTCTAACTAATAATAATGAATTTATCGATTGTAGAACAGCTGGCGAAAGTTTATCCCAAGAAGAAGGTGGTCTGATTAGTCAAAGTAAAAGTCAACTTGAATGGAATATAAAAAATTCTTTCTGTGGCATATGTGGTGGTAAAACAAAAGTAGGACGTGGAGGACAAGTAAGAAAATGTTTAAAATGTAAAACAGAACATTTCCCTCGTACTGATCCAGTAATCATAACTTTGGTTGTTAATGGTGATTATTGTTTATTAGGTCAATCAAAAGGTAGATTATCAAGGCTAAATATATATTCTGCACTTGCAGGCTTTATCGATCAAGGTGAATCAATAGAGGAAGCCGTAGCGCGAGAGATAATGGAAGAATCTGGGATTGAAGTAGAAGATGTAAAATATTACGCTTCTCAACCTTGGCCTTTTCCTTGGTCATTAATGATAGGTTGCCATGCAAAAGCAAAAACTAAGAATATCAATTATGATGAATATGAAATGTTATCAGTTAAATGGTTTCACAAAGACGAAATTATAAAGGCGCTAAATGGTGAAAATAATAATTTGTCTGTTCCTGGCTCCATTGCTATAGCTCATCATTTAATAAAAGCTTGGGCAAATGGTGAAGTTTAAATAATGCTCTTGCAAAAGATAACATTTTTCAAGAATCCTGTGTTTTACAATTCTAGATTTAGACATTTAATGTTTGGATTGTTTTTTTTCAACTGTGCTGACTGGATAGAAAGATTATGTATAAGTTGGTTAATATTAAAGACAACGGAATCAATACTTGCCACAACAATCTCATTTGCTATAGGGCAAATTGTTCAAACTTTATTTTCTCCTTTTACCGGTGCTGCTGCAGATAAATTCGGTAGAAATAAAATTATTATTGTTGTTGGATTTAGTAGGTTTTTCGTTTTATGTATACTTGCACTATTTGTTTATCAAAATAAAAATTTTTTAGTTCTTGCGTATATAGCTTCTGCGATTACTGGATTGAGTAGATCACTTATTGTTCCAGCAATTCAGGGAAGTGTAATAAATGCAGTGAAAGAGAATCAAAAAATCTTTGCGATGTTAATTTATTCCATAATTTTCAGGTCAACTGGAGTAATTGGTTCCTTAATAGGTGGAGTTTTTTCAATATTTATAGGTATAGAACAAGCAATTTTATTATCAGGTCTATTTGGATTAAGTGGAGCAATTTATCTCCTTTTCAATTCATTAAAATTAAGTGAAATAAAAAATAAAGATAATTATTTTAAAACAATATCTAAAGGATTGAAATTAGTCTTTGGAAATTTTTATACTAGAAATTTGTTAATTTTCGCAGGTATAGTGGAAATTTTTGGATTCTCTTTTTTGAGTTTACTTTCTTCGATAAGTAAATATATTTTGAAATCAGAAATAGGTACTTTAAGTTTTTTACAATCTAGCATGTCTTTGGGTGCAATAATTGGAATTTTATTTTTATTTAAATGGAAAGATATAAACAAAGCACATTTTTTAGCTTATTTGGTAACAATATTTTTTGGAATATCAATATTGTTTATTTCAATTTTCCCAAATATAATTGCTGTCCTGTTTTTCTTAATGATTATTGGTGGTTGTACAGCTTGTTTTGATGCAATACAATGGCTTTTCATACAAAAAAATATTCCTGATGAATTTCGCAGTACTGCTGTTTCAGCATGGTTTATAACCATAGGATTCGGATGGATTGGACACTTCTTTCTTGGTTATTCTTCTGATAAATTTGGTTTAGAAATAACAATAATGACAACTGGGATAATTTTAATATTTTCTGGGTTAATTTATTTTATTTTAAGTCGAAAATATTAAATTAGCCGTCTTGATCTCTTCTTGCTTCAGCAATATCTAGTGCGTCTTTAAATTGTCCTGGAATAAGCCCCAAAAAGGATCCACCTAGTAGATTTTTTGTATCTATTACAACTCCTACCATTATACTTTCTCTAAGAATCAGATCTCCTGCTTCTCTGGAAGTATTTTCAAGACTATTTTGGAACATTTTTGTTAAAGCTGCTTCTGATATTTCTAATTTACCAGTTTGGTCTTCTTCAATAGCATAAGTCCATCTTGCAGTTATATTTACCATGATGGTCATTACTAGAAAACCCATTATCAAACCTGCAAATAGTCCACCAATTTGATTTACTTTATCCCCAACTCCAAAAGTAATCATTCCTAATATTTTGTTAATAACTCCGTTAAATATTTGAACCAAAATGAAACCAAGTATTAGCAATAAAGCATATCCTATCGCAGTAACAAGCGCTTCACTTTCTAATTCAAGTCCTATTCCTTCTACTATCAATTGAGATAACCATCCACCAAGGACCATTGTGATTGCCACTAAGATGATGTACAAAACGTTTTTTATCAAACCCATTCTGTATCCTAATAAAACTCCTAAAAGAACAGGGACTATAAGAATCCAATCAAACCAAGACATAATTAACCTCTAAACTACTTTATTTTATCTATAATACGTTTATTATAAAAGATAAATTTTATATTTATATTAATACATTTTTATTGTATGATGCAATAATAACATTAATGGTAATGTAAGTACTAATATAAAAATATTACTAAAAATACTGTAAAAATATAAAATATATGGCACACTTATCAAACACAATTTTTAACAAAAATATTTTTAAACTTAGTAGCTTTGTCCTAATAATGCTACTTTCAATACTATTTAGTGGTTCTAGGGATATTCTTGCTCAATCACCTCCACCCAATCCACCCAATTCTGGAGATATGGGCGGTGTAGTTAAAGCTGAGTGTAGGACAAATAAAGCAACAGGTGAAATTACATGTCAAGCCAGAGTAGACTACAGTAATATGCTTGAGACCACTACAGTTGTGCCAAAAGAAACTTATGAAGGACATCATCCTTGGACTGAGGGATGTATAAGTGAAAAAACAAGGCAAGAAGAATGGGAAGCAGCTTGGGTAAATAGAGTATTTCAGACACAATCTAGAGGTGATGATAAAAGAAAAACTACGACAGTTATTTTCCAGGGTAATAAACCAATTCCCCCAAACCAAGAATTTGGTCAGTGCAAATTTAAGTTATTTTTAATTGACTCTCCTTTAGTACAACCTGGAGGTGAATTTTATAATGCTGATTGGGCAGCACAAAAAGAGATTGAAGCAATATATGAAGAAGCGAACATCAAAAGACGAGAGCAAGATAAAGCAAACGCGTTAGCCGAATTAGCAAGAATGGATGAAGAACTTAAACGTCAGGAAGAAGATAGACAAGCAGAACAAGCTAGACAGTCGTCTAGTGGAGGAATTCAAAATATCTTCGGTGGCGGTGGCGGTGGCGGTGGACAGCCTAATGTAATAGGAAGCTTTTTGGGAGGATTTCAACCTCCTGATGATAGAGACGTTCCCGTAGGTCCCTTTATTAACTTAACCAGAATGATAACTGAAGATAGATATGAAACAATGGACTGTATAGCTCGTTGGATTTCTGATACACAAGGGATGCCTTACGAACAAGCTTACGAACGATTTGCTATGAACGTAGGTGTGATGTACCTTGATGACCCTCCTTTCTTATACGATGCTACCACTTCATGTATGCATCTAATATATGCAAAAGCCTTAAGTGGAGGTTGGGGAGAGTCAAACACAGGTTCTGATGGTTGGGCTAAAAGAGATCAAGTAGAGGCTATGGTAGATGCTTGTGTTATTCCTTACTTGGCAGATGTTCAGGATGTTGCAAGTTCCTTTGATGAACCTTTCAGGGAAGTAAGAGATAGAATAGAAGACGCTAATAGAGGTGAAAGATCATTAACGTATGAAGAACTACTTGCTGGTTATGATTGTTGGGATACTTATATCCATATGGCAAATAATAATGATTTTGGTAGAGGATATTTCCCATTATCAAATGATAGATTAGTAAGATTCATTTATGGTTCAGGTGGAGCAGATAGAATACCGGGCGAAGCCTGTATGATAGCAGCCTTGGTGGAAATGGGTGTACCACATCAAGATGCTTCAAATAATATATCTATAATGATAGATTTCATTCTTGGTGAGACAGATGAAATTGGTTTAGAAATGCCTCCTCAAAATGCGCTAAATAGAATAATCGCTTGTAACCAGGATTTAGGATGGTTAAGAGATTACCGTCCTCCCGGTCAAGGTGATCAGAATATTGAATCAAGACTAATGGTAAAAATAACCGAACAGTCTTTTAAACAATGTGTTGTCAAACAAATGGAGAATCGCTTGCAATTTGATCGTCAAACAGCACAGGGAGAACATGACATGATTATACAAGGAATTGTAGATTTTGATGATCCTACTGAAATAATTAATAGACCCATAGGTAAAGAAATTGCATATATATATGGTGATTGTACTCGTGATGTATTTGATGATGATCAACTAGAAAATCAAATGAGACCTTGGATTGAACAATATGTTTTTTGGTACCCTGAGGAATTATGGGATGAAACACACCAATGTGTAAATGATGGATTCGATCAGATCAATAACCATAATAATTCTAAAAGTGTAGATCCACTTTTGAACGCAGTTATATTTTCTGGAGGAGACCCTGAGTACTGGAGTGGTCATTTTGATGATAATCAATATGATGTCATAGTAAACTGTTTACATGATATATCTGAAATGGGAACAGGAGCTGAGTGGGTAAAATTTACTAATTATGAAGATTATGATTACGAACCTGAATTAGGAGGAAACCAATTTCAAGATTTCCAAAAACAGGCTCAAGAATTTAGGCAGAATGTACAGCAAACTTCCAATACTACTTCAGGCTCTCTCTCTGGCCTGGGTGTGATGGGAGAATCTAGAAATAGGCTTGTTGATCTCGCACATGGTGCTGAAGACTGTGTAGCTGCTAGTTTGGCGCAAGAAATGGGTATAGATATTACCTTGGCAAGAACCGTAACAATTGATGAAATTATGTGGAATCCTAGAAGAAGGCCAACAAAAAAAGAGTATAGCGCTATTTCAAGATGTGATTCTCAAATGAGAACAGCAACTCAAGGCCAGGGTGGAATAAATTCACTTATGAAACTTGGATTGCCAGGACAACCTGACTATCTAGCTACTCCTTCTCCATCACAAAGAGCTTGTATGATTGAGAACTATTCAAATACTTTTGGTTATCTATTCAAGGAACAAGATCCAAGAGCAAGTGCTGAAACTGTGGTAAAAGAAATTTCGATGCCTATGGGAGATTATAAAGGAAATCATCAGTTGCTAACTGATGTGTCAGGAATTAGGGTTCCGTCTGCTATGGAGATGGCTACATTTGAATCTTGCCAAATAATGGACTTATATATTTTTGCTGGATCAAGAATTAGATCTTTGATTCCAGGTATTAGCACTGAAAGTCTACCTATAGGTGATCTTAGTAATCCAACTAATTTGGCTATAGTAGGTATTATCGTTACGCTAGGTGCTTCATTATTGGGATTGGTACGAGGGAAATAACCATGACTACAACAAAAACACCATATGGAATAAGATTGATTTTTAGGGTTATGATGAGAATGGTAATAGCATTTCTTCTCTCCGTTCCCATTATAGTTTTAGGGGCATATTTAATATTTGCTTCTACTGCAGATGCATCTAATATACCAATGTGGACTGGGCCTGCCACAGTAATTACTGGATTAACATTATTGGTTTTTGGATTCTATATGACAGCTGTAGGAGCATTCCCATCCCCAAACCTTGGACAAGGTGAAGAAGTAAAAATAGAAAGACATCCAACTATGAAACCCGCGTATGCAAGAATAACTATAAGTATACCAATATTTGTGGCAACATTTATTTTATACGGATTTACTGAATTAGCTTACGTGTTCCCTTTTGTAACTTTTCTACTTGGTTTATGGTTTTTCTTTAAGGGGGTAATGAGATATTTTAGAAATTTACATATTACTTATATGGTTACGAATATAAGAGCTATTTATATGTACAAATTCTTATATCTTCATACAAATGAAATCCCAATAGCCAGAATTGTTCAAATATCAGAAAAAAGATCAATGGTGGAAGCATTATCTGGTAGAGGTACGGTTGTTGTTTCAAGTGGGATCGGTGCTAGAATGACAATTAATATGGAAGAAATAGATAATCCAGGAAGTGTTGCAGAAGTTTTACGTAGTATGCTTCCTAATCAAAGTACGTAAGTTTATGAGGAGAGTTTTATGGATATAGGATTAGTAACTAGTGTGGTATCAATTCCTGTTGTAGGAGCACTGGGTGCCGCAGCTTGGAGAGTACAAGTAGCAGTAACATCTAGAAAGCAAGCTGAAATAGATTCACTGAAAACAGATATAGAATCTATTAAAAATTTACATGGTGAACAAATGACTATCATGAGAGAAAAAAATGATTTGTCTAACGATCAATTAGAGCAACTAGTTGAAAATCGTGCAAGTGAAATTGGATCAAAAATTTCTGAAGAATATACAGAAAAGATAAGAAGTTGGAAATCACGTGGTATGGTAGGCATAACAGCTGCTATAGGTTTAGGTATATTTGTTTTTGGTTTTTTAGTTTCTTTGTTCCCTAGAACAGCCACAGTGGATGAGTTAATTACGGTTGTTAATAAAGAAGGAACTGCTGAATCAATGTCAAGATTCGGGCTCACAAATGATTCTGTAGTGGGTACAGTTTTCTTAAGTCATGGACCTACTTTAATGTGGTCTTCTATTATTGGAGCTACGGTTTTAACCATTGCCTTGGCATTTTTAGCTGCTAATCTATTTATGAAGCTAAAAACACCTGATCAAGCTCCTGCTGAAGCTTCTAATGGTTCATCAGAAAATACTGCTGAAGCTACAAAAGAAGAATCTAAGATTACTTAAGAATTGAAACCAGTAATAAAAAATATATCTGAACATTTGGATAACCCTGTGCTCGGGTCCAAAGATGGAGTACCTACGGTGGTTTCTCTTTACCACGATCATCAACCAGGAGAGACAAGTACTCACCATACACATCCATGGGAACATCAAGCCTTCATAACAAGAGGAACGGGAATTGTATATGTTGATGGAACAAACTATCCCATAAAGCAAGGAGACTTTGTTTTAATACCTCCAAATGCAGATCATTATTTTGAAAATACAGGAGAATCAGTTCTTAGTAGAGTTACCTTTAACCCTCTTGAGAGTGAAGAGCATTTGGGATAAAAGATTTTTTTAGTTTTTTAGATTAAATTTAACAATTCACTTATTTTTTTGTGATGATAATTGTAATCCCCAAATGCTAATTTTTGATGTTGCATTTTCCGTGTATAAATTTGCAAGTTATAATCCCAGGTGTATCCGATCGCTCCATGTAATTGATGAGATATTTGACAAATATCATGAAAAGATTTAGAAACATACGCTTTAGATCTATGAACTTCCAAAGCATTCTTTTCTTGATTAGATAAATACCACGCTGATTTTCTTGCAAATTGCGTACAAAGTTTAGACATTATAGCCATATCTGCACATTGGTGTTGCACTGCTTGGAAAGAACCTATAGGTCTATTGAATTGTTCTCTATTCTTAACATAATCTATTGTTATTTCAAGTATTTTTGTAGCAGCTCCAGCCATTTCAGAACTCTTCCCAGAAGCTCCTAATTGAAAAACTTTTGATAAAACATTCCAGGATAAGTTTTCATCTGAAAGTAATTGAGAATCTTCTATTTTGATTTCCTGAAAATTAACTTTAGATAATTTTTCTCCTCCAACACTTTTCATTTCTGTTATTTCGACGCCTTCTTTATCTCTTGGAACAAGGAATAATGATATTCCTTGTTGTTCTGAATCCATTGTCTTAGCGGCTACTATAAAATAATCTGATGAAGCTGCATCAGTAACAAAAGATTTTTCTCCATTAATAACCCATCCTTCATCTTGTTTTCTTGCTGTTGTAGTTTGAATTTCTGAAGGATATATATTTCCGCTTTTCTCAAAAAAAGAAAGAGAAAATTTAAGATCACCTGAAGCTATCTTTGGTAAAAGTTCTGATTTTTGAGTTTCATTTCCTGCAGATAAAATTGTTTGGACAGCAATAATCGACGTACTAAAAAAAGGACCAGAAAGGCCTACTCTACCCATTTCTTCTAAAAGAATAGACATATCTTGATATTCAAATCCAGATCCTCCATATTGTTCAGGGATCATTAATCCTAACCATCCTAATTCTGCAAAATTTTTCCAAAGCTCATCTGTTACTCCTATAGGGTCTGATTCCATTGCTCTAATAAATTGCATAGAACAATTCTCTTCAAGAAATTCTCTGGAAGATTGTTGAAGCATTTTTTGTATTTCAGATAATCCTAAATCCATTTAATATTATTTTTTTACAGTTAATTTATCTTCTCTCGGTAGGCCAAGTCCTCTAGTAGCAATGATATTTTTTTGTATTTCTGTTGTTCCTGCAAAAATAGTAAAAGCAGTAACATGCAATTGTTGTTTTAAATATTTTCCATCAAATGGTGCTGATGAATCTGTTAATTGGCCATATAAACCAGAGAAATCCGTTCCTATCTTAGCAATTTTCTGAGTTAATGTTGTTCCTAAAATTTTTGCCACTGAACCTTCTATACTAGGGACTTCTCCTTGTGATTGTAGATATGCTACTTCGTATGCCATCAGTCTAGCTGCTTCTATATCTAAGTCTAAATCAACGAGTATTTTATTTATATATGGATCTTGAATAAGAGGTTCACCTGAAGAATTTTTATTTTTTTTGACAAATTGAATTATTTCCTCAAAATTTCTTTTTGCTGAGGATGGATATTCTACACCAGATCTTTCAAAATCCAGAAGTGTTGCTGCTATATACCAACCTCTATTTAATTCACCAATCAATGAATCTTTAGGAATTTTTACATTGTTAAAAATTACTTGATTGAAATAATGTTCATTTCCCATATTAATAATAGGCTGTACTTCTATTCCAGAATCTTTGATATTTGCAACAAAAAAGCTAATACCTTTATGTTTAGGTGCATCAGGATCAGTTCTTCCTAAGAAAAAAATCCATGTGGCCTTATGTGCCATAGACGTCCAGACTTTAGTTCCATTCACAAGCCAATGATCTTTTTTATCTTCAACTTTTAATTTCAATGAAGCTAAGTCAGAACCTGAATCAGGTTCTGAATAACCTTGGCACCACTGTACTTCTCCATTAGCAATCGGAGGAAGAAATCTTTTTTTCTGTTCTTCGGTACCATGAACCATTAATGTTGGTCCAAGCATTTTTGCTCCAAATCCATCTCTACCTGGCATACGATGATATGACATTTCTTCATTGAAAATTACTTGCTTCATATATGATGCTCCTTGACCTCCATATTCTTTAGGCCACGCCATGGTTAACCACCCTTTTTTGGCCAATTTTCTTCGGATTTTTAGACCATATTCAAAATCTTCTCCTGCTTCATTTACTCCGTGCCATTTTTCAAAATTCACGGGAATTTCATTTCTAATCCAGCCTCGTAATTCTTGTCTAAATTTTTCATCTTCTTCAGTAAATGTATATCTCAAAACTTTTCCTTAATTATTCATATAAAACTTATTTATTTTGTCTTTGAGGTTATTTGCAGATTTAACTACCCACAATTGCCAGGGGATTCCAATACATTTTACTCCCATTTCAATATATTCATTAAGGTTTTCATCGTTGGCAAGTGTTCCTGCTGTTTTACCTTTTAGAATTATTTTTTTCAAAGTATTAAAAATTATTTTCTTAACCTCTGGATGATCATTTTGACCTATAAAGCCTAGACTGGCTGCTAGATCTGAAGGAGCCACGTAAAGAATATCTAATCCTTCTACTTCAAGAATTTCATCTAAATTATCTATTGCTTCTTTATCCTCAATTAGTCCTATTAATCTAACATCAGAATTAGCTTTATTATAATAGTCATTTACACCATATGATCTTCTGTTACCAGCTACACCACGAGTACCTTGCGGAGGGTACCTACATGCTTTAGAGGCTTTTATTGCATCATTCGCCGTTCTTACATGTGGAACCATTATTGATCCAGCTCCTAAATCCAAAGCTCTAAGAATCAAACTTTCTTCGATTCTATTGACTCTTAAAACCGTCGACATACCCCATAATTCACATGTTCTAGTAATATTAGGAATATCTTTCCAATCTATATTCCCATGTTCCATATCAATAAAACATGCATCAAAATCCAATTGTCCTAAAAAATCACAAATTTCTGGATTATTTAATCCATTAGCAATTATGGCAATTTTACCTTCATCTAATTTAGATGCTAGTTTATTTCTTACAAAAGGACTCATTACTACCTTATCTTTCTGTAAACCCAATAAAGAACAAAAATAGGGAAAAAAATTATTCTATAAATTTTATTAAAATTTATTACTGGAGTTGATCTTCCCTTCCATTCTATTTGACCATCAAATGAAGATAAAAAAGAACGATATCCACTAAATAATAAAACAATCATTGAGATTGGATACAAAAATGGAGATCTTATTGGAAGAGAAAAGGATTTTGTAGAAATAAAACAAGTAAGAAACATAAAAATAACTGACATAAAGGAAAAAAATAAATGGTGATCATAAAGTTTTATGCCCAAAATAAAAGAAAAAAGGTTTAAAAAAGGTAAATAAAATATCAATAATAAACCACTAAATGCAAACAAAAAAATTAATATATTATACCTAAAAGCAGCAAATATCACTTTCCCATGTCCATCAATCGCATTAGCAGAAGTTGAATAGCCTTCTGTTTCCACTAAATCAGTACCATTAAAAATTGATGAATTAAATCCCACATATTTTATTCTTCTAGCAAGTTCAAAATCATCCAACAATAAATTTTTAATTGAATTATGGCCATCAATTTTTTCATAAGATTCTCTAGTAAATAAAAGGTATTGACCGAATCCTGCAGCAAAAAAACTATAAGGTGATTTTTTTGCAAGGTATAAGGGTATCCATGAAAAGATAAAAAAGGAAACCATGCTCCATATAAAAAAATCCACTATGTTATTTATTTTTCTATTGGGGACTAAGGATAAAAATTCTAAATTATCATTTTCCAACTGATTTATTCCAGACGAAACAGCAAATTTTGTCAATTTAGTATCTGCATCCATAAATAGAAGATAATTACCTCTTGTAGAATTAAACCCTTGATGGCATGCCCAATTCTTACCTCGCCAATTACTAGGTAATTGTTGCCCTTTAATGGATTTTATGTTTTTATTATTTTTAGATAAATTGTTAATCAAAAACCATGTTCGATCGGAAGAATTATCATCTACTAGAATTATTTCTATATTGTCATAATCTTGTTCTAGCAATGAATCAACACACTTAACTATATTTTTTTCTTCATTCCTACAAGGCACTATTATAGAAATTTTTTTATTTGATTTAGGTTTCAATAATTTAGGTTTTTTAAAATAAAAAACATTAAAAATAGATACCAATAATGTATATCCAGAAATCAGACAGACAGATATTACAAGATAATTAAAAATATCACTCATACTAATCTCCCAAAATCTCTTTTAATATTACGAAATTTTGGTAATTCACTGAGTCCTTTTCGATGTTTAAACGCCATAAATATCGCAGCAATTATCCAAATAATTAAAAAATTGTTTAATGTAATATATTGGTTAGATATATCCACCGCCATTCCATAGAGAAAAAGAGCTAAATGTGATAAATTGACAGTCCAGGCATCATTTTTCTGTATTGTCCAAACAATAGCTAAGGAACCAAAAAGAGCCAAAACTGCTTCTATACCAAATAACGCTAACCACATGCCTGCTGTGACAGCCAATGCTTTACCTCCCTTAAATTTTAAAAATGGTGAAAATCCATGTCCTAAGATTGGTAGAACACAAATTAAAATCAAATTATTACCTGTAATATCTCCAACGTGGATAGCTAGATAAATTGGAATTATAGCTTTACTAAATTCTATAAGCGTTACAATTATGCCAAAAATAGATCCTCCTATTTTCCAAGCATTTGCTGCTCCAGGGTTATTATCCCCCACAGATCTAACATCTCTGCCTTTATATAAATTAGTCAGGATTACTGAGAATGGTATCGATCCAAATGTAAACGCCAATAGCGAGTATGCAAATAATTCCATATATAATCTGATTTCTTTATTTTTATAATAAACATGATACAAAAAGAGCACCTATTTAAGGTGCTCTTTTTTAGTATTATGGGAGAATAAACTCTATTTATTATTAGCGATTGCAGATAGTCCTTCATCGTACATACTTTGGGGCAAAGCAACGAACCCTCCTTCTTCAGCCAACATCTGACCATTTTCTAGATAGAATTTGACAAATTCATAAACTTCTTTTCTTGAAATTTCTGAAGTATTTACATAAATAAATAGGGGTCTTGATAAAGGAGAATATGTTCCATCATTGATACTGGTTTCACTTGGAATAACACAACCATTTCCATCATCAATTCCTAATAATTTCAATCTCTTTGTGTTTTCCACATAGTACGAATATCCAAAGTAACCCATTGCTCCTTTATCTCCTGAAACACCTAATACCAAAACATTATCATCTTCGGATGGCGTATAATCAGATCTTGTTCTTCCTTCCTGACCATTAATTTCTTCTGTAAAGTAATCGAATGTTCCTGAGTCCGTTCCTGGTCCATAAAGGTTCATATGTATATCCGGGAAACTTGACCGAATTTGATTCCAGTTATTTATATTAGATCCCTGATCCCAAACTTTATGTAACTCTTCAACTGTAAGGCAATCTACCCAATCATTAGAATTATTTACTACAACTGATAATCCATCAAAAGCAACTGTAAGTTCAATAAAATCAATTCCATTTTCAGTAGCGTCTTTAACTTCTTGATCTTTTATAGGCCTTGAAGCATCAGATATCGGTATTTCACCAACTGTAAATCTCTTAAATCCTCCTCCAGTCCCTGAAATACCAACAGGAATCTGTACTTCTGGGTGAGTCTCTCTGAAAATTTCAGCAGCAGCCATACTAATAGGAAAAACTGTTGATGATCCATCGATTTCTACAGTTGAAGATGCACTATTAGCTGAACAAGATATTAAACTAAAATATAAAAAAAATATTACCAATAACAGAGCAATAAAATTTTTCTTATACATTTAGCACAATTCCTTATATACAAAAAATGTTTCTATTTATGAATCTATATGAATTTTCTGATATCAACATTAAGAAATATTAAATTGATTTAAAAAAACATTACAAATTTTAAAGTATAGTAATGTATTATTGAGTTATTGAAATTAAAAAAAAATGACTGAACAAATTTACAATATTGATGCATACAAGAAAGAAATAAAATCTACCATTGTTGAAATCATAGATGATTATTTCGTTATTGATAAAACCATTTTTTTCCCTGGAGGTGGAGGGCAACCAAATGATTTTGGATTAATAAATGCTGATAAAGATTCCTTCGAAATCAAAAGGGTTAATTGGCAAAAAGGAAAAATTGCTCACTTTCTTAGTAAATCAGATCTATCAAATTTAAGAGTCGGAGATGAAATAACTTGTACATTAGATTGGGAGAGAAGATATAAGTTAATGAGAACACATACTTCATTACATATTCTATGTGGTGTTATTTGGAGAGATTACCAAGCTGCAGTTACTGGAGGAAATATGGAACCTCTCAAAGGACGTATGGATTTTGAATTTCCTTCATTATCAGCCGAGCTTACAGAAGAGATTGAGACAAAAATAAACATCGAAGTACAAAAAGATAGACAAATAACTGTAAATTTCCTTCCGAGAGAAGAAGCTTTTAAAATACCTGACCTGATCAGGACAAAGGTCAATTTACTCCCTGAATCATTGAAAACAATTAGAACTATAAATATTAATGGTTTAGATTTACAGGCAGATGGAGGTACTCATCTTTCAAGTACCTCAAGAGTTGGATATATCAAGATAACTGGTCATGAAAGTAAAGGTAAAATTAATAAGCGTATTAGAATAAGCGTGCTAGATTAATCATCTGAATAAAGCTAAAAATTCATCTTCGTATTCTTTAAATAACCCCCATTCATCCAATTCTTTATGTAAGTCGTTAGCTCTAATATTACCTTTTTTAGCTTCATTTATTAGACCTTGGATCCTTTTTCGAACCGCTACTGGAACTCCATTTTGATCCTCTAACAATCCAGATTGACTTAAATCTTTAAAATTATTATTAGCAGATTCTTTTGTATAATCAAATATAAATTTTAAAAGCGATACATCCCACAAAGCATTAACTCCTCTAATTACTGTGTGATTGGCTTTTTTGTTAACAAGCCGCTTCTTTACTCGTTCCGAAACTTCCATAGGATTCCCTGCTACAATCTCCAAATCTGTAGATTCATTTTTATAGGTATATAATAAAGCAGGCTCATTTTTACCCAACATTTTGGTTAATTCTCTAATATATTCCTTGGCATCATCACCAAATCCTGAAGTTCTATACAAGAAATCTGGTGTAACAACCTTAGGAGTTTGAGCTGTTACTACTCCGTGTCGTATAACAGAATCATTCCCTTCAAACTTCAATTCTTTATATGATGGTTCCGTTACAATATGGTAACGTATTTTTGTTTGGTTATATGTTGACAATAGGTTTCTTGGTTTTAGAAGAACCTTAGTACTTTGTATTACCATTTCAAATAAATTCATAAAATTCCCTTAATGAAGACTTAATTATATTTTACAAAATAGAAATAAATTAATCACACGTCTTATTTATTAATAACTGAAATTTTTAGTTCAATTTTATACATTTAATATATTTCCTTGTTAAAAGCCCATTTTGGATAGTAATTTTCAACTCTAATTTCTTTACTTGGAGAACCCAAAATTTGAGGTGGTACTTTGAATTCCTTAGTACCTTTCATGTCAACACCTACATACTTCATCCCACATTTTAATTGAGTTCTAGTAGAGGGTACATTCCAAGGTCCTACTGAACTATAAGGTATTAGATTATTTTCATAAGCCCACGTTCCGGCTGCTGAATAAACTGTACTTCCAAGTCCAGATAATTGAGCGTCAGGATGTGTATCAACTCCTATTTCTGCAAAATTATCATTTACTTTAATTAATGTAGCTGCAGCTAGGATTTTTTTATTCTTTTTTACCACGAAGCTTCGAATACAGTCTCTATAATTATGCCAAAATATTCCAAAATCCAATTGTTTTTCAGTTTCTTTTTGATTTAAAATTTCTACTTTGTGTTTATTTATGTTAATCCATTGATTTTGTTCAGCAAACATAAACCAACTTGGTCCCCATACGTAATAGCCAAATTTATGTGTAATTCTAGAAATTTCATACATACCAAATGCTGAAAAAATCATATCTCTACCTAATCTATCAATCAAATCAAGAATTTCTTCTCGCACATTCTCTTTTGATCCAAGATAAATTTCATTTTGATAATCAAAAAACCAAATTGGTCTCTCATCTTTTTCTTCTTTAGAAATATCACCAACGTGTACTGTTTTCTCTTTTATTTTAACTTTTTCAGTTACAGGTAATTTTTCTTTAATCCAACTTTTTATGGTTCGATCAAGGGTTTCAGAAATATCTAATGACATATCATATCTCCCAGTCAAAAATAACCCCAAGCATTTGTTTATCTCTCTTAGTCATTAAATCGTATGCTTCAGGGATTTTTGTATAATTCATTCTGTGAGTATTAAGTATACTAGGGTTCAATTTATTTTTCTTCATAAGATTAAGAATAGACAGGCAACGAGTTTTCCAAATAGCCATTCTGGGATTTGTAGGATAACCTCCACTTACAGCGATGATACTAATTCCCTTAAAATAGAAGTGTTCCATTGGGAAAGGATTAAAAGATGTTGCTTCCTCTCCTCGACCTGAAAGAGCAACGTTTGCAATCCTTCCGCCACTTCTTACACTTTTCAAACTAGAAATATATGCATCCCAAGGATTTGCTGTAAGAATAACTAAATCTATTCCTTCATTATTTGTAAATTCATTAAGTTTTTCCTCTAAATTTTTATCATCACTTAATACAGAATGATCAGCTCCTACACTTTCAGCCATTTTATTTCTAATTTCACTATTTCCTATTGCAATAGTCTTGTTTGCACCATAGATAGGGCCAAGTGCTATAGCACCTAGTCCTAATATTCCTAACCCGACTACAGCAACATTTTCACCAGGAATAAATCCTCCTTTTGTGTAACAAAATCCACTTAAAGAGTATAAAGTAGCCCAAACGGCATCTTCATCTTTTATTCCATCAGGAACAACGCAAACATTTGAATTTTCAGAAGCTATCCATTCTGATTGATGAGGAAGTTGAGCAATCACTTTATCTCCAACTTTAAACTGTTGAACATTCGATCCAATTTCTTCAACTATGGCTAAATTTGAATCCCCTACCCATCTTGGATAAGTAGGTGCACCTGGAACATCTTCGGCGCCCTCAAAATTACCTCGATCAGTACCAAGTTTTAATGCACTAATAACAGTTTTTGCTCTTATTTCATCAGGTTCAAGATCATTTTTTAGTTTTGCTTCTTGAATTTCAATGCAATATGCTTTCTTTAGTATTGCGATTTTCATTTCTGAACCTTACCTTAAGTATTAATATTGTAAAAAAAGAAATTTATATGAAAAAACATAACATACAAAAATCACTAGATCTATACAAAAGAGCAGAGAAAATTATCCCAGGTAAAACACAATTGATTAGTAAAAGATCTAGTCAATTTGCACATGGTTTTAATCCTCTATATGCAGTAAGTTCTAAAGGAGGTTATTTTACAGACGTAGACGGGAATAGATATCTAGATTGGATGAATTGTGTTTCTGCAATAATTTTAGGACATTCGCACAGTTATGTTAATAATGCAGTTAAAAATCAAATTGATAAAGGAAGTATCCATACTATTAATAATGCATTAGAAATAGAATTGGCAGAAATTCTTATAAATGAAATTCCTAGTGCCGAAATGGTTCGCTATGCTAAAGGTGGTGGAGATGCTTGTGCGGTAGCTGTAAGAATTGCTCGGGGAACCACAGGAAGAGATAAAATACTTTTCAGTGGATATCATGGGTGGCATGATTGGTATCAATCAGCTAATTATCTAGTAAATCCTGAAGATGGGAGATTTCCTTTCGCAGGTATTGAACCCATAGGTGTTCCGAAGGTTTTAAAAGGTACAGCTATTCCTTTTACTTATGGAGATCTAAATCAACTTAAAAGTCTTCTAGATGAACATGGAGATGAAGTTGCAGCTGTGATGATGGAGCCAATGAGATCTGATTATTCTGTAACAGGGTATCTAGAAGAAGTAAAATCAATGACCAATAAAAATGGTTCTTTGTTTATTTTCGACGAAGTGAGCTCTGGTTGGCGGATGTCTGTGGGAGGAGCCCAAAAAAGACTTGGAGTAACTCCAGACATGAGTGTTTTTGCTAAGGCAATGTCTAATGGATATCCAATGGGTGCAGTTGTAGGATCTTATGAAGCAATGGAACCTGCTGATAGAATGTTTGTCTCAAGTACATATTGGACTGACAGTATAGGTTTAGCAGCATCAAAAGCTACAATTGAATATTTGCTTAAAAATAATTCTGAAAAATGGTTTGATGATTACGGTAAAGAATTAAAATCAATATTATCAGAAATTTGTGCTAATTCTAATGTTGATGTTGAAATTGCTGGAATAAATTCATGCCCAGTAATTCAATTCAATGTAGATGATGAATTAATTCCATTTGCAAAGACTTTATTTGTTCAAGAAATGGCTAAACAAGGAATACATATGAGTACTGTTTTCCATCCTAATATGTCACATAACCAAGAGGATATTACTATTACTGCAAATGCTATTGAGAAAACATTAAAAGTGATTGAAAAAGCTATGAATTCAAACTTTGAAGATTTCTTGGAAGCACCTATATTAAAAGAACCATTCAGGCGTCTAGTTAGATAGTAATTCTATTTATGAATATAGCCTCTATAAATAATGGAATTGATATTTCGTAAATCTTCAATGTTTTTTTCAGGGTTCCCATCTACAGCAATAATATTTGCTACCTTGCCAGGTTCTAAAGATCCTACTTTCTCATCCACCCAACAAGATTGAGCTGCATATATAGTTCCTGATTGGATTGCTTCCATAGGAGTCATTCCTATAGAAACATGCGCATGAATTTCATCTTGAAAGCTAGTTCCTCCCAATTTGTAATGTTGCCAAGAAGCATCTGATCCAGCAACTAATTGAATTCCTGAATCCAAAATTTTGTTCCACATTTTTTTTGAATCGTTCCAATTTTCCTCAAAAGCTTGAATTTCAGCTTTTTCTAAATCTGATAAATTTTTATTTTTGGCAATTTCTTTAAGTTGCCAAATTCTCTCTCTTCCCTGATGCAAAGTAGCATTTATAAAAATACCATTGTCTGACATTTTTTTTGCTAAATCTTCATCGAATTCTAAATTCCCACTTGCATTCATAAATCTCCCATGAATTATTGTATCTACTCCTGCATCAACTGCAGTTTTAATTCCATCTATATTTACACAGTGAGCAGCTGTGTGAATACCAAACTTATGAGCTTCATCTACTATTGCAGTCATTTCTTCAATATTAAATGATCTTACATCTACTCTTGATGTCCCTGTACTTCCTCCTGTAGCTGTGATTTTGATAAAATCACTTCCTTCCATTACTAATCTTCTTACAGATGCTACACATTCATCAACTCCAGTAGCAACTTCTCCGAACCAGTTCAAATG
>Ga0310123_10001018_pt1 | contig 24001 bp, 21 predicted proteins | sample CB6_AW_1057_MG_FD_203505 | JGI IMG/M metagenome (GOLD analysis project Ga0310123, IMG submission 203505) | Marine microbial communities from Western Arctic Ocean, Canada - CB6_AW_1057 | ecosystem: Environmental > Aquatic > Marine > Oceanic | place: Canada: Western Arctic Ocean | collected... | reverse complement strand
CGTCGAAGAACACCAACAGTGCCGCCCAGAATCGAGCGAGATCCAGGTTCGGCTCAGACTGTAGCAGCGCGACGGTACCGCCAACCCCGGCAATCAAGACCGGAAACGTCACGGGATACAACAGGACCGGCAACAACACTCCGCGGCTACGTGTCCGCAGCAACATTGCCGCGAAGAGTGTCCCCACCGTGGCAAATCCTACGGTGCCGGTGGCCAGCAACGCCACCAGGTACCAGGGGTAGAGAAAAAGAGGTGCCTGGAAGGTGAAAGCCACGAATACCACGACAATCGCTTCGACGACGGCCATCAACAATACGATGCCGAACAGCTTGCCTAGAAAGATCGCCGCTCGCTCGACGGGCGCCATCAGCAGACCACGCATAGCGTCTTGGTATCGCTCGCGTTCGAACGCTCGGCCAAGGGCCAGGGTGCCGGAAAACGCGACCGCGATCCACACAATACCTGCCGCGGCCCCTTCGATCGGGCGCCCTTCTCGGACAAAGGCAAACGAGAAGACCAATACGCATGATGCCGCGAAGAACAGCGTCGTCAAGACGATTTCCCAGCTACGAGTCTCTACCCGGATGTCCTTCGCTGTCACGAGCCAAGCGATCTTGAAGAAACTGGCCATCGGCTTTTGTCACGCGCTGAAAGACATCACCCCTCCTGCAACGCCGACCGATATCGCTCGCGTAACGACCCTACGCCACCGTCGAGCTCGACCATCTGTCCCCTTTTCAGCATGACCGAGCGGTCTACGAGCCCCTCGGCGACATCCAGATCGTGTGTTGCCAGCAGCACGATCCGCTGGGCATCTTTGAGGCGGCGGAGCCGGTCGGCAAACACCAGGGCTGATGTCTCATCGAGACCGGTGAACGGCTCATCGAGCAGGATGAGACGGGGATCGTGGAGCAACGACCGCTCGAGCGCGAGTCGCTGACGCATCCCACGCGAAAATCCATCGACGACGTCGTCGGCCCGCGGCGCGAGTCCCGCCCGATTCAGCGCCTCAGTCGCGCATCGCGTCGGTTCATAAAGCCCATACAGTTCCGCAAAGAATTCAAGGTTCTCTCGCGCCGTCAGCTCCCCGTACAGCTGCAGGTCGTGAGACAGGAAACCGATCTGGGCCCTCAACCCAGCGACGACCCTCACACCGCTGTGATCGCCGTAGTAGATCGACCCCGCCGAGGGCCTGACCAGGGTCGCCAGCATGCCGAGAAGAGTAGACTTGCCGGCACCATTCGGCCCGAGCAAGGCGACGAGCTGACCGCTGTGGAGTGTCAGGGAAACATGGCTCAGAGCACGCCGCCGCCCGTAGTGCCGCGACACATCATCGATCCTCAACCGGTCGAAGTCGAACGGACGCGAGAATGGCTTCACGCAGTTCCCTACCGTCGGGCGACATGTGAGTCATGACCGGGCGCCGAGCTAAGAAGCACCGAGGTCAGTTCTTCATCCAGCTCGCGGTAGACCCGCTCCAGCGCATCGAGTAACTCGCTTCGCCGCGTCGCGTGCTTGGTTGAACCGATCTTACCGGCGCGATGCTGGTGTTCGACCTTGACGAGGTCGGCTAACAACTTCTCTTTCTGAACCTCGACGCTCTTGCGACGTCGACGAGCAGCCGTCATCTCCGGCTGCCGTGACGCACCCCAGCCACCGCATCCTAAAATTCCGATCGCCAGAACCAGCGTGACCGTACTCGGCACCCGGCTTCGGCTCGGCAGACCGATCAGCTCGACGGAAAGTGGCCGCCCCGTCGCGATCCTGGGACCGGCCCCCAGCATGTACGGCGTCCCGTTCCCGCCGCTGGCAGGGAGCTCCATCCGGCGTTCAATCTGTGACGACACGAGGTCGAGTGAACCCCACTGCTCTACTGAAATTAGCAACGCTTCCAGGTCGACAGGGAAACTTTGAGCGATGGCCAGACTCTCACCCGAGTACGGCAGGATGTACGCCACATGCAGCGGTGTCGAACCCGGGTCGAACGGTCCAGGCAGCTCAACCCGGCGACCATCGATCCGCGCTCGAGGTGAGGCTCCTCGCAGGAGGGTCGTCCCGACCGCACCACTCGGCAAGTCGAATGCGATTGGTGACCGCGGATCGACCGGTGCTCTGCTGGGATTGACGACCTGAAGAAAGTAGTAAATCTCGACGCTCTCCTCGATCAGATCGACCTGGATCCACGATTCATCGCCCAGCGTGACCGTGCCTGCCTCGGCTGGCAACGCGGGGCTGCCGGGATCAGCGCCGACCAACATCACGCGGATGCCACCGCGACCCGGAGCGGCGAATGACTGTGACTGAAGCGGTTGACCATCGAGCTCGGTCGAGGCCTGTACGAGTTGACCCGCGTTCAGCGTGAGAAAGGTGGCGCGCCCCTCTGCATCGGTTCTCGCCGTTTCGACCACGTCGCCCTGACGCAACTCCACCAGCTGGTCCGGCACGTTGTTGGTGATCTGACCGCGAATGACACGCACAGTGATCGTGCCGTCGGGCAGGCCCGGGTCAGGTAAGGGCAGTCCCGACATCTGCCGCGGGTCAGGCTGGCCGACCGCATCGGTCGCACCACACAGCATGGCGCACGCCAGGAGTGACAGCAGCAGCCGAGACACCCGTGGCCCGCTCATTCAACTCTCATCAAGGGGGTGGCGCACCCCTTACAAAATCTCGCATCCGTATCGTTCTCCGTCCCACAGGCTGCACAGACGTGGCGATCCTCATCGGGAACGCGATCCGTCTGGAGGTCATGACTCTCCAGATCGGTCGCCAGACGCCGCGCAAGCTCTCGCTCGATGACGTCACGATAGCCGGGCATGTCGACATCGAGTTGCTTCATCAGCGTCAATGCCTGCGCCCGCAGGCGCCGACCCACGAGACCGAAGTCGGCGTCGGACACCTTTCCCATAGCCCGGTCGAACTCCAGCTCCTTGATCGAACGGAGCACCAGCGTCTTCTCTCGTTCAATCTCAGCACGGGTACGGCCGCCGATAATCTGTGTCTGTTCTTTGAAGTCAGTCGCCGCCAGAGGCCACAGGGTTCGATAGAGCGCGAACCCGACCCCCGAGGCCGAGCCGATCGCCGCGACCAGAATGATGAGCACGACAGGGTCATCGGGCCGCACTACGAGCACACCCACCGTGGACGCCACGAGACTTACGAGAACGAACAGATACCAGGGTTGGAAGGAGTTCGCGTCAGTCAAGGTTTCGGAGCTCATCGTCCAGGCGGGCCTCCAGCTGCTGATCCTGTTCGTCCGCAGGGACAGAGGCCAGTGACTCCGGGAACTCCGAGTCACGTCGCGACCAGCGGAGGGCAACGAAACCGACCCCGACCAGACACGCCCCCCCGACGAGCATCGGGAACAACCAGGACAGCTGGTTGAACATCCCGATCGGCGCGCCTATCGGCTCCTGGCTCCCATATGTGTCGATGAAGTGCTGGTAGACCCCGTCTCGGTCCTGTCCCATCGCGACTTGCCGGTTCAGCCGGAGACGCATGTCGTCTGCGACGGCACACGTGCATGTCGACAGTGGTAAATGAGAGCAGCTGCCGCAGACACAGACCAGCTCGCCTTTGAGCTCCGCCTCCAACCGCTGTTGACCGGCGGTCAGCTCGGCCCCGTTGGGGACGGCGATCTGGGCATTCACATTTGTCCCCATCCCCCCCAGCAGCAGCGACACCAGCAGGAGCGACGTAGTCGCCGCTCCCGTTGGGACCTTGGCCGATACGAAGGCGAGGCTGCTCTCCGGAAGCAAGGCGATGCCGGTGCCGAGCGCCATGATGGTGAACCCAAACCAGATCCAGTTAACCAGCGGGTTCACGGTGATCTGAAACGCTGCAGATTGGTCAGCGAGATCGTAGGTCGCCAGGGTGATGTACAGGTCTTCGGAGACTGAGCGTCGCATCGCCACTTCGGTTGTGGGCTCGGTCTCATGCTTGCGGAAGAACCAGCGCGCCGGAAAGAGCTCACCCGCCGCCTGACCATCCTTAAAGATCGTCATGTGACCCGTGATCATCTGCTTCTGTCCGTCATCGGTCTCGCTCACCCGCTCGTATCGCACGAGAAACCGGCCAAGCTCGACCTCGTCACCCTGGTTCATCATGACTTGCTGCTCGAGTTTGTAACCAGACCCGGCAAAACCAAGGAACATCAGCACGATACCAACATGGACCACATAGCCGCCGTACCGTCTACGGGAGCGCATCACCAGACCGACGAGTGCCGTGACGATGTCGGTCCCCGTCGCCCCCCGACGTACGCTGGCACCGCGCACGAACTCTTGAGAGATCGTACCCAGGACAAACGCACAAAGTGCAAAGCAGAGCCCGGAGACCCAGACCCGGAACCCGATGGCAGCCAGCCCAACCGCGGTCGCGACCGCAAGGCCCACGGGCCAGGCAAACTGGTATACGAGGTTGCTCACGGACGATCGTCGCCACGCCAAGAGCGGACCGATTCCGGTCAGTAACAGCAAAACTAGACCGATCGGCACCATCCAAGTGTTGAAGAACGGTGGACCCACCGTGATCCGCTGCCCCGTAAAGGCCTCACTGATCGTCGGGAACATCGTGGCGAACAGAATAAAGAACGCCGCGAACAACAGGATCCAGTTATTCAGAAGAAACGCGGCTTCCCTCGAGGCCCACGACTCCAGCTCGTTGCGCGCGCGCAGCAGCGGTAGTCGATAAATCACCCAGCCAAAACTGAAGATCAGAATGAACGCCATGAAGACAATGAACAACATCGAGAGCTGTGCATCCTCACCAAAGGCATGCACCGACTGCACAACACCACTGCGGGTCATGAAGGTCGCGAAGATCGTCAAGAAGAACGTGAGGATCACGAGTGTCACGTTCCAGACCCGAAGCATGCTTCGCCGCTCCTGCACCATGACCGAATGTAGGAACGCCGTGGCGGTGAACCACGGAAGCGCCCCGGCATTTTCCACGGGATCCCAGCCCCAGAAGCCGCCCCACCCGAGCTCCTCGTATGCCCAGATCATGCCGAGCGTGAGGCCGAGTGACAGGAACAACCACGAAAACATTGTCCACCGTCGAACGGCCCGCAGCCACGAGTCGTCCAGAAAGCCAGTGATCAATGCCGCCATCCCGAACGCGAACGGGATCGTCATCCCGACAAATCCGGTATACAGCGACGGGGGATGAATCGCCATATACGGGTTCTGGAGCAACGGATTGAGTCCGCGACCATCAACAGGGGTTTCCGTCAAGTAGGTCGCGAACGGATCCTTGTGGACGATCATGATGAACAGGAAGAAGAGCTGCACCGCACCAATGACGGCGACGACATACGGGATCAACTCGCGCTGCTGTTCACGGTTGGTCTTGACCGCGATCGCCCCGAAGACGGACAGGAGGAAGACCCAAAACATGATCGAGCCGTCGAGACCACCCCAATACGAGGTCAGCTTGTAAAAGAGCGGTTGGACCGAGTCGGAGTACCGGTCGACGTAGCGAATCGTGTAGTCCTCGGTCACAAAGGCGTGAAGGATGATCGACGACGCAAGTGTCATGAGGGCGGTGACGGTGTAGAACGCGCCGACCCCGCTCTCAACAAGCCGCAGTGACCGCCGTCGTGCCCCCGCGACCGACGCGGCAATAGCGTAGGCACACGCGACGAACGCGGCCAGGAGCGTATAGGAACCGATTGTTGCCATAATTTTGTGGTTACAAGCCGGCGGCTAGAAATGACTCAGCGAGCACGCCAAGGGTTCTCGCTACAGTTTCACGGCAAGACGGGCGCACAGCGTCCTGCGACTAGTTACCGGCGCCGTCCGCGTCACCTGACTCGGTGCCAGCGGATGCATCAATCGCCGGTTTCGCCTCGTACTTCGAGGGACACTTCGCCATGATGCCATCCGGCTCGACGATCAGCACATCCCCTTCGAGACGCCCGGACACGACGACCTCTGATTCGTCTTGGAACGTGTCTGGCACGATCCCCGTGTACTCCGCGTGAACCACATAACCGTTGTTCTCGATCGCGAACCGGTAGTCCAGGGAACTCGGCTTCCATGAGATGTCGGACGCAAATCCGTGGACCTGGAGACGCTTACCCACCCACTGGTCAGGATCCACCATTACCTCGTCGACATGCTTGTAGTACTGCGTGCCGTCCTGCATCGTGGTCCACATGAGCCCCACGAACGCCGTGATGAAAACGCCGGTTGTGAGCAGTATCTTGAGGCCTTGGTTCGGCATCTAGTGGAATTCCTTCTCCCGCAATCGTCTTGCGTCTTAAGGATAGCTCTGCCCCAACGCCAGGTCAATCGTCAGACGGCATCGCTCGAGGTTATCTAAAGGGCGAAACAAGGCGCAGGTAAGCCGCTATGAAACATGGGGTTAGGCACCATCATCGAGCTCTTTGATTAGGTGATCGACCACGGCCATGGGAAGTCCCACGACGTTGGTATACGACCCCTCGACCCGGTCGACAAAACGAGAAGCGATTCCCTGAATACCGTAGGCACCGGCCTTGTCCATCAACTCTCCTGTCGCCACGTAAGCACCGATCGTGCCGTCGTCAAGATCGACGAATGTGACCCTGCTGGTCGCGACTGCCGTCCGTCGATCGGCACCACCGATGATGGCGACACCGGTTAAGACCTCGTGGCTACGCCCGGACAGCCGCCGAAGCATCGAGATGGCGTCTTCTGTGTCACGAGGCTTACCCAAAACTTCGCCATCGACGACGACGACCGTATCGGCACCCAGTACCAGGCATCCGTCTTCAGACCCGTTCGCGACCGCGATGGCCTTGGCCATCGCCATCCGAACGACGAAGACCTCAGGCGATTCGTCAACCAGGCGTTGCTCGTCCACGCCCGACGGCATGACGTCGAAGGTGTATCCCGCTCGGGTCAGCAATTCGCTCCTGCGTGGAGACGCCGACGCGAGCAGGAGTCGACGATGCGGGTGATACACTTGGGGAAGAATACAAGACAAAGATGATCCCCGCTCGTGATGTTGCGCCTCGTGCCCTTGGGGACCTGCTCCGAGACCAACCGACCTCCGATGCCAAAATCCGATTCGCCTGGACGTGCTGCGTCGGACCGTCGATCGCGCGCGCCACGGCGGTCCGACTCGAGTCATCCACAGGGACCCTCCATGTCCTCACCGACGCCGAGACCTGGCGTCGAGAAGTGTCCCGTTCGATACCAGTCGTTAAACGCCGGCTGACCGAGCTGCTCGGCCCAGGAACGGTCAAGCGCATCGCCGTCAAGCGGAGGGGCCAGTCATGAGAGAGTCGGTCATCGTCAGCGCTGTTCGCGTTCCCACTGGGAAATTCCTGGGTGCTCTCAAGAGCCTTCCGGCGACCGAACTTGGGGCGCGAGTGATTCGGGAAGCGGTCGTGCGTGCTGAACTCGACCCCACAGAGGTTGACGAGTGCATCATGGGTAATGTGGTATCGGCCGGGCTCGGGCAAGCCCCGGCACGACAGGCGGCTCTCCACGGAGGTCTCCCCGACCACGTGGCGGCACTGACCATCAACAAGGTGTGCGGGTCAGGGCTGAAGGCGGTGATGCTGGCCGTGCAGGGAATCGCAGCCGGCGACATCGACGTGGCTGTAGCCGGGGGAATGGAATCGATGAGCAACTGTCCGTATCTGCTGCCGACAGCACGGGAAGGGATGCGGATGGGTAACGCCGAAGCCCTCGACGCGATGATTCACGACGGGTTGTGGTGCTCGCTCGAAAACTGGTCGATGGGGCTCGCATGCGAGGCGGTCGTCGACAAGTACGGTGTCACCCGCGAAGACCAAGACGCGTTCGCCGCCAGTAGTCATCACAAAGCCGCGCAGGCGATTCGAGAGTGCTGGTTCAAGGATGAGATTCTCCCGGTCGAAATCCCGCAACGCAAAGGTGACCCGGTCCGACTGGAGCATGACGAAGGGGTCCGCCTCGACACTTCAGCCGAAGCGCTTGGCAAACTCAGGCCAGCCTTCAAGAAGGACGGCACGGTGACAGCCGGCAACGCCCCGGGGATCAATGATGGCGCCGCCGCCGTGGTCGTGATGGCGGCTGAGAAAGCGACCGCGCTCAACCTCACACCGATGGCTCGAATCGTGGGGCAAGCCGTGAGTGGTTTGTCGCCGAAGTGGATCTTGATGACGCCGGTGCAGTCGGTCCAGAAACTCCTTTCGAAGATCGGCTGGAAATTGGACGACGTCGACCTGATTGAACTAAACGAAGCGTTTTCCGCGCAGGCGCTAGCGGTGATCCGAGAGCTCGGAGTCGACCCGGCGAAAGTCAACGCCAACGGTGGCGCTGTCGCGCTGGGGCATCCCATCGGTGCCAGCGGCGCGCGCATCCTCACGACACTGCTGCACGCCCTCAAGCGGAGGGGTCTCAAGCGCGGAATCGCCACGCTGTGTCTCGGTGGTGGAAACGGCGTGGCGCTGGCGGTGGAGAGGGTCTAGGGGAGTCGTGGGTCGCGGCCAAGACCTACTTTTATCCCTCGGTTTTCCAGAATGACACGCCGCCAGCCTGTTTACCCACATCGACCGCCCCGACGCGCTCGCCCGACTCCACGTGGTAGACCTCTACGGTTCCCGGTTCGCTTCCCACTCCTTCAAGCGTGACAAACGCATACTCGCCATCCGGCGTCAGCGCGATACCGTGGGGAATCGTACGGCTGGTCTCTACTCGCGCACGCTCATTCCCAGCTCGAAGGTCCCAGAACCCAACCGCCGCGCCACTCTTGTATGTGACGACGAGGGTCGACTCGTCCGAAGTCACCGCCAGATTGTAGGGACCGGGTCCGGTATCGAAGGTGCGAGCGACCCGCCACGATGCGAGGTCGACCTCAAAAATCTTCGAGACGTTGCTGCCGGTGACGAAGACCCGGCCGTCAGTCGTGGGCGTCGTCACCCATGTCGGCTGCACGCCGTCGCCAAGCGAAAGACGCCGCACGATGCTAAACCCAAACGCGTCAACCTCAACCAACTCGAATCCCATGACGTTCACGGCGTAGAACGTCGAGCCGTCGCGGCTCAGGCGCCCTCCGTGCGGACGTATCCCACTCTCGATACGTGCCACCTCCGTCATGGTGTCTGTCTCGACAACCGAGATGGTGCCTGACTCGAGCGGACCATGGAGATCGAAATTGACGACGTATAGCAATCCGGTCGACGCGGCCACGTCGAGCGTCGCCGGGTACATTCCGAGCGTGACGTCCCCTACCCAGTCGTCGGTGCTAGTTGTGTATTTGTGCACGCTCCCGAACGGAAAGCCGTGTGCAATCGACACATACCAGTGCCGCCCATCTGGGTCGACCTTGATGCCGTGCGGCCCCTCCGTCTCGGCCGGGAAGCTTCCAACCACGATGGTCTTCACCACCTCAAGACCACCGGGACCGTAGCGGACGATGGCGACCTCGTCCTCCGACTCGGCACAGACGTAGGCGTAGTAACTCCGACGTGGTTCGGGCGCAGTGGCCCGGACACCACTCGATGTCGCCAGGAGAAGGAGAGCCAGCAGAGCGGTCGTTCTCATGGACGTCATACTCATGCGCTCGAACTGCGGCGGCGGTTCACGACCCTCGACTTACAACCCTGCTGCGACTCGGTCATAAAACAGCTCCAAGCGACCGCGTCTGGCACGCCAATTCGAGTCTCGACTCTATTGCGGTTCTCCGATGATCCGACCCGGACCACTCCTCGGTCTGAGCTTCACGGCCCAGAGCCCGGTGTTCCAATCTGTAAAGAAGATGTGCCCCTTGTACGGCTGTGGCCCCCACACGAACGGGGAATTCGCGATAAAGCCGTCTGGGTCGTGTGGCACGAACATCGCAATCTCCCGTCCCTGTTTGTACAGGTCCCCCATCAGCTCGCCCGAGACATCGACGACTCGCAAACCACCGTTGTAGAACGCGGCATAAAGGACGTCGTCCTCCACCCAGAGGTTGTGCGACCCGGCCTCGGGGACTTGATAGCGGGCTATCTCCTGAGGATTACCCCAGTCGCTCCAGTCGATAATATGGATCCATCCGGCCGCGCGAGATGGGATTGAGTCCTCGTCTTGGGAGTACCCGCCATACGGAAACGACTCGTCGCCGGCAAAAAGATAGAACTTGCCAGTCGACTGACTCTTGTATGGGAAGGCGGCATGATTCCAGCCATTCGGGTGCGCATATCGCCCAAGCTCGACCGGCTGCTCTGGTGTCCCACCCAGCCCGCCACCTCCGACGTCGACCGCGACGACTCCATCAGTCCAGTTGGACGAAAAGGCGACCCCGTCACTGACCCACACATCGTGGATTCCGTGCGCCGGCGTATCGAGCTCGAAACGACCGACCCGTTCCGGACGACTTGGATCCTCGATGCTGACCACGTCATATCGACGGCCTGCACTCAGTGCAAACACGTGGTTCTCGGAGATGAATATGTTGTGCACGCCACCAGTGAGTTGGTCGGTGAACTCGGCCAGGATGGGAACACCCTCACGCGGGTTGCTGACACCAAGGATCACGATGCCGTTCTTCCGGTCCGACGCACCCTCGCGACTGATCACGGCGACGTTTCCGTCTTCGGAGACCTTCACGTCATTCACGGTTCTGGCATCGACCTGAATCTCGTGAAGCCTAACGATGTTCTCGGGGTCGGTGACATCCCAGATGTAGGAGTGGCCGTCGGCCCCCCACGTACCGGTGATGGCATAGTCGCGACCATCAGTACCCTCCCAGATCCAAAGGTCGGAGGTGTGCCGGTCGAGGACCTCCCCGCGACCCACGACCTGCACCTGCTGGCGAACATCACGACGGTCAATCCTGACCGTTCGGGTTGCTGAATGAGCTCCCGAGGTCGCCACGACCGTGTACGTGCCGGAACGCTCGGCCACGAACCGACCATCCTCGGTCACCTGAGCCGACGCGCCCGCTGCGATGATCGTCCGTGCCGTCTGACCGGCCACCGCTAGCTGTACCGGCACGCCACGAACCGGCAGCCCGCGCGAATCCTTCGCCACCGCAGTGAAGCGAACAACATCCCCGGTTAACGCCGACTGGGTGCTCGCCTGAAGTTCCAATGCCGACACCGGGTTCGTCTCGACCTCGATCGATACGGTCTCGCTCAGGTCCTGGCCGGTGGCGGTAACGTCGACCGACCCCGGTTGATGCAGCGTCACGAATCCGAAGTCGTCGACGTCGGCGACTCGTGCGTCGCTCGTCGCATATCGAGGTTCGATGTCATATCGCTCGGTTCCGGCGGTATCGACGATCTTGACCCTGAAACGAGGCCGAGTCCCGACGTAGAACTTGGGCGGCAGATCGACGAACGTGACCTGACCAATAGGTGGCAGCGGAACGGTCACCTGAACTTCAATGCGAACGGCGGCGTCCGGGCGCCGACTATCATCCTTGGCGTCTCGTGGCAACAACGCCACCAGCGTAAAGTCTCCAGGTCGGTAGGCCTCGACCTGGCCGTCTCGGGTCACGCCCACGCTGCGACGAGCCCGCGAGAAATAGACGACCGTGGCATCCTCGACCGTCTTTCCGTCAGCGTCGCGGACGATGGCGGTCAGTCTGTCTGTTTCTCCGACTTCCAGAGTCAACCGAACCGGCTCGACCTCGAGAGTCCAGTCCTCGGAGGGCGTCTGTGCCGCCAACGCCACACACCCAAAAAGCACGACGCACACGACCACGTGACCGAATCTCACTTCACTCTCCTGTCGAACCTTATGTCCTGAGTGCTTACAGACCGGATATTAGTCATTGTAGCCCCTAGGGCCCAGCGGCGTGCCGACGGTATCGGGCGATCTCGGGATAGGGTCTGTCGTCTGCGAGGGGCCGTCCTTCGGTCGACCGGAGTAGGGTCTTGTTCCGTGGAAACTGCTGGCTCGCATGAAGTCCTCCGTTCTAGAATCGACGACATGAGACAGAGGGGCGAAAGTCTATATTTATGTAACTTACTTATTTATAGATACATACATCTATTAATGACTCTGTTTTCGCTTGACAATAAATTTGACCACCTCTAGAATAACCATCCATCACGAGACAATTTTATCCAGCGGAGTCATGAATGCCCACTACGGATCGATCAGCACGCGAGCGAACACGAGCAGTTGATATCGCCCTCACGCAAATCGAGAAGCAGTTTGGTAAAGGGTCGATCATGCGGCTCGGGCAAAAGGGCGCCATCGCGCCTGTTCCGAGCATCTCGACTGGGTCGATCAGTATCGACTATGCATTGGGCATCGGCGGCGTGCCACGGGGACGCGTCATTGAGATCTATGGACCAGAGGCATCCGGTAAGACCACCCTGGCGCTCCAAGTGATCGCACAGGCTCAGGCAACGGGTGGCAACGCGGCGTTCGTTGATGCAGAGCATGCCCTTGATGCCTCCTATGCGAAGAGACTGGGCGTCGACCTCGACAATCTGTTGGTTTCACAGCCAGACAATGGTGAGCAGGCGCTCGAGATCGTCGAGGTGCTCGTGAGATCAGGCGGCGTGGATGTCGTTGTCGTCGACTCTGTTGCGGCCCTGGTGCCACGAACCGAGATTGAGGGTGACATGGGCGATGCCCAGGTTGGTCTCCAGGCCAGACTCATGTCGCAGGCGCTCCGGAAGCTCACAGGTGTCGTGTCCAAGTCGCGCACCTGTCTCGTCTTCATCAACCAGTTGCGTATGAAAATCGGTGTCATGTTCGGGAATCCCGAAACCACGACAGGTGGACGCGCGTTGAAGTTCTACTCGTCCGTACGGATCGACATCCGGCGAATTGGGGCCATCAAGGATGCCGATCGCGTCGTCGGTGGCCGAACACGTGTCAAGATCGTGAAGAACAAGCTGGCAGCCCCGTTTCGAGAAGCCGAGTTCGACATCATGTACGGAGAGGGGATCTCTCGCGAAGGCGATCTCCTGGATCTCGCGGTCGACCGTAACATCATCGACAAGAGCGGCACGTGGTTTTCTTACTCCGGAGAGCGCCTCGGACAGGGACGCGAGAACGTCAAGCGCCTTCTCAAAGAGAAGCCTGAAATCTACACGGCGATCGAAGCCGAAGTTCGCAAAGAACTTGGTCTCGTCACCGACCCGATACCCGAGACCACACCGGCCTGAAAGTCGTAGGTCGTGAGGCGTCGACCCTGCGGTCGTGACACCTGGCGTGTCAAACCGCAGTCTCTTCGAAGAAACCCGTAAAGGCTGTCGGTAACGGTCGTGGGTCGGGCGTCTGAGACCCGCGGAGTTTGTCATCCGATGAGTAGATGAGTGACTGAGTGAAGCGTGCTTGACCCGCTGCTGTCGCTCGACGCGTCGATCCTTCAGTGGATCAACACCCTGCCTCACCCCGGCTGGTTGACGTTTGTCATGAACGCCATCACCACCAGTGGTGACAGTTCAGCTATCTGGTTTGCTCTAGCCTTCGTCGCGGCGTGGCGCGGGGACCCCGAATCTGCCTTCCGCGTGGTGTTATCGCTGATCGTGACGGCCGTTCTGGTTGGCAGCGTTTTCAAACCATCAATCGACCGAGACCGTCCCATGCCCACGGGGGCCTGTGAACAGGTCGTTGCAGTCGGCAACTCACCATCGTTTCCATCTGGGCATGCAGCCGGCGCGGCCGCGGGTGCATACAGTCTCAGTCGAATCTGGCGCGCTCGCGCGCCGTTGGTGTGGAGTCTGGCCGTCCTCGTCTCGGTTTCTCGGGTGTATCTGGGGGCGCACTATCCCTTGGACATCCTGGTCGGGCTCCTGGTCGGGCTTGCGTGTGGGTGCTTCGTAACAGGGGGCTCGAGGGGTTCGGCACCGGACCTGATCAATCGGGAGGGCCTGCCACAATAAACACCTTCTCGCCAGGCTTCATCAGTCCAAGCTCACGCCGCGCAAGCTCCTCGAGCTTACGGGGCTCCTCCCGAAGCATCCGAACTTCCTCGCGGAGGTCGTCGTTCTCGGCGCGGAGGGACTCAATCAGCTGGAAGACGGCGGTTAGCTGATGGTTAGCACGAACCAGGGCGATCAAGCCACGCTCGCCCACTACCGCATTTCCCAACAGTACGACCGTGACAAGAAGAACCAGAAAGCGAGTCGTTCGACGGCGTGGACGCTGACGCCGGGGGATGACGCGCGATCCTACAGCGCTGTGGGGCGGTGATCCAGGAAGGTCGTTCGACACTCGCTGAGTAGAGTAACGCAGTCGCGACCCAGAGTACAACTCGAAAACGTCATGCCCGATCGAAGACGCCACGCAGGGCGTCCTGGTTCTCCATGACATTCCAACAGGAAAGGTGCGCGAGCAGGTTTATCTGAGCCGGGGTAAGCCGGATCAAGGTTCCCGGATTCTGAGCGCGGGTCAGATAGTGTGGAAACCGTGCGAACGGTCCGCCAGGCGTGGCCGACTGCCCTTCCTCCACAAGGCGCCGTAGCGGCACCGGCAGACGCCGTGCCCAGGACTCCACCTGCTCGTTGTAGCACCAGCAAATAGTGACCTTCGTGCCCCCTTCGAGCCCCCACCATCTATTCGCCTCGACAACGTGACTGGTGATCGTCATGACCGTTTCGCCTCGTCGTTTCGCTCGCTGCAGACCGGCGACCACTACCGGGTAGTCGACTTCAGGAAACACCTGGTTGTGCGGAAACCTCGAGCCGGGCTCGCCGAACAAGGGGGCGAGGGATGGGTCGATCGCACCAGGCTCGGGCCAATCCAAAGGATCGTGGTCCACAAGAAGTGGCCACATGGTGTTGATGAAGACTACGACGGCCTTCACTCCGCGTCGGAGCAGCGAGATCAGACCATAGTTCTCGATGTCACCACCGTCCGTAAACACCTCGGGCCCGCCGGGGCCGTTCGGGCCATGCAGCGGCCAGTAAGTGGCTTGTGGATAACCTCGCAGATCGCGGTCTGGTCTGCTGAACGCGCTGCTCGCCCCGATCGCGTCAGCCAGGGTGAATGGGCAGGGCGGCAGGGTCAGCACCACGAATCCATCGGCGTCGGTCCCGGTCCGCGGAGCGTTACTCCCGAACGCGAACGACTCGACGAATCCTCCACCCACTGCGTGCGCGGCGTGACCACCCGCCTGGAACGTCAGACTCGCAGCGCTTCCGATTCCCAGCGGTGAATATTCAAACCCGACAAGGCTCGCGCGGGCGAGATCCGATTCGTCGCCAGGCCAGTTCAGCGCGGAATGAATGAGAAGATACGGCCGGTAAGCGGAGGCCCGCACCGTCTTGAGACGGAGGTGCCGGAGCGACGGGTGGCGGAGACGGATTTCCCGGGCTGTCGAGTCATCGAGGGTAAAGCCGGCCGGCTGCTCCGGATCGTACAAACCGAATGGGCCAAGAAAGGTGCGACCCACCGCCCGAACCCAGACGCCGTCTGGGCTAACCGAGGGGTCTGCGCGCGCATCTGCGATAGCCTTGGAGAAATCACCGGTAGCCGCAAACCCCAACGAGCGGGAATCAAGCTCCGACAGCGTGTCAAGAGAAAGAGCTTCGGGCTCGGCGGGCACACCGAGAATATCGAGGTCTGAACCTACCTCCTCCGTCGCGGGATAGTACGCATACGGAGTTGCGGCCCAAGCTCCCCCCGACACCGCCGAGAGATAGCCGACTCGATCGATTAGACCACTGGCAGTCAGTCCGCGAAGCTGCCCCACCGTCGCGGCGTACGACCGGGTGCTCCCACCTGAAAAACAGATCCCGGTCGGCTGCGGGGGGAGACCGGCCGAACGATGCGCGTGCTCCGGATAGGTGCCCCTCGGCCCGTCGGTGAGCCAGACGCGGGCACGAACGTGTGCGTCCACAGGGGTCAAGGTTGAGACGAGGGCTGGGACGGATACTCCATCGTGAAGGGATCTGGAAGCGGAATCCTGGTGATCGAACCGCTCGATAGTCGATCGAGCGAATACTCTGGATTGTCCGAATCGCCCTGCTCGATCGTGGCGATGTCACCCGTAATTAAGATGACAAGCTGATCGGGATTCAGATACTGCCGCGCAACACGCGCGACGTCGTCCCCGGTCACAGCACCGATGCGGTCCCGATAGTGGACCAGGTACTCCTGGTCCCGACCCGTGTACTCGTCGCTCGCAAAGAGATTCGCCGTCGACGATGCGCTCGAGAAATTTCGTGTGAATGTCTCTATGAACGATGCTTTCGACGTACGAAGCTCAGTTGCCGTCACCTGACTGTCACGCATGCGGTCGATCTCCTCGAGCACGATCGACGCGGTGCGCGCCACGGTCTCGCTGCCGGACTGAACGCTCACCCGAAACAGGCCATCATAGTAGGTCCCCATGCCGAAGCTGGAGGAAGTGCTGTAAGCGAGTCCCTCGTCCGAGCGAATACGAGTGAGCAACCGCGACGTGAAACCGCCCCCACCAAGAATGTCGTTCATGACCAGCAGCGCATACCGATCAGGATTGTCGCGCCGGGTTCCCAGATGACCGATCGACACTCGCCCTTGATTCACGTCCGACTTTGCAACGGTGTAAATCCCGGGACTGAGCTCATGCGACGGTTCGGGAACAGGTGCTACGGGGTCGGTCTTGATCGGCCAGTCGGCCATGTGCGCCTCGAGCTTTGGCAGGATCTCGCCGGGCGTCACATCGCCAGACACCGAAAAGATGAACGCGCCCGGATGGTAGCACCGCTCATGAAACGCGATCAGGTCCTCGCTGGTGATCGACTCGATCGACAGGCGCGTCGTGGGTCGCACTGAGAAGTGAGTATCTCCACGCATCAGTCGACCCCATTCGCGACGCTCGATGCTCCGGGTGCTGTCGTTCCGCCGCTCCATCCCCTGAAGGGTCTGGCTCTTGGCGAGGTCCAACCTGGACTGATCGAATCCTGGGGACCGCAGCATGTCGAAGAACAGGTTGAGGGTCGCGTCCAGATCCTTGGTGAGACTGTCGAAGCTGGCGCGACCGGACGTCCCACCGATCGAGCTGCTGATCTCAGCGGCCAGAAATGCTGCCTCCTCGTCAAAGTCGGCGGCCGACAGCGTCGCCGTGCCTCCGGCCCGCATCTGGCTTCCCGTCAGACTCGCCAAGCCCTCCCTCCCATCGGGGTCGAGATAGCTTCCCGTCCGAACCGTCACAGACATCGACACAAGCGGAAGTGTGTGTTCCTCGACTACGAAGACAACCACGCCGTTCGACAGCGTGTGCCGATACCGCTCGGCGGCTGGCGGTTCGAAGTCCAGCGGCTCGAATGAGAGCTGTCTCGGATGCGCCGGGATGGTCTGCGCCGATGCGGTCTGCACCGTTGTCGGCATGACGAGTAGCAGCAGCACCAGCAAGACGTTTCGGTGGGGTTGGCTCATCGTCCGCCCCCAGTGGCCTTGATCTGGCCCTCGACAATGGCGAGTAGCTCTTCGGCCAGGTCTCGGTTTTCCTCCGGGACCGCGGCCATCATCTCCTCAACCTGCGCCAGGAACTGCTGTAGCTGTTCGGCGTCGAGCTGCGCCACCATGGCCATCGTCTGGCGGGCCTGCACACGTTCCTGATCGTCGAGACCAGCAAGGACCTGGTCTTCTCCTTCGCCATCGGTGGCGCGGCGATAGTAGACCGCCACCGCCCGGTTCTCCTCCGTGAAGTACGTGTTGGCGACGCGCTGGATATCGTCGGTAGTCACCGCCTCGTACAGAGCGGGGTCGGTGTTGATCGTCTCCCAGCCCCGATTATTCTCGCGAAACAGCAGCTGTATCATCAGCTGGAAGTTACCCTGAAGATCACGGAACGTGCTCGCCGCATTTTGATTCTTTACCTTCTGGAGCTCCCGCTCTCCAACCGGCTCGGTCCGAAGCCGCTCAAGCTCAGCGTAGATCGACTTCTCGACCTGCTCTGGTGTCCATCCCTGCCTGGCTGTGCCCCGGATCTCGAACATCCCCTCGAACTTGTAGCCTGACTGCCGACCAGAGGCGTTCGTGGCCACCTGCTGCCCTTCGACGAGACCGCGATACAGCCGCCCGGTGCGTCCGTTCAGCAGCTGTCCGAGTACTACGAGCGCTGGTTCGTCGACATGCCCATCGGGCACGGAGTGATATCGAATGACCACTTGCGGATTCGTGTCGGCGTATGCCGCCATTCGCTTCTCCGCCAGTTGCGGCATCTCCCGGGTTCGCGGCTCCATCGGTGGACGCGTGCCCCGCGGAATCCGCCCGAAGTAACGTTCTGCCAACGCTGCCGCGTACTCCGGGTCAAAATCGCCAACGAGGGCGGCCGACAAGTTGTTCGGGGCGTAGTACACGTCGAAGAACGCCAGTGCCTCCTCGCGTGTCATCCCCTCGAGGTCGCTCGGCCACCCGACGACAGGCCAGCTGTATGGTGACGACCCCCAGAACATCGCGTTGAACTGCTCCTGAAACTTCCCGGTTGGCGTGCTGTCGGTCCGCAAGCGTCGTTCCTCGTGCACGACGTCGCGCTCGGAGTAGAACTCGCGAAACACCGGGTTGAGCAACCGGTCCGACTCCATCCAGAACCACAGCTCGAGCTTGTTCGCTGGTACGTTGATGAAGTACACAGTGAAGTCGTTACCCGTCCCGGCGTTCATCCCCGACGCACCCTGCGCCGTGTAAACCCGACTGAAGTCCTCCTTAATCACAATGTCTTGCTGACGCGCCAGTAGGTCGTCGAACCGTGTCAGCAACTCTTGGTGCCTGGGAGTGCGGGCATCGGGGTCGCCTGGATCATCGATCTGGCCGAGTCGATGGGCCACCAGCAGCTGCGCCTCCTCGACGGCGAGTTCGGCCTTGATCCCGTCCAACTTCTCGATGATCGCCAGGTCCTCCGTGATGTCCTCGGTCCCGATCGCGTGGGTCCCCTTGAACATCATGTGCTCGAATAGATGCGCGACCCCGGTGATCCCTGGACGTTCGTAGACGGAGCCGACCCGAGCGATCCACCCTGCCGCGATATTCGGATCGCCCGGACGGGGCACCATCAGTACCTTTAATCCGTTCTCGAGCTCGTATTCGATCACGGGGACTTCCTGCGCATCACTGGGGGCCGATATCAGACCGAGAACCACAATCAGGGCAACGAGAGCCGAATACCGGGGACGATGGAACTGTTTCATGAAATACCCTTCGTGGAAGACCTTGTCTCTGAGTGTCGCATACTGAGTGAGTCGAATTAAAGTCGCCGCCACCGCCACGACCTAGTCCCCACTTCCGGGAAGCTCACGTTCACGCTCGGTCTTCATCGTTTCGATCTGCTCGATGAGGTCGCCGAGCCGCAGCGACAGATCGGATAGCTCTCGCCACCTTTCGGCATTCTGCAGACCAAAAGATACGGCAAAGTCCCGCTCGGCGTCGGAGAGATCATGGATCTGAGCAGCCGAGACCGCTCCCTTCATCTCGGCATCGGTCGCCTGGGCTTCGAGCCACAGCTGTTCGATCTGGGCGCGAACACGACTCGCCTCCTGATAGAGCTGCTCAACGTCCTCTTCGTAACCCACGCCGTCGCTCACCTCTCCGACACTACCTGCACCGTCTTCGACCAACTGTTCAACACCCACGCGGCCTGCTCTCGACCAGCGTGGATGTTATCTAGTTGGACGGGTCGCATGGCCGCCACCGCCAGATCGTTTCGACCACGTCCACGTCTGGTTCATCCGGTACCACGCAGCTGTGACTGAGCGCCCGAACCTGCAAGTCGTCGACGAGAAACAGCGCTGGGGGCTGTTCGTGCAAGATGGTCTGGAATCTTCCAGCCGCGTGCTAAACGTCTTCTCGAGATGTCGCCTCCTGCAGTGCCTCGAGCGCGTCATCCGACATCGCGTATCACGGCACGGCGTAGGGTTGAGACGAATGCCACAGACTGTAGAGCCGTGACAACGACCGACTCCTGTTCAAAGGCCGCAACACCGCCCGATAGTCCCCGCTGTTGAGGCGCTTGAAAATGCTCCGGAGATCCAACGTCTCGATGTGCATGTCCACACGGTGTCGATGGCCTCGATGTCTGCCAGGGAAGGATTATCCTACACGCGGCGCGGGTCACTGCGGGCTTCATCAAGAAGGGTCTTGACGATCTCTGCATTCAGCGGGTCGTCGTCGTGAAACACCGTGTGGGCCACCAGGGTGAGCGTCACGGTCAGACCGTCGTCGCTGATCGATCAACTTTTTGCCAGTCCAGGCTCGTGCTCACCGTCGGCGCGTGTATAGATCAAGCGGTTCCGTGGTCAGCCTCCATCGAAGTTCATCAAGATTCTCGGCAGACACATAGCCGAACCTAAGTTCCTGTGCAGCCGCGTCGGTAGAGGTTTGGGGCTGGGACGTACAGGCGGCCAGGACCACCGACACAAGGAACAGCGCCGCAGCGCGCACCAGAGCGTGTCCGACCCAGCGTCGTGTGCGGGCCCTGTCCCGGTCGGCAATGCTCACGGCTGAGAACCACCCTCCAAGCGGTCAGAGTATTGCCGCAACGCCGAGGGCGTCAATCCTCGATGCACAAAGCGGCACGAAACTACTGAAGCCACCAGATTAACAGGGCAAGTGTCACCGGACTGAACACCGTCGAGGTGACGACGACGCTGGTCACGAAGCGCGGTGCCACTGAGTGCTCGAGTGCCAGAATCGTCGTGATGACGGCGGCCGGAGTCGAGGCCTGCAGGATGGCGGCCTGGCGGGCGGCGCCAGAAAGCCCCACCAGGTCGGCTCCGGCGAACGCCAGCACCGGCGCCACGAGCAAGCGGAAGATCGTAGCACTGCCCACGACGGGCAGCGTCGTGGGTCTATCGGCCTTGGCGAGCTGCATGCCGAGCACGAGAAGCATCATCGGCACCGCCGCATCGCTGAGAAGAGACACCGGTCGCATCACAAACGTGGGAATCGGAACCGCGAGCGCTGCCAGCACACCGGCAGCGACGGCGCCGTAGATCGTCGGAACTTTGACGACCCGGACCAGGGCCTGTGCCAGCGTTCGGTGACCGCTGCCGGCAACCAGGACACCAACGGTGTAGGTCAACCCAGCGCTCGTCACGAAGTAGGTCGTGGCGAAGACAAGCGCGTCCTCTCCGAAGGCAAACAGGACAAGCGGCAATCCGTAGTTGGCGTTGTTGGAGAACATCACAACGAGCATGAAACCCGCCCGTGTCGGACGATCTAGACGCAAAAGCAGCGCCCCCACTCCGGCAAGGGTTCCCATCGTGGCCGTCATGAGTACACAGAACAGAACGAGCCGCCAGAAATCGACGTCACCGACCGACGCGGTCAGCAGGATTTCGAACACGAGGCAGGGTGCGAGTGCATTAAACGTGATATGCGACAGCTGAACCGCACTGATACGCAGTCGGCGGGCAAGCGCGAAACCGACACTCGCCACGAGGAAGACGGGAAGGATGCTCGAAACGAAGATGGAAAGGAGCGTCAGTGGTCCACTCCCCTGCTGTTCTGAGACATGGGCGGTTGGCCTCCTTTCTGCCAGCAACCGTGCGTGTCGGAATGCAACCACCGTGTCACAAACGCCCGTCGCCAGCGATTCGCCCGATCAGATAAGTCTTGAGCGCTTCAATCCCAGCGCCGGTGCGGGCCGAGACTGCGAAACCACCGTTGACACTACCCCGGTCGGTGCCACATCGGTCCATCTTGTTGAAGACGGGCGACACACGACCCATGTCGACCCCGAGACCGGCCAGCACCTTTTCACCCACTTCCATCTGCTCACGCCACTGGGGGTGACTGCGATCAACGACATGCAGGACAACGTCGGCCTGGGTGATCTCTTCAAGCGTACTGCGAAACGACGCCACCAGATGATGTGGCAGTTTGCGAATAAAACCGACCGTATCGACGAAGATGACCGTGACTGGCCCTCCTAGAGACCCCTTGCGAAGCCTCGAGTCGAGCGTCGCAAAGAGCTTGTCTTCCGCTCGAACACCGGCGCGTGTAAAGCGGTTGAAGAGCGTCGACTTCCCAGCGTTGGTATAGCCGGCGAGCGCCACGATCGGCATGCCACGGCGCCCCTGACGATGTAACGCGCGCGTCCGTTCGATCTTGGACAACTCCTTCTTCAACTGCTTAATCCGTGTGCGCAGCATGCGCCGGTCGGCCTCAAGCTGGGTTTCGCCTTCACCGCCTCGCACTCCGATGCCACCCACCTGGCGTGACAAGTGGGTCCAGCGACGTGTCAGACGGGGCAACTGATATTCGACCTGCGCTAGCTCAACTTGAGTACGAGCCTCGCTGGTGCGCGCCTGACGGACGAAGAGCTGGAGGATCAAGGCGCTACGATCAATGATCGCGCACTCGATGATCTCTTCCAGGGTCCGGACCTGATTCGGCGTCAGGTCGTCGTCGAAGATCACGACGTCGGCGCCCAACGCATCGGCCGCGCGTGCGATCTCGACAGCTTTCCCACGTCCGATGAGCGTTCTGGCATCCGGGGTACGTCGCTTTTGCAGACCTCTGCCAACCACGGCCATCCCGGTGCTTCGGGCCAGCTCAGACAATTCGTCCAGGTTCTCCTCGACGACGAAGCCAGGCTGCCCTGGCAACGCGAGACCTACGAGGAAAGCACACGACGCTGGACGATCGGATCGCTCTGTCAAGCCGGTGTCTGGGAAGGTAGCCGGATCACTGGTTTCACCGTTCGCGCCCGGCCTGTTCTTCCGTGCGCACGCCAGCGAGTATTCCGCCCATGCCGTCGTTTCCCTCGTGGTGGGTTATCGGAGGCTCCATCCATGCGTCCCCAGGAACATTTTACTGCTACACGGACAGGTCGATTCCCTCTAACACGTCGTCGGCGGGCACCAGTCGCAAGGGAGGTCCCCACGCTTGTCTGAAGGTCTCGATGCTCAGGATTCGGTCCAGTTCAGGCTTACTCAGGAAGCAGCGATCAACCGGAACGTGCTGGCTCCGGTGCGCGCGAAGTGCTTCCGCCTTCACCTTCCGATATGGGGCGATATCGATCGCGAAGTCCACCCCCGCCTCGAGACACAAGTCCGACCGGCGCGTCACCTCCCACGGCAGAATCGGCGAGGTCCACAGGAGGCGTTGCACCGGGTGCGCGGTGGTCGGCTCGGACACCCAACGCGGATCGGCCGCCGCCGCCACGGCATCCATCGTGAACCGCGAAATCGCTACATGGTCAGAATGACCGTTCATGCCGTTCGGATCGAAGGTAATCACCACATGCGGCCGGTGGCGACAGATGAGTGCAATCAGCTCGCCGCGAATCTGATCGATCGGCGCCTCCGCCAGCCGCTTGTCCTGATAGTCCAGCAGGTGCACCTCTGAAATGCCGAGGATGTCGGCTGCCCGACGAAGCTCGGCCTCTCGGAGAGCGGGTAGGGCGTCGCGGTCGCACAGCGGGGGATCTCCCACTCGACCGGCGTCGCCACGAGTGGCCGTCACGAGGACGACTTCCGCACCCCGCTCGACGTGGCGCCGCGCCAAACCGGCAGCGACAAAACTCTCGTCGTCTGGATGGGCGAGAATCATAAGGATACGGGCTGGAATTGGCATGCGCCGAATATAGTCGATGCCGCCAGAGGCCGGTCTCTTGACCCTGATCGTCGCTACCTGCCCGACCCTCGCCGTATCCGGTCAAGGCTGAACGGCCCGACCGGCTGGGTCGCGACATACAAGAACAGGAAGCAATACAAAGCAGCGAGCTCGCCGCCGTTCAAGATCGGCCAGAACCCCCGCGGCGCGTGCGAGAGAAAATAGGCAAAGGCCATCTGCCCGCTGGCGATGAAAGCGACGTGAGGGACGAACAGCCCGAGCGCGATCAGGGCTCCGCCAAAGAATTCGATCGCGCCGGCAGCACCGCGGAGCGACAGTAACTCCGCGCTGTTAGCATCGAGCACACCGAATAGTTTCTGCGCGCCGTGGCACGCAAAAAGCAAGCCGGACACAATCCGGATACCAGCGTATGCATAGTCTGAGTAGGGACCAAGCCATCGAGTCAATATGCCTCCTCCAGAAATTGCCACAGCGTTCACTGCCAGATTTTCGTGGGTAGACGGATACGGCGTCGATTCTGTTTACGAGAGTAACCTGATTCCAGTCCTGGCGGGCGGCTGCAGGGTGGTGAGAACCCCATG
>Ga0310123_10001017_pt1 | contig 24005 bp, 15 predicted proteins | sample CB6_AW_1057_MG_FD_203505 | JGI IMG/M metagenome (GOLD analysis project Ga0310123, IMG submission 203505) | Marine microbial communities from Western Arctic Ocean, Canada - CB6_AW_1057 | ecosystem: Environmental > Aquatic > Marine > Oceanic | place: Canada: Western Arctic Ocean | collected... | reverse complement strand
CCCGGTCGCAGACCAGCTCGATTTCCTGCAGCAGGTGGCTGTTGAGGAAGATGGTCTTGCCTTCGCTCTTGAGCTGGTTGAGCACGTCGCGGATTTCGGAGCGGCCGACCGGGTCGACGCCATCGGTGGGTTCATCGAGCACCAGGACGTCGGGTCTGTGGAGCATGGCCTGTGCCAGTCCGAGCCGTTGCAGCATGCCCTTGGAGTACTTGGTGACGTTGGTGCGGCCCCAGTCGGCCAGGCCAACGACATCGAGCAACTCACCGCGTCGGCGACGGGTTTCGGCGACTGAGAGTCCGCTGAGGCTGCCGTAGAATTCGAGCGTGGAGTTGCCGGTGAGGTGCCGAGGGATCCGGTGCCCTTCTGGCAGGTAGCCGACTTGCTGGCGACCCGCTTTGCGTCCGGCCGGTTGGCCCAGCAGGGTCGCTTCGCCGGAGGTCTTGTGGACGATGCCCAGCAGCACCTTGATCAGCGTCGTCTTGCCGGCCCCGTTGGGTCCGAGCAACCCGAAGATCTCACCCCGGCCCACCTCCAGTGACACCTTCTTGAGAGCCTCGATCTTTCGCTTGCGGAACAGGCCGTCGTGGTAGGTCTTGGAGAGATCGGTGACGCGGATGACCGTTTCATTGGTTGTGACGGGTTTGTCAGGAGAGATCATGTTGAGGAGGCCTCGTGGGACGTTCCGCAGACGGGGCAGTCGTCGCGCCTGAGCAACTGCCGACGCTGAAAGGTCATGTCACGGAGGTCACAGGTCAGGAGCGTGCCGGAGAGTGGCTCCCCCAAGCCCGAGAGCACCTTGATCGCTTCCATGGCCCCGAGGCAAGCCACCGAGCCTGAGACTGCTCCGAAAACTGGAAACTCGCGACGCCAGGCCGGAGGGTCCTCGGGGTACAGGCACGCCAGGCAGGGTGTCTGCCCGGGCAGGATCGTGGTGATCTGGAACTCGCAGTCGTACATCGCACAATCCACCAGCGGTTTGCCCTGCTTGACGCATTGCCGGTTCATCGCGAACCGTTCGAGAAATAGCGGTGCACAATCGACCACCAGGTCGACCTCACCCACCAGTCGCTCGGCGTTCTCTTCCGAGATGTTCTCGGGAACGGCCAGGACTTCGAGCCTGGGGTTGAGTTCCTTGAGTCTCTGGGTGGCCGATTCGACGCGGGGAGTGCCGAGTCGGTCGTGAGTCATCAGTAGTTGTCGGTTCAGGTCGCTGGGCTTGATGTCTCCGGCGTGAGCGATCACGAGTCGACCGATGCCTGCGGCGGCCAATTCGTAGGCGACCAAGCTGCCCAGGCCTCCGATTCTGGAGACGAGGACCGAGGCGTCCTTGAGTGCCTGCTGACCGGATTCGCCGAACCCGGGCACCCACATCTGCCACTCGTAGACGGCCTTTTCGTGATCGGTCAGCAGAGCCATGAGTGCCTGGCGGATTCTTGGGGCCTGGGCGTGGGGGGCATGGGGCCACCCGGCCAATTGACAGACAGCGAGCAACGCAATCGGTCATCCCGAGCGAGGCGAGGGATCTAACACCGCTGGCATTGAATTGGACCGCTGAGATTCCTCGCTACGCTCGGAATGACATGAGCACGCCAGTTCCATCCGGCCTCGCATTTAGCCGCCCGAGACTGGTGAGAGTAGGGTGATGGTTTGTCCGTCTTCGACTCGGGTCGTGGTGTCGTCCCAGCGGAGTTGCAAGTTACCCAGGAAGACGAGGATCGAGGGTCGGGGTTGTCCGTTTTCGTCGAGCAGGATTTCGGCGAGGCCTTCGCCGCGGTTGGCGGCGACCCGCCGAGCGATCTCTGCCACTTCACACGGTCCATCCAGTTCGATCACGTCTCGCGCGACGCCGGCGACTCGCTTGATCTGGGCGGCGTACTCCACGGTGACCTGCATGGCAACGGACTCCTCCTCCCCCTGATCGTCTCGACTCGACCCTACAACGACAACCCCCGCGAGCCGAGGATTCGTGCGAGCATCAGTACGACCACGGCACACACGACCATCAGCAGCGAGACGGCGACGGCCCCTTCGAGGTTTCCGATGCTGAGCTCGAGAAACACGGTGGTCGAGAGCACCTCGGTCTTCATTCGCGTGGCCCCGGCAAATATTAGCAGCGGCCCGAATTCGCCGAGTGACCGGGCCCAGGCCAGCGTGCCGGCGGTCAGCATCCCATTGCCGCACTGCGGCAGTACGACCCGCCAGAAGGCCTGGGCCTGGTTGCAGCCGAGTGTCAGAGCCACCTGTTCGGGACGCGGGTCGACCTGGTCGAATGTCGCCCGCATCACCCGCACGGCAAACGCCGCGGCGACCATGAACTGGGCCAGCACCACCGCCGGCAGTTGGAACACGACCGCGTTCCTCAGGCTGTAGACGGTGCCGTTGAAGGAGATGTCGGGGACGAACTGGAACAGGATCAGCAGGCTCAGACCCACCACCAGCGGCGGCAGCACGATCGGGATGTCGAGGATCGCGTCGAGCAGGTTCTTGCCCGGGAAGTTGTGTCGGCTGAGCAGGTAGGAGGTGGGGACGGCGACGAACAGCGAGAGCACCGCCGAGAACAGGCAGCTGATCATGGTCAGTTGGACCGAGTAGCGGATTTCCGGCTTGCCGAGAGTGGCCAGCATCGAGAGCAGTGGTCGTAGGACCGGTCGAGCCCATTCGAGCCATCCGGGCAGATCGACCGTGTCGGCCAGATCGCCGGTGGCGATGTAGGCGACGTCGCCCAGCAGCAGGCCGACGAGCAGGATGACGTAGACGCTGGAGATGATCACCAACCCGGCCAGGAACGGCTTGTCCGACGGAGGACGGTAGCCCTGTTTTGCTGGTTTCGGCGGGGAAGCGGTCCCGGTGCTCATGGTGTCGGCGTCGGTGGAACGGGATGCGGGTCAGCGGCCTGGCGGGCAGCGGTTCAGGAACCCGGCGAGTCGCTGTCGAGCCGCCAATGAAACCCGGCCTCTTCGAAATCCGACCGCGCCCGTGTGATCGCCTGGATCAGGCGGCGAGCCAGGTGCTTGTTGCGGCTGGCCCTGGCGATACCCATTGGCTGGATCGCCTTGGCCGCTTCCGAGGCGATTCTGATCACGTCGACCTTCTCGCTCTCGGCCTTTGTATCGGTCAGGTAGGCCAGCGACGCGTCGGCGGCTCCGGTCGAGACCGGTGCGATCAGCAGTGCGGAGGTGGCCGTCTGGGTGACCACGTTGGCCATCACTTCGTCAAAAACGCCTTCGGCAACCAGCACCTGCTTGGTCAACACGCCGATGGTGCATTGCTTGGGCTGGCCGACGGCGACCCGGACTCCCGGACGGCACAGGTCCGCCAGCGACCTGATCTTCTTGGGGTTCCCCTTGGGCACCGCGATCACGACCTCGGTGTCGGAGATCTCGATCGAGTCCTGGAACAGCGAGTCGACGATCTCCAGGTAGTAGGTATCGCAGGCCATGTAGGTGTCGGGGAACCCGGTCAGTTTCTTCTGGCTGATCGTTTTCATCTGGGCGGTGAGGATTCCGCAGCCGTTGTAGACGGTGTTGACCTGGACACCCTCGCGGGCCTGGAAGTCCTTGATCGCACGCTCGACGGCCCGGCGGTTGACCGATCCGCAGAAGAACGTCAGTTCGGGCACCTCCGCCCACTTGTCCCCTTCGACCGGCGTGAATCCGAACTTCTTGAACTGCTTCAGCCCGCGGTCGGACGCCGCAAGGAACCGGGCGAACTTCAGGGCCTCGGTCGGTGCCGACGCACTCTTCAACACGCCGACGGTGACCAGCACTTCACCCTGGTCCAGCTCGGGCACCTCGATCGCGTCGATCCCGTCGACGATCGTGGTGGTCGTATTCCAGATGATCGCCGCGTCGGCTCCACCGATCTTGACCGTGTTGGCCACCTCGGGCACCGTCGGCTGGAACGTCCCGGTCTCTCGGACCAGTGCCTCGAGCTTGCGCCAGTGGCCGGACGCCTTGAGCAGCTTGCGGGTTTTCTTGCCGACGGCGGCCTGATCGGGGTTTCCCAGCACCGTGCGGACGTCGTCCCGCAGCAGGTCCTCGATCGACTTGATCCCCTTGGGGTTCCCCTCGGCCACGGCGATCACCGGCTTCATTCTCGCCAGCGGAATCGACTCGGCCACCAGTCCCTTCTTGCGAGCCGTCTCGATGTAGCTCTCGTCGGCCGCCAGGTATAGGTCTCCGATCCGAGCCGTCTCGATCCGGCTCAACAACGTGTTCGAACCTCCGTAGTCCAGGTTGACCTGGACTCCGAATTCTTCGAGGTACTGTTTGGCGATCGCTTCCACGGGCATACGAATTCCCGCGGCGCAGAAAAATGTCAGCGAGGCCTTCGGTTTGCCGTCGCTGCCCAAGGCTCCTTCGCGGACCGGCGGACGTCCCATCCGGCCCAGCAGGAAGGTCAGCCCCACCAGCACCAGCACACCGATGATGGCCAGCAGGGCGTGCCGGCTGATCGCACCGCGAGGGTGATCGTGCTGGGAGGAATGGAGACGCATCGGGTGTCTCGAATCGAGCCGGTTGCTGCCGGACATCAGCATAGACGATCAGGTGATGAGGTGACCATCGTGGCACGGGGGTCCGGCTGTGGAAAGGGGCCAGGCGTCTGGCCCCTTGCCTCTACTGGACGTGCACTTCCAGCCCCGAGAGTACAGCCGGCAGTGAGCCGTTGGCCGGAGTCAACTCGATCCGCAACTTCCCGTCGACGACCACCCCGGGAACTTCGATCACCATCGTCTTGCCGACTCCGACGGTGGCAGCCAGGTCGAGATCCGGGCGAACCAGCTTGCCTGCGACGCGGATCGAAAAGCGTCTTGCAGCCGGCTTGACCGCATCCGGCTCGAAAAAATGGAGTCGCACCCGGTAGGTCGCCTTGCCGGGCAGTCCGACCTCGAGGGTCCGAATGCCGCGGGCTCCCGAGGCTCCGACCCACGTCGGTCCGCCAGCGGGCCCGGCCTGGATCCGACCCGAGTGACCCGAGAACCACTCGATCGATGCGGGAGCCGCGGTGACGGTGATCTTGGGCGACGGCCCACCCACCACGGGGAATTCGAGCCACAGCGTGCCCTGGTCATCCGGCCGGTCGCCGGGGGCGCCGAGATTCAGGCCCAGGTGTTTCAGCGGCGAGGAGCCGACGTCCAGCTTGTTGAACGTCCACATCTCCGCCCGTGGGTCGTGCACCAGTGCCAGCGAGGCCTGGTTCTGGTACGAGCAGCTGCAGGTGCGGGTGTAGTCGGGTGCGTTGAGCACGCCGTCGGCGCAGATCAGGTTGGAACTGCAGCTGGACCGGAACCCGCCAAGGTTCCCGGTGCCGCCGTCGCGGGCCAGGTCGAAGTAGCCGGCTGCGGCCGATCGGAACGTCAGCAGGTGCCGGCTGGCCACCGCCGAGTTGCAGCCGTAGTTGCGGGTGTAGCCCCAGGGTTGAGTCAACCCGGTCAGGGGGTTGGTCCGAGTGATCGGCTCGCCGCTCAAGAGCGACACCGCCCCGCCCTGGGTGATGATCGTCTCACCCCGCAGCAGGCAGGGTCCCGAGTACTTCAGTTTCTTGTCCCAGCGGATCTTCCCGTCGTTTCCACGGTAGACGATCATCCGGTCGGCGGGTTCGTCCTTGAGCATGTCGCGGGCCGGCCGGCCGCACTGCAGCAGCAGCTTGTGGTGTTTCGAGTACCCCAGCCATGTGCCGAAGACTCCCTCGGTCGTACTCCAGGCCTCCTTGCCCGTCTTGGCCTGGTAGGCCACCAGCCGGGGCTTGCCGGTCGGCTTGCGGCCTCGCCGGAGCATCAGCGTGACGATCGTGTCGGGCAAGCGGTCAATGGCGTACAGCATCCCGTCTCCGGCGACGATCGCGTTGTGACGGAACCCATAGTGAGCTTCTTGGGTCCAGAGCACCTTGCCGTTGTGCCGATCCATCACGACGAGGTGTTGGCTGGTCGTGCCGTCTTGCGTGTTGCTTCCGACTCGCTTCTTCTCATACACCAGCGGTTCGGCTCCGGCGATCAGCAGGTCTCCGGCGACGGCGATGTAGCCCCACTTGGGCTTGCCGGCGTCTCCGAGAGTCGGCAGAGGAAACTCGGCGATGACTTCACCGGTGGCCGGGTCGAGCTTGACGCAACGGGACTGGTAGGCGACGTAGACGGCGTCCTGGACACTGACGTAGTTGCTGCCGGTGGCGTTGGCTCCGGGCTGATGACCGGTAAAGTTGAACGCCTGTCCGACCTGGGGCAGCGAGGCTTCCCAGAGCACCCGACCGGTGTAGACATCAACGGCCCTCAGTATATCGGGCCCCTCGATGAACAGTCGGCCTCCGACAACCTGTTCGGTCGGCCCGTGTCCATGTCGTGGCAGGATACTCTTGTTCGAACTGCCGCCGAACCACAACAGGCTCAGCGGAGCTTTGACGAGGTCATCGTCTGAGACCGAGGTGTTGGCGGCGTCGGCGTACTGGTGGGTCCAGGGTGCCGAGCCGGGCAGCGGGCCGGGCCGGGCCAGGTCGCTCTGGCCATTGGCAGCGGTCAGCTTGTGATTGGGGCAGCGTTGGTTGTTGACCGAGGCAGCCAAACGTGCGTGCTGGGTTGTTGTGAGCGGCAGCAGCGCGCGGCCTCCGTAAGGCCGTAGCACGCCGAAGACCTGTGTGACGAATGCCCCGGTCGAGTCGAATCCGGACGACTCGAGGCGTTCGGTGGTGACGAGGTGTGCCAGGTAGGGAGGCAGTCCGATGCTCAGCGGATCGGCGTGTTGCACCGCGATCCGGCTTCGCGGCATGCCGGCTGCATCGAGCATGCGGCGGATCCGCTGGACGCGGCCGGCATCCTTGTCGATGCCGATCACCTGCCAGTTGCGGTGGTGCGCCAATCCTCGCAGCAGGCGTCCCTTGTCGAGGCCCAGCACGACGGCGATACCACCGGTCGGACTCGCGACGGCATCGATCAGTTTCCTGGCTGCCAGCACCCCCGGGTCGTTTTCAGGCAGTGCCTGCGGAGTCGGCAGGGCGAATTCGACGGGGGATTTTACCGGGGTGGGTCCGTAGCACGAGATGGCTCCGTCCGTCGTCACCACGACCAGTCGCTGATCGGCGACCAGCATACTGGCGATTGAGCCTTCGGCCGAGACACCTTCCAGCGGTTGCGACCAGGCGAGCTTGGCGGGCTGGTCCTTGGCCGGCAGATCCACGGCGACCAGTTCGCGGCCCCGGCTGCCGTAGAGCCTGGGACCGGCCTTCAGGAACAGGTCACACTTGATCGGGGCGGTCCATTTCCGGGTGAACGTGAACTTGGTCTGGTCGACACCCTTCTTGTCCTTGGTCGTGGTGATCACCGGATGGGCCACGTCCACAGCACTCAGCCGGTCGCCGCCGGTGATGGCCAGCCCATCGGCGAGCACCGGGCAGCGTTTGCCGCCCAGTCCGACGCTGTGCAGGCCGGTCTTGAGGTCGAAACCGGTGCTACCGCTGAAGAAGGCCGCTGATCCGGCGGCCACCTGGTCGCCACCGCTGCGGCGGTACTTGGACAGGTGGAAGTAATCGAGATTTCCGGTTCGGCGATCCAGGACTGAAGGCACGCTGCGGCCGTTGGGGACGATCAGTGTGTTGCCCGAGGCGGCCAGGTAGCCCTGGGGAGCCAGGCCGGCAAACGCGGGGCTGTTGTGAGGCTGACGGATGTAGATCGAGCCGGTGCGGTCGTTGCGCCAGGTGACCTGTCCGGTGCGGGCATCGACGGCCTCGATGAAGATGCCCATGAACGGCCAGATGCTGGCGGCGTAGTAGACCTGCCCGTCGGCGATCACCGGTCCGCCTCGGGCCGGCCAGGCCGAGATCAGCCGGCTGTTGCCCAGCACACGCTGGTCACGCGGTGTGGCACTGTGGCGGAAGACCTGCCTGCCGGAGGCCAATTCGAGGCAGTACAGAAAACCGTCGTCGGCCACCAGGTAGACCCGGTCGCCTGACGCAACCGGGGCGTAGCGAACCGGGCCCTCGGTGTAGAACTTCCAGCGACGTGTTCCGCTGGCCAGGTCCCAGGCACTGAGGCTGTCGTCAAAGGACGACCCGATCAGCAGCAGGCCTCCGGCAGCGATCGGCTGGTGCACGGCATCGGCCCGCAGGGTGTCCTGGTCGAGCCACGCGCCCTGGAGCTTGGGCAGGTGCCTTGTCCACTGGCGGTGGAGTGTATTGGCAAGAGTTTCTGAGGTGGCGGCCGAGCGTCCCGCGTCGTGACGCCACATCGGCCAGTCGGCGGCGATCGCCGATTCTCCCGACAAGACCCACAGGGTCGGCAGAGTCAGCAGAAGCAGCCAGTTGCGGATGGTAGACGGCATCGGAATCCCCACGATTTCAACCCACACTCTCAGCCAACTGTCCTGCCGCCAGCACCACCTTCCGCCCGGCGAACGCGACGGCGTCGGGGTCGTGAGTCACCAGCAGCACGGCTCCACCCTCATCGGCAAACGCCTGCAGAGCCTTCAGCACCCCGTCACTGTTCTCACCGTCGAGGTTCCCGGTGGGTTCATCGGCCAGGATCACCCGCGGCTCGTTGAGCAGTGCCCGGGCCAACGCCACCCGTTGCCGCTCACCGGTACTCAACTGGCCCGGTCGATGTCCCACCCGGTCTCCGAGCCCGAACCGTCGGACCAGTTCATCGGCCCGTTCTCCGGCTGTCGGATCGCCGGTGACCAGGGCCGGAGCCAGCACGTTGTCGAGGACATTCAGGTAGGGCACGAGGTGAAACTGCTGGAAGACGAACCCGATCCGTTCGGCTCGAAAACGGGCTCGTTGTTCTCCGGAAAGCGAGTAGGGATCGGTGCCGTCGATGGTGACTTTGCCCGAGTCGGGGCTCAGCAGCCCGCCGGCGACCAGCAGCAGGGTGGTCTTTCCACAGCCACTGGGTCCGACCACCGCGACGAACTCACCCGAGTCGACCGACACGCTGACATCGGCGACGGCGACGACGTCTTCGACATCGCCGGTGTAAGACTTGGTGATGTGGTCGAGGGAGATCAGCATGAGTCGTGCGTGCTGCGGGTGTGGGCTACTGTTCCTGCAGGATAACGGCGGGGTCCTGGCTGGCTGCGACCAGTGCGGGCAGCCAGGTGGCCGCGGCCGAGAGCGCGGGGGCCAGCAGCAGGGCGATCAGCAGCCAGCCGACGTCGAAGAGGCTCTGGCCGATGGAGCCGCTGAAGCCAGTTCCGATCAGGTAACCCGCCGCGTACCCGATGCCGCCTCCGGCGAGTCCAACCAGCAAGGCCTTGCCCAGGAACAGCACCAGCACGTCACGGCTGCCCAGCCCGATGGCTCGCAGGATGCCGATCTCGTTTCGCCGCTGACGGGCGTTGCCCACGGCGAGCAGCACGATCCAGGCGAAGCTGCCCACGACCGCCAGGGGCACCAGCACGTTGGCCTGGGCCTTGCGGCTGTTGATCATCTGCTGACCCGATTCCTCGGCCGCCACCAGCGACGCCTCGGCCGTCTTCTTCGCCTTGTTGCGGGCCTCAGCACGGGCCAACGCCTTGCGACCTCGCTCGAGCACCTGGGTCCCGGGCAGCACCTTGGCGATTTCGCCCCGGATCTCGGCGAGCCGGTCGGCGGTGGCACAGTTGCATTCCAACGCCAGGATCGCGTTGACCAGGTTTTGCATCCCCAGCATCTGCTGGGCCTGCTCGAGATTGACCCAGGCGGTGACGTCGTCGACGGTGCCCCGCTCGGCGTGACACTTGGCCACTTCGAGTTCCTGGCCGTTGATCACGATCTTGCTGCCGGGCTTCAGTTGGCGGGGTTCGTGCAACCGGAACCCCAGCACGACCTGGCCCTTGGGCACCAGGTCCAGGAGAGGCTTCTTTGGGTCGCGGTGTGCCTGGGGCACCTCGCCCCGGGTCCCCGTCAGCACGATCGTCTGTTTCTCTTCGGCCCACTCGATCTTCTTGGTGACGATCGGCAGCAGATGATTGATGACAACGATCGGCGAATTGGCCAGGCGGGTGACGTACTCCTGCGGCATCGTCCGCGTCGGAGTTCCCTCGGCATGAAACGCCGCAATGTCCTCATCCTCGGACAGCACGACGATGTTGAAGCCGAGCCCCTTGGTGATCTTCCGCATCTCGTCGTTGAGTTTCTTGCCGGCGTCCTCGACCTCCTTTTGCCGTTGTACCACCAACTGCTTCGACTGGATTTCTCCGGCATCGATCATCGTGACCGAGGCGACCAGGCAGGCGACGGCGATCGAGACGCCGACGACGGCGAGGACGAAGTTGAGGAATCGGTGAGCGATTTCCTGGATGACCAGTCGCGAGATCTTCATCGGCAGGGGTTCCGGGTGAATCGTCCGGGGGGAGGTGGGGGGTTGACCGGTCCGGTCACCGGCAGGTCACTCGCCTCAGCCTCGGCGCCCGATTACGCACCAGGTCCCGAAGAGTACGACGCCTGCGATCAGGATCACCGGCACCACCAGGAAGCTGTTGCTTGAGGCGGTGGGGGTGGTCCCGGCTGCGACGTTGGGGGCATCGTTCGCTGAGGGTTCGGCCTGGAGGTCGGCAGTGGGCGAGACGTCCGAGTCGGTCTCCGGCTGCGTGGCCGCGGGTTGTGCGGCCTTGATCTCCGGCTCATCAGGCTTCTGGGTCGTCTCGGGTTCGTCACCGAACCCGGTCAGTCCGACCAGTGGAGGCAGCGGCTTGTCGGCTTCGGGCAGCTTTTCGACCAGCTCGTCCCAAGCCACCGGCATCAGCATGTCGATGCCGGGGTTTTGTTCCTTGATGGTGCAGGTGCACGGTCCGGTCAGGTCGGCGCCCGCGGCATCGATCGTATCGTTGTTGATCCCCTTGCCGACCAGGGCGTACAGGGCCCGGCCGCGGCCAAAGATCGGGAATGCCATCGGTTGAGGCTTCTCTTCACGAAGATCCTCTTCGCTGGAAAGTAGCATCTCGATGAACATGCTCTCCGCCGCGTTCTTTCTCGAAAGACGCAGCAGCGAGAACTTGACCTTGAGATCCTCGGGATCGATCAGCACCAGTCCCTGCGCGATGTCCTCCTCGGAGATCTCCGGCAGCTTGAGGTTCTTTTCGAGGTGTGTCAGCCGGGCCTTCAGCAGGGTCGCGGCCTTCTCGTCGGCCGCCTGGTCACCGCTCTCCAGCAGCACCCACACCGAGGTGTGCCCCTTGATCAGCCGATCGGCGATCGTCTTTCTCATCGGAGACTTCAGGAGCGCGGTGACGTCGGAGTCGGCCAGCGGTCCCTTCCAGACGGGGGTGGGGTTCCGCGAGGCGACCGGGTAGTGCACGGCCATGAACGGAGTCGTCTCGGTGTTCTGGGCCTTCCAGAGTTCGAGCAGGTCGGGATCGGGACTGTTGTCCAGGTCGCAGGTGGTCACCCGCACGTTGGCGAATGTCTTGCCCGCTTCACCGTCGCGGGTCAAGCGGTCGACCTGGGCCTGTTGCGGGGCGGTCAACTTGCCGCTGTGGAATACGAACACCTCGTACGGATCGGCCTGCCAACGCTCCAGCGCGTAGCGGAACACCGGCACCGAACAGGCCTCAGCCACCATGGCCAGCAGGCAGAGCACAACGGCGGCTTTCAGCCACCGGGCGATGGAACAACGACGAGTGTGACGCATCGGGATTCTCCACTGCGAGGCAACCCACAGACTAGGCCCTCTGGCCGGGGGCTGCAACAAGAACCGTGCCAGCCACGCGACTCGTTGCTGGATTCATTGCTAGAATCAACCCCTCTCACACTTATCTCTTACCCGGTGCCTCATGTTCCGCCACGCCATCCTGTTGCTGAGCGTCGTATCCGCGGCCTCCGCCCCCGCTGCCGAAGTCCAACAGGTCTCTGGTCAGCAGGCCCCGAAGATCTCTAAAGCCCTGGCTCTCAGGGCCGGCGACCGCCTGGTGGTACTCGGCGGCACCTTCGCCGAGCGGCTGGTGGCTTCGGGGTATTTCGAGACGCTGCTTGTGTCGCGGCAACCCAAGCTCAGGCTGTCGTTGCGGAGCCTGGCGTGGCCGGCTGACGAGGTGACTCGAAAGGAGTTCCAGTTCGACCTGATCCGCTACATGAACGGTCGCAAGGGCTGGGCCGATGGGGGCCGGGTCCTGCTACAGCCTCGGCCTCGAGATTTCGGCGACGTGTTCACTCACCTGGGCCGCCAGAGACCAACAGTGCTGGTGCTGTGCTTTGGGTTCAACGAGTCGTTCCGCGGTGCGGAGGGACTGAAGGACTTTCGGCAGGACCTGGCGAGGTTCGTCAAGGAACTGAAACAGGGCGGCCAGCCGGGGAAGAAGGCTTCCGACGAGAAGCCCCCCCGTCGCCTGGTACTGGTCTCACCGATTGCCCACGAGTCGATCTCGCCACTGGCCGTCGAACCGGCGAAGCGAAACCAGCAGTTGAAACTCTACAGTGACGCGATCGGCGAGGTGGCCCGTCAGGCGGGAGTCCACTTTGTTGACCTCTTCAGCACCACCAGGCAACTCGCCCAATCGGGGTCGTCGCGGCTGACCTTCAACGGGGTACACCTGACCGAGTACGGCAACTGGCTGGTGGCTCAATTCCTGGCCAGTTCCATCGGGGCCATCGAACCATCCTGGGAGGTGATGCTCGATCGCGACTCGGGTCGGATCATGGCCCGGGGCACTCGCGTGGTTGATGTTCAGGGCGACGGCAAGCGGCTGAGCTTCGCCACCAGCGACAGGCAATTGCCTCTGCCACCCCCACCCTCCGACGGTGCTCCGAAACGGCTGGGCGAGTTTGGCATCGATCTGCCGACATTGACGATCAAGGGACTCGAGCCGGGACGCTGGTTGCTGAAACTCAACGGGCAGGAATCGGTGACCGCCACCGAGAAGGAATGGGCTGCCGGGGTCCGGTTGATCCGGGGCGGAGCCGTGGCGGCGGTCGAGGAACTGCGGGGGACGATCATCGACAAGAACCAGCAGTTCTATTACCGGTTTCGAGCCGTCAACGGCGAGTACATCTACGGGCGACGGAAGAACCCGTTCGGGACCAAGTCGTTCCCGCCCGAGATGAAGACGCTCGACGAGATGGTCCGGTCGCGGGACGAGAAGATCTGGTACCTCTCGCAGCCAAAACCGGCCGTGCAGTTTCAGCTGACGCGGATCGAGAAGCAGGAGTGTGATACTGCGGAGGTTGAGATTCCCTGCTCCGTCGGGAATGACATGGTTGCGCAGGCGGGTGCTGCGAAGAAGAAATCACAACGAAAATCGGGGAAGAAGACGGGGAACAGGAAGGGCAAGAAGAGAAAGAACGCGGGCAGGAAGAAGGCCGCCGGCAAGAACAACGTCTCGGGCAAGGAGATCAACCGGGGCGGGGCGATCGACCTGAAGTCGGTCGATCCCTCGGTGGCGATCAAGCACCTGCATGTGACCGAAGGGTTCCGGATCGAGTTGTTTGCCTCCGAGAAGGACTTCCCGTTGCACAACCCGGTCTCGATGACCTTCGACGGCCGCGGACGGTTGTGGGTGTCGACGATGCCGACCTATCCGCACGTCCTGCCCGGCGAGAAGCCCAACGACAAGTTGATCATCCTGGAGGACACCGACGGGGACGGCCGGGCCGACAAGCACACCGTCTTTGCCGAGAATCTCTACCTGGCGACCGGTTTCGAGCTGGGCGACGGGGGGGTCTACGTCGCCCAGCAGCCCAACCTGGTCTTTCTCAAGGACACCGACGGTGACGGCCGGGCCGATTTTCGGCGGGTGCTGCTGCATGGGTTCGGCACCGAGGACTCTCACCACGCGATCAGCGCCTTCACCTGGGGACCCGGCGGCGGGTTGTACCTGCACGAGGGGACGTTTCATCACAGCCAGGTCGAGACGCCTTATGGTCCGGTCCGCCTACAGTACGCCGGGATCTTCCGTTACGAGCCCAAGACGTTTCGGCTCGAGGTCTTCGTTTCCTACCCGTTCGCCAACCCGTGGGGTCACGTGTTTGACCGCTGGGGCCAGAACTTCGTCGCCGACGCCTCGGGGGGATCCAACTACTTTGGCACTGCCTTTTCCGGCCGCATCGATTTTCCTCATAAGCACCCCCGCATGAAGGAGTTCACCTCGACCAAGGTCCGCCCGACGTGTGGGTGCGAGCTGGTCAGCAGCCGCCATTTTCCCGACGACTTCCAGGGCGACTTCCTGCTGAACAACTGCATCGGGTTCCAGGGCGTCAAGCGGCACAAGGTGATCCCTTCCGGCAGCGGGTTCACCACACGTGAGTTGGACCCGATGGTCTTTTCGACCGACATCAACTTCCGTCCCGTCGACATCCAGTTCGGCCCCGACGGCGCGTTGTACCTCTGCGACTGGTTCAACCCTCTCGTCGGCCACATGCAGTATTCGCTGAGGGACCGGCGACGGGACCACTCGCATGGTCGGATCTGGCGAATCCGTCACAAGACCCGCCCGCTACTGAAGCCGGTGCATGCCGAGGGTCGCACGATCAGCCAGTTGGCCAAGCAGCTGCTGTCTCCTGAGGATCGCACCCGGTACCGGGCCCGTCGCGAGTTGTGGCAGCGGGATCGGGACGCGGTGCTCAAGGAAATGGAGGCGTGGGCCGAGGGCCTGGTGAAGGCCGAGCATCCCGAGGCGGAGCACGAGTTGCTCGAGGTGCTCTGGGTGATGCAGGGCTTCCACGCGGTGCGGCCGAGGTATCTTCAGCGGGCACTCCGCAGTCCGAACCAACATGCTCGTGCCGCCGCGACCAGGATCCTGTGCTTCCAGCGTCGCGAGATTCCCGACGCGCTGGAACTGATGAAGCCGCAGGTCAACGACGAGTTTGCTCGAGTGCGACTCGAGGCGATCCGAGCCTGCAGTTGGTTCGACGGCATCGATGCGCTCGAAGTGGCTCTCGAAGCACTCGGCCATCCTCGTGACTACTACATCGATTACACGCTGGGCGAGACGGTCCGGCAGCTCGAGAAGTTCTGGAAGCCGGCGTTGGCGGCCGGTCAACCTGTCGCCGCCGAGAACCCCGCCGGGTTGGCCTACCTGCTGACCCGGATGTCGACCCGGGAACTGGTCAAGTTGAAGCCCAGTCACGTGGTGCTGGGTGAACTGGTCTCTCGTCCGAGGGTCCCGATGGCCGATCGTCACAAGGCCCTGGATGGGCTGGCCCGGCTCAACAGGACCGATCGACTCACAGAGCTGGTTTCCGCGATCGGCATCTCGGACGTCGGCGATTCGGCCGAGGCCGACCTGGTGCTCTTTGACCTGGCCCACATGCTGACCGGCCAGGCACCCCGGCAACTGGCCTCGGTGCGAGGCCAACTCGAGAAGATGGCCACCGGGTCTCGTCGCGCGGTCACTCGCCAGATCGGTTTTGCGGCCCTGCTGGCTGCCGACGGCAAGTCGGGTGCGGCCTGGCAGTTGGCAGGTCGCTCCGAGAGCGGCCGACGCGACCTGCTGGACGGGCTGCCGCTGGTGCCCGATCCCGCGTTGCGGGATTCGCTGTTCACCCGGATCAAGCCGTTGCTGGCACCTCCAGGAAGGCCGGTGACACAGGAGGCGAGGTTATTGAGGCGATCGTCGTTCAACGCGGCGACCGCCTTACCGGGTCACCAGGCCGAGGTGTTTGGGATCCTGGCCGGTTTCGCTCGCAAGGGCGACCAGCGGCAGGCGGCCGTGCAGGCCATCTCGAAGATCCCCAAGTATCGCTGGGCCAAGACCGCGGCCGCCCCGTTGATCGCCAGCCTACTCGAGTTCGCCCGTAGCGTGCCGCCCAAGCAGAGGACCCGGGCCGACGTCCGCGAGGCGCTGGGACTGGCCGGCGAATTGACCACGCTGTTGCCCTCTGACGTCGCTCCCGGGTTGCGGAACCAGATCGATCAACTGGGAGTGCGACGGATCGTGATCCGGTCGGTGCCGCACCGGATGAAGTACGACCGGACGGTGATCGCCGTCCAGGCCGGGAAGCCGATCGAAATCGTCTTCGAGAACATCGACATCATGCCGCACAACCTGCTGTTCACGCGGCCCGGCCAGATGCTCAGCGTCGCCGGGGCGGCCGAGCGGATGGCGACCTCGCCCGATGCTTTTGCCAGGCACTTCGTCCCCGAATCGAAGCAGATCGTGGCCGCCTCACGGCTGTTGCAGGCGCGTCAGATCCAGAGGCTGGTGTTCGAAGTGCCGGCGGAGACCGGTGAATACCCCTTCGTCTGCACGTTTCCCAACCATTGGCGGACGATGAACGGCGTGATGCACGTGGTCAAGGATCTGCAGAGTTTCCTGGCGGAGAACCCGATTGCCGAGCCGGTTCCGGTCGAATCGCGACCGTTTGTCCGCAACTGGAGCACCGCGGACCTGGTGGGTGACCTCGAAACCCTGGGACGCGGCCGCAGCTATGTCCGTGGCAAGGCGTTGTTTGCTGCTGCGGCCTGCCGTCAGTGTCACCGGGTGAACGAGGTGGGTGGCAACGTCGGTCCCGACCTCGGTCGGCTCGACGCCAAGGTCACCCTGCAGCAGATCCTGCAGTCGATCATCGAGCCGTCCAAGGAAATCAAGGACAAGTTCCGCAGTTACCTGGTGGTGACCGATTCCGGCCGCCAGCACACTGGCATGATTCTCGAGAAGACGCCCACTCACATCCGCCTGGCGAGTAACCCCCTGGGTAAGGCGGCCCACAAGCCGATCGAGATCCCGGTGGGATCGATCGAGTTGACCAAGCCGCTGGCGATTTCGCTGATGCCCGAGAAACTGGTGAACACGCTCAGCCGCGAGGAGATCCTGGACCTGGTTGCCTACATCGAGGCCCGCGGTCGATCCGACCACCGGGTGTACGGTGCCGCGGCAAAGTCCGGTCGGAAGTCAAACCGCCCCAAGCCTCCCCGTTAGACCCTCTCGTGCTATTCTCATCGTCACCGTCTGCCGACTAAGATAAGGGACTCTGGTAGAGGACGGCCGCGTGGGGGGTGAGCCGCCGGAAGGGAAGGTCAGGATGCAGTGTGCGGCTGAGGTTCGCGATCTTCACAAGTACTATGACCTCGGTGCGGTCATCGTGAAGGCGTTGCGGGGCGTGACGGCCGAGTTTCCCAAGGGCGATTTCGTCGCGATCATGGGAGCATCGGGAAGCGGCAAGAGTACCTTGCTGAACATCCTGGGTGCCCTGGACCGGCCCACGCATGGCCAGTACATCCTCGGAGGCGAGGACACCTCGACCCTCTCCGATGATGATCTCTCGGCCATCCGCAACGAGATGATCGGATTCATCTTTCAATCGTACAACCTGATCCCGCAGTTCACCGTTCTCGAGAACATCGCGGTACCGCTGCAGTACCAGCGCAATGGTCGGGGAGTGGGTACCAAGGAAATGAACTGGTGCATGGAGCTGGCCGACCGGGTCGGGCTCTCCGATCGCCTCGATCACCGGCCCACCCAGCTCTCGGGTGGACAACAGCAACGCGTCGCGATCGCTCGTTCGCTGGTCAACGATCCGGAGATCATCCTGGCCGACGAGCCGACCGGAAATCTGGATTCGGAGACCGAGGCCGAGATCATGCAGGTCCTGGTCGATCTCAACGCCGAGGGCCGGACGATCCTGATGGTGACGCACGAAGACGAAGTGGCGGCCCTGGCCAAGCGTCAGTTGCATCTCAAGGACGGCCAGAAGGTCTTCGATGGTGTCGACAGCGAGGAACACCGGGCTCCGGCGTCTGTGGGTCGAAGCTTGTCTCCAGAGTCCGGAGCTGCAAGTGGGTCTTCGGGCGAGGCCGAGACCGGCAGCAACGATGTCTACTCGGTCGAAGACGAGGCCGGTGACTCGACCAGCGACCAGGTCGACGAGTGGGACGACGACTAACACGGGGGGCCAGCGGGACGTGACAGCCGAGTCCCAGGGCCGTGATGCACTGCACGGCGTGCAGATCGTCTTCCAGTTGCCCTACCACGCCGACGAGTCGATTGACTTCGAGACGCTGGGGGGTGAGATCGAGCACATCTTTGTCGCAGGTGCCGACGGTCTGGTGATGGCGATGGTGACCGAGGTCCTCAGGCTCTCGGAGTCCGAGCGACATGAGGTGGCCCGGTTCTGCTGCGAGGCGGCAGGTGGTCGTGGGCCGGTGGTGGTCAGTGTCGGGTCCGAGAGCACTCGTGGAGCCTGCGGGCTGGCGGTGCAGGCCGAGTCGGTCGGGGCGGCGGCCGTGATGGCCATCCCACCGGTCTCGATCGGAGTCGACGAGGACCAGTTGACGATCTACTACGAACGCATCCTGCAGGCGATCTCGCTGCCGGTCATCATCCAGGACGCCAGCGGCTATGTCGGACGACCGATGTCGATCGAGCTGCAGGCAGGGTTGATGGAGCGGTTTGGAGAGGACCGGGTGCTGTTCAAGCCCGAGGCGAACCCGATTGGTCCGAGGCTGACGGCGTTGCGTGAGGCGACCGGAGGACGGGCAAGGGTTTTCGAGGGCAGTGCCGGGATCGCGCTGTTGGACAGCTACCGGCGGGGCGTGGTGGGGACAATGCCCGGAGCCGACCTGGTCGAGCCACTGGTGGCGTTCTGGCGAGCGCTTGAGGCGGGTGACTGGGACCGTGCCACCGAGATCTCCGAACCACTCACGTCGCTGGTCATGCTCCAGGAGAGCCTTGATTCGTTCATCGCCGTGGAGAAGCACATCCTGGTCAGGAAGGGCGTGTTCCTCAACGAGGTGATTCGCGGTCCGGTCGGGTTTGTGCTTGATGAGGAGACTCGTGCCGAGGTCGACCGGCGTTACGAGCGGCTGATGGAGGTTGTGGGGTGAGATCCGCTTGCGGCGGACCCGCCGTTGCTCAGGCCAGGTTTTCAGCAGCGGCCACCAGTGTTCGAACCATGCACCCGGTTCCACCCCCCTCGCGGTGCGGCTTGTTGCTCGAGGCGAAGCTCGGACCGGCGATGTCCAGGTGAACCCAAGGAGTCGAGTCGACAAACCTCTCGAGGAACTTCGCCGCGGTCACAGCTCCACCCCAGCGTGGTCCAACGTTCTTGATATCGGCCACGTCACTTTTGATCAGGTCCCCGAACAGGTCGTGCATCGGCATCGGCCAGGCCAGTTCTCCGGCCTGCTGTGCCGCCGCCGCCACCGCCTGGCTCCAGTCCTCGCAATTGGAAAACGTACCGGTGACTTCTTCTCCGAGTGCCACCACGCAGGCACCGGTCAGCGTGGCCAGGTCGATCAGCCGTTCTGCTCCCAGGTCGACCGCGTAGGCCAACACGTCGGCGAGCACCAGTCGTCCCTCGGCGTCGGTATTGAGCACCTCGATCGTGGTCCCGTTGCGTGCGGTGAGCACATCACCGAGCTTGAACGAGTTGGCGTCGGGCATGTTCTCGACCAGTCCGGCCAGTCCGATCACGTTGACCGGCAATTCGAGCCGCGCGATGGCCGTCATGGCGCCGAGCATCGTCGCCGCTCCGGCCATGTCGCACTTCATCGTCTTCATGCCGTCGCTGGTTTTCAGCGACAGGCCTCCGGAATCGAACGTGACGCCCTTGCCGACGATCGCCAGCGCCGGGGCACCCTCATCCCCCCCGTTGTGTCTCAGCACGACCACCCGCGGCGGCCGTACGCTGCCCTGGGCGACGGCCAACAGCGATCCCATCCGCTCGTCGGCCAACCGGTTCTCATCCAGCACATCACACTCGAGACCGAATTCGGTGGCTGCCGCCGCAGCGCGGTCGGCAAACGTCTCGGGATAAACCTCCATCGCACCCCGGTTGACCAGCTCGCGGGTGAGGTTGATCGCCTGCCCCAGCACGCTGCCCCGGGCAACCGATTCGGCCGCACCGTCCGCATTGCTGTGGACCGTGGCGGTGGAGAATTCGTGGCGGGAGGGATCGGAGTGGTACAGCGCCTGGCCGACACAGCCGACTTCCAGGGCCACCGCCGCCAGGCACGTGGCTTCGGCGTCGCCGATTGACTCGGAATCGAGCCCTGGCAGGGCCACGGCCGCACTGATCTCGGCCGACTTCGAGGCACGTCGGGTGGCCGTGGTCAGTGCCTTTTCGAGGTCGCGGGAGGTCAGCCGGGAGGTATGGCCGAGCCCGACCAGCAGCAGTCGGCCCGCGGCCAGGCCCGGGACGTCGGCCAGAAGATGTGTGGCAGCCAGTTTGCCGGTGAGATCACTCGAGGCGACCAGGCGGGCGAGGGTGCCGTCGAGGGCTTCGTCGAGTTCAGTGAGTGGTGCGGTGAGTGAGTCGGTGGCATCGACTGCGCCGTAGCCGACGATCAGCCAGTCGGCGTCGATCTCGGCCAACGGTCCGGTTGTCGAGGTGATGTCCATCTTCATGGGTCTCGGGTGAGGAGGAGGAGGTAGCGGTTTCAGTCGATGCAATTGAAAAGGAAGCCGGTTGAGGTCGCAAGCGGGTGGGGTCAGACGCCCCCCTCCGGCGCCAGGCCAATCCCCAGCGCCGGTTTCCCCGCTGGAAATGCTCCGCCGCGACACATATCATCGGGACAGCTTGGCCCCCAGCAGCAGTGCACTCGAGAGCTCACGATGCCCACCATCAAGTTCACCCGGGAAAAGAAGACCGTCGAGGTCGAATCGGGCCAGAAGATCCGCAAGGTGGCCATGGATGAGGGCATCGAGGTCTACCCGTGGCTGCACCGCATGGTGCATTGTCCGGGCCTGGGCCTGTGCACCACTTGCCGTGTCCGGATCACCAAGGAAGACAACGCCCACTGCACCAAGCCGTCGATGTGGGAACGGCTCAACATGCTGCTGAACCCGCTGAGTTTCTTTGCGAGATTGGACTGCGACGACCCCGGAAATCTTCGGCTCAGCTGCCAGACCCGGGTGCACGGAGACGGGGAGATCGAGGTGGAGACTCAGCCGGAGTTCAACTGGCACGGCGAGAGTTTCTGGAGCTAGTCGGCGCGAGCCGGGGCGGGTGACCATGCGTGAGATTCGCGTCGCTGCTGCGCAGTTCGAACATCGCGACGGTGACAAGGCCTTCAACCTCCAGCGGATCGACCAGCTGACCTCCGAGGCGGTTGCTGCGGGGGCCGAGGTGGTCAGTTTCCACGAGGGGTCGATTACCGCCTACAGCTATCTGCAATCGGCGACGCGGGACGAGTTGATGGAGGTTGCTGAGGAGGTTCCCGGCGGTCCCAGCTGCGTGACTCTTGGAGAAATCTCCGCTCGCCACGGCGTACCGGTGCTCGCCGGGCTGGTCGAACGAGACGGCCCGGATATCTACAACACCTACGTCTGCATGAGCCCCGACGGGTTCGTCGCCCGCTTCCGCAAACTCCACGCATTCCTCAATCCACATCTCTCCAGCGGCAGCGAGTACTGCGTGTTCGACCTGCTGGGCTGCCGGGTCGGGATCCTGATCTGCTACGACAACAACCTGGTCGAGAACGTGCGGATCACGGCGCTGATGGGGGCCGAGATCATCTTCATGCCGCACGTGACCGGTTGTCTGCCGTCGGTGATGCCCGGCCGCGGGCTGGTCGATCCCGGCTTGTGGTCCAATCGAGATTCCGATCCGGTTCGGCTGAGGCAGGAACTCGACGGACCCAAGGGGCGGGATTGGTTGATGAGGTGGTTGCCGGCTCGGGCGTACGAAAACGGCATCTACGCGATCTTCACCAACCCGATCGGGATGGATGCCGGCGAGGTTCGCAACGGCCATTCGATGGTGCTCGATCCGTTTGGCGAGGTGATTGCCGAGTGCCGGCGGTTGGGAGACGATGTCTGTGTGGGGTTGTGTACCGACGAGAAGATCGGGATCTCCAGCGGCCAGAGATACCTGAGGGCTCGGCGGCCCGAGCTGTATGGGAAGCTGATTGAACCGCCCGAGCAGCCTTCCGAGACGACCCCCGGATGGGAACGCAAGAGGCCGGCAGACAGTTAGGTTCAGGGATTGGCCTCGGAGCCAGTCCCTAGCGGAAGTCCGGGCTGGCGAGTCGGCTGGTACGGAACTAAACTGGATTGTTCGCCCGGGTGGTTGCATTCGGGTGGAGAATCTGGAATTGAGGTGTGCGCCGATGCGTTTCACTGTGCTGAAAACTGCTGCCATTCTGTCTGTGATTGTGCTGTTCCCGTCGACGGGATCTGCTCAGGCCAAGGACGAAAAGGCACCCCAGGGCGACACGAAACCGGTCAGTTTCTACCGCCAGATCCGACCTCTGCTGCAGCGTCACTGCTCGGGTTGTCACTTTCCCGCCAAGACGGGTGGCAAGCTGATGCTGACCAGCTATGCCAACTTCAAGAAGGGCGGTGAGACCGGCTTGGCCTTCAAGGTGGGCAAGCCGGGTGAGAGCCTGGTGGTTGAGTACATTTCCGGCGACGACCCGGCGATGCCCCTGGGCGCCGATCCTCTCGATCCGCAACAGATTGCCCTGATCTCCCGCTGGATCGCCGAGGGTGGTAAGGACGACACGCCGGCGGCGGTGCAGGACGACATCAGTGCCGAGAATCCTCCGAAATACGCCTCCCCGCCGGTCATCACCGCGCTGGGTTACACGCCTGACAGCAAGACGCTGGTGATCAGTGGTTACCGCGAGATCCTGCTCTATGCCGCCGATGGCAGTGCCCCCACGGGGCGGCTGGTGGGTCGCTCGCAGCGGATCGAATCGTTGGCGGTTTCACCCGACGGCAAACTGATCGCTGCCACCGGTGGAACGCCGGCGCTCTTCGGTGAGGTACAGTTCTGGGACACCGCCACCAGGAAACTGGTTCGTTCGATCACCGTCAGCTACGACACTCTGTTTGGCGCCAGCTTCTCGGCCGACAGCAAGCAGTTTGCCTTTGGTGGAGCCGACAACGGTGTGCGGGTGCTGACTGTCGCCGACGGCAAGCAGCTGATGCGGATGGACGCTCACTCCGACTGGTCCTTCGCCGCCACCTTTTCGCTCAAGGGCACCCACGTGATCTCGGTCAGCCGCGACCGGGCGATGAAGCTGTCGATCGTGGAGAGCGGCCAGTTTGTGGACAACGTGACCAGTATCACCCCCGGAGCTCTCAAGGGAGGCCTGATGGCCGTCGAGCGGCGGCCGGGCCAGGAGCAGGTCCTGACCGGGGGATCCGACGGCACCCCCATGCTCTACAAGGTCTTTCGTACCCGCAAACGGATCATCGGCGACGACTTCAACCACATCCGCAGCTTCAAGCCGATGCCCGGCCGGATCTTCGACCTACAGTTCAGCCCCGACGGCAAGCAGTTTGTGGCCGGTTCGAGTACCGGCATCAGCGGAGCGGCCCGTATCTACACCGTCGGTGACTACGACACCCCGAACATCAACAACAAGGGCGGATTGGGAGACGTCCGCAAGCAGATCGCCGTGCGGTCTGCCCAGTCGAGACTCGTGCACGAACTGTCCGATGTCTCTTCCCCCGTCTTCGCTGTCGCCTACCGGCCCGATGGCCAACAGATTGCCCTGGGCGGTTTCGACGGAAAAATCAGGCTCTATGACGCCAAGACCGGCAAGCTGGTCAAGGCGTTCGTTCCGGTCAAGGTGACGCCCGCCGTCGCCGCGGCAAGCAAGAAGTAGACTCAGCACAGAACTCAGCACGATCTTCAAGAAACCAGTCGACACGGTCCCGGGCCCGAAGGGTCCACCCGACCCACGACCTGAAATGACGAGACGAGCCATGTTGAGATCCCCCGGTCTTCTTTACTCAAACACCCGTCCCGTGCCGGCCCTGTTGGCCCTGGCGCTGCTGGTTGCTCCGGCGATGGCCGCCGATGAGGCCCCATCGGGTGACAGCAAGGCTGACAAGACGGCGGTCGCACCGGAGGTCGCGAAGCTGATCGTCTACCCGGCTGGGCTGACACTCTCGGGCAAGCGGGACAGCCGGCGGTTGATCGTCAGCGGCACCGCCGCCGACGGCCGCGCATTTGATCTAAGCCGCTTCGTCAAGCTCACCACCGGCGGCGATCTCGTTTCGATCGATTCCGACGGATTCATCGTGCCGCGGAAGGTGGGTCGCACCACGGTCAAGGTCACCGTCGGCAAGAAGTCGGTCGACGTGCCGGTGGAGGTCAAGGACGTGACCGATCACCCGGTCAGTTTTGTCCGCGAGGTGATCCCGGTGATCAGCAAGGTGGGC
>Ga0310123_10001016_pt1 | contig 24008 bp, 23 predicted proteins | sample CB6_AW_1057_MG_FD_203505 | JGI IMG/M metagenome (GOLD analysis project Ga0310123, IMG submission 203505) | Marine microbial communities from Western Arctic Ocean, Canada - CB6_AW_1057 | ecosystem: Environmental > Aquatic > Marine > Oceanic | place: Canada: Western Arctic Ocean | collected... | reverse complement strand
GCCGCAGGATCCTCCGAGACCTCTCCCACCTCGTCCCAGCGTGCACGCGGTGGATCCTCGATGCGCAGGTACTCCTGGAAGCGGCCGGACAGTTCCGCGTCGAGGAAGATCCCCTCCCCCGTGGCGAGCTTCAGCGCGTTCCACTCGGCCGGATTGTGCGACGCCGTGATGCCGATCCCGCCCGCCGCCTCATGGTGGCGCGTCGCGAGCAAGAGCGTGGGGGTTGGCACCACTCCCACGTTGATCACCCGCACGCCGACCGACTGGAGCCCGGCGACCGCCGCGCGCACGAACATCGGCCCCGAGGTGCGCGAGTCGCGGCCCACGCACACTATTGCACCACGTCCGTCCGCGCGGAGGAACGCGCCGAACGCGGCCGCGACAGCCGCCACCAGCTCGGGGGTGAGCGGGGCGCCGACCCGGCCGCGAAAGCCGGAGACCGACACCATCAGGTCGGCGGGAAGCTCGATGGGCACTCTTTCCGCTCAGATCCTCTCCCACGAGGGTACGAACAGGGGCTTGAAAAAAGGGCCGCTCCGGGTAACCCCGGGCCTGTGCTGAAGTTCGCGCCGCCGGCTGGAAGGGTCAAATCGCGCTTCTGCGTGGAGCCGCCAGCACCCGACACCGAGCCCGCCGCGCGCCCCTGTACGCGATCCCGGGTGTGCGCGCTCAATGTACGCGGCGTGGCCCCCCTCGTCCGTGGCACCGATATTCGCCGTGCGCGGGCGCCCGTCCGCGCACGGAACCGACCCTAGGAGTGACGATGGCGGACAATCGGAGCATGCGTTTCGGAACCCTGGCGGTCCACGCCGGGCAGGCCCCCGAGCCCACCACCGGGGCGATCATGCACCCCATCTTCCAGACCTCCACCTACGTGCAGCCCGCGGTCGCCCAGCCGCTCCACGGCTACGACTACGCCAGGGGCGCCAACCCGACCCGCGAGGCGCTCGAGCGCAACCTCGCCGGGCTCGAGGGCGGCAGCCACGGGATCGCGTTCGCCTCCGGGCTGGCGGCGATCGAGGCGGTGATCAAGCGGCTCGCCGCGGGCGACCACGTTGTGAGCGAGGAGAACACGTACGGCGGCACGACGCGCATGTTCACGCGTGTCCTCGCCAGACTCGGCGTCGACTTCAACTTCGTGGACACGAGCGACGTGGACGCGGTGCGCACGACGTTCCGCCCGACCACCAAGCTGCTGCACGTGGAGACGCCCACCAACCCGATGATGCGCCTCTGCGACATCCACGCGCTGGCCGATCTCGCGCACGAGCGAGGCGCGCTGCTGATGGTGGACAATACGTTCGCGTCGCCCTTCAACCAGCGGCCGCTCGACCTCGGCGCCGACGTGGTGATGCACTCCACCACCAAATACCTCAACGGACACTCGGACATCATCGGCGGCATCCTGGTGGCCGCTGACGACGCGCTCGCCGAGGAGATCCGCTTCGTGCGGATGTCCACCGGAGCCGTGCCCGGCCCCATGGACGCCTGGCTCTGCCTGCGCGGCGCCAAGACGCTGCACGTTCGTATGGAGCGGCACAACGCCAACGGGCTCGCCGTGGCGCGCTTCCTCGAGGGGCACCCGGGCGTGGACCGCGTCCTCTACCCGGGGCTCGCCTCGCACCCGCAGCACGCGCTCGCGCAGCGGCAGATGACGGGCTTCAGCGGGATGGTCTCGGTGGACGTGGGCAGCCTCGCGCGCGCCAAGGCGTTCGTGGAGCGGCTCCGCATCTTCCAGTTGGCCGAGAGCCTGGGGGGTGTGGAGTCGCTGGTGAGCGTGCCCGCGCTGATGACCCACGCGTCGGTTCCGGACGACCTCAAGAAGAAGATGGGGCTCACGCCCGGCATTGTGCGGCTGTCGGTGGGGATCGAGGACGAGGCCGATCTGCTCGAGGACCTGGAGCGCGCGCTCACGCGCGCCTGACGGGCGTGCTGCGTGGGGGGCTTCGGGGGTGCCCCCGCCGCGCGCCCAGCCACGAAACCGGCACCCTGGGGGTAGCGTTAGGTCCCCAGACACTCCATCGATGGCGGCGGAGCCATGCCCATCACCGCGGAGGCGGCACCATGGCGGAGACCACGTTCGAGGCGGGCGAGAGCCCGCACGCACGGAGGATCCTGACCCAGATCGCCCCGCGCGCCTGGGAGCATCCCGCGGACCGGGCCGCGCTGATGGCGCTCCGGCGCATCCCCGTCTTCGACGACGTGCTCCGCAAGCTGTTCGGCATCTTCGGCGAGAAGCCCGTCCGGCTGGCCTTCCAGGCCAACGCGGTGCGCGTCTCACCGAACCAGTTCGGGCGCGTGCACGGGCTCTACGAGGACGTGGCGCGCACGATGGACGCACCGATGAAGTACCACGTCTACGTCTCGCAGACGCCGATGGTCAACGCAGGCGCCTACGGGATGGACCGGCCGTTCATCATCCTCAACTCCGGCACGATCGCGTTGCTCGACGACGAGGAGCTGCGCTTCGTGCTGGCGCACGAGCTCGGACACATCCTGTCCGACCACGTCCTCTACCGGACGATGACCGTCCTGCTCCTCCAGCTCTCCACGATGGGCTTCCCCGTGGTGGGGCTCGCCGCGCGCGCCGTGCTGATCGCGCTGCTGGAATGGTACCGGAAAAGCGAGCTGTCCTCGGACCGGGCCGGGCTGATCGCGGTCCAGGAGCCGGAGGTCGCGATGCACGCGATGCTCAAGATGGCGGGGGGCGGAGCGAGCCACGAGACGAGCCTCCAGGAGTTCATCCAGCAGGCCGAGGAGTACCGCTCGGGAGGCGACGTCGCCGACCAGGTCTTCAAGATCCTGAACCTAATGGGCGCGACCCATCCGTTCTGGGTGCTGCGGCTGTCGGAGGTACGCGCCTGGATCGAGAGTGGGGAGTACGACCGGATCCTGCGTGGCGACTACCCCCGGCGCGGCGAGCCCGACCACGGGTATCAGGAGGACCTGCGGGAGGCGGCCGACGCGTACGCCAAGGGCGCCAGGGACATCTTCGACCAGTTGGCGGGGACGGTTCGCAGCGTGGGCGATTCGATCCTGGGCGGGTTCGGGCGGTAGGCCGGGTCCCTCCGCGGCAGCACGATGCACGGACCTCCAACGGGATAAGCGCGTGCGCATCCTGATCGTCGGGAACGGAGGGCGGGAGCACGCCCTGCTCTGGAAGCTCACCCGCGACCTGCCGAGCGCGGAGGTCTTCGCCACGCAGCCGAACGGCGGGATGATAGAGCTGGGCCGCGCCGTGCCCATCGCCGCGGGCGACGTCGAGGCGCTCACTGGCTGGGCCGCTGCCCAGCGGATCGACCTCGCGGTGGTGGGACCCGAGGCCCCCTTGGCAGCCGGAATTGCCGACCGCTTCCGCAAGAAGGGGGTCCCGGTGTTCGGGCCCACGGGAAGCGCCGCGCGGATCGAGGCGAGCAAGGCGTTCGCGAAGCAGCTCATGGTCGAAGCCGGGGTGCCCACGGCGGCGCACTGCACGTTCACCGACGCGGCCGAGGCGGAGACGTACGTCCGTGAGCGGGGCGCGCCGGTGGTGGTGAAGGCCTCGGGGCTCACCGCCGGCAAAGGCGCGGTGGTGTGCGACAGCGTCGAGGAGGCGCTCGCGGCCGTCTCCGCCATGCTCGTCGAGCGGAGCTTCGGGGAGGCCGGGCGCGAGGTGGTGATCGAGGAGCGAATGGAGGGTGAGGAGCTGTCGGTGTTCGCGGTCACCGACGGCGAGGCAGCGATCCTGCTCCCCCCCGCGCAGGACCACAAGCGCATCGGCGAGGGGGACACAGGGGCGAACACGGGTGGGATGGGTGCCTACACCCCCGTCTCGGTCGCGACGCCGGCCGTGCTCGAGGAGACGCGAGAGCGCGTGCTGCTCCCCACGCTGAGGGCGCTGGCCGCGCAGGGGAGCCCCTTCAAGGGAGTGCTCTACGCGGGGCTCATGCTCACGCGCGAGGGAGTGAAGGTGGTCGAGTTCAACTGCCGCATGGGCGACCCCGAGACCCAGGTCGTCCTCCCCATGATGGAGGGCTCGCTGCTCGAGCTGATGGTGGAGGTGGCCGAGGGGGGGAGCCTCGCGGGCCGGAGCGTGGTCCCCCGTCCCGGCACCGCGGTCACGACCGTGCTCGCCTCCGAGGGATATCCGGGCTCGTACCCCAGGGGACGGGCGGTCACGATCCCGCCCGGACTGGCCGCCGACCCCAACGTGCTCATCTTCCACGCCGGCACGGCCGTCGGGGACGGCGCGCTGGTCACCTCGGGCGGGCGCGTGCTCGCGGTGACCGGGCTCGGACCGACGCTGGCGGAAGCCGCGGCGCGGAGCCGCGCGGCCGCGGTGGAGATCGCCTTCGAGGGGAAGCAGTTCCGCCGGGACATAGGCTGGCGGGAGCTCGCCCGCGACGAGCGCGCCAAGCCCTGAGCCAACCCCCCTGCGAGGAGAAACGGCCGTGATCGTCACGACGACGCCCGAGGTGCAGGACCGCCGGATCGCCGCGGCCGGCACCGCGGTGAAGCTCGCCTAGCCGGCCACCAGCGCGCACCGTGCCCGAGCTCCCCGAGGCCGAAACTATCGTCCGGGGGATCCGTCCGGTGGTCACCGGCCGGCGGGTGCGCGCGCTCGAGATCGTGCACGCCGACGTGATCCGCGGCACACCCGCACGGCTGCGCCGCGCCGTGGAGGGGCGCCGGATCACCGGGGTCCGCCGCCGCGCCAAGAACGTCCTGCTCCAGCTGGATGACGGCGCCGTGGTGTGGATCAACCTGGGGATGACCGGAGCGCTGCTCCCCCTGCCGCGACCCGGCTCCTCCCGGCCCGCGCGCACGCGCTACGGCGGGGACGCCACCCACCCCGCGCTGATCTTCCGGCTCGACGGCGGGTTCGACCTGGTGCTCGACGACAGCCGGCGCTTCGGCACCGTCCAGGCGCTCGGGCCCGAGGCATCGGCCGCGCGCTCCGCTGCCTTCGGCCCGGAGCCGCTCTCGGACGACTTCACTGCGGTGGGGCTGTGGCGCGCCCTGCGAGCGTCGCGCGCACCGGTGCGCTCCTGGCTGCTCGACCAGCGGAAGATCGCGGGCGTGGGAAACATCTATGCGGTGGAGGCTCTGTACCGCGCCGGCATCCATCCCGCCCGACGCGCCCACACGATCCGGCGGCTCGAGGCGGAGGCGCTGCACCGGAGCCTCCGCGAGGTGCTCGCCGCGGCGGTGCGCGCCGGGGGCACCACCATCCGCGACTACCGCGACGCGGAGGGGCGGCGGGGAGAGTTCGTGCGCCAGCTCCGGGTCTACGACCAGGAAGGATCGCCGTGCGCGCGGTGTAGCACGCCCATCCGGCGTCTGGTCTTCGGCAACCGGTCCGCCTTTCTCTGCCCCATCTGCCAGCCGAGGCGCGCGCGCTCCCGGAGGAGCCCATCCCGTTGATGCGTCCGTCGGGCCGCCCGGCCCCTTCCGCAACCGGTCACGCCTCGCAGGCCGTGCTGCTCTCCGCGCTGCTCGTGGCCGCGCTGCTCGCGGGACCCGTCTCGGCCTGGGCGCAGGAGCGCCCCACCCCCCGCGGCGACGCGCTCCCCGTGCGCGAGATCACGCTCGAGAACGGGATGCGTTTCCTGGTGCTTCCCCAGCGCGCCGCTCCCACCGTCGCGTTCGTGACCCAGTACAGCGTGGGGGGCGTGAACGAGCATCCAGGCAACACGGGGATCGCGCACCTGCTCGAGCACCTGCTCTTCAAGGGCACGTCCACGATCGGCACGCGCGCTCCCGAGGCGGAGCTGGACTGGTTTCGCCGCATCGACCTCCTCTATGACTCGCTGCTGGCCGCCCGCGTCGACGAGGTCGATCCGGCGCGCACCCGCGAGATGGAAGCGCGCCTGCGCGCCCTCGAGGACAGCGCGCGCACGCTCGTGGTGCCCAACGAGTTCGACGAGATCCTCACGCGCAACGGCGCGCAGGGGCTGAACGCGGCGACCACCAACGAGTCCACCCTGTACTACGTGGAGCTGCCCGCCAACCGTGCCCAGCTGTGGTTCGTGCTCGAGGCCGCGCGCATGTCCGATCCCGTCTTCCGCGAGTTCTACGCCGAGCGCGACGTGGTACTCGAAGAGCGCCTCACCCGGGTGGAGACGAGCCCGGGTGGACTGCTCTACGAGACGCACCTGGCTGCCGCGTACCAGGCCCACCCGTACGGTCAGCCCGTGATCGGCTGGAGGAGCGATCTCGAGACCCACCGCCGCGAGGACGTGGCCGAGTACTACCGCCGCTACTACGGTCCCAAAAACGCGGTGGTGGCGATCGTCGGGGACGTGGACCCCGAGCGGGTCGAGGAATGGATCCACCGCGACTTCGGCCCGCTTCCGCCGGGCGAGCGCCCGCCGCCGGTGCTGATCGAGGAGCCCCGGCAGCGCGGCGAGCGGCGCGTGGAGGTGCGCTTCGACGCCGAGCCGGCCGTGCTCATCGGCTGGCACACGGTGGACGTCTTCCACGAGGACGCGCCCGCGCTCGTCATGCTGTCCGCGCTGCTGAGCGGAGGGCGCACCGCGCGCCTCTACCGCGAGCTGGTCGTGGAGAAGCGGCTCGCCACCTTCGTCGGCGTCACGCTCGGGCCGGGAGAGCGATATCCGCGGCTGTTCACCATCCAGGCCTACCCGCGCTCTCCGCACACCACCGCGGAGGTCGAGGAGGCAGTGTACGCGGAGATCGCGCGGCTGATCGAGGAGGGACCGGACGCGGCCGAGCTCGAGCGGGTGCGTAACCAGCTCGAGGCGGGCGCCGTCCGGCGGCTCGAGACCAACTTCGGGCTCGCGCTCCAGCTCGCGGGCTCGGCCTCGCTGTTCGGCGACTGGCGGACCACCTTCCTCCTCGAGGAGCGCATGGCCGCCGTCACTGCGGCGGATATCCAGCGGGTGGCCAGCGTCTATCTCACCTCCGAGAACCGGACGGTCGCGACGCTCGTCACGACCCGGCCGGAGGCGGTGGAGCCGTGAGCCGGGGAGCGAGCCGCGCGCTCTCGGTCGCGCTCGCGGCGGCCTGCCTCGCGTGCGTCGCGCCGGGGACCGTCCGCGCCCAGGAGCCGAAAGCGGCCAACGCCCCCGCCGACGGCCACGCGGCGGCGCTCGGGCTCACCTTCGAGCCGCTCGAGTTCCGGCCCCCGCAGCCTGCCGAGCACACACTGTCCAACGGCGTGCGCGTGCTCCAACTCGAGGACCGGCGGCTCCCGCTGGTGAGCGTGTACGCGCGATTTCGCGGAGGCTTCGCCAATTTTCCGCGCGTGTACTACGCGGCCGCGACCGGCCTTCCCGGGCTGGTCCGCGGTGGGGGCACCCTGTCGCTCCCCCCCGACTCGGTCGAGGCGCGCCTGGAGCACTATGCCATCAGGACGTCGGTCGGAACCGGCGGGGAGACCTCCTTCGCGCTGATGAACGCGCTCACCCGCCATCTCGACATCGGGCTCGAGCTGTTCGGCGCGATGCTCCGCTCGCCGCGCTTCGACTCGGCGCGCGTGGAGGTGTGGCGAGGCCAGGAGCTGGAGAGCGTGCGGCGCCGGATGGACGATCCGGGCAGGCTCGCGTTCAGCGAGTTCAACCGGCTCCTCTTCGGCGACCATCCGATCGGGTGGGAGATGGAACCGGCCGACCTCGAGCCCGAGGACCTCGCCCACGACCGCCTGGAGTGGCTGCACCGTCGGGTCTTCTGTCCGGACAACCTGATGCTGGGGGTGACCGGAGACGTCTCGTGGCAGGAGATCGAGCCGCTGCTCGAGCGGCTGGTCGAGGGATGGGAGCCCTGCGCCGAGCCGCTCGTGCGCTCCCCGCGCCCTGAGATCCGCACCGAGCCGGGCGTGTTCGTGATCCCGCGCCCGCTCGAGCAGAGCACGGTCGTGATGGCGCACGTCGCCGACGTGCGCCAGGGGGACACGCCGGACTTCTTCGCATCACGCATCGGCACGTCCATCCTCGGGGGGGGAGGGCTGTCCAGCCGTCTGATGGCGCGGCTGCGCACCGAACGTGGATACGCGTACAGCACCTCCGCACTGTGGACGGCTCCGGTCAGCTATCCGGGACTCGTGGGCGCCATCACCCGTACGCGCGCCGATCGCACGGTGGCAGCAGCTCGGCTGATGCTCGAGACGCTGGAGGAGATGACCGAAGCGCCCCCGACGTCCGACGAGGTGGAGCGCACGGTGGACGAGATCGTGAACGGGTTCGTCTTCAACTTCGAGTCGCCCGCGCAGATCGTCTCGCGGCAGATGGCCTACCGAGCCCAGCGGATGCCAGAGGACTGGCTCGAGCGCTACCTGGCCGGCATCCAGAAGGTGCAGCCGGAGGACGTGCAGCGCGTCTTCCGTGAGCACGTGCATCCCGAGCGCATGGTGATCCTGGTGGTGGGTAACCCGGAGCGCATCGATGAGCCGCTCTCGGCGCTGGGCCCCGTGACGGTGCTCCACGTCCCGGAACCCACCGCCGCGCAGGCGGAGCGCTGAGCGGCGACCCTACTTGCGTGCCACGTGCAGCGCGGCGATCCCGCCGCTGAGCAGCGTCCAGCGCGCCTCCGTGAATCCGGCGGCGCGCATGCGCTCCGCCAGAGCGGCCGGAGCCGGGAACTCCTGCACCGACGCGGGCAGATAGCTGTACGCCCAGGGATGCCCCGAAACCCATCTGCCCAGCCGCGGGAGCACGCGGTGGAAGTAGAAGAGGTAGGCCGCGCGGAGCAGCCGGTTGGGCGGAATCGTGAAGTCGAGCACCACGAGCCGCCCCCCTGCGGCGAGCACGCGATGCAGCTCGGCGAGCCCGCGCTCCAGCTCCGCCAAGTTCCGCACTCCGAAGCCCACCATGGCGCCCGCGAAGGTATCGCCGGCGAAGGGGAGCCGGAGCACGTCGCCGCACACCGGGTTGACCGACGCCCCGGTGAGCTTGGGGAGACCCGCCTCCAGCATGGGGAGCGCGAAGTCCGACGCCACCACCTGGCCGGCGAACCGTGGCCGGCGGGCCAGCTCCAGGCTCAGATCGAAGGTGCCGGCGCAGGCATCTAGGTAGCGCCCGGCGGGGCGCTCCTCCCATCCGAGCGCGGCCACGGCCCGGCGACGCCAGCGCCGATCCACGTTCAGGCTGAGGAGATGGTTGAGCAGGTCGTAGCGAGGCGCGATCTCCGAGAACAGCTGCCGCACCTGGGTCTCGCGCTCGAGCCCGGAGCGCGGCTCGGCCGGCGCCTCCGCGCACGCCAGGCGTGGGGTCGGGCGTGGCGTCAGGCGTGGTCCCGGGCGCTCGCTCGTCATGTCAGAGAAACGTCCCTTCCCTCGTGGGTCGAAGCGCTGGGCTACCCGGCGCAGGGCGGGACCGGTCCGGCCCCGCCCGCTGAAACCGGACCCCCGCCCGATCCGTACGGCGGAGAGCCATGGCCCCGACCTTCACCCAAGCTCTCGATGCGCCCCTCTCGTGGGGGGATCTGGGCCCACGGGCGGAGCCCGGGGCAGCGCAACAACGAACGGGAGTGAGCGCGCTGCCCCCCTTCGACACTGCCGCGGCCGACGATCGCGAGCTCGCCCGGCTGGCCGGAGAGGGCCGCAAGCAGGCCGTCCGGGAGCTGCTCACCCGCTTACGAGCGTCCGGTGTTCTCGCTCGTGTACCGCACCGGCAAGTGGCGGCGGGACGGGCTGGTCCGCGTGAAGATGGGGCTCGGCTCCATCGACCTACGCCTTCCCGAGGGGGTCGGAGTGAGGCTGGAGCGCCAGACGCTGCTCACCTCGATGAGCACACCGGAGCTGGTCGAGCGCAGAGACGCCCTCTACTCGGCCGACTGGGAGCGCGCCGACCGGCGCATCACGGTGCGGATCGAAGCGGCCTTCGGAGACGTGGACGTCCGCTGGGTCCGCTGAGCGCGCCACGCCGGGCCGCGTACTCATCCACGCGTCCCGCGAATCTTTCGTCCGCCCGTTCCGTAGTACATGATGGGGGCGATTCCCGTCCCCTATCGTCCTCTGTGGGGATGGAACATGCGCGCTGCCAGAAGCGGCCGCGAGGAGGTCAAGATGCTCGGCTCCCTGCTCAAGTTATTCGTCGTCGGCCTGATCACGCTGGTGGTGGCGGGCATCGTCCTGGCGATCGTCGGGACGGTGTTCTCGCTCACCCTGGGGCTCGCTGCCTTTCTGCTCTTCAAGGTCGCACCCGTCCTGCTCGTCGGCTGGGTCGTGGTCAAGCTGATTCAGAAAGCCAAGGGCAATCGGGGCGAGCTATCCGAGTCCGACCGCAAGTGGCTCGAGGAGAGCTGAGGCTCAGCGCGCTCTCTCACCCCTGAGCAGCCGCACCGCCGCGCCCTCCCCGATCCCGAGCACGCGCGCCGCGGAGCCGTCGCGCACCGCCAGCTCGATCCGACCCTCCGAGTCCACGACCGCGAGCGGAGCACCCACCGGAACGTCCCCGTAGGTCCAGCGCAACACGAGGCTGCGTCCCGCGGCCTCGACCACGTCGCCGCGTGCCCCCCAGCTCCCCGGAACGCTGGTGGTCAGGTTGCCGAAGCGGTCGACGGCCACGACCACACCCTCGGCGCCGCACTCGGTACGCACCGGCTCGGGCTGCGCGGCCAGGACTGGGTCGGCCGCCGCGGGGCCCAACTCTTGGAGCGGGCGCCCTCGGGCCAGCGCCGCGGCGGCCGGCGCGAACAGATCGCGCCCGTGGAAGGTCGGCGCGATCCCCGTGGTTGGGGCCGCCACGCGCGCCGGGTCGAGGCGCACGCACCGCACCGCAGCGCCCCCCGCCAGCGCGGGCGTGAGCACGCCGTTGTCGGGCCCGACCAAGAACCGGTCGGAGGCGGAGCAGGCCAGCGCGCGCCGCTCCGTCCCCACGCCTGGATCGACCACCGCGAGGTGCACGGTCCCCTCGGGATAGCGCGCCCAGTAGCGCGCGAGGGCGCGCGCTCCGGCGCGCACGTCACCCGCGGCGAGGTCGTGCGCGATGTCCTCGACGAGCGCGTCGGGCGCGAGCGCGGCGAGCACTCCCTTAACCGCGCCGACGAACCCGTCGCGCGTGCCGAAATCGGTGAGCAGTGTGATCCGGCGCGCGCTCACGCGTCCGGCCGCCACGCGACCGCGTCGAGCACCGCCGAAAGGAGCGCGGCGCCGTCCTCCCGTTCCGCCTCGAGCCGCACGAGGGAGCGATTTCCGCAGGCACGCGGCTCGACCCCGTTGGCACGCAGGATCGAGAGCACCTCGGGATAGTCCCGCACCACGATGTGGAGGGGGAGGGCGAGCAGCGTGTCGCGCTCCGGCTGCGCCCGCGGGCTAAATTTCACGGATCCGTTGGTGCCGTACGCTCATCAACGGCGCGTCACCGGCGCTTCGGCGCAGCCTCCAGCCGCTCGCGTACCGTGTGCGCGATCGCACGCAGCGCCTGGCCGGCGGGCGCCTCAGGATCGGCCAGCGCGGTGGGGAGACCGCGGTCTCCCGCCGTCGCCACCGCCGCGTCGAGCGGTACCCGTCCCAGGAACGGCACTCCCATCTCCTCGGCCAGCCGCTCGCCGCCCCCCCGGCCGAACACGTCGGCCTCCTCGCCGCAGTGCGGGCAGACCCAGCCCGCCATGTTCTCGACCACGCCGAGCACGGCCGAGTTCACCTTCTCGAACATCTTGATGCCGCGGCGCACGTCGCCAGTGGCGACGTCCTGCGGGGTGGTCACCATCACAGCGCCGTCCAGGTCGATCAGCTGCACCAGCGAGAGCTGGGCGTCGCCCGTCCCGGGGGGCATGTCCACGATCATCACGTCGAGCGCGCCCCACTCGACCTGCTCGAGGAACTGCTTGAGGATCCCCGCGATGAGCGGACCGCGCATGATGGCGGGCTGCTCCTTCTCCAGTAGGAAGCCCAGGCTCATCAGCCGGACCCCGTGCGCCTCGAGCGGCTCGATGCGCTCCTGGCCGCGCTCCCCGCTGACCCGCGGGCGGCGCTGCTCGCCGAACATCAACGGGATGTTGGGCCCATAAATATCGGCGTCCAGCAGCCCGACCCGAAGCCCTCCGGCCGCGAACGCGGCGGCGAGATTGGTCGCCACCATCGACTTCCCCACCCCGCCCTTGCCCGAGCTCACGGCGACGATCCGGTCGACCTCGGGCAGGAGCCCCGGCTTCGGGGTCGGAGCGGGGACGCTTCCGGGCTGGAGGCCCTGCCCGTGTTTAGGCCCGTGCTTGGGAGTGGGACGCGGCCCCGCGCCACCCACCCGCGGGAGTTGCACGTCCACCTTCACCTCGGAGACGCCCGAGAGACCCTCGACCTCGGTGCGCGCCGCCTTGACCAGCGTCCCCGGGTCCTCCGGCCGCAGGTGGAAGGAGAAGCGGACGCGTCCTCCCGCCTCCACTTCGAGGTCGCGGACGCGGCCGCTCTCGACGAGGTCGGCCTCCGGCCCGCCCCCGGCCACGCGGGAGAGAGCGGAGATGACGGAGCCCTTCAGGGTCGCAACGTCCATGTGCGGTGCACCGCGCTGGCTGGCGTTTAGGTTGCGGCGAAAAAAAAGCGCCGCCCACGGGGGCGGGCTCGGGAGGTACCGGCCTGCGGCCTCAAGGGTCCGCGGATCAGACCGCCGTCACCTCCACGATTCCGGGTACGGCGCGCTTCACCCGGGCCTCGATTCCCTCCTTGAGGGTCATCATGGAGATCGGGCAGCTCTCGCAGGCCCCCATGAGCCGCACCTCGACCCGGCCGGCACGCTCGTCGTAGCGCAAGAGCTCCACGTCCCCTCCGTCCGCCTGAATGGCGGGACGGATGGACTGGATCACCTCCTCGATGCGTGCCCGAGCCGACATGCCGGGCCCCCTCCCTGGATGCGTGAATTAGACAAAAAATCTATCGATTCCCGTCCTCCCCGGTCAACCTGGAAAGCGGCCCTGCCCGCGGTCGTTTCTATTGCGTGCGGTGCGCACCCCGTGCGGTGTTTCGGCAGGAATTTCCTGAAAGGAGCCTGCCTAGGGGGCCCGCTCCGCGCGACGCCCTTAGCGATCGCTGTGCGACGGGAGGATACCGGGAAACAGATGAATCCAGCGTCCGGCCTCCTGCCCTACGGGGACCTCGAGCCCGATCGCGCGGGCTCCTCCCCGCATCTATCGGACTACTGGCAGGTCGTCTCCCGCCGGTTGTGGCTGGTCCTGCTCGTCTTCGGGGTGACGACCGCCTCCGCCATCTGGACGGTGTCGCGCCAGCAGATCTACTACCAGGCGCACGTCTCCCTCCAGGTCAACGATCCGGCGCGCTCGCGCAACCGGGTGCCCGCCGCCAGTAGCCCCACGATCCCGCACGGGTCCACCCAACGCACGTGGCGCGCGTCGAGGAGCGGCCTTGCCCGCGCTCGCCGCGGCCTCGTCCAGCAGGGCATCGACGGCGCGGTAGTCCAGCGACGCCGGAAGGTCGATGACGTGCAATCTGGGGCTCGGTTTCGGGAGGATGCGATCGGTCAGCTCGGCTGCGCCGGGACGATCCGCCCGCGCAAGTGGCGATGGAGACCCCCAGCGCCGCGGTACTCGACGTTCTTCGCGGCCGCGCGGTTGGCATCGGCCATCGCGGGCTCCAGCTCGGAGCCGGCCAGCAGCCGCGTGAAAAAGGTGGCGCCCCAGACGTCTCCGCAACCGGTCGGGTCGCCGCGCTTGGACTCGCCCGTGTTGGCGATCCGTGCGCTCCATGCCGTGCCGGTCGCGCCCAGCCGGTGCCGAGCCGGAGGCCAGCTCCAGGGATCGGCCCGCATCCCCGGGCCCGCCACGTAGGCGGCGCCGCGGGGGCCCAGCGTGACGGCAATCAGCTTGAGCTCGGCGGGGCCCACGATCGCGGCCGCGAGCTCCCAGGGATCTCCCCACGCACGTCCGAGCAGCCCGAACTCGTCCTCGTTCACCTGGATGGCGTCGAAGCAGCGCAGCCATTCGTGCCAGAGCGGGAGCTCGCGCGGGACGCGGAGGCCGGCCGCGCCGATCCCCAGAAAGAGCGAATGGAGGTCGGCATAGGTCGGTCCCGGGTAGCCCGCGCGCAGCGCGCGCGCGGTGTCGAGCTCCATCTCGAAGCCCGAGATGAAGTTCACGTAGAGCGCGTCGCAATCGCGCACGAGCGGCGCCAGCTCGGGCCACAGCCAAGGGGGTACGCCGCCGCGCAGCCGCTCGGTTCTGCGACTCTGCCCCTGGTAGACCAGCTCGACACGGTTGTTGGGCTCGGGCACGACCTTGATCCCCCGCTCCACCCACACCCGCGGGACCCCGCCCAGGAAGCCGAGCGCACGCTCCGCGAGATCGTGGCCGACCTTGACCAGCGGAACGATCTCCCACTCGTCCGTCAGGCCGGCCGAGAGCGCCTCGAGCGCGTACGCGATCCCGCCCCACTCCTCGACCGGCCCGAGCCGGTCCTCCCGGACGATCGTATCCCAGACCAGCGTGCCGATCACGCCCAGTCGGAGAGGACGCGCCACAGGGCACCTCAGACCGCGCCGAACGCGGCCTTCTTGAACACGGCGGCCGCGCCGATCACCCCGGCGGTCTCGGGTAGCGCGGCGGGCAGGATCTGGCAGGCATCGTACGCGGAGCGGAAGGCGCGCCGCCGCACCTCGGTGCGCAGCGGCGCGAACAGATGCTCGCCGGCGCGCGTCACTCCGCCTGCGATCACCACCACCTCCGGGTTGAAGATGTTGATCACGTTGGCGATGCCAGCGCCCAGGATCTTGGCGGTCTCGACCATTACCTCGTTGGCGTAGCGATCTCCCAGCACGGCGGCCTCGTACACGGTGGCGGCGGTGATGCGGTCGAGCTGTCCGTCGACGAGCTCGGTGAGCACCGACTCGTAGCCGGCGTCGAGCCCTTCGCGCGCGCGCGCCGCGATATTCGGGCCCGAGCAGTAGGCCTCGAGACAGCCGTAGTTGCCGCACTTGCACTTGCGACCGGTGAACTCGATGGTCATGTGTCCGATCTCCCCGGCGGCGTCGGAGGCGCCGTGGATGATCTCGCCGTTCAGGACGATACCGCCGCCGATCCCGGTGCCGAGGGTGAGCCCGATCAGGTTGTCGACGCCCCGCCCGGCTCCCTGCCACCACTCGCCGTAGGTGGCGCAGTTCGCGTCGTTGTCGAGCGCCGCCGGGAGCCCCACCGCGGCGCTCACCAGGTCCCGCAGTGGGAGGTTCGTCCACCCCAGATTCGGCGTGTTGATCACCACCCCGGTTTCGCGGTCGAGCGGGCCGGGAGATCCGATCCCCACCCCGGCGACGTCGGCCCGGGCGCCCCCGTGTTCGGCGAGGGTCTCGCGGATCGCCTCGGCCACCATGCCCGCCACGCGCTGCACCACGAAATCCGCGCCCCGCACCGCGTCGGTGGGGAGGTTGTGCAGACCGACGGGAGCGCCACCCTCGAGCGGGACCAGGCCGACCACAATGTTGGTCCCCCCGATGTCGACCCCCACGATCCAGCGCGGGCCGTCAGCGCGGGGCTCGGTCTCCAGGGCTGCTTCACCGATCATGTGGCCTCTCATGTGGCCTCCCGCGGGGGCGTGGTGGACACGTCCGGCAATTCGTCGATTCCGCGCAGCGCGCGCGTCCGGCCACTCGCCTTCAGCTCATCCCTGAGTGCGCGCTGGCGGGCGGTGACGGCGGCGTCCCGGTAGGGACGGTCGTGGTGAAGGTGCAGCAGGACCGCGCGGTGGCGCACCTGCACCCCGCGGCAGCCCAGATTCTCGAGGCGCTGCCCGAACTCGCGGTCGAGCCCGCCGTACTCCAGATCTAGGTCAAAGCCGTTCACGGCCAGCACGGCCTCCCTCCAGGTGGATGCGTTCATCCCGTTCCAGCTCGTGCGGGTCGGTGTGATCCGGTCGAGCAGCGCGGGCAGGGGTCCGGGGGGGAGGAGGCGCAAGGCCACCGCGCGCGGGGCAACGCCCCGCCGCCGCAGCTCGGCCCCCTTCCAGACCCATCCGGCGCGCACGTCGTCCGGCGTGAGCGCGGCCGGGAGCCGAACGTAGCCTCCCGAGAGGAAGCGGCCAGGGCGGACCAGCCGCCGATGCGTGGAGACGAAGTCGAGCCGCGGGATGCAGTCCCCGTCCGAGAAGATCAGGTAGTCCCCCTTCGCGTGCAGGGTCGCGCAGTCGAGGCTCTCGGTCTTCCGGAAGCCCCGGTCCGGGTGCCAGACGTGTCGAATCGGCGGGCCGCTCCGGGCCGTGTCCGCGATCGCCGCAGCGGTCTCAGGGCCCGAGCCGTCGTCGGGCCATCACGATCTCGAAGTCGGGGTCGTCCTGGAGCGCGTAGCCCGCGAGCACGAGCGCCAGGTCGCGAGGGCGGTCGTACGTCGACAGAACGACGGAGATCCGCATCGACCTCGGCGCCCGGCGGATCACTCACCGAGCGAGAGCACCGCGAGGAAAGCCTCCTGCGGGATCTCGACGGTGCCGACCTGCTTCATCCGCTTCTTCCCCTCCCTCTGTTTCTCGAGGAGCTTGCGCTTGCGGGTGACGTCGCCCCCGTAGCACTTCGCGGTAACGTTCTTGCGAAGGGGCTTGACCGTCTCCCGCGCGATGATCTTGGCGCCGATCGTCGCCTGGAGCACCACCTCGAACTGCTGGCGGGGGATCAGCTGCTTGAGCTTCTGCGTCAGCTCACGGCCGTACTCGAACGCCTTGTCGCGGTGGATGATCACACTGAACGCGTCCACCGGATCCCCGTTCACCAGGATGTCGAGCTTGACCAGGTCGCCCGGCCGGTACTCCAGGAATTCGTAGTCCATGGCCGCGTAGCCGCGCGTCGAACTCTTGATGCGATCGTAGAAGTCGAGCACAATTTCAGCGAGCGGCAGCTCGTAGTCGAGCTCGACGCGCTCCTTGTCCAGATAGCTCATCCCCCGGAACGTCGCGCGCCGATCGTGCGCGAGCTTCTGGACGTTGCCGATATACTCGGCCGGTGAGACGATGCGCACCCGCACGATCGGCTCCGCGATCGATTCGATCTTCCCCCGCTCCGGGAGCGCGGTCGGACTCTCGATGATCTGCTCGGAGTCGTCGGTCAGCTTCACGTGGTACTCGACGTTCGGCACGGTGTTGATCAGCTCCACGCCGAACTCCCGCTCGAGCCGCTCCTGCACGATCTCCATGTGGAGCAGCCCCAGGAACCCGCAGCGGAAGCCGAACCCGAGCGCCACCGACGTCTCCAGTTCGTAGTGCAGGCTGGCGTCGTTGAGCTTGAGCCGCTCGAGCGCCTCGCGCAGATCCTCGTAGTTGTCCGAGTCGGTGGGATAGAGGCCCGCGAAGACCATCGGATGCACGTCCTGGTAGCCGGGGAGCAGCTCCAGCGCGCGGTGGTTCGCGTCGAGGACGGTGTCGCCCACGCGTGTGTGCGACACCTCCTTGATCGCAGCGGCCACGTAGCCGACCTCGCCGGGTCCGAGCGCGTCCTGCTGCACCCGCCCGAGGCGGTAGTAGCCGACCTCCGTCACCTCGTAGCGCGCGTCCACGGCCCCGAAGGCTATCGTCGTTCCGGCCCGAATCTCTCCATCCACGACCCGGATGCTCGGGACCGCGCCCAGGTACTGATCGTAGTACGAGTCGAAGATGAGCGCGCGCAGGGGGGCGCTCGCGGAGCCGCGCGGAGGCGGCACTCGGTTCACCACGGCCTCGAGCACGGCGTCCACCCCCACGCCCTCCTTGGCCGAGACTAGCAGCACGCTCTCGGGATCCACGCCGAGCAGCTCGCTCACCTCCGTGCGGCGCCGCTCCGGCTCCGCACCCGGGAGGTCGATCTTGTTGATCACCGGGATGATCTCGAGCCCGGCATCCAGCGCGAGGAATAGATTCGAGAGGGTCTGCGCCTGCACCCCCTGGCTCGCGTCCACGACCAGGATCGCCCCCTCGCATGCCATCAGCGACCGAGACACCTCGTACGTGAAGTCCACGTGCCCAGGGGTGTCGATCAGGTTCAGCTCGTACCGCTCGCCGTCCGCCACCGTGTAGTCCATGCGGACGGCGTGCAGCTTGATCGTGATCCCGCGCTCGCGCTCGAGCTCGTTCGCGTCGAGCACCTGCTCGCGCATTTGCCGGCGGTCGATGGTCGCCGTCCGCTCGAGCAGCCGGTCGGCGAGCGTGCTCTTCCCGTGGTCGATGTGGGCCACGATGCAGAAATTGCGAATATGATCGAGGCGCACGGCCGAGTTCCTGCCGAATTCCTGGGTGTTGCTCCGCCACGCCACGTCCGGCGGTGAGCCTGAAAACATAACGATCCCCGGCCCCCGGCGGTCCGCTGGTCGATTCGAAGCGCTTCTCAGGAGGCGCGGTCTGACATATGCTATGGCATATGTCAGACGTGCTAGAGCACCAGGGGAACCGTGAGCGCTGAACGACGAGTCAAGCTCTTCAAGAATGGCCGGAATCAAGCGGTGCGCATTCCACGCGAGTACGAGCTGCCCGGAGAGGAAGCCATTCTGCGCAAGGAGGGCGACCGGTTGATCATCGAACCGGCCCGCCCGACCTCGCTGCTGGCACTGCTGGAGACCCTACAACCGATCGCGGACGACTTCCCGCCGATCCGTGACCTGCCGATCGATTCGGTCGAGCTCTGATGGGCTACCTGCTCGATACGAACGTGGTCTCCGACCTCGTGCCGAACCCGCAGGGTCGAATCGCTCGACGCATTCGGGAGGTGGGCGAAGCAGAGGTCCGCACGAGCATCATCGTCGCGGCCGAGCTTCGATATGGAGCCACGAACAGGGGATCGGCCCGGCTGGCGGCCCAACTGGGAGCGGTGCTCGGAATGCTCGCCGTGCTGCCCTTCGAAGCCCCTGCCGATGCCACGTACGGCTCGCTCCGCACACGCCTCGAACAGGCGGGACGGCCGATCGGGGGGAACGACCTCCTGATCGCCGCGCACGCGATCGCCACGGGCCATACGCTGGTCACCGACAACGTGCAGGAGTTCGGTCGGATCACCGAGCTGTCCGTGGAGAATTGGCTTCGCTGAATCGGGCGGCACCGACTCCCGACCGCCGGCGGCAGAGGTTCCCCCATCCAACTTTCCGCAGCATGCCCGGGTAGAGGTGCGGCTTCGATGGCCATCACCAACCCCAAGGATCGGAGTCGACCGTGCGCAGGACGTCCCTCGCTTCACTGCTCTGTCTGCTGGCCCTCGCCTCCCCCGCGCGGGCACAGGACATTGGCGAACTGCTCTCCACGCTAGCCAGCGGCAACGCACAGGGGTACGTGGGACCGCTCGCACGCGGGCTCGGTCACGCCCTGACCGGAGGCTACGTCTCCTCCGCCGATCCGCACGGGACGCTCGGGTTCTCGCTCGGCCTGCGGGTGGTTGGATCGCTCTTCGAGGAGGAGGACGAGACGTTCGCCGTCGTGCTGCCGACGAGCGTAACCTTCCAGGGACGCACGTACACAGAGCCCTACCGGGCATCGAGCCCACGCAGTCCCACCGTCGCGGGTAAAGGCGCGGGCGTGGTGCTCCGACCGGAGGGTCAGTACCGCCAGGACCTTCTGCTCGCACTCCAGGACCCCGAGAATTTCAACATCGAGTTCCCCCATGGGGTCGAGCTGCCGGTCGCGCCCTTCGCGGCGATCGACGCGGCGCTCGGGGTCGGCTTCGGCACCCAGATCATGGCGCGCGTCATCCCGACCATCGACGTGGGCGCCCTGGTGGGCGCCGACGAGGTGGGCGACATCAGCGCGTTCGGCCTCGGCGTGATGCACGACCTCACCCAGTGGCTGCCCATCCCCACCCCGTTCTGGGCCGTATCGGTGACGGCCGGCACGCAGAAGCTCAAGCTAGGCGACTACCTCGAGGCGTCGGGCAACACGCTCGGACTGGTCGCGAGCGCCGGCATCGGCCCGCTCTCGGTCTACGCCCATGGCTCCACCTACAAGGCGAACGTCGACCTGGACTACACGGTCGAGAATCCCGAGGACAACCCCGGACTTCCGCCCGATCAGACCCGCGTCCGCTTCAAGCAGGAAGTGGACCGGACGCAGCGGCTCGCGGTGGGAGCACAGCTCGATCTGATCCTGCTCAAGCTGAGCGCGGAATACGGGATGGGCGACTACAACACGATTTCCGGGCGAGCGGCGATCGGGTTCAGGTGAGGGTCAGCAGCCGAACCCGACCGGAGACGCCGGCAGTGTCGGTGAGCGCGAAGAGGGAGAGCGCGGAAACCCGACCACGGCGCCGGCCAGCGTCGACCCGTCGGAGGCATCCACGACGCGGATGCGGAGCGAGGCGGGCTCGGGGGTCTGCGCGGCACCGCGTGTGGGCAGGAAGAACGCGCCGCGCTCGCCTCTACCGACTCACCACCGGCTGCCCTGCCGGCGTCCTGCGCACGGTCGGCGTCTCCCTCCCACCCTCTGCAGCCGTGCCCCCCGAGCCCTGCGGGCGCGCGCTCGGAGTCTCGCGGCGGGGCGGCTGCCGGGCGCCGTTCCCCGAGCCGCCGTGCTGCGGTGGCAGCTCCGGAGGATCGGCCGCGGGGCTCGTGGTGGCGCCCCTACCTCGATCGGAGGGGCTCGCCTCAGGGGCGCGCCAGTCCTCCTCCGGGCTCGCCGGCGGATTCGCCGGGCGCGCGCGTCCCGCCCCCTCGCTCGGCCGGCGGCGCAGCACGGGACGGACCCGCTCCCGCGGCTCCTCCGGCGCGACCCTAGAGGGATCTGCGGTCTCGCGCCCGGGCTCCTGCCGCTCGCCTTCCGAGCCGCGGCGCGGGCGCGGCCACCCCGCTCGGCTGGCTCGGCGCGGTCGCATTGCCGCGGATCCCACCGCCATACGCCCGCTCTGCCGCCGGCCGCGAGGGCCGGCCGCGGATCACTCCGAAGTCGGTGGGACCCGCGCTCGGCACGACGCCTCCCGCCCCCCCGGACGGATCGCGCCGGGGAGCCGGCCCCCGCCCTCGCGCTCCCTGAACGCGAAGCGCGGACGGTCCCGTGCCACCGGCTGCGTCCACACCACGCGATCAGAGCGGTATCGGCGCGCCGGGTAGAAGTATGGATCGTCGAAGATGACGACGCGGAAGCTCACGCAGGCGGCGTAGTAGGGATTCCAGGTCGCATCGTTGCGGAAGCCGTGGCAGTCGTAGCAGAGGAAGCGCGGATACTCGTAGCGCTCCCCGACGTTGTAGGTCGCGAAGTCGAGCGCGTAGGGTGCCCGCTCCCAGTCCGGGATCAGAGCCGCCACGTAGTCGTCCGTCGCGACATAGGGGTCCCGGTAAACGCGTCGCCCCACCAGGCTCAGGTCCCACCCGCGGGCATAGGGGGAGAAGCGAAAGGCCGAGAAGTCGAAGGGCTCGGGGGACGCGACCAGGAAGAAATAGCCGACCCCAGGATCGTCCTGGACGTACCAGTAGGGCGAGCCCGGAAAGAGCAGGCGGTAGTCGCGCCCGCCGCGCGCGTAGTGATCCTGCTCGGCGACCGCGGGAAGACCAGGCGCGCGATCCCGTCGGTATCGATCTGGAAGATCGTGATGTACGCGTCGCGCACGGAATCGGTAATAGACCCGGAGCCGGTCGCCGCGCTGGACGATCGGCTCCACGCCCCGGTCGAGCCAGATGCGGGCCTCCACGGGCTCGGCCGGCCCGAGCGCGACCTGCGCCCGAGCATGCCGGGGCCCGAGTGCGAGCAGGGCGGCGAGCGCGACGCCCGATCGACCCAGTGGGTTGGATCCAACCATGTCGACGAACCTTCGGAGTGCGCGGAGAGTCCGGCGGGGAGTGGGGCAGAGGCCGTGCAACCGTACGCGTTCCCATATCATGTTGTTCCGTAACGGGTTGGATCTCAACCCGCGCCCGGGGCGTCCCCTCACAGGGACGGCATCCGCGCCGCGGAGGACAGCCGGGCCCCCGCGTTGACCACTGCCGCCGTTCTCGTCTAGCTTCGCTCCCTCCATGGCCGCCCCCGAGCGCTCCCCCGTCAATCCCCGCCAGCGCGGCCGGCTCGATCTGCTCGATCCCGCCTCCCTCTCGCAGCTCGGCGGGATGGAGTTCGTGGCCCGCCAGGTGGTGGAGGGCTTCCTGAAGGGGCTCCACCGCTCCCCCCACCGCGGGTTCTCCGCCGAGTTCGCCGAGCACCGGGCGTATCAGGCGGGAGACGATCTCCGCTACATCGACTGGCGGATGTACGGGCGCTCGGACCGCTACTACGTCAAGCAGTTCGAGGAGGAGACCAACCTGCGGGCCTACCTCTTGCTAGACGTGAGCCGCTCCATGGGATGGTCGTCCGCCCCGAGCACGCTGCCCACCAAGCTCTGGTACGCGAAGCACCTGGCGGCCTCCCTCGCACTCATCCTGCTGCGTCAGGGGGACTCGGTCGGACTGGTCACCTTCCACGATCGCATCGCGCTCGACGTCGCCCCGCGCGGAGGACGCCGGCAGTGGCACGATCTGGTGCGCCGGCTGAGCCCGGTCGAGGCCGAGGGCGGCACCTCTGCGCAGACCGCGCTGCGCGATCTCGCGGTTCGTCTGCGCCGACGCGGGCTAGTGATCCTGCTCTCCGACCTGCTGGTCGATCCGGAGAGCACGCGCGCCGCGCTCCGCTACCTGCGCCTTCGCGGGCACGAGGTCCTGGCCTTCCATCTGCTCGACCCGGGCGAGCGGGAGCTGCCGGCGCGGTCTGAGGCGCGCTTCTTCGATCCCGAGACCGATCAGGAGCTCCAGGTCGCGGTTGCCGACGTGCGGACGGAGTACCGGGATGCGCTGTCGGCCGCGCTCACGGAATGGGAGCGGAGCACGCGCCCCCACGGCATCGACCACGTCGTGCTCGACACGGACCAGCCGCTCTCGCGCGCGCTGCGCGCGTATCTGAGAAAGCGCGAGCGGCTGGGGTAGGATCCGCGCGTGGGATTCCTGAGTCCTCTGTTACTGCTCGCCGCCGCGGCGATCGCCGTGCCGCTGCTCCTGCACCTCTTCCATCGACACGAGGGGCAGCGGGTGCCCTTCCCCGCGCTCCGCTACCTGCTCCGCACCGAGCGCGATCACGCGCGCCGCATCCGGGTCCGACAGCTGCTACTGCTCCTGCTCCGGGTCGCTGTGATCCTCCTGGTCACGCTCGCCGCCGGGCGACCCTTCCTGAGGGGTGGCAGGGGCGCGCACCCGAGCACCGCACTCGCGATCGTGATCGATAACTCGATGAGCTCGGGGCGGGTCGTGGAGGGAGTGCGCGTGCTGGACGGGCTCAAGCGGGCCGCGCTGGACGCGATCGAACAGGCCGGCGACGAAGACCGCATCTGGGTGCTGCGCGCGGGCGAGCCGTGGGACGTGGCGACGCCCGGTAGCGCCGCGGACGCGCGTGCGCGGGTCGCCGCCACCGAGGTGAGCGCCGCCGGGGCCGACCTCGCGCAGGCAGCGCGCCGGGCCGCGGCCCTGGTCGCGCAGGCGGGGCTCGCCGCCGCGGAGGTGCACGTGCTCACCGATCTCCAGGCCACGGCGCTGGACGATCCCGCGGAGCCGCCGCCGGAAGCACCGGTGCTGGTCTTCCGCGGCGCAGCCGGAGAGCCCGCGTCCAATCGGTACCTCGGCAGCGTCCTGGTGGGCGGCGGGCTTCCGCTGCTGGCCGGCCGGCGGACCGAGCTGGCGGTCGGGCTCGGAGGGGATACGGCCGAGGCACCCCTCCGGCTCGTCGTGGCCGATCAGATCCGCGGAGCGACGCGCGTCGCTCCGGGGATGACGACGACCCTGCCTTTCGGCCCCTTTCCGCAGGGGTGGGTCTCCGGATACGTCGAGACCGACCCGGACGATCTCGCCGGGGACGACCGGCGCTGGTTCGCGCTCGCCGTGCGCCCTCCGCCGGCCGTCGCGCTGCGCACCGGCGGAGAGGATGCCTACTTCCTCGACGAGGCGCTCGCCGTGCTCGCCGAGGCGGGGCGGGTGCGGCGGGGCGAGGGGGACGCGGACGTGGTGCTCGCGGTGGCGGGCGACGGGGCCGCGGCGGTACGCGCGGGGCGCACCGTGATAGTGATCCCCCCCGGCGACCCCGCCCTCCTGCCGGGGCTCAACCGCCGGCTCGCGGAGGCGGGGATCCCCTGGCGCTACGAAGCCGCCGAGGCGCGCGGCGAGGCACGGATCAGTGAACACCG
>Ga0310123_10001014_pt1 | contig 24018 bp, 21 predicted proteins | sample CB6_AW_1057_MG_FD_203505 | JGI IMG/M metagenome (GOLD analysis project Ga0310123, IMG submission 203505) | Marine microbial communities from Western Arctic Ocean, Canada - CB6_AW_1057 | ecosystem: Environmental > Aquatic > Marine > Oceanic | place: Canada: Western Arctic Ocean | collected... | reverse complement strand
TCGTCGCAGCGAGTCAAGTTGCTCCTTTCCCCGGTGGACATTCTCACCCAGATAGAGGGGTCTTCCGGACATCCCCGTCTCACGCATGATCTCCAGATGGGAGCGCAGGAATGCCGTGGCCCCGGTGGGCCAGTGACCAGGGAGAAGCATAAGTGGAGACACAATCCCGTGCTCGTGCATCATCCGCAGTTCGGCCCGAAACTGCTGCTGCGACTTTTCGCGATTGCCCACCATCCCCTTGCCTTCCGCGTTCAGGAGGCCGCGATAGTAGATGCTGAAGGTGTATTCCCGGCCCAGATCGTATCGCGTCTTGGGCGCGGGCAGCGAAAAAGGCAGAACCCGCAAGTTCAACTCAAACCGGGCGACCTCACGCTCACCGGACTTGAAGATGATATCTCCCGAGTACCGCCCGGCCGCCGCTTCTTGCGGAACCTTCACCGTGACCCAGAGCTGTTTGTTCTGGCCGCCAACCAAGTCGAACGGCCGCAGCGAATCGCTGTCCCGCACGGGAAACGCTTGCGGATCCTCCTCAACCGGTGCAACGGCGTCCGTCGGCGACCACAACGGGGCGTAAGAAGGCACCTCGACGTACCGACTGCCTTCGGGAAACGACAGCTTCAGGTAGTGCCGCCGCTGCGCCAGGTCGACCTTGAGTAGCGTGTCATCGTTGAGCAGGAACCTCGGCACAAGTGCCATCCATCTCTGACGATCGCTCCTTTGGTACCAACACTTGACCACTTTGATGTCCAGGCTCGCGGCGGGAATCAACCCGGTGGGGCCCTTCAGGGCCGGGGCGTGCACGGAAACCTGCTCCAGGTTCTCCGGCGACCAGAGGGCGATGCTGACCGGTTCATATTCGCCGGGGCAAGCCGAAACGCTCACGCGTTTGGCCACTTCACCTTCGATTTCCACGGAGTACGGCCGTACCCCCACCGGGTCGGGCCGATGCTGATGGTAGAACGGGCCGTTCACGGGGAAAGGCCTGGTCCGATACGTGAGAATCGTCGCCGGGTGGGCGAGGTCGTTCTCCAGTGCCTTGGCCGCATCGGCAAGCCGTCGGGCAAAAAGCAGCGGAGGGTCGCAGCCGTCGATGAATGGCTCGCCGGTCGGGTCCTGCGTGGTGAGACTCCGCAGTTGCGCTGCAATCCGGTCACCGTGGTCCGCGACAACTCGCTTCCACAGACTCGTTTTCAGCGAATCGGGGAGCGCGGCCATGCGCTCATCGGCCGTGGTCAGCAAACGCTGGTGTTCGGTAATCGTATCGGCCACAACCTGCAGTGCCACGGGCTGGATGTCGATCACCCGAATGTCATCGATAAACGTGACCGCCTGGTCATTGGATTCATGAAAGAAACGCAGCGCGATGCTTCGCGTGTCCGGCGGCCTCATGGTCAGATGGGCCGACCAGACAGGGGAGAGTGACCAGATCTGATCTTTCCACTCGACTCCCGGTACACCGGAAGAGGCTCGCTGCCGCACTGGCTGACCCAGTTGTGCGCCCTTTCCATCCAGGTACCTGACCTCGACGAAGGCACGAAGCTTCTGCGGCAAAGCCGAAACCGTGCACGCTTTTCAGCTGATCATGATCCAGTGTCCTGGATCCACCGGCAGGTCTTTCAAGCGGTACGCGGACGTCGATAACCGTAAACACGTTCCCTGGATGTCCGAGTTCGTGACCACCGTGACGCCCGGACTCTCCGGATCGCTGCCAGGCTCACCGCCTTAAAAATTCTCTGCGAACAGGACTTTCCCTCGGCTGCGCATCTGTTTCGCGGGCAAGGTGAATTGGAAGCCGCGAAATGCGTTGCCGTCCGAATTCAACTGTGTGCCCAGTTCGTCCTGAATGACCTGCCAGTCCAACGCCTGGGCGAGACACGAAAAAAAAGCATGTCGCCACAAAAGCGAAGGTTGTCACTCGAGCAGAAAGGGTCCGTGGTCGCACGGGAGATCATCTAGTTGCAGAGGAATGAGTACTGCCCTGTAACATCTTTCCTGCCTCGCGTAACCCCCACCTGGTGCTGGTAGAGAACGCCACACGGTTATTCCAGAAGATCTTAAAGGCCCTCAAGTGACGACCTTTCTTCTATACGAAATTTTTTGCCAAGCTATTATTCTCTTCGATCGAAGAGATTGTAGCATTGAATGATGCAGGTTTTTGAGCGGGTGGCAGACATTCACATCATATCTGTGCAGAATGTTGAATTCCGGGGGTTTGAGCATCGGATCGATGAAACGGGCGCTGATCCTTTGGCACTCCAGTGCTTGGCTTTTGGGCCTCGAACATTTGCTTAGGTTCGGTCCGGTGACGGCGCCTTTCCCGGCAAACCGTCGACCAGCGAAGCAACTGTGGTCCGGTGAATCAGGAAACGACGGACGCACAAAATTTTGACTGATGTGACCTCTCAGCAGCGTCACTGGAGCGCCGATATTGGATCGTGGGCCATGGTGCTGCCCAAAAGAGAGACTATTCGGCACGACCGACCAGTTCGATTTCACCCCAGTTCACCGGCGTTTGCGGACTGCGAAGTTCGGCCCAGTCATAATAGTAGGACTTCTGATCGTCATCCCGGTCGCCGACAATAAAATCAATTGGAATCTTCATGCCGATTCGTGGCTGGATACCGAGATCCTCCCACGGCAAGGCCAGTTCCACGCTGTAGCCGGAGTCTACGTCCTGACTGTTGTTCAGCGTGCCGCGCTGCTTGACGGCATGGCGGATGTCACTGTTCCACGTCTTGTCTTCTCCGGGGCCGGAGGCATCACTGACCACGTTTCCTACAGTGATCGTGAAGATATAATCATTTTTGGCCAGCTTCTCGGGCCGGTCACCGTGAGGATCCAGATTGACTTCCACGCAATCGTCGTCGAAGACCGAACCGTCCCGTTGTGTCACCTGCCCCTTGAGGTCGATGTCATTCACATCAAAAGCAATGTACAGATTCTCCTTGTCCCAAAGTACAGCGCAGCGAGCCGTGTCGGTGCCCCAGGTGGTGAGACAGCGCGGTCGCAGACGGATTGTCCAGCGGGCCCGCTGCCAGTCGGTCAGGTCGCCGTCAATATTAATCTTTCCGTAGGCCGGCCATGCCTGATCGTAGAGCTGGCGGGGGTTCGGGTTCCTGATTATCGTCCCCTGGCCGTCTTCGATGCGCAGACCTTCACCCTGCAGCAGTCTGACTAACCGTTCCGGATGCTTCATGTGAGCCCGCATGAGCTCCGGGTCCCCGCCCAGCCAGCCGGAAATCATCTTTTTTCCGGTGGGACCCAGGTTGTAGCGGGATGACAGGACGAAGGGATGCACAGGCGGGAGTTTTGAGGATCCATTAGGTTCAGATCCAACAGGATCATACGTGTTGTAGTGAGACGGCAGCACGAACGAGGCGTCGATCGCATTTGCCAGTTTAGCCCCTCGCTCGCCACCCATGTACTGCAGCGGCGCGGGCAGGATCAGCAGATCGATGTCACGAAACTCATTGTTGTGTGGAAAGTCGGGGTGCTTCTCATTCGTATTGTGGTCGCCCGTGTAGTACACCCGATTTCGGCCGTCATCAACCAGATATCCCGAAGAGTAGGAAGGTGGTCCGTGGACGGCGTATGTCCACTCGACGTCGAGTCCGGCTATGTTCTCTGTGCGTCCCGGTAGGTTGACGTGGATGCGATCCTCAGGAATGCCCACATCAAGAAACTTCTGCTTCATGCCGTGCGGCCCGCAAAAGTGAGCATTGGTCTGCTGGCCGAGGATTCGCAGGGTCTTTGCTGAGCCATGGTCCTCGTGTGAGTGGCTCACGACAACGAGATCGCACTGCGCCACCTCTCTCGCCAGCAGCGGCATCCGGAACCGCAGTGGCACGACCAGATCACACTGCCACACCGGCTGCAGCCATTCCCCCAATTTACTATTCCAGGTGCGCCAGCCCATTTCTGAACCCAGCGGGTCCCAGTCGCGGGCCAGTTCGATCACCGGATCGGTCAGCACGACCTTGTCGTCCATCTGCACCGCAAACCCGGAGTTTCCCACCCACCAGGCGGTAATGGCGCGATGCTTCGCGGCCGCCTTCAGAGACTCCGCGACCACGTTAGGCTCCGGCCGACCTCGCGGTGCGTGTGGGTCGACTGACGGTACGGTCGCCGTCACCTGTGCTTGGCCGAGCGTCGCATCCAGAAGAATTACAGCGAACCAGATTGAGCAACGAACGGTCCATTCTCGCATTGTTCTGCAACTCATTCGATGTCCTCTCTGTGACATCGGTGAACCCTGATTCCACAGACTGCCTTCAAACTCAGTCATGTTGCGCCTGTTCGTGATGATCGGGTATGCTCCAGCAGCCACAACCAGCAGACGATTGTTCGGTCCTGGCTTTGAGCACGTGGTGCCGCAGGAAAATAACCATTGTGCACAGACCATGATATCCGGTGAAAGCACGGATTCCAGTGATCAGCGGAACCAACAATGACGAGCGTCGGGACCAGTCTTGAGCCGTCCGCCGGGTAATAACGCAGCCGCATCATCCAGCTGTTTGCCTGAGAGTCGCACCATCGGGTCCGGGTTTCGCCGTCCATCAAAAGTTGGTGGCACAAATGGTGAGCGTTGAGGCGGTGGAATGTGTACAGCCAGGGAACAGTCGTGGATGGGCCGATTTCCACGGCGTTGGTTTGCGTGGCCGAAGTTGCTGCCGGATTTCCGACGACCCTGTGTGATTCCGGATCGGTTCACTGATCCGGTCTTTCTTTTGGTACGGCCACGAAACTGGGCCTGAGCTTGATCGGTTGCGGTGATGAGCATCACTGTTGCCATGACGAGCATGACCTGGGTGAGGCGTTTCATGCTGGCTTCTCCAAAAAAGTGAAAGCTTGGGGTGCTAGTTTCACATGCGGAGAAATCACTGTTTGTTACAGTCTTTTCCGGAATTTCCGGAAATCACCATCGCACTGAATCAATTGTCATAAATTGTGTCCATAAAATAATGTGCGATATTTTGTTGGCCTGGAGACGGCTGAAAATCCAGTCTAACTGAGTCGAAAACACCACCAGAGTATCTTCCACATCGTCCAGCAGGCGAAGTGCGCGACCTCGGATTTCTGGTTTCCTTTCGTCTGTATCCCAACTCGCCCACAGCGACGACCAGTGTTTCGTCCCACAGGTTACGGACCTGGAGATCAGCGATCAGGGCTGCAAACGCCTGGTCAAATCGGGGACCAGATAATTGCGGACGATCTCACTGTCTCACTATTCATGTGCGAGTCCCGTCACGAATCAGCTGCTGGCCTGCGGAAGATGGAAGTTTCAATCTGTCCTAAGACAACACCAGTAAGGGACCACCGCAAGCTGAGAGTACATTCGACGAAAGTCAGGCATCATGCGGGGGAAGATATGCGGTTCGCTTCGTGACATTCGGGTGTATCCGGATGCGGCCTGCTTCAACTCACCATCCGGTGAGATTCCCACGACGACATGCTGATCAACCATGTGCTTGTCGCTGGCAGGATGGCGTGGCATTATTTGAAGTAAGTGTCCGACGACACACCTTTGGCACAGGCCAGGAAGCACGTGCGTGAGCTTAAGACGGGACTATGGTCCGTCAGGCACAAACCGCTTGCACTGTGGGACTGGCGGAGGATGAGTAAGAAAGACCGTGATGAGTATTGATGAGAGATGATCCTTACCGAGCACCAGACGGCACGAGGCCACCTGAGGACGTAAACCCGGTCAGATATATGGCCATCTATTGGCCTCTGGCGCTGCACGTGTGCAGTTATGTGATCTTCTGCGTGTCATGCTCTTTATTTTGGAATATGAACTGCGATGGCGGACTTCTCGTCCCATGCTTCTGCCTTTGCAGATTCACCGTTTCATACGCAAGTCTTCCTGACCTTCAGCTGCACAATCGAAACAAGCAGTCCTTGGCTGAACAATACTCCACTAATGGACACAACATCTTGCAAAGACTTCAGAGGAACGTGATTGATAGCAGGAGCAGGACATTCGCTGCAACAAGAGCAGCCCACGGCCACCACGACCCATATTCCGCAATGTCCGAGTAAAGTGTGGGCCATTACGTCTAAGGAATGAAGATGACTGCAATAAAAATGATTGACGTAGAAATAGCAAAGAGGACCGTTCTCACTCAAGTCCTCGTACATATTGAGGCAGACGACGGTACGACTGGCATGGGTGAGGCTTGGTGGGGAATACCAACGCCGGAAACGCCGGGTAAGAGCGCTATCCCAATTGCTGATGTCGTCGAGCATCTGATTGGGCCTCGACTTATAGGCAAACAATCAAATCTCATCGAAAAGCACTGGTTTGATTTGTGGGATTACGGTTACAGATATGCAGATCAGGGAATTTTTCTGATGGGCTTGTCCGGGGTCGATCTGGCACTCTGGGATCTGCTTGGGAAACAGCTTCAAATTCCTGTGGTGCAACTGCTCGGGGGGCCTGTTCACGAATCCCTGCCCGTGTACGCCAGTCTCCCACCTCTTCGGGACCCTGACATCATTGTCAGTGAGACTCAGCGAGCACTCGATGCAGGCATTCGTGCAGTTAAACTGCATGAAATAGAACCTCGATACGTTCATGTGCTGCGAGATACGTTCGGCAATGACCTGAAAATCATGGTGGATGTGAACGGACATTTCAGTCCTGTCGAGGCTCGTGAGATCGGCGAAGAAATGGCGGCTCACGGCATTACCTGGTTTGAAGAACCCATCCGGCCAATGAGAGATCATGCAGGCATGCGCAAAGTGGGTCTTCAGACTGGTACGGCAATAGCAGCGGGTGAAAATGAGTACACGTTGGATGATTTTCGGCGCTTGCTTGCGGCTGACGCTGTGACATATCTCCAGCCGGAAATAACGAAAATCGGCGGTCTCACCGCAGCAAAACGAATCACCGGACTCACAGAACTCTATAACACCGCATTGTGCCCTCATAATTTCAGAATAGGCCCGTCTTTGTACGCATCAATTCACTGGGCAGTAGCATCCCCAATGGCCGCATGGATGGAAATCCCGTGGATCCGTGGAGAGTTCGCGTCCGGTATTCCAATGCCACCGATATCAGATGGCCAGGTACAATTACCGGCTGGTGACGGATTCGGTATGCCACTAAATTAGCCTCAGGCGGGAAACCGCTCAACAATCGGCAGGGCACATCCAAAATACCCCGCTGAGTTGATTTGGTAACCCCAAAGAGAATCCCTGTTTCGTCCTGCCTGCGAACGTCTTGTTCGCATGTGTGTGGACTTTTAGTTCCCCCAGTGTCTGCTGCATCGCTATGGTTTCTGCTCTGGGTTCGGGGGGTCGGTCTGGCATTGGCCCGCTGAATTGCAGAGCCCTCAGTACGGCAAATCGTGAGTCTGTGCGTTGCCGGGCCGTGAGCATTCGCTTTCGGAATGAGGCTGATGGCTGGGCGAAGGTGCGAGCCTTCGCGAACGACCTCGGTATCCACCACGTTTGCCGGCCAGTCTGACATCGAATGAAAGGGCTGACACCAAATGTCGTGGCGATATTTTCAGCAGACATCAGAGCGAATATCAGCTGACCATTCGATCTCAATCGAAGAACTGGTCGCTGCCGGAATGGCCTGACAGCATGTTTCGACCTTGCTGTTTTCCAGTTCCCCAGCCGACGTGATTTTCGACACCTGATGCAAAAGAGATCCGGTTCCTGAAACAGGGCGGTAACCCCCACTGAACACGACGATGCGCGCCGCAACTGGACCCGGGTCAAGAGGCGGGCGGTACCGGAATCGAGGTGTCCGATACAAACTTTGTCAGCAACGGAAACTTCGGCTTCTACTCCACCAAGACGACCGTCGCGTTCACCGATGTCTCCTTCTCCGGGACCCGGCAGGTCGGAATCACCCTGCAATGTCCCGAAGGACTGCCCGACTGTGGTGAGACCGTGCTGACACCGGTAGACGTCCAGCAGGACTTCGGCGATGGCTTCCACCTGTGTGCGGCCTCCGTGGCAGACCTGACGCGTGTGACGATCACAGACGTTGCTCGCTTCGCCGGTTTCCTCTTCAACGTGGGGCAACTCAACGTCGTGGAAAGTGATTTTGGCGACCTCAGTATGGCGTACCGATTCATGAAGAAAGACGCGCCGATCCTGGAGGGTGACTTCGAGAGCGAGCAAGTCGACGAAGAATTCCCGGTGCCCGAGAAGGTACTGTGGGGTGCACCACCGGCCGGCTACTAGGGCGTAGACACGGAGTTCCTTGCACCACGCAGAAGGCCCGCACACAGTGGACCGGGCGACCGAAGGCTCCAGAAGGAGCCGTCCAGTCGGACGCGTGGCCTCGCCTCGACCGCGACGAAAGCTCCCTACCGTGCACCGTCATCGTTGAACACAGAGGCCGCGATCCCAAGAGCCAGGTGCACCGAAGCAATACCGGACATAACAATCTAATATTACAGGCATTTACCCGAAGGCGGCGCCTGCTTGATCTTCTTCTGCTCCTGGGCCAAAATCATGTCCTAGTCGCTCCGACCCTCTACCCGACCTGGAAGGCATCTCGTGCTTAGGATTTTCGCCGCCACCACGGCGCTGTTTATCTTCTGGCTCCTCTGCTCGGGATTCTTCACGAATGGCTTGCTACTTTCCTTTGGCGTGGGCTCTTGTGCACTCGCCGTGTGGCTGGGCTTGCGGATGGACGTCATCGACGACGAGGGGCAACCGATTCACCTCGGTTGGCGTGTGTGGCTCTATCTTCCGTGGTTGGTCGTTGAGATCGTCAAGGCCAATATTGCGGTCGCCAGATTGATCCTGGATCCCTCTCTCCCGATCAGCCCCACGACCTACTACGTCCGGGCGAGTCAGAAGAGCGATCTGGGCAAGGTGATCTACGCGAACTCCATCACCTTAACGCCGGGAACCGTCACCATGGACATGGATGGCGATAAGCTGCTGGTCCATGCCGTGAGTGTCGAGATGATCGCCGATCAGGACGAAAATGAGATGGATCGACGGGTGACGGCCTTGGAAGTGCAAACATGATGTTCGCGGTCACCACCCTGGCCATCCTGGTGAACATGGCCTTGGCCCTGATTCGAGCGGCAAAGGGCCCGACCGTGTTCGACCGCATCCTCGCCGTCAACAATATGGGGACCAAGACGGTGTTGCTGATCGCCGTCCTCGGCTTCCTGACCGGTCGTCCGGACTTCTTGGACCTGGCGCTCGTCTACACCTTAATGAACTTCATCGGTATGTTCACCGTGCTCAAATTCGTCAAGTTCGGCGTGTTTGGCGATCCCCCCGAAGACAAGGGTTGAGCGATGGCGATGATCCTCGACATCCTCAGTTGGGTCCTGCTCATGACGGGCTGCTTTTTCTGCGCCGTCGGCGCGATCGGTCTCCTGCGACTTCCGGATGTGTACACCCGGCTACATGCTGCCGGCATTACCGACACGCTCGGAGCCGGTCTCATCCTGATTGGCCTCATGATACAGGCCGGCCCCACCCTGATCTGCGTCAAGCTCATCATGGTGCTGGCCCTGATCCTTCTGACCAGCCCAGCGTCCACCTATGCGCTCGCCAACTCGGCGATGGACCACGGAGTCCAACCGTTTGTCGTGCAGCAACCCGACCCTGCAGCAGAACCGGGAGCAGAAGCAGAAGCAGAAGCCAGCACGGCAGCGGGCCCGGAACCGGCCGAGGAGGGAGCCGATGATTGAAATCATCGACATGGCCCTCCTCCTGTTTATGGTGGGCATGGTAGTCGTGATTATCCGGATGCAGAGCCTGTTCGCCGTCGTCATGCTCACCGGGATCTTCAGCCTCCTCTCGGCGGGCCTGTTTACGGTCATGGACGCCGTCGACGTGGCCTTCACGGAAGCGGCCGTGGGGGCCGGTATCTCAACCGTGTTGATGTTGGCAACCCTCTCCCTGACGACGAAGCAGGAGAAGGCCTCGGGGCCGGAACCCGTGCTCCCCATGCTCGTCGTCCTCGTGACTGGCGGCCTCCTCGTATACGGCACCCTGCACATGCCCTCGTTTGGCGATCCGGACGCGCCGATCCACCAACACCCGCTCGCAGAAGAGTACATCGAGAAGTCTCCCGAGAAGGTCGGGGTTCCCAACATGGTGACCTCGGTGCTTGCCAGTTATCGGGGATACGACACCCTCGGTGAGACGACCGTAGTCTTCACCGGCGCCGTGGGCGTCCTCCTCCTTCTCGGAGGCCGGACGCGTCGGCGAGACGGGGCCGAGGAGGACCAGCCGTGAGACATCACTCCATCCCCCGGATCACCTCGAAGCTGCTGATTCCGTACATCCTCGTCTTTGCGCTCTACGTACAGTTTCACGGCGACTTCGGACCCGGCGGCGGCTTCCAGGCCGGGGTCATCTTCGGAGCGGCCATCATCCTCTTCGCCATCATCTTTGGCTTGAAGGAGGCCAAGCGCGTCGTCCCTCCCCGGATTGCCGAGATCGGCACCGCGCTTGGCGTTCTGCTCTATGCGGGCGTCGGGGTTGCGTCCATGCTTCTCGGCGGGCAATTCCTGGACTATTCCGTGCTCGCGCACGACCCGGTGCACGGCCAGCACCTTGGGATCCTCCTCGTGGAGCTCGGCGTGGGCATCACCGTCACCTGCGTCATGATCACCATCTTCTTTCAGTTCGCCGGTCGCGAGAAGGCCCCAGAATGAGTATCGGCCTATTCAACTACTGGATTGTCATCTTCCTGATGATGAGCGGGCTCTACGTCGTCATCTCTCGCGGTAATCTCGTGAAGAAGATCGTGGGTCTCAATATCTTTCAGGTGTCTGTTTTCATGCTCTACATCTCGATGGGCAAGGTCCGCGGCGGTACAGCACCGATCGTCGGAGAGGGCACGGAGATCTACACGCACCCCCTGCCGAGCGTCCTGATCCTCACCGCCATCGTCGTCGGGGTCACGACCACCGCGCTGGGCCTTGCGCTCATCATCCGCATCCAGGAAGCGTACGGAACGATTGAAGAAGACGAAATCCACGCGCAGGACGACGCCGCGTGAGCATGAGCCAACTCCCCGTTTTTCAGATCCTGCTACCGCTACTCGCAGCCCCGCTGTCCGTGATACTGCGACGGAAAACCCTGGTGTGGCAGCTCGCCACCGGGGTGGCCTGGGCATCGCTCATCATCGCATGGAATCTGCTCCAGGAAGTCCAGGCCAACGGCCCCATCGCCTATCACATCGGCGGCTGGGCGCCCCCCTTTGGTATTGAATACCGAATCGACATTCTCAATGCATTCGTCTTGCTGATCGTCACCGGTATCGCAGCCGTCGTGTTTCCCTATGCCCGCCGCAGCGTCGAAGCCGAGATCCCGGCCGAAAAGCACCATCTCTTCTACGCCGCGCTGTTACTCTGCCTCACCGGGCTCCTCGGGATTGTCATCACCGGCGATGCGTTCAACGTATTCGTTTTCCTGGAGGTCGCGTCGCTCTCCACCTACAGCCTCATCAGCCTTGGCAAGGACAAGAGGTCGCTGACATCGGCCTTTCAGTATCTCGTCATGGGTACAATGGGTGGCACCTCGATCCTGATCGGAATCGGCCTGATGTACGCGGTGACGGGCTCGTTGAACATGGAGGATCTCGCGATCCGCATGGCGGCCATGGAGGACAAGCGCACACTGCTCGTCGCGTTCACCTTTTTCTGTGTCGGGATCAGTCTCAAGCTCGCCGTGTTCCCTCTGCACCAATGGCTGCCCAACGCTTACACCTACGCCCCATCCACGGTCACGGCCTTCGTCGCGGCGACTTTTACCAAGGTGAGCTTTTACGTACTGCTGCGGGTGATTTTCACCCTCTTTGGCGCGGACCTCGCATTCCTCGACCTGCACTTCGACAAGGTTCTCCTGGTCCTCGGACTTCTCGGCGTCTTCACGGGGTCCCTCGTCGCGATCTACCAAGAGAACATCAAGCGCATGCTGGCCTATAGCAGTGTGGCCCAGATCGGATACATGATCATCGGGATCAGCTTTTACTCGGTCAATGGTCTGACCGGCGGGATCGTCCACCTGTTCAATCACGCCCTGATGAAGGGCGGACTGTTTATGGTGATGGGCTGCATCCTACTCCGGCTGGGCTCCGTGCAGCTCTCCGACATGCGAGGCCTGGGCCGCCGAATGCCCCTGACCATGGCCGCCTTTGTCGTCGGCGGACTCAGCCTGATCGGCGTCCCGCTCACCGTGGGCTTCGTCAGTAAGTGGTACCTGATCCTGGCCGCTCTCGAGAACAACCTCTGGCCGGTCGCGCTCCTGATGCTCGTAAGCTCCCTACTCGCCGTGATGTACATCTGGCGCGTGATTGAAGTGGCGTATTTCCAAAAGCCCGACGACGATGCCCCCGAGCTTCGTGAAGCGCCGACCAGTATGCTCGTGACCACCTGGATCATGGTCGGGGCCACCGTCGTCTTCGGAGTCTTTACCGAACAAACGGCCGGAGTGGCTCGACAAGCGGCCGCCTTCCTGTTGGGGGTGAGCCCGTGAGTGCCAGCCTCGCCATACTCGCCGCCATCCTATTGCCGCTCATTGGGGCGGCCCTGCTGAGCACCCAGGGAGACAACCCAAATAAGCGCGAAGGGATCACGATCCTCACGACGATCGCAACCTTTCTGTGCGTCCTGACCCTGCTCCCCGAGGTGTTGGACGGCCACCGGCCCGGCGTCGAGTTGATCGAACTCTTCCCGGGGATCTCCCTCGCCTTCCGAGTCGAACCTCTGGGTATGCTGTTCGCCCTGATCGCCTCCGGCCTCTGGATCGTCACCAGCCTGTACGCCATTGGCTACATGCGAGGGCATCACGAGATCAACCAAACCCGCTTCTTCGTGTGCTTCGCGGTCGCCATCTCGGCGGCGCTCGCGGTCGCTTTCAGCCGCAACCTGCTGACCTTGTTTGCCGCCTACGAGGTCCTCAGTCTGTCGACCTACCCACTGGTTACACACCACGGCACGGAAGCGGCCAAGCGCGCCGGCCGGGTCTACCTGGGGATCCTGATGACCACCTCGATCCTCTTCCTCCTCCTGGCGATCATCTGGACCTATCACCTCGCAGGAACCCTCGAGTTCACACCCGGCGGTATTCTCGCCGGCCACGTCAGCGGCACCACGGTCGGCGTCCTTCTGGGTCTCTTCGTGTTCGGAGCGGGCAAGGCCGCCCTCATGCCCTTCCACCGGTGGCTCCCGGCCGCCATGGTCGCCCCCACGCCGGTCAGCGCCCTCCTCCACGCGGTAGCCGTGGTCAAAGTCGGTGTATTCACGGTGCTCAAGGTGGTGATCTACATCTTCGGCCTCGACCTCTTGACGAGTACCGGCATGAGCATCTGGCTCATGTACGTGGCTGCCTTCACCATCATCGCGGCCTCGGTTGTGGCGATCTACAAAGACAATCTGAAGGCCCGCCTGGCCTACTCCACAATCAGCCAACTCTCCTACATCGTCCTCGGCGCCGCCCTCGCCAACACCTGGGGCGTCATCGGAGGTGGCATGCACATCGCCATGCACGCCATGGGCAAGATCACGCTCTTCTTTTGCGCAGGGGCCCTGATTGTAGTCGCTCACAAAACCGAGGTCAGCACCATGCAGGGACTCGGCCGGAAGATGCCCTGGACCTTTGCCGCCTTTGGTGTTGGCGCCATGAGCATCATCGGGCTCCCCTTTGTGGGGGGGGTCTGGAGCAAGTGGTACCTGGCCCTGGGTGCCGCCGAGGCGCATCAGATCCCCCTGATCCTGGTGCTCCTGGTGAGTTCCCTGCTCAGCATCGTCTACCTGGTGCCCGTCGTCGCCCAAGCCTTCTTCAAGGAGGCACCCGCGCACGGGCACGACCATCCCGGCGATGCCCACCACGGATCCGATGAGAACGACGGCGAGAACCTGGAACGGAAACACATCCTCTGCGTGTTGCCGCCATGCATTACGGCCGTCGGCTGTATCCTGCTCTTCTTCTATTCCGATGCTTTGTACACCCTTCTAGCCCCGATCGCGGGAGGGTGATATGACGTCAAACGACGACGACAAGACCTATTGGCTCGACGATCCCAAGGCACCGGAGTTGATCTGGCGGGTACTCGTCGGTGTCTGCGTCCTGCTCACGCTGGCCGATCTCTTCTACGAAAAACACACGCACTTCGCCTTCGAGGGATGGTTCGGATTTTACGGCTTCTATGGCTTCTTCGCCTGCGTGGGGCTGGTCGTCGCAGCCAAGTACATGCGCACCCTGATCATGCGCGACGAGGATTACTATGATGACGAGTAGCCTCGCACCGGCCCTGCCCCTGGTCGTTGGGGCGCTGCTCACGCCGATCTTTCGGAAGCGATGGGTGCGCTCGGCCTATCTCATGCTTCTGACGCTGGCCAGCCTGGCGAACATGTGGGCCTTGCCGGATGGCTCGTCCGGCGAGATCGCGCTCTTCAGCTACACGCTGACCACCATTGAAGTAGACCGACTGAGTCGGATATTCGGCACCATCTTCCACATCGCCGCCTTCCTGAACATCCTCTACTCCTTCCACGTGAAAGACACCTTGCAGCAGATCTGCGGACCAATGTATGCCGGCGCAGCCATCGGCGCTGCCTTTGCAGGCGACTTGATTACGCTCTTCGTCTGGTGGGAGTTGACCGCGATCGCCTCCGTGTTTTTGATCTGGGCGCGTCGCACCAACCGCTCCTATCGCGCCGGGATGCGATACCTGATTGTCCAGGTCGCCTCGGGTGTTTTGCTCCTGGCCGGCGCGATCCTCTATTCACGAGACACCGGCACAATCGCCTTTGAGCACATGACGCTCGGCAGCCTGGCCACCTGGCTGATCTTCCTGGCCTTCGGTATCAAATGCGCCTTCCCATTTTTCCACAACTGGCTACAGGACGCCTACCCCGAAGCCACGGTCACCGGCACCGTCTGGCTCAGCGCATTTACGACCAAGCTGGCGATCTACGCGCTCGCACGTGGGTTTGCGGGCACCGACATTCTGATCCCCATCGGCGCCACCATGGCCGCCTTCCCCATCTTCTTTGCAGTCATCGAGAACGACCTGCGGCGGGTGCTGGCCTACAGCCTCAACAACCAGCTTGGCTTCATGGTCGTCGGAATCGGGGTTGGAACGGAGCTGGCAATCAACGGGACCGCTGCCCACGCCTTCTGTCACATCCTGTACAAAGCGCTGCTCTTCATGAGCATGGGCGCGGTCCTCTATCGAACGGGAACGGTCAAGGGCTCCGAGCTCGGCGGACTGTACAAGTCGATGCCCTGGACGACCATCTTCTGCTGTGTGGGAGCGGCTTCTATCTCCGCCTTCCCGCTCTTCTCCGGCTTCGTCAGCAAGTCCCTCATTCAATCGGCCACCGCTGAGAATCATCACACGATCGTGTGGTTGATCCTCCTCTTCGCATCCGCGGGCGTCTTTCACCATTCGGGCATCAAGATCCCCTTCTTCGCCTTCTTCGCTCACGACTCGGGCAAGCGGTGCAAAGAAGCGCCCCCCAACATGCTGCTGGCAATGGGCATCACGGCGACCCTGTGTATTGGCCTCGGCTGCTACCCCGCGCCGCTCTACGCGCTCCTCCCCTACGCGGTGGATTACGCTCCCTACACCACGTCGCACGTGATCACGCAATTGCAGGTTCTCCTGTTCTCCGCGCTCGCCTTCGGCTTCCTTCAACGCACCGGAATCTACCCGCCGGAACTCCGGTCCACAAACCTCGACACCGACGTCGTCTATCGACACTGGCTTCCCACCCTCTGGCGACACGGAAGCGCAGTGCTGAGCCGAACCCGGGCGACCATCGTCGGTGCCGCGCTGGCGGTCATCGAGCGTCTGATCCAGGAAATCGCCCGGCATCACGGCCCGCAGGGCCTCATGGCCCGGACGTGGGCCACCGGAAGCCTGGTATTCCTGGGCATCATCGTCATGGCCGCCTACCTGGTCCTCTACCTCATCCTGTAGACCGCTTCGAAGGTAGACGGGCTGCAGAATGAACCCTCGTCAGGCGCCGCTCGCGGCGACGCTGCCAAGGCGCATTTCCAACAGAAGACAGACGGGGGAACCACCCCGAACAGGGTCGGCGATCGGGTGTCTGGCGAAGCAGTCGAACGCCGCGTGCTTCGACCCAAGGATGCGATCTCGCACCCAGGCCCGTGTGCTACGCGCACGGTGCCAAGAATAGTCGGGCAGGTCGGTGGACGCCGCGTGGACGTGCCTTGTCTTCGGGAGACTCCCGAAGTATTCGAAGAGCAAGACTGCGTCGCACGCACGGACAATCGTCACACGTCGACATCTTGTCTGTTGCGCCCAGAACCTCGTACCCGCTGACGTGACCCCGACCGAAGCGGGGTCGGTGGAAGTCAGCTAGACGACCTTACCATTCAACATAAACGCGATGACAAGCGCATAAATCACGAGCGACTCGGTTGGGCAGCAGACCCGGTTTCAACGCAGACAGTACAGTGCCTGATCTGTTCGAAGAATAAGGGAACCGTCAACCGCAGCACCGGTCGCAAACATGGTTCCGTCCAGCTTATTGTTCGCCAGCTTCCTGAAGGACTTGCCCGGCTCTATAACCGTTGTGTCGCCTTCGCTTCCGAAGAAATAGATCCGTCCATCCGCATATAAGGGAGATGCCCAGAACTTTGCTCCTATTCGCTGTACCCAGTGGACCTTCCCGGTTTTCGCATCGACACACAATGCAATGCCATTGTCCGAAACGAAATAGATCTCCTGACCAACCATCAGAGGTGAGGACACGTTCGGAACCTGTTTTTTTAGACTCCACACCACTTGCGGATAGAAACTCCCTTCCTTCTGATCCACACGAATAGCCAGCATCCGGGCATTCAGGTAGCCGGTACAGACGTATATCAAACCATTCCCGGCAATCGGGCGGGATGCATTGGAAAATCCCAGCATGCCGTAGCTGAGTTTCCACAGTTCACGTCCCGAAACCGGATCATAGCCATATACCCAGTCCGCACCAGGGGAAATGACCTGGGGTTGTTTTTGAACCTCCACGATCAGTGAGGTCGCATAGGATTTTCTCATTTGAACATCGTCACGCAGTGTTCCGGTTCGGTTGGTCTTCCAGACCTGTTCACCCGTGTTTTTGTTAATGGCAACGATGTATTGCTGATCAATACCATCACAATGCACGATCAGATGATCTCCCCAGAGAACCGATGAACTACCGGGACCATTTTCGTGCTTGACATTCATTGACTGATTACGCCACAGCACTTTTCGGGACCGGACATCCAGACAGGCCATGCCGTAAGGCCCATAATGACAATAAAGGCGACCATTTTCGATGATCGGTGTCGGTGTGGCATAGGTGTTCTGTAGATGGATCATCTGTGGATCGCGCTGGGTAATGACTTCGACATCGTGAAGCACCTGGCCGGTTTTCAGATCCAGACCCACAGCTCTTAAACTCACGGACTCGGAAATGGTCAGCGGCTGGGCATTAGTCGTGGTTTTACGTCGTCGCTCCGCATCGGGCTTGGACGCAGGGGTGTCAATACCGGTCGTGACCCAGACCTGTCCGTTTTCAATGACCGGGGTCGACCACCCTCGCCCTGGGACAGCGACCTTCCAGGCAACATGTTCGGTTTTACTCCATGACACGGGCAGGTCACGTACCTGCGCGTACCCTTGTCCGCCGGGTCCACGCCATTCAGGCCATTGATCGCCAGCTGACACCGTTGTCGCAATACCCATTAGACAGGCCAATGCACTGCGTATTCGGTCAGGAGTCATGGTCGTTTTCTGTCTTTCTGTTGATAGGCCGCTGATGATTCCGATCGGTAACACTCAGTAACGCTAGAACCGACCACAAAGTTGCCATTAGGATACCGCACGGATAGACAGCAGCAAAAACCAAATAGCCTCGCTCTTCCAGAATCTTCCGTGACTGATGTGGATATTGTTAATCTCAACACAAATGCACTCCATGCATCGCCAGCTCACGTTGAGAACATTGGTTTGCATCTGGTCTCGTACATGAGGCGTGAAGCAGAACCGGGACGGTTGCAATCCGTCCCACTACAACAACAGCCGGCACTTCCGACTAAACCGTCTTCGGCAGCGGATCTCCGGATGCAACAAATCGAATCGACAATGAATTGACACAATGTCGCGTATTCTTGGCCGTCATTCTCTCACGCGGAAAGACATGCCCGAGATGACCAGCACAATTTCGACACACGGTTTCTGTACGGCGGCCAGCTGCGTCGGTATGACGTTCGACGGCATCCGGAATTTCATCATCAAAACTGGGCCATCCACAATGGCTGTCAAATTTGTCATGCGAGTGATAAAGGACCGCATTACAGCGCTGACAAATGGAAGTGTCCACCGGATGAGTAGGGACCTCGGACGGGCGGGACACACGCGAACGAGCTTGCGACAGGACTATTCAGGTGGCTGTCAAAAGGTCATTGCTCCGCGGGACTGGCGGAGGATGAGCAGGGAAGAAGGGGATGAGTGGCGTGAACTCACATCCGCTGGTTCTTCCTGAACCAGCCGCCGAAAGAACGCTGCATCGCGCATGAGTGGAACGACACGTCCGATACCAACCTCTGTGGTTTTGTGACCGGTCGCGAGAATACCGAAGTAGATAAGCTGATCCGGAAGTTGTCGTCGCTGTACGCAAACCAGGCACGGGAGCGGTTCATAGAATGTCGACCGGACCAAAGACCGACAATTCCTCACTGTCCGAACACGGAGTTCCCGACCGCTGGTTCATTCTCAGCCTGCTGCTGCTCAACTACTTTATTCTTTATACGCATCGCAGTGTCTTCACCTTCATCCAGACACCATTGCTTGAGGACCTCAAACTCAGTGAGACGCAGCTGCACACCGCAACAATGGCATGGCAATTGACCTATTCGCTGTCGGCTCTCTTTGTTGCATACCTCAGCGATCGATTCCGCCGACGGACGGTACTCATCACGGCACTCACTCTGAGCACAGCTCTGCTGGCCGGAATCGGGTGTGTGCAGGGTTATTACGACTTCCTGATTCTGCGGATTCTGTTCGCGATGGCACAGGCGGCAAGTGTCCCCGCAATTGCCGGAGTCATGGCGGACTGTTTCACGCAACAAAACCGGTCTCGCGCTGTCGCCATCTATCTGCTGTCTGCTCCGTTTTCGATTGTCGTTGTGGGTTGGGCCGGCGGAACGCTCGCAGATGTGTTCAACTGGCGGATTATGCTTTTTTTCTTCGCTGGTCTGGGCCTGATGGTTGTTGCGGCTCTCTGCCGGCTATTGCGGGAACCGGTACGCACTGAGCGCAGTGCGGCCGGTCTCGGCGAATCCGGCAGTACGCTCACCGGCACAATCCGAGCTGTGATGGTCGTGCCCAGTTTTCTTCTACTGGCGCTGGCGTACGTCCTGGTCAGCAACGTCTGGCAGCAATTGAGCTATTTTCTGCCCAAGCATTTTGAGGAACACTATGGAATGAAACTTGGTGAGTCCGGCCTGATGGCGACGCTGGTTCCCCAGATCGGTGCAGCGATCGGAATCCTGACAGGTGGAATCCTCGCCGACTTTCTGTCGCGACGCCGGATCTCAGGCAGATTTTTGGTGCAGATTGCAGGTCTGCTCGTCGGAATCCCTTCGATCTTCGTCATCGCAACGATTGATGACCGGATTGTCATCCAGATTGCGCTGTTCGTGTGTGGAGTGGGGTTTTGGTTGTATTTCTCGAATCTGTGGACAACGACGTTCGAAGTTGTCGATCCGGCGGCCCGTTCGACGGCAGTGGGACTATTAAACGTCGCTTCCGGAGTACTGGGCTCCTGGCCATACCTTGTGGTAGGCCACTATCGCGACGTCGATGTGATCACGGACCTGCGATCCGTGTTTCTGGTCTATGCATTCGTGCTGAGTGCTGCCGTCGTAACGCTGATTCTTCTTGTCGTATTCACACTCCGCAGAGACTTTCGCACCCCACCCGCAAGTTGACGGATTATGTCGGATCGCAAACGCATTGCAGCCGTTATTACCGAATACTTCGCCGGGTCCCATGCCGATGTTCTGGTGACGAAGTTCCTCAAAGGGTTCCCCACGGACGACGGCCGGTTTGCTCCCCGTGTGGACCTCGTGTCAATGTATATTGACCAGTTCACGGAAAACGATGTGGGACGTACAATCGCCGACGAGCACAATGTGCCCATCTATCCGAGCATCGTCAAAGCGCTGATGCGTGGTGGTGAAGAACTGGCGGTCGATGGTGTACTACTTATTGGCGAACATGGAGATTATGCATGGAATGAGAAAGAGCAACAGCTCTTTCCTCGCAAGCATTTCATGGAACAAATCTGCGGAGTGATTGCGACCAGCGGTGGCGCGATTCCAGTCTTCAGCGACAAACATCTGTCCTACAACTGGTACGACGCAAAGTGGATGTACGACCGCGCCGCAGAACTGAATGTGCCGTTCATGGCTGGATCCTCACTGCCACTTGTCTGGAGGAATCCATGGCTCGAACATAATCGCGAGACAGATATCAGCGAAGCCATTGCGATTGGTTTTTCCGGGCTGGATATTTACGGATTCCATACGCTGGAAGTCCTGCAGTGCATGGTGGAGCGGAGGACTGGTGGAGAATCTGGCGTCGCTGCCGTGACGTGTCTGGAAGGCGACCTGGTGTGGCAGGCCGCTGACGACGGTCTCTGGTCCCGCGAACTGGCAGAAGCGGCGTGCGCGGCAATCGAGAACAAACCGGACGGCCGTATGGAAACACACTGCAGCGACCCGGTCGTGATGCTGATCGAGTATCGCGACGGGTTTCGTGGCGTGGCGTTGATGCTCGAAGGATATGTCCGCGACCTGTCCTATGCGGCCCGTACTGGTGACGGAATTGTGGCGACCGAATTCTATGCGCAGGGCCATGGTGACATTCTCGAAGGCCCGTTTGCACACTTCGCGTACCTGTCACTCAACGTGGAAGAAATGTTCCTGACCGGTACGCCGTCGTATCCTGTGGAACGGACACTTTTGACGACAGGCGTTCTGGAAGCGGCGCTCACATCACGTTTCGAAGGACATTGCCGACTGGAAACGCCGTGGCTGAACGTGCCGTACCAATCTTACGAGTCACTCCCGTGGCGACCAACCGGTCCCAGACCCGGTGGCGCGTGTCTTGACCCGTGGCCGTAACACGGTATGAAAAGGCGGAACGCCGGAACATGGAGTGTTTCCGTCAGCAGTTAAACTCCCTTTAATGTTCCTGAGCTTGGTTAAGTCTTCGTCGGGTTTTCGCCCGCCAGACGATCATGACCGGAGGGAGTACAAAAACCGGCATCAGCACGGCCAGTAAGGGAAGGTAGAACAGTAACAGACCTCCATCAATATCGCCCTCCAAAAGTGAGTTGAGGCCACACACAACCCCCCAGCCGAGAATGGGGCCCAGACACCAGCCGGCGGCAATTCGTGCAGCACAATAGAAAATATTTTCAAGCTCTGCCCGCCGGAGTAAAAAATATGCGGAGAATACCCAGGCAACAATGCAGCCAGGTAGCGCTGTTACCAGGACCAGGACGTCAAGCAGCCTGGCGAAAAGGCCGATTTCGGACCGCACAAGTGCCTCGGTTACGGTCAGGACCGCCAGCAGGATGAGGTAGACCGCCCAGGTCACTTCGGCTGCTACAGGCAAAGGTGTGTGTTTTTTGCGGCTGGAACCTGTCATTTCTCGGCACCAATTTTTGTCGACGTGTTCTACCGTGAGCTCCATTGATCCGTTCGCAGATACTGTTCCCAGACGGGCGAAGCATTCAGCCTGACACTGTCGCACTGGATCCGCTAAGCATTGTAATAATTCTGCATCACGCGGTTCACGGCATTCTGTTGGTAGTAGCAGGCCGACTTACCACGGGGGTCTTGTTTTCATACTCCGGCTGATCTCGAGTCTCAGTGCCTGGCAACGAATCAGCAGGTTCCGGGCCATTCGAAATCTGACGTGCCGCCCGCAAATTGTCGTCGAAACTGAGCAGAGTTTTGTTCTGCTCTGCGGCATCGAATCTCGCCCTGTTCATTCACTCTCATGGTAACTCCCGGTTTGTCCAACGGTTCATTCGCGCTGCGGACGCCTTCGGTGTGTCCTTTGAGCGTGAGTAACGGGAGTGCTTCCTGCATTTGCTGGAGTGCGGCGGACGCCCTGGCTTTGCCGTCGGAGTCATGCTGTCCAGCGACCGCAAGATCGTCCGCATCTGCAGAGTCAGTTTGTTCCCCACCCCGGTTGACAAGCACGACAACAACAAGAAGGGTAGTAACAACGATGACACCACAACCCCGCCTGTAGAAGAGGCCGATGTTACTTGTGTCCTCGCGGTCCTCAGGAATTTTTCGCCTCCCTTTTTGGTCGACATCAAAGAGGATTCCCATGTTTTTTTTCTGATGGGGAGCTTGGAAAAAACGGAGACACGTTGAGGGATTTGAATGGGACCATTCTAATCAGATGAGTGTGATGCCACCATCAATACAGTGTGGGAACTCCGGTTCGTGAGCCGAGTTGGATCACGTTGTTCGGCATGGGGTCGGGGCAATCGAAATGGGATGGTTTCACCGACTCAGGTAGCACATTTCTTCAACCCATCAACCACCCAACGTGTGCGGCGCCGCTTGTATTCGCCCGTGCACGTGGCTCCTAAATCCGGTTCACACGTGTGACAAACCGCTCAACAGGCGGGGGTACCTCCAGTCAGTCCCGCTGAATGTATTGAGTAACGCAAAAAAGAGAACCCTTGATCCGTCCTGGCTGTAAACGTGCTGTGCGGATGCGCGTTGACTTTCAGTTCAGTCGAACACCTGCGGCAGCAGTACAGTTTCTGCTGTGGATTCAGGGCACCGGCTGTGCCCTGACCAGTCAGATTGCGAAGCCCTCAGTACAGAAAATCGTGACTGTGTGCACTGGCGCTCCGGCAGCCATCATAGGCAGGAGAAAAGCAAAGGGACCAACTCCGAATGGCTTCACTTCAAGTCCGGGGCCGTAACCCAATCCAGTTCCGGCAGCGCGGCGGGATGATTCAGGTACGTCACGAAACAGTCTTTCAATACAGCTGTTGAAGAAAGAGAGTTTCTTCTAACGCGCAAAACCGGGCTGTTTGGTTCAGCTCGTAAATAAACAGTCCAGTACAATTGCGTAGCTTCGAGTTGCAGGAAAGCGGCTCCACCATCGCCAAGATCTATGTATCCGCCAGTGAGGGTTAAAATGATTTGTGATGAGATTGCCTTCAGCATTGGAACTTCATGAGTTGAGGCCAGAGTGGCGTATCCCGCTTTTTTGTTTTCTGACGTCGCGTCTGCTGTATAATCGAGAATCTCCTCGATGGCTTTAATCACATCGGCTTCGGTCGGATCCGATACAATGGTTTCTGAAGGCATAGAACCATCGGTTATTTTGTGGATCTGCAGTTCCATAACGCTCGTCCATGGTTGTAGACGGTTTCGTGAATGCTGAATCACACTTCCTGCTGGTGCGCGGCTTCAACAAGCTTAAACAGGGAACGAAACCACAGCTAGTCGCTGATCACCCGTGTTACCAGTCGGGGACGTCAGTCAAATCGGATAATCATCGTTGCTTTCGGCTGGTCACCCTGTTCGATGTGCCGGTCGCTGGACCTGTCTGTGGCTCTTGTCGGCCAGGGGTGGCTGGTCGCACCTCAGGCATATTTTAGGAAGTGACGCATCTCAAACCCTGCAGAAAAGTGCTGTTGAAATCCCACAGGAAGGGACTCAGCAGGCAGAATCCCCAAGTCGAATTGAAACGGCCGGACGGTTGCTTCAGTGCGCGTGCAGACCGAACCTCACGCGAACGACAACGCGGACACCAAATGTCGTCCGGGCTGTGTCAGAAAATATCTGAACTGACTGCAGTGGAACGTTCGTTCCCAATCGTGACCTGCCCCCGCGGATGGTGCCGGTTCCTGTGCCTGTGTTAGATCCGGCCTGAAATTTATTGCGGACAGAACAGCGTCCGGCGCTGGCGGCCGGTACTCCAGCGAGCTGTGCGGACGTACGGCATTGTAATGACGTCTGCAGCGGTCTGTC
>Ga0310123_10001013_pt1 | contig 24031 bp, 19 predicted proteins | sample CB6_AW_1057_MG_FD_203505 | JGI IMG/M metagenome (GOLD analysis project Ga0310123, IMG submission 203505) | Marine microbial communities from Western Arctic Ocean, Canada - CB6_AW_1057 | ecosystem: Environmental > Aquatic > Marine > Oceanic | place: Canada: Western Arctic Ocean | collected... | reverse complement strand
TCGATCACGTCACCAACCTGGCCCTTGGACAGGCCCGTTGATTCGGCCAAGCTCGCCAGAACCTGGGTCTTGGTCATCGCCTTACCAGCCATACGTGAGCTCCTCTCTCGTTGTCTCGACATCCTCGCAGACTGCCAACGCAGCCCACATGGTGGCGTAGTAAACTCACGAAGCCCGAAATTGTCAACGAATTCTCGCTGTTTTTCCGTGAGTTTTGTAGGGTTGGCCTGCAGCGACTGCAGGTCGAGCCAGCTCAAATCGACTGCAATTCGTCTCTGGACCCGGCCCCACGGCCTCCGAATCTCGCCGCGTGGACTTGCTGCTGCGGCTAACTGCCGTCAACTTGGAGCGAAATTCGTCACGTCAGCAGGAGAAGTAGAGTTGAGGATCGTGGCTGGACAGTACCGACGCCGGAAACTGCTCTCTCCGCCTGGAAATACCACACGCCCGATCCCTAGCCTGCTCAAGGAAATCCTCTTCCAGAGACTCGAGGACCTCGACCTCCTCGAGGATCGCAAGGTGGCCGACCTGTTTGCCGGAGCCGGGACGATCGGACTGGAAGCGCTCAGCCGAGGAGCCCGCTCGGTCGTGTTCGTCGAAGCCGATCGTCGTGCCCACGAGTTCCTCAAGAAGAACGTCGAGCGAATCGGCGTGGCCGACGACTGCCTGTGCTGGAAGGCCGACATGCTCCGCTGCTCGTTCCGCCCCAAGAATGTCGACCACCTGCTCCCCTTTGACCTCGTGTTCTGTGACCCCCCCTTCGCAATGATCCCCCGGCTGCGTGACCGCTCGCCGCTGTTCCGCTCCCTGCAACGGCTCGCCCGTGAAGACACTTCCAGCAACGAAGCCGTGCTGCTGCTGAGAACTCCAGCCAACTCCACCTTCGACATTCCCCAAGACTGGACCCGCCGGGACCAGTGGACGATCCAGAACATGGACGTGCACCTCTTCGCCCGCGAGACCTCACCCACCCCCCTCGACCCGTCCGACCACGTACCCGCAGTCCCCGAACATCCACCCACCCCTCCAGCGGACACACCATGAGCGTCCTGGATCGATTTCGACTCGACGGCAAAAAGTTGTTCATCACCGGAGGCAGCCGGGGCCTGGGCCGCGAGATGTCGTTGGCGTGTGCCGAGGCGGGTGCCGACGTGATCCTGGTGGGCCGCGACGAGGCGAGTCTCGAAACAACTGCCGGTGAGATTCGTCAACGAGGTCGACAGGCCACAACTCTCACTGCCGACGTCAGCCAACTGGACCAGTGCGAAGCCACCTGCCAGAAGGCTCTCGATGAACACGGCCCGATCGACATACTGATCAACAACGTGGGCGGACGCCGGATCGACATCCCGACCACCGAGATGCCGCTGGAACAATGGCTCAAGATCCTCGACCTCAATCTCAACAGCACCTTCGTGTGCACCAAGCTGATCGGCGGAGCGATGGTGGCTCGAGGCAGCGGGGGCCGAGTGATCAACATCGCCTCGATCTCCGGCATGGTCGTCAACCGCGACATCGGCGGCCGCAGCTACGAAACCTCCAAGGCCGCCGTGATCCACTTCACACGAGCCACCGCCGCCGACTGGGCCCCGCACCAGGTCACCGTCAACGCGATCTGCCCGGGTGGTTTCATGACCGAACCGAACGTCAAGTGGGCTGCGGAGAACCCCGCCATCATCTCGACGTTCAAAGACCAGGTCCCCGCCGGAGACTTCGGGCAACCTGAGGACCTCGGGCCGCTGGCCGTCTACCTCGCCAGCGACGCCTCCCGATACATCACCGGCGCCTCGATCGTCATCGATGGGGGCTACACGCTCTGGTAGATCAACACCCGGGAATCGACCTAGGAACCACTGCCCCGCTTGGACTACGCTCCCGTTGGCCAGGCCCCCCGACCCTCCCCTGCGGCCGTTGCTGCGCGACCGAGACTCGGCCTCCGACGACACATGCCAGGAAACCACGTCGACGCAGCCACCCGATCACCTCGGGCGATCACACTGACCGCCCTGGTCCTGGCTGCACTGCTCTCGTGCAACGGCTGCGATCACCCCGTCGCAAAGGCCCTGCATCCGGCCAACATCGCCCACGAACTGAGGCCTCATCGGCTCTGGAGAAAGAACCAGAACCGGCCATTGAGCGAAAACGTGTACTTTTCCGTGACGCCCTCAACCGGCGATCAACTCGGCAGCTCCACCGGCCAGCAACTCGTCAGCGGTCGCCACGCCGAGTGACTCGGCCGAGGTGATCGACCCCGCGTCGGCATCCCCTTGGGCCTCGACCCGCCGGGTGCCTTCCTCGTCGAGCACCACGCCGTGCAGCCACAGGCGGCCCCCGTCCTGGCCGCTGCGGACGCCGACCGGAGCGTGGCAGCCGGCTCGCAGTCGAGACAACATTGCCCGCTCGGCCGCGGTGGCCAGGTGAGACGAGGGGTCGTCGATCGCCTCGAGCCGTCCCATCGTCGCCGAGTCGTCTCCACGACACTCAAGGCCCAGTGCCCCCTGCCCGACCGCCGGCAGGATGACCTCCGGATCCAGTACCGCCGTGATTCTCCCGGACAACTCCAGCCGCACCAGCCCGGCAACGGCCAGCACCACCGCGTCGTATTCGCCCTCGTCCAACTTGCGCAATCGAGTCTCGACATTGCCGCGGATCCCGCTCACCTGGAGATCCCCTCGACAATGTCGGATCTGTGCAGCCCGTCGTGGGCTACCCGTCCCGATCCGGGACCCCTCGGCAATCACTTCCAGCCCGCTGCCATCGCCCCCGGCACGCTCCAGGGGTCGTCCAACAACCACCGCGTCGCCGGACTCTGCCCGCTTTGGTACGCACCCCAGCACCAGCCCGTCGACAGGCTCGGTCGGCAGATCCTTCAGGCTGTGCACCGCCAGGTCAGCCCGGCCGTCCAGGACCGCCTGCTGGACCTCTCGGGTGAAGACACCCGTGCCGCCCATCGCGTCCAACCGTTGCACCCGGTCGCGGTCCCCCTCGGTCCGCACCTCCACCAACTCAACCACCACGCCCGGATCCGAAAGCGACAACAGCCCGGCGACGTGGTGAGCCTGCCAGAGTGCCAGGCGACTGGCTCTGGTGGCAATCCGCACCACCGCAAACCCGGCACCGCTCACCGCGGCACCTCTCCGGAACGCTCCGATTCGGACCCCGGCGGATCATCACTCGAGCCAGGCTCGCCCCCCGCATGATCCTCCGAGCCTGGAGGCCGAGTCACCACTGGCTGCTCGGTCTCGCCGGACAGCCGACGGGTCAGGGCCAGTTGGAGCGATTCGGCGGTCACCTTCTGGCTCTCGGGTACCAGCACACCGCAGGAGATGCAGAACTGGAAGGCCTGGTCGATGGTGATGTTCAGATCGATGATCTCAGTCTTGGGCACGTTGAGCGTGTAGCCGGTCACGGGCATCGGCGAGGTGGGCACCAGGATGCTGACCAGCGGCTCACCCGCCGCGGTCGTCATCTCCAGCATGCTCTCGCCGGTCACAAACCCCAGCGACCAGATGCCGCGTCGAGGGTACTCGATCGCCACGATCCGGTTGTACTCGATCGTCCGCTCGGTAAACAGAAAATCGGTGACCTGCTTGACCGACGAGTAGACATTGCTGACCAGCGGGACCCGGCCGACCAGCGCCGACTCGAACTTCCGCACACCCCAGGCTCCGAGTCGATTGGTGACCAGTTGGCCCAGGAAATAGAGCACGATGACCAGGATCGAAACCGCAAACGCACTCAGCAGCAGCTGGCCACCAAAGTGGCGGTAGCGGGCGATGACCATGTAGATCCCCACCGCGCTGCGAGGCATCTCACCGGCGGTCGTGTTTCTCACCGCGAACTGGTGATCGTCGTAGGGGATCGCCTCGTCGCTGTTGATGACCACGAACACGCTGTGCTGTTCGCTGTAGAGCCAGTCTGTAGGAATCCGGGTGACCTCCTCCTCCCGCTGCCGCCGCTGGATCTCCTCGAGGAGCTCTGGCTCGACCCGATACTCCGTCCCACACCCCTGCAACGCCGGGGCTCCCTCCAACAACTCCAATTCCCCAAGCTCCCGGGACGAGTCGATCACAGTGGCCATCGCCCACTCCACACTCAGGCTCGTGGGATGGATGATGTACTGGTTGACTCCCTCGGCCAACCACAGCACGATCACCACCGTCAGGATCGGCGGCAGGCTGATTGAGAGTCCGCGCAGAAAGAACCGCGTGGCGGCCGATCGCTTCTTCGACCGCTTCTTCGACCGGGGCTTGGCCGCATCGGCGGCGGCATCTTCAGTGGGATTCTGGGCCATCGCCGGGTTACCGGAATTCGAGTCAATCATCGGGCGAAGCGGAGGGCCGATCGGCGGTCGCCGGCACCACGGCCAGGACAGCCACGCTGACCCGGCCGGCACCTCCCTGCCTCAGTGCCCGAGCCGCCTGGTGGGCCGTTGTGCCGGTTGTCAGGATGTCGTCAACCAGCAGCACGTGAAGCCCATCCAGCCCGCTGCGTCGCCGGACGCGGAACGCATCTCTGAGATTCGCTCGGCGGCTGACGGCCAGCAGGCTTGACTGGTCGGGCGTCCGACGCACCTTGCGGAGTATATGCCTGCCCAACGGCACACGCAAGCTGCGACCCAGAACCGCCGCCAGCGTTTCCGCCTGGTTGTGCGACTCGGCGATCCGCTTGGTCCAGTGCTGGGGAACCGGCACCACCAGCTCGACACCCAGCCCCGACAACACCTCGCCACGACACTCAAATAACCACTCGCCCATGGCCCACACCAGCGGCCGGGCTGTCCCCGACTTGCCCCGGATACACGCCGTCCGCAAGAGACCCTCGTACAGGCCCAATCGCTCGACTCCCTCGAATGACAACTGCCGCCGCCGGCAATGCCAGCACCCGACCACCCGGTGGGCATCCACGTAAGGACCCGCTCCCTGCCCGCAACGACCACAGCGGTTCCCGACGTCTCCTCCCACCTCGTTCCGACACCCGTGACACAAACCGCCTGGGCCCGCAGATCCGCACAACGGGCAATGACGTGGATAGACCACATCGGCCAACAGCCCCGCCGCGCCCGCAAGAACCGAAAGACTCGCCACCGGCCGCTGCAACCAACCTCGCATCGGGAACCTCCCAACGGCCCCCGTGCCTCACCAACCCACACGCAGTCTAACCTCAACCTGTCTCCGCCGCCTGATTCGCTTCCCGTCGCATGCACATTCCACGCGACCGCGATCTCCACAAGGCCTCATCCACCCAGCGGCACATCACAGCCAGTCACGCTGATGTTGCTTCTCGGCAAACGGCGACTGGACGCGGCCCCCCTGGCCCAGCACGATGGAGGGTACAGTCGGCAGCGGACTGGTGGCCGCCGCGTCCGCACTCGAAAAACCCCGACAAACACCCTGGTGAACCCGCCCTGCAGTTGACGCGGATCGGCCCCGAATTCACTGGCCCCTTGCCTCGACCATGAAACGCATCCTCCCGGCCATCGCCCTGATCACGCTGCTCTTGGTCGTCGGCACCGTCGGATTCACCACGATCACCGGCAAGGGACCGATCGAATGCCTCTACCTGTCGGTGATCACGCTGATGACCGTCGGCTACCGCGAACCAGAACCGATCGGCGAACCCGGCATGGTCTTCGTCATCGTCTACCTGCTGTGCGGAGCCGGCACCTTCATGTACCTGATCACCTCGATCGGACGCTGGATCGTCTCCGATCAAGTTCGACACGCGCTGGAGCAAAGAAGAATGCAACAGACCATCAACAAGATGTCCGAGCACCTGATCGTGTGCGGCTGCGGGCAGATGGGTGAGATCATCTGCCGGCAGTTGGCCAACCAGAAATGCGACTTTGTCGTCATCGAGAACAGCATCGAGCGGATCCAGGAGTTGTGCGTCCCCGAGGGCTGGGCCTACCTGCACGGTGACGCCACCGACGACGGGATGCTCGAACGGGCCGGGCTGCTTCGAGCCGGAGGACTCGCCGCGGTCCTCTCTTCCGACGCCGACAACCTCTACGTCGTACTCACGGCCAACATGGACAACCAGTCACTCTCCATCGTGGCGCGGGCAGCCGAGGAGTCCGCCGCTCGCAAACTCAGGCAGGCCGGGGCCCGACACGTGATCAACCCCTACCAGGCCGGAGCGATCCGCATCGCGCGACTGATGCTCCACTCGGGACTCGAAAACCTGATGGAGATCGTCGACGGACACCACGCCGACCTGGAACTGGCCGAGTTGCCCGTCGACGAGGGCGGACCGCTGGCCGGGCTGGAAGTCAGCCAGAGCCCCCTGCCCGAGCGGAAACTGACGGTGATCGCCATCAGGCACGCCGATGGATCACGGCAGATGCCGGTGGGTGGCGGTGACCTGATGAGCCAGGGAGACTCGATCCTGGTCGTCGGCAAGCAGGCCGCAATCCACCGGTTCGTGGCCGAAACCTCTTCAGCCAAGTGACCGGAAAACCTGGCCGGCAGGCTCGTGATCGAAACCGCCAAGACCCGGACGACCTCTCAAACCAATCCGTCCAGGCAATCCGGATCGGTGTGATCCAGCCTCGGCAAATCGCCCGTCGGGAACAGGTGGTTGTACTTCAAGCCGCTGCCGGTGTTGAACAACACGATCCGCTCATCGGCACCCAGCCAACCCATGTCACGCAACTGCTTGGCCGCCGCCCAAACCGCTCCGGCCTCGGGGCAGACGAACATCCCCTGCCCAGCCGCCATCTCCCCCACAGCCTCCAGCAACGCCTCGTCGCTGACCGAAATCGCCGTCCCGCCGCTCTGGGCCAAGACCTCCAGCATCAGGAAGTCGCCGATCGCTGCGGGGACGCGCAGTCCGGAGGCCACCGTGCGAGCGTTCTCGAATGGCTCGGCCGAATCCGCTCCCGACTCGAATGCACGGACCACCGGAGCACAGTGCTCGGCCTGCACCACCACCATCCGGGGCCGAGCCGAACCGATCCAGCCCAATCGCTGCATCTCGTCGAAGGCCTTCCACATCCCGATCAGCCCGGTACCGCCTCCGGTGGGGTAGAAGATCACATCGGGCAGTTGCAACCCCTGCTCACCGGCCGCGTCGGCCAGGTCGAACGCCAACTCGTAACCCATCGTCTTCTTGCCCTCGATCCGGAACGGCTCCTTGAGCGTCGAGAGATCGAACCAGCCGAACCTCTCGCGACCGGCACCGACCAGCTTGCCACAGTCACCGATCAAGCCGTTGACCAGGTGCACCCGGCCACCCCCCACGACCGACTCGATGATGTTCGCCGGTGGAGTGTCCTCGGGCATGAACAGCACACAGTCCATCCCCGCAGCCGCGGCGTAATAGGTCGCAGCACCCGCGGCGTTGCCCGCCGAGGGGAGTGCAACCGAGGTGACTCCCAGCGACTTGGCTCGAGTCACCGCCGCCGACATCCCCCGTGCCTTGAAACTGCCGGTCGGGTTGAACGACTCGTCCTTGACCCACAGGTTGCTGAACCCCGCGAACACCCCCTCGGCTCGACATCGCAACAGCGGCGTCTGCCCCTCGCCCAGGGACACCACCTCGAGAGCATCCGCAGCCGGCATCACCTCGAGGAATCGCCACATCGAACGAGTCGATCGGCCGCGGACGGTTTCGGGAGTGAACGAACCGGCAAGACGCTCGAGATCGTAGCCCACCAGCAATGGCTTGCCGCACGACGTGCATAGGTTCTGCAACAACTCGATCGAATGATCGGCACCGCAGGCGGAACAATTCAGGCTGGTGTGCACGGCGAGTCTCGGCTTTCTGGGATGCAACGGGCAGAAACGGGGAACAGGTGATCGGGCCACCAAGCGTATCGACGGGCCGATCCGACAGCGAGCCAACTCGGCCCGGTCGGAGACTCAGCAATGAGCCGCCTCGACCAGGCCCTCGATCCAGTTCCCGACCCGAGCCAGGACCACACCACGGTCCTCGCCGTCTACGGCGATCGGTTCCAGCTGAGCCACCAGCGCCGATCCGACAATCACTCCCTGGGCGATCCCCTGCAACGACCGGATCTGCTCGGCCCGACTGATCCCGAATCCCACCGCCAGAGGCAGCTCGGTGCGACTCCGCAGGTCCGCCAACTGGGCCGACAACTCAACGGGCACCGACTCGCGGGCTCCCGTCGTGCCGGCGACCGAGATGCAATACAGGAACCCGCTGGCCGCCGACAGGATCGCGTCCAGCCGCGAGGAGGGCGTGGTCGGAGACACCAGCTGGACCAGGTCGAGACCTCCGCCCGAGGCCAGCGCGGCCAACTCGCTCGACTCCTCGCCAGGCAGGTCCGGCACGATCATCCCGCTGAATCCCGACTCCACCGCTTTGGCAACGAACTCCGCCGGACCACGCCGGTAGATGATGGCATAGGAGACCATCGCCACCAGCGGCGGAGTCGACTCGGGATCGAGTTCACCGAACCGCTCGAAGATCTGCTCGACCCGCAGACCCCCCTCAAGAGCACGCTGGTAGGACGCCTGGATCACCGGACCATCAGCGACCGGGTCGCTGTAGGGGAAACCCACCTCCACCAGGTCCACCCCGCGACGAGACAACTCGCCGAGGACCGCCAGCGTGGTGTCCAGGTCCGGGTCTCCGGCAGTGACAAATGGCATGAACGCCATCTGGCCCGCCTCACGCAACGCCGCAAACCGCTCGGCAATCCGGCTCGAACCACTCATGCTGATGCCGACTCCCCGTCAGTGGCATCCGCCGCGGACACATCGGATCCTTCAAGCAACCTCGACACCTCCGCCACGTCCTTGTCGCCACGCCCCGACAGGCAGACAACGACCGCCTCGTCGGAATCCATCCCCCCGGCGACCCGGCAGGCGTGAGCCACCGCGTGAGAACTCTCGACCGCGGGGATGATCCCCTCGGTACGCACCAACTGACCGAAGGCCTCCAGCGCGTCGCCGTCCTCAACGCTGCAATACTGCACCCGGCCGGTCTCCTTCCAGTAACTGTGCTCGGGGCCGACTCCGGGGTAATCGAGTCCGGCCGAGACGCTGTGCACGTTCTGGGTCTGGCCGTCGTCGTCCTGCAGCACGTAGCTGAAACTCCCGTGCAGGATCCCCGGCTGCCCAAAACTCAAGGGGCTGGCATGCTCACCCGCACCCGGACCCACCCCGCCCGCCTCGACACCCTCCAACCGCACCCCTGCGTCGTCGATCAATGGGTGGAACATCCCCGCGGCGTTGGAACCGCCCCCGACGCAGGCCACCACAACCTCGGGCAATCGCCCGAGCGTTTCCAGGCACTGAGTCCGAGTCTCGCGGCCAATCACCGACTGGAAGTCGCGGACCATCATCGGGAACGGATGAGGCCCGACAACGCTGCCGATGACGTAGTGAGTCGACTCGACACTGCCCATCCAGTCTCGCATCGCCTCATTGATCGCGTCCCGCAGCGTGCACGAACCGCTCGAGACGCCCCGCACCTCCGCACCGAGCATCCGCATGTTGTGCACGTTGGGCTGCTGACGGCGTATGTCCTCGGTGCCCATGTAGACAACACATTCCAACCCGAAGCGGGCACAGGCGGTCGCGGTGGCCACCCCGTGCTGACCCGCTCCGGTCTCGGCAATCACCCGCGTCTTGCCCATCCGCCTGGTCAGCAATAACTGGCCGACGGTGTTGTTGATTTTGTGGGCGCCGGTGTGATTCAGATCCTCTCGCTTGAGGTAGATCCCGGCACCCCCCACCTCGGCCGTTAACCGCTCGGCAAAATACAATGGGCTCGGACGACCGACATAACTGCCAAGCAACTGCTCGAACTCGGCACAGAACTCCGGGTCGTCCTTCGCCTTGAAGTACTCGTCGGTCAACTCCTCCAGCGCCCGCATCAGCGTTTCGGGCACGAACCGACGACCGAACGAGCCGAACCGACCGAATTTGTCGGGCACGTGGCTGGTGGCGGACGTCATCGGGAGCCCCGCAGCTGAGAAACCGGGAAACCGGCAAGGTGCCATTATTCTGGTCGGCCCCGAAACGGTCAACGGCCGCAGGCCCCCAAGCTTGGCCCTGTTTGACACGCCCACACGTCGCTCACATGATGACCGTCTGCAATTCCACCAGTGTGTTTGGGTCCGAGACTGCCATGTTCCAGATGCAAATCCCCTCCGATGACGCAGCCCTCGCCGAACTCTTCCGACGAGGCGAAGCGGTGATCCCCGGTGGCGTCTGTTCGAGCACGAGGAGGAACCGGGCGTGGGACTCGCCGGTCTACGCTCAGAAAGCCGACGGGGCCCGCTTCTGGGATATCGCCGGCCGCGAGTTTCTGGACCTCTCGATGAGCCACGGGGCGACGCTCTTGGGGCACAACCCCCAGTGCCTGCAGCAGGCCCTGCAGACCGCCTGGGACCACGGTGTGCTCTGCAGCATGGACACCCCCTTCCACGTCGATCTCGCCGAAGAACTCTGCCGGATCGTCCCCTGTGCCGAGCGGGTCCGCTTCACCAACTCAGGCTCCGAAGCCACCCTGCACGCGCTGCGGCTGTGCCGGGCCGCCAGTGGTCGCGACAAGATCATCCGCTTCTTCGGTCACTTCCACGGCTACCACGAATTCACCTACATCGCCGGACACCCCCCCGCCGACCAGCTCGACGCGCAGCCACCCTACCGCGAGAGTGCGGGGATTCCCGAATCGATGGCCGAGTTGATCATCCCGGTCCAGTACAACGACCTCGATCTTCTCGAAGCGGCCGTCGTGGCCCACGCCGGGGAAGCCGGGACGCTGCTGGTCGAGCCGGTCGACTACAACTGCGGCTGCATCACGCCTGAACCGGGGTTTCTCGAGGCCACTCGCGAACTCGCCGACCGGCACGACCTGGTGCTGTTCTTTGACGAGGTGCAGTCGTTCGCCAAGGCCAGCCCCGGTGGAGCCCAGCAGGACTACGGGGTCACGCCCGATATCTGCACGATCGGGAAGTCGCTGGGAGGTGGCCTGCCGCTCTCGGCAATCGCCGGCCGAGCTGACCTGATGGAACTCTACGCCCCCTGCGGACCCGTCGCACACTCGGGCACCTTCAACGCACCGCTCACCTCGATCCTCTCGGGACTGGCCTTCGTCGATCACATCAAGCGACCCGGTTTCTGGAAGACCATCAACGGGCTGGGAGAGGTGCTGTTCGGAGAACTGGAACAGATCGCCGCACGTAGCCGGGTGCCGGTGAGGTTTCAACACCACGGCAGCCGATTCGGGATCATCTTCGGCACCCGCGAACCGGTCACCAACTACCAGCAGGCACTGGTACACGACCCCGAGATAATGCTCGAGTTCTGCCGGCAGACGACCGAGCGCGGGGTCTACTTTCACGACTACGGCGGAAGCCCCTGCCACCACGGCTACTCGCTGGCCCACTCGCTGCAGGACATCCACCAGGCACTCTCGGCCATCGACGACTCGCTGCAGGCCATGGGCTAGGCGGCCCCGAGGGATCGGGCTTATTTTTGATCCGAATCTGCTACATTAGGCCTATGCCGGTCAAGGTCCGTTGTCGCCAATGCGAAAAGGTCTTCGCCGCGCCCGACAGGGCACGGGGCAAGGCCATTCGCTGCCCCGAATGCCGTGAACCGGTCAAGGTGCCGGCGGAAACCCCAAAGAAATCGGCCGACGCACGCGCGGCAGCCGGTTCCGACGACGAGACGGTGTTTTCTTCGCTGGATCTCAGCGAGGCCGAAGACAAGACCGCCCGACTCTGCCCCAAGTGCGCCTCGGAAATCAGCACCGAGGAGAAGACGTGCCCCTATTGCCACGTCGACCTGCAGACCGGAGTCGTCAGCTCCCGGATGCAGAAACGGCTCAAGCGGAAGGGACCCAATCCCGCGCTGTTCTATAAGGCCGCGTGGAGTGACAGTTGGAGATTCATGCTCTCCAACCAGCGTTTGGCCATCCAGACCTGGGTCGTCAATATCCTCGTCGTCGTGATGCAGACGCTGATGGTCTTCGGCGCCTTCTGGATCGTTGTCACCTTCCTGCCACCACTCCCCGACGAACTCCAGCAGATGGCCCAAGGGAACGCGGAGAAGGAAGACGAACCCTACCGGGTGCCGCTGCTCTCGGAACTGCTGCTCAAGGACGGGTTCCAGATCATGAGCGGACTGACGGTCGGGATCTACCTGATCATCATCGGCTGGGTCTGGACGATGGCCGTACAGATCACCCGTACCACGATGGCGCGAAAGACCCAGGCCAAGAGACTCTCGTTTCAACTCGTCGACTCGCTCGCCAACGGGTTCAAGATGTACTTCTGGGGGATCATCTTCCCGCTGCCGGTGATGATCTTCGCCGGACCGGTGATGGTGCTAATGGCCGGCGGAGCCGCCGCGCTCCAGGCGGGCAATGCCCCCACGGCCGCCGCCCTCATGGCCATCCCGGTGCTGATCATCGCCGGAATCGTCAACCTCGTGATCCTGCTCACCATCCCCACGGCCCTGGCTCACATGGCCCAGAAACACACCTACAAGGCCTGGTCGCTTCCGCTGATGGTCATGGCGGCCCTCCGTAACATCGCACCCTCGCTCTACCTGGGGCTGATTGGCCTGGTGGCAATCATCCTGCCCGTGGCAGTCTTTGGAGGCGGCTTTGCCATCGTGCAATTCGTGCTCAAGGAACAATTCGGCCCACCGCACCTGCTGGCGTGGACGAAACTGACCGGGTTCGGAGGTGCCACCGAAGGCTCAGCTGTCGACATCACATTTCCCTGGAAGGGAGTCGCCGGCTACATCGCCACCATCGTTGTCGGTACCCTGGTCGCCGCCTACGCGATGATTTTCTGGATGAGAGCCGTGGGACTGTATGCCTACTACTTCCAGCAACGGCTCGGGCTGGTCCAGAGGACCCGGCCCGGAGAACTCGCAGGATTCTGGGCCCGCTACATCGCCGTACTGGTCGACGCCCTGATCATCGCCGTGGTGGGGTGGATCTTCGAGCCGATCGAACTGTGGAAGATGAACGACAAGGGCAAACTGATGGCTCTGCTCATCGCCGGACTCGCCATCTTCTTCGTCACCAGATTCGGCTTCGCCCTGGGTATCGCACTCGGCTACCTCGCACTGCTCCCGGTCTGCGGCTTCAGCTACTTCGCCCGTTCTGAAGCCTCAAAGGAACAGGCGACCCTCGGTAAGGAAGCCGTCGGGATCATAGTCACCGGGCCCAACGGCGAGAGACTGACATTCCGGCAGTCGGCCCTCCGCGCCCTCATGAAACTCATCCTTTTCCCAGCCTCATTCATCGCCGGGTTCACTCCCAGGAAACAGGCCCTGCACGACATGGCCGCCAAGACGCTGGTGGTTTTCCGAGGCGATCTCGACCGCGAATAGGACGCCGCGAACCGACGGCTGCCCGCGACCGTTGACACCCCCCCGGGACGATCTACAATTGGAGATCGAGCCGCGTCGACGGCCTGACACCTCCCCGTCGGGCGACGCACGCGGCCTACCAGGTGGCCCGGCTGGCCGCCGTCTGTTTGAGCCCCATGCCGGGGACCCGGACGACTCGCGGGTGACGCTGCTCGATTTCGGGACGACCTTCTGCTGCCACCGTTGACTCAACATCAAACTCAACTCAATCCACACACCACCGCACCATGGTCGCCAGGAACTCCAAGGACCTCTTCGACGAGAGCACGATGAGCTTCGGGGATCACCTCGAAGTCCTCAGAATCCACCTGTTCAAGGCCCTGATCGGGCTGTTCGTCGGAGTGATCCTCACGCTGGTCTTCGGCGACCGACTGGTCGCAGTCATCCGCTCACCGATCGACGACGCGCTGAGAGCCCAGGGGATCACCAGCCAGGACGACATCACCGGCTTCAACCTCTGGGACCAACTGAAGGCGTGGGTCACTGGCACCGAGCTCTACGACGGGAAATCACAGATTCAGGGTGAGGGTGTCCGAGCCCTGGCCACGTTTCCCTCGCTCAAGGAAGTCGATCTCTCCGGTACGACTGCCGCCACCGCAGACCTGCAGGCCCTGGATTCGGCGCGACCCGACCTGTTGATCCAGGCCAATGCCGTCGCCGTCGCCGGGCTCGCTGACCTCGTCGAGTTCGGAGTCCGCTGCCAACTCGACGAACAGCACCGGGTCACCGCCGTCTCACTCGCCGGACCCGAGATCAACGATGAACACCTGCTGAGGCTCGACCCGGTTCGACTCAAGGACGTCACCGCACTCGATCTCCGTGACGCCAGCATCACCGACGACGGACTCGAACACGTCGTCCGCCTCAAGCAGCTCCAACGACTCAACCTCAAGGGCATCGATGTCACCGACGACGGGATACAGACCCTCGCCACGCTCAAGCAACTCAAGACCCTGCTCGTCTCCAGCCCCCTGGTGACCGATGACGGTCTGCAGACAATCTCGGGCCTCAGCCAACTCGAAGAACTCAACCTCGTGGGAACCTCAATCACCGACTCGGGACTCAAGCACCTTCAACAGCTCACGTCGCTCACCTCCCTGGCCATCGCCGGTGGAGGAATCACCGACGAGGGCATGGCGGCAATCGTCGCGGGGTGCCCCCATCTGGTCAGACTCGAATTGGCCGGCACTCGCATCAAAGACGCCGGCCTCGAATCCCTCAAGGACCTCAAGCACCTCGAGATCCTCAACCTCAACGTCGATGCCCACACCGCCGGCCAGACCGGCATTGAAGCGTTCGTCTCGGTCAGCGAACAGTCCAGCGTCATCGTCTACGTCCAGCCCACGCAGATCGCCGAAGTCCTGCACCGGTCCAACCCACAGCGGTTCGAGAAACCGGTTGCGGTGACCAACGAGAGACCTGTGCCGCTGCAGCTGGTTGCCGAAGAGTTCGCCCTGTTCCGCACCACCGCCGATCGCATGAACCGGCCGATCACGCTCAACGTACAGGAAGCCTTCATGACCTACCTCAAGGTCGCGCTGATCGGAGGCATCGTGCTGACCAGCCCGTGGATCTTCTACCAGGTCTGGCTGTTCGTCGCCGCCGGGCTCTATCCCAACGAACAACGCTACGTCTACGTCTTCCTCCCCTTCTCGCTGGTGCTGTTCTTCGGAGGAATCCTCTTCTGCTTCTTCCTCGTCTTCCCCTTCGTGCTCGCATTCCTGCTGGGATTCAACGAGTGGCTCGGAGTCACGCCTCAGATCCGACTCTCCGAATGGATCTCCTTCGCCGTGCTACTGCCGCTGCTGTTTGGAGTCAGCTTCCAGCTGCCACTCGTGATGCTCTTCCTCGACCGGCTCTCGATCTTCGACGCCGCGGCTTACCGCAACAAGCGGCGTGTCGCCGTCCTTGTCATCTCGATTATCTCGATGATGCTCACACCCGCCGACCCGGCCAGCATGATCCTGATGATGCTCCCGCTGATCGTGCTCTACGAACTGGGCATCTGGCTCTGCCAGTACATGGCCAGCCGCAACCCGTTCCAGCCCGCGACACTCTGAATCGCCACCACCGACGGACTCACCAGGACACCACCCATGACCAACTCCTCCCCAGCCCCCCGTTTCGCCTCGCTCGCCCTCGCCGGACTGCTCGGGCTGGCTGCCGGATCGCTGCTCTTTGGCAACGGACCAGGCGCCGCCGCAGAGGAGACCGACGGCAAGAGTACGCAGGTGTTTGAACTGAGAACCTACACCACCGCGGCAGGGAAACTCGACGACCTCCACAAGCGGTTCGCCGATCACACGATGAAGATCTTCGCCCGACACGGTATGAAGAACATCGTCTACTGGACGCCCGATGACCCCAAGCTCAAGGCCAACACCCTTGTTTACGTGCTCGCTCACAAGAACCGCCAGGCGGCTGCCAAGAGCTGGAATGCGTTCCGCCAGGACCCCCAATGGAAGAAGGCGTTCGCCGAATCGAGGAAGAACGGGCCGATCGTCACCAAGGTCGTCTCGAAATTCCTCAACCCCACCGACTACTCGCCCGTCAAGTGATACCCGATGGCACCTCCGACCCTCGCCTGGAACGGCGACGCGGCCACCGGCCACCTGCTGCTGCTCGACCAGACCCGCTTGCCCTTGGACGTCACGCAACTCGCCTGCGGCCAACTTCAGGACGTGGTCGAAGCGATTCAGAGCCTCAGGGTCCGAGGGGCTCCTGCGATCGGAGTCGCCGCGGCCTACGGTGTCGTGATCGGGTTGCAGGTGGTTCGAGAGGCTTCGCATCGGAAATTCGCTGAGCGGCTGGACGAGGTCACCGCGATCCTGGCCGCCAGCCGACCCACAGCGGTCAACCTGGGCTGGGCACTCGCACGGCTGACTCAACTGGCCCAGGCCAACGCTGAGCTTGCTCCCCACGCCGTCCACGACCGGCTGCTCGTTGAAGCCACCGCGATCCAGGACGAGGACCGGCAGACGTGCGAAGCCATCGGTCAGCACGGAGCCGCATTGCTGGCCAACCACACCGGCGTGCTGACTCACTGCAACGCTGGAGGACTGGCCACCGCCGGATCGGGGACCGCGCTGGCGGTGCTGTTCGCCGCCGCAGATCTCGGGCAGGAACTCCAGGTCTATGTCGACGAAACCCGGCCGCTGCTGCAGGGGGCTCGCTTGACCACCTGGGAACTCACCCGACACGGCATCCCCACCACACTGATCTGTGACTCGATGGCCGCCTGGGCCATGCAGCAGGGACGCGTCGACGCGGTCATCACCGGTGCCGACCGCGTCGCCGCCAACGGCGATACCGCCAACAAGATCGGGACCTACGCCCTGGCCGTCCTCGCCAAAGAACACGACGTGCCGTTTTTCATCGCCGCACCACGAAACACCTTCGATCTCTCGATCGACAGCGGAGAGGAGATTCCGATCGAAGAACGGGACGGTGAAGAAATCACCCGAGGCTTCGGACGACAAACCGCTCCCGATGGAGTCAACACCTGGAACCCCGCCTTCGATGTCACGCCCGCACGACTGATCACCGCGCTGGTGACCGAGCGGGGCGTGATCCAGCCGGTCTCGAGAGAACGGATCGAACAGGTGCTGGATCACGACGGAGGCCGCTGATGAGCCTCCGCAATGTCTTGGTCATCGGCGATTCCGATCACGCCGCACAGCTGCGCGAAGAACTCCGCCACGACCCGCTCAGCCAAGTCCAGCTCGATGACTCGCCGCTGCCGGACCTGGTGGTCCTGGCCGGAGCCGGGGAGCAGGACCTCACCGTGGCACTCTCGCTGATCGAAAGCGATCGGCCACTGGTGATCGTCGCCGGAGAGCACCTGGGCCCTGCGGTGCTGCACCGCCTGACGCTCGTCGCCGCCGATTCCGACTCACCAATCGTCTGCTGGCTGCCCGCCGTCAGAGGCCTCAGGCCGGCCGAACTCTCGAATGAGATCCCCACCACGCTGAGACTCGATCGAGCAGACAGTCGGCCCGCTGAGAACCTGCTCTTCGATGACCTCGCTCGACTCACCCGACTCGCAGGACCCTTCGACCAGGTCACCGCCACGCTCGGAACCGCAGCCACCGTGACCCTGAGTGCCGACAACGGAACCGTCGCCACCTGGACACTCAGACCCACCTCCGGTCCTAACACCGCGGAACTGCTGCTGGGTGATACACCACTGGAACTCGACCTTCTGGTTACCGCCGGTCCCGAAACCGCGTGGACCGAAGTCGCCAACCAGACCACTCATCTCGAACTCGATGAACTCGTCGACGTGGTCGAGACCTACGCGGCGATCCAGGAATCCCACCGGCGGCGACGTGCCATCGACCTGCACCACGAACCAACGTCCGAACGGACCGTCTTCAAGAGCCAGATGGCGGCCGTCGGCTGCCTGCTGCTGCTGTTGACGCTGCTGGGTCTCGTGGTCCTGCTCCTGATGGGAGCACTGCTGGACCCCACCAATTCTCGTAGCGGACGTGCCGATCGGGTCGGATTTCTGCTCGAAGATGACGACTTCCAGGCCCGTTCACGATACCTCTCCAACGACGGAATCCAACAACTCGGCCAGATCGCCGGACGCATCCAACACGTCCAAGTCCCCGTCGTCGTCGCCGCCTCCGCCGACACGCTGCTCGACAACGACCGGCGAGACGAGATCGAAGCGGAACTCGATCGCCGGAGGATTCGAGTCGCACCCGGACGTGTCGTCATCGATTCACCACCGGCCGCCTGGACCCGGACCCTGCTGAAAATCGCTCGCATTGCCTGGATCGCACCCCTGGTCCTGTTCCTGATGCTCCAGGGACTGATCCTCGCAACCCGAGGCAGAACAGCCGGGAAGAAGCACCCCGAGGAACAGCCACCCGAGCACCCCGGCACCTGAGCACAGCCTCCCCACCCCGCATCCACCCCGCATCCACCCCGCATCCACCCCGCATCCACCCCGCATCCACCCCGCATCCACCCCGCATCCCTGTTGATGCCAATTGGGTCTCGACAGCCCAAGGCCGGCTGACCTATAAACCCGCGGTTCGAAGCGACACGCCGCTCAATTTTCTCCAGCGTGTCATCCCGTCCACAGGCTCGATCCAGGGTGTCTCCGATGAATCGTGCTACCTGCTGCAGCGGGGGGTTGCTGATGCTGATGGTGCTGGCCGGATGCCAGTCATCCATCTTCAATCCCGACCTCGGTTCTCGCTTCAACCTGCCCAACTGGGCCGGCGGAAATCCCCAGGTACCCAACCCCCCCGATTCTCTCGACGGACCCGACTCCGGACACGCGGAGGTCGCAACGGCAACCGACAAGCAGCCACAGCCTAAATCCCTCGAAGCACACCTCGCGGCCGGACGTGACGCCTTCTCCCAGTCACGACACACCACCGCGGTCAATCACCTCCAGTCCGTGCTCAAGGAACAGCCCAAGCACGTCGAAGCTCACCACCTGATGGCCATCATCACCGGCCGACAACGCGACTACACCGCCAGCGATCAACACTTCGAAACCGCCCTCGCCGCTGCACCTCGAGATGCCAACCTGATCAGCGACTACGGCTACTCAAAACTCAGACGCTTCGACCTCCAGGCCGCTGAATCGCTGCTGAGACGGGCTCTGAAGATCGAACCTCGCAACTCCTTCGCACTCAACAACCTCGGCACCGTCCTGGCCCGACAGGGACGCTACGACGACGCCCTCAATACACTCCGACAAGCCGGCTCCGAATCCGAAGCCCAGGCCAAGATCGCTCAGCTCTTTCCCAAGGGTCGACCCGCGATCGACGACACCGCAGCCAACACCGCAGCCAACACCGCAGCCAACCCGATCACCGCCGACTCACCCCGGTCGCTGCCCGAGTTGACCGGAAGCGGATTGCCGCCTCAAAGAGAGATCCAGGACCTCTCCACGGCCGCGACCCTCCCCGATGTGCCATTGGTCCCCTCGGCAATCGTCCCGTCATCGGCCGATTCCACGCCGACCACTGCACCCAATCCGCTCACCGCCTCCAGCAAGGCTCGTGAGCTGATTCCGGCACCGGCCTCGGACCTGCCGTCCCGGCCGATCCACTGGAACTCAACCTCCAATCCGCTCGAAACAGACTCCGGACCGATCACACCGGCCGGGGCCACGGTGCCCGCCAAGCGGATCAACCCCGAGTTCTCTCGAAGCGCGGCCCGACTCGGACTCGGCATCGGACCCGGCTCTCTGGTGCCCGGCAACACAGCCACCGTCCCGGCCAATGCAATCCCCTTCCCCACCGAACCCATCGGAACGCCCCCGGCACTGACACCGATCCCGACCCCACCGGCCGTCTCCAGTAGCTCGATCGATCCGCTCACGGAGTTCGAAAGAGAACTCCAGAACAACTCCGCCGACGACCGCGACGCACTCCGGCGAAGGCTCAACCCCCCCACCGCTTCGGACAGCCCGATCATCGTGCCTTGACCGGGCCTTCCGCCGGCGCAGCGCCGTGTGGAGTTCAGCCGGCCAGCAACTGCTGCTCGATCGAATCAACGACATCCTGCACCGACCAGGACTGCGTGCTGACCATCACGGGGGTATCGCTGGCGAGCCAGTCTTCGACCTTCGCCACGGCCGACATCACCGTGCTGTGGTTGCGGCCCCCAAAAAACTCGCCGATCTCGCTGTAGGCCGCCTGGGTGTGCTTCCGTGACAGGAACATCGCCAGCATCCGGGGCTGCACCAGGCTGCGGGTCCGCCGTGACGACTTCAGTTCCTCGGCACACACGCCGAACAGCGAACAGACCGCCCGCTGGACGTCACCCAATGCCACGATCCGGATGCAGTCGCGTTCCAACTCGGCCAGCACCCGGCGGGAGACCGAGGCCGAGACCCGCTGGCGGCCCGAGGCGATCGACCAGTTCTGCAGGCAGTGCAACGCCCCCTTCAACTCGCGGACGCTGTGCACAAACCGCCGAGCCACCACTGCCAGCGCTTCGGGAGTGAACCGCACCGCCATCCGTTCGGCCAGTCGACCCACGATCTCGCGGCGGGTCCCCAACTCGGGAGGCTCGATCCGGCAGACCAACCCGGCCATCAGCCGAGAACTCAACTCCTCGCTGAACTTCGGCAACAGCCTCGGGTGCTGGTTCGCCGTCAGTACCACCTGGCTGCCATGAGCCTCGAGTTGCTTGACCGTGTGCAGGAACTCCTCCTGGACCACCTTCTTCGCGTCCAGAAAATCGACGTCGTCGACCAGCAACACGTCGATGCTGCGAAACCTCTGGCGGAACCCCGGAGTCGATCGCTCACGCAACGCCGCGGTGAAGTAGTTTGTAAAGGTCTCGGCCGTCAGGTACGTCACTCGTAACGACGGGTACATCCGCCGGATGCGGCGGTAGATGCCCTCGAGCAAATGCGTCTTGCCGACTCCGACATGCCCGTGAATGTACAGCGGACTGAGTCCCTCGGCGGGGGCATCGCAGATCCGGGATGCCGCCGTCCAGGCCAGCCGGTTGCTGCCGCCGACCACGAATTCACCCAGATCCGCAAAACGGCGACGCGGTTCCCGACCCGCAGCCCGATCCGATTCCGCCTTCGACTCGGGCAACAAAGCCCCCCGCGACTCGACACCGCCAACCGTCTCGGGCATCACGCTCGGATCCACGTCCAGCCGCGTGCGGGCCGAAGGGCCCAGCACGTCGGTGGCCGCATCCTGCAACGCCGCGCGGAACTGACGCTGCATCCAGTTGACCACAAACGGACTGCCGACTCCGTAACACACCTCGTCCCCGTCGACGGAGACCGTGCAACGACCCAGGAACCAGTTCTCGTAGCTCTTGGAACCGACCCGGTCGGCGACCCGCTCGAGAATCCTGGCGGATTCACTCGAAGGACTCGGTTGTGTCGTGCTGGTTTCGGGCTGCATCATGCACCCCCCCGGGGTCGACTGCGCGTACGGATCGCACTCCTGGCAGCGACGCACTACCCCGGGCGAGAGTCTCTGGCACTCCGTTGCCTGGGCGCGTGGCGCGGTGGAACTTCTCGTGGTCCGCGGAGTCGTTGGGACGTGGTCTGGAGGAACTGCCGGAGACGGGTGTGAGTAAGAGAGACCTGCCGCCGACACTTGCTCTGTCATTCACTCAATCAGTGTGGCCGATCCTACCGGCCGCGAAACGAGTGTCAAACCTGACGGATGGCAAATCGGAAACAATCAACGGATTCGTCAGCCAAGCCCCAGCGACCTCCACAATCCGCAGGAAATCCAACCACCGCGACGCAACCGGACAACACGCTCGCTCGGGATATGTTGACAACATGTCGATGACTCGAGACCGACCACATCGAGTCCACTCGCAATCGAGTGCCCGCAACTCAGATGCGACAACACCCCGGCCGGCAGGGTCCTGCCTCCGGAGGCGGACAGTCGGAAGCCAACGGCAGCGCATGACCTGACCGGACCGCCGGAACACTCAGCAACTTGTCCAATTCCTGCGACTGGCAATCCGGACACGTCGGCACAGTTGACGCACGGACCAGCAACTCGAACTCGACAGCGCACTCACCGCAGCGGTACTCAAAAATCGGCATCGGTACTGGCCCTAAGCACTTTGTGAGATGACCTCGCGATCGGAATCCCGCTCGAACGTCGCCACGGCTGAATCCGCGGCGGTGGGGTCAACGCCCTCGGACCACGCGGCCGGTTGACCCGCACGGGTTCGACCAGCACCAAAGGCGGCCACTGGGGCCGATACGGAACCTCCAACGCAGACGACTCGGAACCAACCGGCATCTCGATGATCAGCATCTCGTCGTCGGAAACCGGAGACCGAAACGAGTCGAGCACAAATATGGTGAACAGCATACCGACCGCCACTCCCAGCACCCAACTGGGGAAACTCGACTGCTGAGGCCTCAGACCCCGGCCCTGGATCGCGATCTCGACGTCCTGCCACAGGCCGGGAGACTCGACCAGCGGAGAATCGTGTTTCAGGTGCTGGAGGTGTCCGTGAGCTTCCTGCAACTCAAGCCACGCCCGGCAGCACTTGGGACACTCAGCCAGGTGACACCGCAATTCGGGACTCAGCCCCGCCTCGAGGTCCTGGCCAACCTCCAGCGACAACTCGTCTCGTGCCTGGCCACAATGGATCTTCACTGCCGCTCCCCCACACCGGGAGGCTGGGATCCGACTGGAGACGAGCCGGTTCCTGGCGCCAAACCGTCCTGCTCGAGCCGCTTGTGCCATAGCTTCTGGAATCGCTGACGCGCCTCGGCCAGCCGCCAGCGAATCGTCGCCTCCTTGCGGTCCAGAATCCCCGAAATCTCGGCCGTCGAGAAATTCTCCAGGTCTCGCAGCACCAGCACCGTGCGGTACTTCTCGGGAACACTCTCCAGCACCTCGCGGACCTCCTGCTTCAGGTCAAGATCCCTGCGAGGATCCTCGACCGACGGGTCCGGAGACCGCTCGAAAGGACTCTCGCTGAACAACGCCGGTCGGCCACGACGCTTCACTTTCCGCAAGTGATCCAATGTCAGGTTGACTCCGATCCGGAACAACCACGGCCCGAATCGCCGCGATGTGTCGAATTGACCCAGCCGGGTGTAAGCACGCAGGAAGGTCTCCTGTGCCAAATCCTCCACCTGCCAGGCGTCACTGATGAATCGCCCAATCACACGTACCAGCCGACGCTCGTACAGGCGCACCAACTCCCCGTACGCCGCGGTCCTGCCACGCCGAGATTCCTCGACCAGCCGCGACTCCGACAACAACGAGGTCTCGGTGTCCTGCTGGCTGACGGTAAAGGTCTTTGTTGCCTCAGTCACGTCCTGCCTTGCTTGTCTGGTTTTCTCTACGAGATCGTCGCGACCGTCGTTGGGTGTTCTCCCAACTTTTCCCGGCCGACCTCTTCCCTTGACGACATGGCCCAATTCTAACCCCCGCGCACAACTCGCCGCGACCCCTCACCTTCAACAAGACACGGCCTTGAAAGCTCATCGCCACTCGAACAAGATCAGGTCTGGGCCCCTTCTCGCAGAAAACCCATCACGAACTGCGCCCCTTTCGGAAACAGCCCACCATGACCTCACCGCCACGCCTGCAGTTGGTTCTTGTCCTGCTAGTTGGCCTCACAACGCTCACCGCCGGCTGCGGCCGCACGGCCAGCCGCGAGCAAGAAGCCCGCAAGGGATCATCAACGTCCAAGGCTACCAGTTGGGAAGCGGTCCCGCCCAAGGACTCCCACGCCCTGGCCCCGCTGGCCGTTTCGGAGAAGGAAGTCGCCACCGATCCTGATGGAAAACCCGTCATCCTGTTCGAAATGAGCAACAACGACGGAATGCGGGTGGAGGTGATCAGTTGGGGAGCCGTCGTGCTCGCAGTTCGAGTGCCCGACCGCGACAAGAGTTTTCAGAACGTAACGCTGGGATTCAAAGAGGTCGAAGGCTACTTCGAGCCAGGACCCTATTTCGGAGCTATCTGCGGACGGTATTCAAACCGAATCGCCAATGGAGCCTTTTCGATCGGCGACCAGAAATTCCAGCTCGCCACCAACAACGATCCGAATCACCTGCATGGCGGGGACCGTGGCTTCAACCGTCGCGCCTGGACCGGCAAGACGGTCCAGAAGGAGGGAGCCGTCGGTGTCGCCCTGCAACTGGTCAGCCCCGATGGCGAGGAGAACTATCCCGGAACACTCACCGTCGA
>Ga0310123_10001012_pt1 | contig 24043 bp, 15 predicted proteins | sample CB6_AW_1057_MG_FD_203505 | JGI IMG/M metagenome (GOLD analysis project Ga0310123, IMG submission 203505) | Marine microbial communities from Western Arctic Ocean, Canada - CB6_AW_1057 | ecosystem: Environmental > Aquatic > Marine > Oceanic | place: Canada: Western Arctic Ocean | collected... | reverse complement strand
TTTCCCGGCTGAAACTAAAACATTTGGCTCCGCTTCGCCGGCGGACTTCCCGAGGGCAGAAGATAACGGACAAGAAACCCCATCAACCCAATGCCGGCCAGGGTCAGAAGGATCGCATACACGGTCGCCAAATTCCGCGTATGCGCCGATCGGAAATACCCGCGAAACTGATAGGGATAGAGTTGGAGAATGCCCGTTGTCTGAGTCACCATAGAGCCTTTCGAGTTCGCACCGGTTCGGGGTTCGGGGTTCGGGGTTCGGGGTTCGGGGTTCAGGATTCAGGACTGGGTCGGATCGGACAAATCCGACCTAGTCCTGAACCCTGCTATGCCCGCCGAAGCCTTCGCGAAGGCGGGAACCCTCAAAACCAAACTCACACTCCGATCACTTGATCCTATCCGCAATGGAATCCCATGCCTGCCGATCGGAATCGCTGCGGATATGAGGACAAAAGCCGAACTTCACATACAAGCGAATGGCCGGGATGCGGAGGGCCGCAGTCGTCAGATAGGCCCGACGATGGTCTAATTCGTGCAAACGCTCACAGACTGCCGCCATCAGCGGCTTGGACAAGCCGCGTCCCTGCATCGCCGGCAGGATAGCGACCCAGTGCACACGTCCGAATACCTTACTGCAGTAGTTGTTGTCGAACCACGCAGTGGCTGTACCGATCGCCCGGCCGGCACCGTCCATGAGATAGAACTGCCGCTCTGTCAGCGCCGTGTAATTGTTTTTAAATGCCCGGACGAAGAGTCCTTCGGTATCGTGCAAGTACACATCGGACTGCTGTTGAATCTCCGTCCAGCACGCCGCGTCGCCGGGTTCATACATGCGCAGCGTGTAGGGCTTCGGCAGTTCAAACCGCGGCAGCGACCGCAGATCGTCGCGAATCATCGCGACTGGGGTTTGCTCGTCCACACTTCCCTCCTCGAGGCGATTCGCTCCGCATCCGAATTCCGTATTAGTGACTGACCGAAAACCCGCGATTTCCCGATCCGCAGCGGAGGCCCAGTGCAAGGGGTTTTCGTTCAGACACGCACTCCCGATCACAGCAACTCGACACCGACGGTATTGGCGAGAAGCAATCCTTTCTCGGTCAGTCGCAGTCGATGCCGGTCATCGGCAAGCAACCCGTACTCAACGAGACTGCGGATCTGCGGACGCCGCAGTTCCAGGTAGTCAAAGCCGGTCATCCGGCGGAATGCCCGTCGCGTCCATCCGCGAACCGTCCGTAGCCCGGTGATTAGAATCTCGATAGCGCGCCGCTCGGCTTCCAGGTGATCGGCGGCAGGCGCCTCGGCCCGGAACCAACGCGACAAGTCCGGCGGGTTCATCCACCGCGTCACACCATCGAAGTAACAGGCAGCCGGCCCGGCGCCCATAAAGCGGCCACCCATCCAGATCCTGCAATTGTGCCGGCATTCAAACCCGGGAACGGCATAATTCGATATCTCATATCTGCGGAGTCCGCAGCGCGCCGCCAGGAAATCGCCAGCGAACTGCCACATCTCAACGCTTTCCTCGTCGTCCCGCTCGAGCACGCCGCGCCGAGCCAGGGGCGTGCCCGGTTCGACCATGAGCGAGTATGTCGAAACATGAACCGGCTCGAGTTCGACGACTTTCTCGAGATCCGCCGCCCATTCCCGCATTGTCTGCCCCGGAACCCCATAGATGAGATCGCAATTGTAGTTGCGAACGCCACAGGCCCGGAGGTTTTCAACGGCCCTGTAGATATTGCGGATCTCCCCACCCCGGCCGATGCGGTCCCGGATCGCCCGTGAGAAACTCTGCACCCCGATGGAGAAGCGGGTGACACCACTGTCCAGCAGCAGGCGGATCTTTTCCCTGGTCAACGTCGAGGGATTCCCTTCGATAGTGAACTCGTGGCCGGACGCCAGCTGAACACTGTCATGAATCAGCGTCATTAGCCGCTGCAATTCGGGACCCGGAAAAAACGTCGGGGTGCCGCCGCCCAGATATATTGTTTCCAATGGCCCGCATGCCAACCCCTTCTCGCGCATCTCCCCGGCTAAGCGCCCGAGAAACCGACTGCGAAGGGCACTGTCGGATTTGGCCAGCGAATAGAAGGCGCAGTAATCGCACTTCTGCGGGCAGAACGGCAGATGGATGTAGAGGTCGGCGAAGGGAAGCATGGGAACTGAGGGTGAATGGTGAATGGTGAATCGTGAATCCGACGAGAGTAGCAAAGCCTCTCCAGCCGGTGCCATCAGATCCGGCCGCGCCGGGCGGTTAAAAAATATCGATATTAGAGATACATTAATATATTCCGGATGTCGAGCTTTGTGACCGGTAAGGAGACGATGATGTGGAAGAAGTGGCATTACAGCCTCATTCTCGGAGTTGTTTATGTGGCAACGTTTCATTTCTGGATGATCTGCCCGAACCGTCCCTGGGTGATCGCCGGCGGGATTGGCGTGTGAAGTCATTCTGACCATCGGCATGATGCGGGTGTGGCCGTATTTTGTAAATCGCTGGGACCGCGTATTTCACGGCCTCGTTATCATCGATCTATTTCTCGAGGCCACCATCATCGCGGTACACGACCACTACGGCTTTTACTTGTGCGCACTGGCGTTTGCCGTCGTTGTCGGCGGCTACCGCGGGTGGGCGATAAAGAGACGCACCGCCCGCCGTCCAAACCAATGCTGCCGGCACCATCACACAGAAAACGGCCCAGAAGACCGGCTGAATCGGTGTACCGAGTCAGCATCTGTCAAAGGCCCCCGAGGCTTGGTGACAAAATGAACATCCTCCGATTCGTCCCAGGCATCCTCGCGTTGATGCTGGCCGGCAACGGTTACGCCGAATCGACACAGGCGCCGCGCGACGCGGTGCCCGCCTACCAGGCGCCGAAGCTGGTGTTTGCCGGCTGTGTGATCGATCGGTTTCGCTGGCGGAACAAACTGATCGGGTGGCGGTATGGCCGCGATACGATCGGCACGGCACTGACGTCGTGGCTCGAGGTGCCGGCCGAGCGCCAGTATTTTCTCACCAATTGCGTCGCCGCCGAGCTGCGCGAACTGCTTACGGAACGGTTACCGGCAGTCTTGCGTGAGGACGATACGCTGCTCTTCTATTTGGGCACGCATCATCTGCGAAAGGGCCGCATCCTCTTCGCGCAGCGTGATTACATCGAGGATCATAAACTGGCAGAGTGGCTGTCGCGGATCCCGCAGCGAATCATCTTCATGGCCGATGTCTGCTACGCCGAACGCATGGAGCGAAACTGCGCGTTTCCCAGAAATATTTTTCGGATCTACGGTTCCAAAACCAAGCAACTGGCACCGGAGATAGATTTGGACGGACGATTCCGCGCTATGCTCCGCTTTTTCGAGGACACGGATCGCATTGTGCGCAGCGAGTTGGGTGCGGACCACACGCTGTACAGCATGATGGGCTACGTATTCCTGCACTCACTGCTCCTCGAAATGCGCCGGGGTCCGATGGAAATATCCATGGACAGCCTCTTTCGGCGCATGCATGACGAGCAGGTCCGGCTGCGTCATTTCACCCGGCGGCATTCCAAGACACCCGAACTCGTGGCCTACAATGTTCACCCGTGGCCCCTGGCAGCTGTCCTCAGCCGCCTGCCGGCGACCGGGGCCGCGTCCGCCTTCCGCCCTTCGCTACCCACACCCGCACCGGCCCCGGCTGAACCGACAGCCGCGAGACGCGGGCTCGCCTGCCGGACCGTCGAGGAAATGCTCGAGCTGCCTGACCCCGACATTGACATCGCGTACGGCAATCTGCTGATCGGCAAGTGGTATGAAGCCGACATCAAGGTCCACGACTACCTCGCGCAGCTGGACGGGATGGCTGCGGAACTGAAATCGCGAATCGAAGGAAAACGGGATCCGGACCAAATCGTCCGCCTCATCAACAGCTATCTGTTTGAGGAAAAGGGATTCATCGCCGAGGCCGAGCCGTACAACGAGGACTTCCTGCTCCATGATCTGCTGCGCACCAGGCGCGGCCGCTGCAGCGCCCTGGTTGCCTTGTACATGGGACTGGCGGAACGTGTCGGGCTGCCGATGACGAGCGTCTGTGTGCCGCAGCACATTTTCGTGCGCTGGCATCAGACCGACCGTACGTCCGGCGGTCTGTGGCGGATCCCGGCGACATCCGCCGATCGCACCGCGGCCCACTCGAATATCGAAACAACGAAGCGCGGCACAGCGTTGCCCGACGAGATTTACCGACAGCGATGTGGTCGGGAAATGACGGAAAAGGCTGTCAGTTTCTACCTACGCTCCTTGACCAAGAAAGAAACGCTTGCCACCTTTCTCAGCCCTCTGGGTAGCGCCCTGCGCGAGCAGAATCGGCTCGACGAAGCGGTGGCCGCCTGCCGGCTTGCCATCTCCGTCAACGTCAATGATGCCGAGGCATGGAATAATCTGGCCATGACCTATCGTATGCAGGACATGGCTGAGCTGGCCATTGCGTCTTACCGCAAGGCACTGAAAATCACACCGGATTTCGCGGAGGTCTGGAACAACTACGGCTCCGTTGAACCGGACCTGCCGGAGCGAATCAATCATTACAAGAAGGCGGTGACGCTGAAGCCGGAACTGGAAAAAGCCTGGCGCAATCTGGCGATGGCCTACTTTGATCACGGCGATTACGATCTGTCCGCCATGTGCGTCCGCCGCTACCATGGTCTCGGCTACCGCATGCAGCCGGATTTTCTGGAGACGCTGAAGAATCGCATGGATTAGATGTAAAACGTAAGACCGGACGCTTGGTGGCCAATGCGGGATGCCTGTCACCCCAATAAGTTCGACAAGTCCGAGCAGTCCCATTGGTCTTAGCCGGCCACAGGGCCACGCCCAATACCAACAGCCCCGTATGCTACTACTGCTAAGTAACGCCCGCGTCATCGATCCGGCAAATAACGTCGACGAGATCCGCGACGTCGCCATCGATGATGACCGGTTGGTCAATCCCCGGAGCGTCGCGACCGATCCGGCTGACGAGACCGTCGACCTGGCGGGAAAGGTTCTCTGCCCGGGGCTCCTGGACATGCACGTCCATTTCCGCGAGCCCGGGTACGAGTACAAGGAAGACACCGAAAGCGGGACGCAGGCAGCGGCCGCAGGCGGCTTCACAACGGTCGTCGCCATGCCCAATACGGATCCGGCACTCGATAGCGTCGACGTCATTCACGAACTGCAAGAACGGATCACGTCGACCGCCCGCGTCCGCACCCGCCTGACGGCTTGCCTGACCAAAGGGCGGCTCGGCGTCGAGTTGACGGATTTCAACCGGCTCGCTGCGGAGACCGCGATCGTCGCGCTTACCGACGACGGCGACTGCATCGCCGACTTCGACTTGATGCTGGCCGCCGCCAATCAGGCCCGGGCGGTCGATCTGCCCATCACCGATCATTGTCAGGATTACGCGGTCGATGGCGGTGGCGTCATGCGACTGGGTGAGGTTTCCAAGATGCTGGATGTGCCGGGCATGCCGGGCGCAGCGGAAAGTAACATGGTCGCCCGAAACGTCGAGCTTGCGCGGCGGACCGGCGGCCGCTTCCATATTCAGCATATCAGCTGCGAGGCCTCCATTGATTGCCTGCGGCAGGCACAGGCAGAAGGGCTTCCGGTGACGGCGGAGGTTACGCCCCATCACTTGTGTCTGACCCACGACATTGTGCCGATCATGGGCGCCAACGCCAAGATGAACCCGCCCCTGGGGACCGAAGCCGACCGCCGGGCGTTGCTGGCAGCCCTGGCCGACGGCATCATTAGCGTTATCGGCACGGATCACGCACCGCATGCGCCCGCGGAGAAGGCGCGAGGTCTCGTCGAGGCACCGTTCGGGATTCTTGGATTGGAAACCGCCTTCCCCCTATCCATGACAGAGGTCTACCACAGCGGCATCTTGACGCTGGCGGAGCTGATCACCCGCTTCACCACCGGTCCCGCCGCCGTATTGAATCTAGATGCCGGAACATTATCCGATGGCGCCGCCGCGGATGTTACGATCTTCGACCCCGATGCGGAGTACGCAATCGACATCACGGCATCCGTATCAAAATCGCGTAATTCTCCGTTTCACAACCGGCGGGTAAAGGGGAAGATTCTCGGTACGATCTGCGGCGGGAAATGGGCCTACCGGGATGCGACGATCAAATAGAATCCCGTTCGAGAATGCGCGAGTCCAACGGCTGCCGCTACCTGGTCACTGGTCCGAAATGTGCGGCAATGCCTGTTTCGGAAAGCTCGAATATGGTGAGGTCATACGTCACCTCGCCCGCCTGGTACAAGGGCAGCAGCCGATGCGATATGCTGGTACTTGGTATACCGTCTCAGGCGGACGCGATTGGTTAATGGATCGGGAAACTCCGGCTTCCATCGCACTCGGCTTCTGATGGTCGCAGTGGGATCGCTGGTCATCTCGACGGTGCAGTATTCGAGCCGTGCGTGAATGGTCACGGGCGTGGCGCTCGTTGCTGCGGCGGTTGGGGTATCCGGGGAATCTACATCATAGCCGACGGAAATGTCGCACTGCCCGTCCCCGTCATTGGCGAACGGGTTGTATGAGGCAGCAATGAAGGTAAACCCGAGCCGGCGGTTCACTCGAGATGCAGTCCGCGCCTCAGTCCGCACCGATTCCAAAATCAATCTCACAGCCACGGATGCACTCCAACTGTTGGATTCTGCGACGACGGATGCCGTCGCCATCCCGTGATTCTGCAGAAATGGCCAATTCATGAGGTCAACCAGCGCAATTCCCGTGCCACCAAACGCCGTCGCGGATGACGGCAGAGAACGCCGATCCGCGTCTCCGACCGGAAGAGGATCGGCACGGAAACTGCGGGGATTCGGGTCAATGGTTTTCTACGGAACATCAACCAGAAACCAATTGACCTCCGGAACGGTCGAAACAGTGTCTTTACCGCAAAATCTGCTTAACCAATAGAAAAATCCAAAATCCGGCAATGTTTGATTTTTTTTCCGCACTGCGGCTTTAAAAATCATCCTATCGGGCTTACCTTAAAAGCAGTAATAAAGTTTCGGAGATAAGTGTGAACTGATCGAAATGTTTCGCGACCGATAGTTCTTCGTCATCGTGCGCCACCCACTTCCCCCGGCAGAGACCACTTCATTCTTTATTTTGCGCAGATTTTCAGCTGCTGCGGTTACCCGCCCGGCAGTGTTTAGGATATAAGCTCAGTCCCAGCCCGTCCAGCGCGAGTCCCTGGTCAAACCGCATTCCGAAATACGCACGATGCATTTCCGAGGAATTACCTATGTCAGACGAACCGGCCACGCCCCAGATTCCCGTTCTTGAAAACGGTGATGAATCGGGACTGACCTACGACCAGAACAGCATCACGGTCCTCGAAGGGCTCGAAGCCGTCCGCAAGCGGCCGAGCATGTATATCGGCGATACCGCCGAGCGCGGCCTGCATCACCTGGTCTACGAGGTTATCGACAACAGTATCGATGAGGCGCTGGCCGGCTTCTGCAGCCACATCGGCGCCACCATTCACGTTGATAACAGCATCACGGTGACGGATAACGGGCGTGGTATCCCGGTTGGTATACATGAGACCGAAGGCAAGCCGGCCGTTGAAGTCGTCCTCACCATGTTGCACGCCGGCGGTAAGTTCGACCACGAATCCTATAAGGTGTCCGGCGGTCTGCACGGTGTCGGCGTGTCCTGCGTTAACGCCCTGAGCGAGTGGCTCGAGGTCGAGATTCGGCGCGAAGGCTCGGCTTACCATATGCGTTTCGAGCGCGGTGAAACCGTCGCACCCCTGACCAAGGTGCGGCCGGCCAACGATACCGGCACCGAAATCACCTTTCGACCCGACCCGGAAGTCTTTCAAATAAGGGAGTTTAAATGGGACATTTTGGCGAATCGCCTGCGTGAACTGGCGTTCCTGAACAAAGGGATCACCATCGTCCTCAGCGACGAACGCCCGGAAGAGGGGGTTCGGACCGAGACGTTCTTCTACGAAGGCGGCATCATCGAGTTCGTCGAGCATTTGAATTCCGGAAAACAGGTCCTCAGCGATGTCGTCTATGTAAAGGCTGAAAAGGACGACGTCGAAGCGGAGGTCGCCCTCCAGTACAACGACGGCTTCAACGAAAACATCTTCAGTTACGCCAACAACATCAACACCATCGAGGGTGGCACCCACCTGTCCGGATTTCAGTCGGCGCTGACCCGGACCATCAACAATTATATGAAGAATCTCCCGGCGTTCAAGAATGAAAAGCCGGTAACTGGCAACGATGTCCGGGAGGGTTTGGCCTGCGTCATCAGCATCAAGGTTAAGGAACCCCAGTTCGAAGGCCAGACTAAAACCAAGCTGGGCAACAGCGAAATCCGCGGCATCATGGAACAAATCATCAATGAAGGTCTCTCGACCTACCTCGAAGAGACCCCCCAGGAAGCCCGGCGGATCGTCGACAAAACGCTGCTCGCCGCCCGGGCGCGGGAAGCCGCGAAACGGGCCCGGGACCTGACGCAACGCAAAGGCGCCCTGGAAAACTTCTCGCTGCCGGGAAAACTGACGGACTGTTCCGAGAAGGATCCCGCCCTCTGCGAAATCTACATTGTCGAGGGCGACTCGGCCGGCGGCTCCGCCAAGCAGGGACGGGACAGCCGCTTCCAAGCTATCCTGCCCCTCCGCGGCAAGCTGCTGAACGTCGAGAAGGCGCGCCTCGACAAACTTCTGAACAACACTGAGATTCAGGCCATCATTACTGCCGTCGGCTGCGGTATTGGCGTCGATGACTTTGATCTTGAACGCACGCGCTATCATCGCATTGTCATCATGACGGATGCCGATGTCGACGGCTCCCACATCCGGACACTGCTGCTGACGTTTTTTTTCCGGCACATGAAGCCGCTGATCGAAAAGGGCTATGTCTATATCGCCAAGCCGCCGCTCTTCAAGGTCAAGCGTAGGAAGCAGGAGGACTATATCGAAACCGAGGAGCAGTTGGACAGCTTCCTCATCGAGCACTCCATCGAGGACCTGAAGGTCACCTATGCGATGGACAGCGGCGCCGAGCTGCCGATGACAACGGTCAAAGAGCTCATCGATATCGTCAGTGAGGTCCGCCATCTCTCCACCAGCCTCGTGCGCCACGGCATACAACCCGAAGTCTATGTCACCAACCGCAAGCCGGATACCGGTGAATTCCCGATCGCGCGTATTGCCGTCCGCGAAACCGACGGCTCCTTGACCGAGCACTTTGTCTACTCGGACAAGGAAGAAGCGCGATTGATCGAAGAAGTAAACGAACGCCTCGAACCGGTCGCTGCCGCCCGCCAACCCGAAGAAGCGCCGGCGGAACCTGCAGCGTCCGCAGCCGATGCCGAAGAAGCGCCCGCGAAGCCTGCGGAGTCCGTAACCGGCGATAACCCGGCGCTGGGCAGCCTGCATCCGGCCATCGAAGTCACGCGTATTTACGAGGCCACATCCTTTGACGCTGTGGCCCGCAATCTCGAGAAGCACAATCTGACCGCCACTCAGTTTTTCGGATCCGACAGCCCCCTGTTCAAGGTCGAGAAGAACGGCGATGAGGAGTCGGTGCAGGTAAAGTCGGTCATCGAACTGTTCGAGCGGATAAAGGAAAGCGGACGCCAAGGCATTCAGATTCAGCGATATAAGGGGCTCGGGGAGATGAATGCCGACCAACTATGGGAGACGACCATGGACCCGGAGCATCGGAAAATGCTGCGCGTCACGGTTGATGATGCGTTCGAGGCAGAACGCATATTCACACTGCTCATGGGCGACCAGGTCGAACCCCGCCGCAAATACATCGAACGTTACGCCCCCACAGTGAAAGACTTGGATATTTGAGTTTTCCATTTCTCCATTACTCAATTAGGATTTGATCATGGCAGACGAACCAACAGCGGCACGTGATTTACCGGTTAATATCGAAGACATCATGCACACGGCGTATCTGCAATACTCGCTCAGTGTGAACGTGGGCCGGGCAATTCCCGATGTGCGTGACGGCCTGAAGCCCGGCAACCGCCGGATTCTCTATGCCATGCGCCAGCTTGGCCTGGGCCACGGCCGCCCGTATACCAAATGCGCGACAGTCGTCGGCGAAGTCATCGGCAAATACCATCCGCACGGGGACCAGGCCGTATACGACACCCTGGTGCGTATGGCCCAGGATTTCTCGATGCGCTGTCCGCTTATCGACGGGCAGGGCAATTTCGGCAGTATCGACGGCGATTCACCAGCAGCGTACCGGTATACCGAATGCCGCATGGAGCGGTTGACCGAGGAGCTGCTGATCGACCTCGACAAGGACACCGTCGATATGGACGTGACCTTCGACGAGAAGAATATGGAGCCGAAGGTGCTGCCGGCGCGCTTTCCGAATCTTCTTGTCAACGGCGCCACGGGCATCGGTGTAGGCATGGCGACCAACATCCCGCCGCACAATCTCGGCGAGGTCATCGATGGCGTCGTCCATCTCATCGAGAATCCCACGGCCGACGCCAAGGCGCTAATGCAGTTTATCAAGGGTCCCGACTTCCCGACCGGCCACGGCATCATGACCATTCGCGGTAAGGCCAATATTGAGGAAACCAAGGATGGCGCCGAGCGGATCATCGTCACCGAAATTCCGTATGCCCTGAACAAGGAAACGCTGATAAAGAAGATCGCTGAACTGGTCAACGAAAAAGTCATCAGTGGCATCTCGGGACTGAATGACGAGTCCAGCAGCCGGACCGGCATTCGAATCGTGATCGACATCAAGCGCAACGCGATGGCCAACGTCGTACTCAATCAAGTCTACAAACTGACGCCGTTGCAGACGAGTTTCGGGGCCCAGTTTCTGGTCGTCGATGTCAATCGGCCGCGCACCATGACCCTGCTCCAGGTGCTTCAGGCTTACATCGATCACCGCTTGCAAGTCATTACCCGCCGCTGCCGGTTCGAACTCAAAAAGGCCGAGGCGCGGGCCCACATTCTCGAGGGGCTGCTGATCGCCGTCGACAACATCAATGAAGTCATCACCACCATCCGCGATTCCCGAACCCGTGAGGATGCCGCTGAATCATTGATTGCCCGTTTCGAATTGACCAAGCTGCAGACGAACGCCATCCTGGACATGCGGCTGCATCAGCTCACCGGGCTGGCGATGGAAGATGTCAAGACCGAGTACGACGACGTGCAGCAGCGGATCGCCGAGTTGACGGAGCTGCTTTCCAGCCGCGAGAACCTGATGGGCGTCGTCAGGGATGAATTGCTCGAAGTGAAAGAGAAGTTCGCCGAGGATCGCCGCACGGATGTTATTATGGGCAACAATGAAATCAACATTGAAGATCTCATCGAGCGGCAGATCTGCGTCATTACCGTATCGAACACGGGCTATATCAAGCGCCTGCCCCTCGACGCCTTCCGCACCCAGCGGCGCGGTGGCAAAGGCGTTATCGGTATGCAAACCAAGGAGGATGATTTCGTCGAGCACCTGTTCACGGCGTGTACGCACAACTATATCCTGTTCTTCACCAGTAAAGGGCTTATGCATTGGCTCAAGGTCTACGAGATTCCCGAAGCGCAGCGCGCGGCGCGCGGCAAAGCGATCGTCAACCTCGTCGAAATCGAGCCGGAAGAACAGATACGGGCCATGCTGACGGTGAATGACCTCACCGATCCGGACCGTTCCCTCCTCTTCGGCACCGGCAAGGGCATTGTCAAAAAGACGCACCTGACCGAATACAAAAACCTCCGCCGTACCGGCATTCGCGCCATTGCCATCGACGAGGATGACTGTCTCATTGACGTCAGCCTGACCGACGGCACGCAGGAGGTTATACTGATCAGCGCACAGGGCATGGCGTGCCGTTTCAACGAGAACCAGGCGCGGCCCCAGGGTCGCGCCACCCGCGGGGTCAAGGGTATCAGGCTCGGCAAGCGGAAGGATGACGCCGCCGTCGCCATGTGCGTTGTCGAAAAGGGCGTGGACATCCTCATCGTCACCGCCAGCGGCATGGGAAAACGTAGCAATATCGGCACCGGCATCGCCGAACAGGACAAGGAAGGCGGCGGTTACCGGCTGACAAACCGGGGCGGCAAGGGCGTCACGGGTATCCGTCTGAAAGCCGACGACCTCGTCGTCGGCGCCCTCCTCGTCGAGCCCGGCGACGAGATTATGATTACCACGGTCAACGGCCAGATGGTCCGCATCAGCGTCGACGAAATACGCACCATCGGCCGCGCCTCCCAAGGGGTCCGCGTGATCAATCTGCGGGATGATGACAAGGTCGCCGGCATTTCCCTGATTCAGGAGCTCATCCTCGAAAACGGTGACGACGGCAATGAAGCGCACGGCGACGACTTAACCGCCGGCGATCAACCCGTGGTAGCGGACATTTCACCATCGCCTGCGGACTCCGCAAGCGACACACCGATTGCGGATGACGTACCGGATGCGGACGACGACACTGACGCGTGACGCCGCCCAACGCCCGATCGGAGCTGCGGTTGGGCACGGAATCTGAACTTGAAATTGCCTGTCTGCCGACCGCTTGGTTCGGCAAGGTTCTGTTTCACGGTTCGGCTGACGAAATAGAATGCGGAGTCCGCAGGCGCCGTCGAATCCATCGGGCAGGCTTAGAGAACGCCGCCGCTGAACTCCTCGTTCCCCCGCGTGTCCTTATCTTTCAAGGAGTACATGTTTAGCTCAGAAACACCGCTCCTTCTGGAGCGCCGGTAAGGCACGCACATGCCATTCGCCCGATTTACGCCCCAGCCAGAGCGCCGGGATGCCGGTGATCCAGGGAATGCCCAGAAGGTAAACACGTACCTCACGAGAGCCAGGACTCGCGATGTCTCCCCTCCCCCAAGTCCCCCATTCTCCCGGCTACGCCCTCCGTGGCCCAACTTCCCATTCTCCATTCACCATCCCCCATTTCCGGGATAGCGCACTGGTCTCCTGTATCGCCGGGGTTGTGTCGTCCATCAATCATGAGATTGACGGATCGAGGCAATTGGAACGCCTTTCAACGCCGAGATCGGAAAATCGAAAGCGGACAGGTGTATATTAGCCTGACATATTCATAAACTTCGCAAATTTATGAATATGTCACTTTCGCTGTACCAGCAGTTATCACTGCTACACGAAAGACGTGATGTTTCGTGCTTTCGCACGAATCCCGTATGCGGGATGGCGTCACCCCGTTAGTTGTTGCAGAGCAACAACTTCATCGCGTGACCGCGTAGAGACGTGGAACGCGACTCGCACGCGGCGGCCCCCGGGGGGGGGATGGATTATTCACGCATCGTGAATAATCCAGGCTTGGACAACTGCAAACAACCTTGTCCTGTTCAGCGGGCGGATACAAGAGGCAAATTGAATGGCCGACGAGACTCTGAAGCAATGCCTAGAAGATCTGCGAACCGAGATCGAACGTCTCGAGGCCGGCGACGAAGCGGCGAGAGCGCGGTTGAACCGGCTGGTGACAGACATTGAGCGGCGCCTGGCAGCACCAGATGACGCAGAACACGACGCCACCCTCGTTCAGAACCTCAAACAATCCATCGAGCAGTTCGAGATCGAACATCCCCGGGCTACCGGCATCCTCAACCAGATAATAATCACCCTCAGCAACCTGGGGATCTGAGCGCGTGATGCCAACCGGTGACCGAACGACGCGACTGCCATTTAATTTGGAACGCAGTTTCAGGGGCACGGCCCGCGGCAGGGCGGGGTCGACAATATTCAGAACTCTGGGATGTGTACCGGACGGACGAAAGCAGCACAGGCCCCCAGCCTGTGAATTCAAATGCCGGAAGCCTGCGCTACAATTGATCCGGCGTCTCACTTTCCCTTACTTTTTGTTTTTCTTGCGCCGCGCCTTCTTCGCTTTCTGGCTGATCGTACGGTTCTGCCCACCGCCACGCATGAACGGGGCGCCGCCTATATTCATCAGATCGCCCGCGGTCATGCCCGGCGCCCCAGCGAAGTCGGGCGCGCCGCCGCCGTCACCTTCGCCCAGCCCCATCATCCGCGCCATCTTCGCGAGGTTCGAATTGCTCATCAGCTTGCGCATCGCCTCGAAACGCTTCAGGAGATGAACAACTTCCACTATCGCCCGGCCGCTGCCCTTGGAAATTCGATCCCGCCGCGACGGCGCGGACAGCACCTCGGGGTGCTGTCGTTCATGCGGTGTCATGGATGAAATGATCGCTTCGTTCTGCGAGAGAACGCGTTCATCGACCTGAGAATTGGCCATTAATTGCCGGGCCCCCGGCAGCATCTCGAGAACTTTTCCCATACCGCCGAGGTTTTTCAACTGCCGGAGAACGTTCATAAAGTCCTCGAGGTCGAACTGGTTCTTGAGCATTTTCTGCTCGAGTTTTTCGGCCTCTTCGACATTGATCTTTTCCTCGACCCGTTCGACAAGGCTGACAACATCTCCCATTCCCAGGATCCGGTTCGCCATGCGATCCGGATAAAACGCCTCGAGATCGTCTATTTTTTCGCCGATGCCGAAGAATTTGATCGGTTTGCCCGTTACCCGGCGCATGGACAAAGCGGCACCGCCGCGGGCGTCGCCGTCCAGCTTCGTTAGGATAATCCCGGTTATGTCGAGGGCTTCATTAAACTGGCGGGCAACGGAGACGGCTTCCTGCCCGAGGGCTGCGTCAGCGACAAGCAGAATCTCGTTCGGCGGCACCTGCGTCTTCAGCTTGACCAACTCCGCCACCAGGACTTCGTCGAACTGGAAGCGGCCGGCGGTATCGAGGATGAGCGTGTCGTGGCCGTGATGACGGGCATAGTTGCGGGCTGCGGCGCCGATAGCCGCGACATCCTGCGTCTCGCGGTCGGCGTACACGGGTATGTCGATCTCACGCCCGAGGATCTCCAGCTGATCGATGGCCGCCGGGCGATAAACATCGGCCGCGACCATCAGTACCCGTTTGCCGGATCTGGCGAGGTTAGCCGCAAGTTTCGCGGTGGTCGTGGTCTTGCCGCTGCCGTGCAGTCCGACCATCATGATCGCGCCCGGAAATCCCTTCAGTTCGAGCGGCACATTGGCTGCCCCCATCAAATCGGTCAGCTTGTCACTGACGATCTTAATGGCCTGCTGGCCGGGCTTGATGCTCTTGCCGACTTTCTCGCCAAGGCATTCAGCTCTGACCTCGTCGACGAAATCCTTGACAATGTCATGATTCACGTCGGCATCGAGGAGGGCCAGTCGTACGTCGCGCATGGCCTCGTCGATATTGCCTTCGCTCAAGATTCCGCGGCCCGTGAAGTTGCGGAAGGTGTTCTGAAGCTTGTCTGTCAGGTTATCAAACATATTCACACGTAAACTTGCGCACAATCGCCGATCTCGCAAGTCGTTGTCTCGGGATAGACTCCCAACCGCCCATGGTACGCCGTCGCCAATCGTTCACAATAACGGTCCGCCTCGGCTTTCTCGACCAAATGGATCGTAATACCGCCGAATCCGCCGCCGCTCAGACGGGCGCCGAGGCAGCCAGGCAAGGAACGCCCCGTCTTGACGAGGATGTCCAGTTCAGCACAGCTGTTTTCGAAGTTTTCGCGTGAACTCTCATGGGACTCGAAAAGCAGTTGCCCGAATGCCTCAAGATCGTTCCTGCGAAGCGTTTCCAACCCACGATGCACACGGTCATTCTCGCCGACAATGTGACGCGCTCGCCGGTAGGTCAAGAGTCCGAGGTTTTCTCGAGTTTCCTCCAGTCGGGCGGGACTGACATCGCGAAGCGATTTCACACTCTCGGCTTGTTGCCCCAGTATGGCGGCTGCCGCTTCGCAGCTTTCCCGACGCTGGTTGTATTCAACTGTCAAATCATGCCGGATGCCCGTGTTGGCAACCACGAAAACGGTTGTCTCCGTGAATGGCAGCGTCTCCACGTTCAAGGATCGAAAATCCGTGTAAACGAGATGGTCACGCCGCGCGTTGATGGCCGTGAACTGATCCAGCAAGCCGGTGTTGGCGCCAACAAAATTGTTCTCGGCCCCCTGTCCGATGCGCGCCCATTCCTCGGGATTAAACGACACCCCGAACAAGGCCCCGAGCGCGTAAGCCACGGATATTTCGAGAGCGGCCGAGCTGGCCATCCCCGCGGCCATGGGAACGGAGCTCAGAATCATACCGTTGAACGGACGGACGTCAACATTGCGCCTCTGCAATTCGCAAAGAATGCCCTTTATGTAATTGCACCAGTCACCGGGTATATACATATCCATCTCGGCGAGGTCAAACTGCCGTTTCGATTCGTCGCGGGCATCCTTGATCCGACAGATCGTACCGGTCGTTGCACCGGCAGCAGCGAAGAAGGTTCGCTGCGTAACGCCGCAGCTCAACACGAAGCCTTCATTGTAGTCCGTATGATTTCCCAGGATTTCAAGACGTCCCGGGGCGCTCGCCAGGACCTGTGACTGACAGCCAAAGAACTCGTTGAACTGCTCTTGGATCTTGTCTTTCATCCAAACCCGAAAAACCGCTTGGGGTTGTCGTAAACGATTCGCTGGACCAGATTCTCCGCCACCGCCATCGGCACGCGCCCCGCCTCAACCATTCTCCCGACGACACTGCAGAGGACGCGACGGAACATTTCGTGACGTGAGCCGTAGGACAGCAGTTTGCGAGAGTCCGATACCATGCCCGGAAAATTGGCCAGAAGGTCGGCCTCGGCGATGTACTCGAGCTGCCGTGCCATACCGTGCGGCGCATCGTTCCACCACCAGGCCGGTCCGACGTTGGTCTTGGCACCATACGCGCGGGCCAACGTAGTGATGGTCGGCTGATGCGTCGGATCGACGCAGTAAAAAATAATTTTCAACTTGTCATCGAATCGGTTCAGCAGGTCCTGCAGTGGTTTGACAATATCGATTGATTGGCTCGATACGTCACCGCCAGCATCGGGACCGATATCGTCAAACAAAGCGGTCCGCACATCGCGGACGGCGCCAATGTGGATCTGGAGAACCCAATCCTTTTCACAATCCATGGCAGCGACCTCGTTGAAGATGTAGGACATATACGCGATCTCCTGGTGCTGCTCCAATTTCTTCCGGTCATATGCAGCCCGGAATGCGGTGTCCGCATCGGCTTCGTCAACGGCATAAGCGTACGGGATTTCAACCCCGTGGTCGCTGGCAAGACAACCGTGCTCGGCGAAATGGTCATGCGTCGTTCGTAGCGCCGCTATCACATCGCCGATATTCTTGAAGGTGCCGTTCACCCGCGTCTCCAGATCAGCGATGTAGCCTCGCCAATCCTTCTTGAAGATGTTGACGGCGCGGTCCGGCCGGAAGGTGGGCTTGACGACGGTGTGGTCGAGAACGCCGGCAAGGTTCTTGTGGTGTTCGAGCGTGTCAATGGGATCATCCGTGGAACACATGACTTCCACGTTCATGGTTCGAAGAAGTGCCCGCGGTTTCATCTCATCGCGCTGCAATGCCTCCCCGGTGCGATGCCAAATGTCGGCCGCCGTGCCGGCATTGATCAGGTCGCCGATCGCGAACCGTCGCTGCAAGTCCAGGTGCACCCACTCATACGTCGGGTTACCCGCGAAATCGTCCCATACAGCGGCCGCTGACTGCCATTTCTCGTCGTTCGAACGGTTACCCGTGATGTAATCCTCGGCAATACCGCGTTTGCGCAGCAATTCCCATACATAGTGATCGGTGGCACATTCGGCCTGCCAAATATCAGTGTAGTGTCCGTTTTCAGAAATCTCACGGACATCGGCGTGGTTGTGGGGATCAACCAGGGGCAGACCGCTGACCCCCGGATACAACGACGCTGCGGATGCGTTGTCAATGAGATAGTCGTCGCCCAAAAATTTGCTCATTATGACCTCGAATCGAAACTAACCGTTGGCCACAGCAAATATAGTAATATGATGATTCCCAACTTGCCAACCCGTAGAATGCGTTTTATAATTCCACAGTCGAAAGGCTTCGACCAAGCAGAGTGTCGTGAACGATTTCTTTACGCTACCGGCCTCGATGGCACGGGCGCATGACCGTCATGTCAACGGATCACTGAACTTTAAGGAGATGCTGCCATGGGCGACAACCTAGAGAATGCAGATGCCATAACCGACAGCTCCAAGCGCGACAATCTCACACATCGAATGTCGAAACTGCTGGGTTTGCCGGTATCCAACATCCAGATGTTGATGCCGATGATCCCGCAAGAAGAAGTGGACCGGCTTTCCGTTCTGCCCGACGACCAGTTTCTATCCGAGAGCGCTAAAGTCATTAATGCGGCGCAACAGATGCAATACCAGGAACAGGGCGCGGGCGGCGTCATCAGTACCGCACCCGGTATCGATGGCGGTGTTGAAACCGAAGCAATGCCGGAGGCGACCGCTGCCAGCCCGAGCCTCGAGATCCCGAGCACGGGGGACGACGGCGTACCACCGGCGCTCACCCTCGACCAACCGGCACGGAAGCGGCAAGCGAAGCCGGAAGGCAAAAAGAATATGATCGTGTTTGCCGCCGGGGGCGTCGGGCTGCTCATTTTTCTCGGCACCGCCGTGGTTTTCATGATAAGTCTGTTGAAGGACCCCGAGAGCCCGAGCCCCGATAACGGCGGGAGATTCGTGGACGACGAGGAATTGGTCGATCCTATGACGGATGAAAACGACCCGCGGCACCCGCAGTGGGCGCTGAAGGTAAGCAAGCAATGCAGCCTCGAGGTCGATAATCCACAGGTCTTTGTGGATGTTACCGATCAGTTTACTGTCGAGATGTGGTTGAAGCCCCTGGTATCCACCCGCGGCATGATGCCGATTGCAATTGCCGGCACCGGCGAAGGGGAATCGTTCAGCCTGACTGTCGAGCCCGCGGCGATGAAGCGGATGACCGTTACTTTCAAGACGACGGGCGTGGGCAAGGAACCCGCCAGGAAGGAAATCCCGCAGACCACCAAATGGATCCATCTCGCCGGTGTTTATGATGCCGACGCTGCGGATCGGCTGCGGCTCTTCGTCGATGGTAAGCTGGCAGCAGATGGTTATACAAGAAAAGCGTTCGCACCACCGGAAGGCTACCGGTTGACCGTCGCCCAGGGACAGGAACAGGCGGCCTCGCTTATCGATGATGTCCGGCTGTCGTCCGCAGCCCTGTACACCAAGGATTTCAAAACGGAGCGCATCTTCAAACACGAAGCGGACACGATTTCGTGGCTCCTTATCGAAAGGCGCGGTCACCGGATGATCGTAGACTTGGCCCAGGACGGCGAGAAATACGAAAACTCATGCGGCGAGTGGATCGACATCAGAAAGCATATCCACAAGATTTTGATAAAACGAGAGTTTGTGGAGTTTCCGGTCGCACTCCTCGTTGCGCTCGAGAAGGCATACGGCCCGGATTTTCGCGATCAGTTCATCAAAGAATGGGAAACAACGAGCAATAAGAAACGCCGGGATTACCTGGTGGAAATTGGTTACCAGCCGCCCGAGTAAGCCGGCCCCAGAAAGTTCAGATACGGCTCGCCCCGGTTGATTCGTTGAATGTAGAGGGCGAGTTCGCGGATGTGATAGTCCCCCCACATGCTGGCCTCACCTTTCGGTATCCGACTCCCGTCGGGCACATGATCCCAGCCGTTCGGTCGATGGTAAATTGAGTGCAGCAGCAACCCCTGATGAGATGCATCGGTGCTGATGTACGGCTCATCCATCAACGTATCGGCAACCGTCAACCCCGCCTGCCAGTACCTGTCGCCGGCGCCGGCATCTCCCTCCCCCTGCAGATACCGCCCCAGCCGCAGCAGGCCCTGCGCAGCGATAGCGGCGGCGGAACTATCGACCGGCTCGATGTCATTGCCGGGGTCCGACGGCCGCTCCCGGTAGTCGCCTAAGCGATGCAGGCCGAGGGCGCCTGTGTCCCAGAACGGGATCCCGTCCGCGGTTGTGTGTTCGATGTAGAAGTCGCACGTCGCCCGTGCCGCCTTCAGCATCAGTAACCCGACCTTATCCCGGCCGCCAAATGGCGCCAGTTCCGAGTCATCGAGAATGCGAACGAACTCGAGCTGTTCGGCATAGCCGCACATGATCCAGGCAAGTCCGCGAGTCCACGTCGAAAAAGGCGAATACCCCTGCTGTGAATTGGGGCAGCGATAGACGCCATTGTTGGGGTTGAAAATGCTCTCGTGGGCCACGCGTCCGCGGCAGTCGTATGCATCCCGATCCTCGCCGTAATAGACGGCGAACTCAGCCGTCGTGCGCGCGTGGTCGAAAAAGCGGCGGAGAAGCGAGACGGCCTGATCCTGCTCGTCCATGAGCACATGGCCCAGGCGGTGCGCCAGCACCAACGCGCGTAACGAGCGAATGGTGTCGGCAAACAACGAATGCGGGCCGTTGAACGAGTATATATATCCGGTACCTCCCGAAATCGGCGTCCAACGTCGAGCCTGGACTGCGCCGGAGCACTTCAGTGCCAGTTCGTAGAAATGCTGCTCCCAGGGATCGGGCGTGATCCGGCCTTCCTGCATCAGCCGCTGCAAGTTACCGTAAGTACTGACGTTGTTGAAGCCGTGATCGTGGACACCTCCGTGCGTGATATGCGCGGCCATATGCTCGACGGTGGACTGCCGGCCGTAATCGAGAAAGGATTGGTCGCCGGTCCCGTCAAACTGAAGAATCGCCGACCCGTACTGGAATCCCTGGGTCCACTCCGTCCAGCCTCGGGAAGTGTAGATGCCGCGGATGGTGAAAACGGGAGCACCCTTCTCGTTCGAATAATGGTCGGCGATCGCACGAATCTTCGCTGCCGACAGGTACCAGAGCCGGTCGATTTTGTCTTGCAAATCGACGGCCTGCAGTGAAACGTTGATGTTCATGACTCTCTTCGCCTTCGAATCTCGAAGCAATGATTGCCCGGCACTGGTATCGAGGTCAAAATACAATAATGGATACGCTGGAACCACCAGCCACAGTACTCCATGCAATTATACACCGAAAAGAAACTCCGCCAATTGCGTGCGATCAGAGTTTGTATCGCATGGCAACATATCGCCAGGCCTGTCGCACGGCCCTCACTGGTCCGCAATCTGAATCCGGGGCGGTTGAAAAACAACGGCGGCATCGATGATTTCCGAGCGCCGGCCGGCCACCACCACGACGTCCCCAATCTCGAGTGTTAGGCCGGGATCCGGACCGGCGATCAGATGATCGCCACGATTGACCGCCAGCAACGTCAGCCCGTATTTGTTCTTGATGTCCAACTCCGCGATACTGCCCCCGTCCGCCGATGACTGGTTGCCGACGCGGAACGTCGCGATTTCGAAACCGGTGAACGGCAGTTCCTGCGTGTCGGACAGGTTCGGGGCGGTGCCGCGAAACACCCGATAACTGTCGGCGCGAACATCGGCAGCGAAAAGCTCAATGATGTCCACCGGAATCCAGTACTTCCGCAGAACACGCACGAATATTTCAATAGATGTCTCGAATTCCTCGGGGATCACTTCATCCGCGCCAAGCGCTTGCAGCGGGCCGACCTCGCGAACGAAGCGGGTCCGCGCGATGATGTAAACGTTGTCGTTCGCTTGGCGGGCGCCAACCGTGATCTTCCGCGTTGCGGCGGGATCGGGAATCGTCACCACGACGACCCGAGCCGCCTTCAAACCCGCATGCGACAACACGGCCTCGTGGGACGCATCCCCGAAAAATATCGTCTCGCCTCGCGCCCGTTCCGCCCGCACGGTTTCGGCATTCAGTTCAATAATGACGTAGGGTATCCCGCCCATCTTTGCGGCATTGGCCAGATTCCGCCCGTTCAAGCCAAAGCCAATTATGATAAGATGATCGTCCAAGGCCGCATGATCCGTCATTTCCTTATCTGTCTCAGCCGCCTGGATGCCCTCACGCAACCTGACCGGCAGCGGCAGCTTCGTGGACCAATCGGCGACGGCGGATGCAGCCATCATGATGAACGGTGTCACCGCCATTGTGATGATGCTGACGGCCAGAATGCATTGATACAGGCCCTCGCTCAGCATTGCGTGATCCTGACCCGTCTTTAGCAGAATGAAGCCGAACTCGCCGATCTGAGACAGGGCAATCCCTGTGAGCACGGCGGTTCGTACGGAAAACCCGATCACCATGGTGGTTACGGTTGCGATGACACACTTGCCGACCATCGTCAGAAGCGTCAACCCAAGAATCAGCCCCAAATGTCCGGCGAAGAACTCGAGATTCAGCAGCATCCCGACCGCGACGAAAAAGAAACTTGAAAACAGATCACGAAACGGCTGCACGCTCCCGAGCGCCTGATGGCTGTACTCGGAATCGGATATGATGAGTCCGGCGAGAAATGCCCCGAGAGCAAGTGACAAACCTAGTGCAGCGGTCAGCGCGGCGACGGCAAGGCAAATGGCAACTACACTGATCATGAAGAGTTCCCGGCTGCGCAGGCGCACGATGTGAAAGAGCAGCCACGGCACGAACCATCTGGCTCCCCCGATGACCAGAAGTACTACCCCGCCGGCCTTGGTGAGCAGAATCGGCACGGACTGTCGGAAATCCCCCTCCATGCCGGCAAGCATGGGAACGACAAGAATCATCGGGACAATGGCAATGTCCTGAAAGATCAGAATCGCCAGGGATGTCCGGCCGTGCGGACTGTCGATCTCGGACCTCTCCTGAAGCGTGCGCAGAACGATTGCCGTGCTGCTCAGCGCAACGACGAATCCGACGAACAACGCAACGTCGGCCGGTTCCCCGAAACTGAGTGCCGTCAATACCGTCAGGGTCATCGTCAGGATCACCTGCGTGCCGCCGCCCAGTAGAACCGACTTGGCGATTCGCAGAAGTCCGGCCAGGGAAAACTCAATGCCGATTGTGAACAGAAGCAGGGCAATCCCGATCTCGGCCAGGACCTCGACTTCGTCAACGGCGTTAATCAGACGAAATCCATGAGGGCCCGCAAGGATGCCCGTGACCAGAAAGCCGACGATGGTCGGAATGCGCAGCTTGTGACAGACGATGAGAACTGCGATCGATAAGGCCAGAATGATCAGGATGTCATTCAGCAGTGGGATCGACATAGGCATTCGTTGGCGTCGCATCGACACAAGACGGTCGATGATATCATTGTGCAAAGCGGTAGTTTCGCAGGAGAATCGGGCCAGTGGGGCCGGTGTTCCCGCCGGTCAAGGCATTAGGGGAAACCGACAGGCGGGAAATATGAGACGGACCGTGTCGCCGCGAGTGGCACGGACAGGTCTTAATGGGCCGGGGCATCGTGAGCGTCCGCTTTACCCGCGTCATGGCCTTGCGCGTCACCGTGTGGCGCCTCCGCGCCATGATCGGCGCCGTGGTCATCTGTGGTGGACCGACTCCGAAGCTCGTTGTAGATCTTCGCTTCGCTCTCGATACGCTGATGGCGTTCGGCGTAGATCCCGTCTCGGCGCATGGTGTCGAACATCGTCAAGACAATGAAGATCATCAAGAACAACAGGCCGCCGATAAAAACGATCATATATGCCTTGTTGTCGTACAGCAAATGCATGAAGAAAAGGGCGACCAATACGCCTTTAACCGTCGCGATCACCATCGCAAGGATCAGATTCCACGTGCCACCAAGATCGATCTGGGCAGCGGCGACGGTGATCACCGTCAGCAGAAACAAAGCAGTCCCGACACCAATGTATATATAGAGCGGCGTTATGTGGGGATGGTGGCCCGTGGATTCGGAAGACATGGCGTGTTATCGATCCTGATTTTCAAAGTTAACCAAACGCGCTGCAGGACATTCACGCTTCCCGCCTGAGGCGGGCAGGCAACGCCGATGTTGCCAGCCACAGGCTGGTCCGCCGGTGGCGGAAAATTCCGATCCTGTTAAGGCGGATTCGGAACGATCGATTGTCGATCATCCAATGAGATACAGCAACGGAAACAGGTAAATCCAGATAAGGTCAACCAAATGCCAATAGAGTCCGCCAAGCTCGACCGGCGTATAGTAGGTGCTGCCGTAAGCGCCCTGCATGACCCGCCATAGAACCCAGCTTAAAAACGCCATGCCGCCGAGGACATGGAGACCGTGCA
>Ga0310123_10001009_pt1 | contig 24109 bp, 25 predicted proteins | sample CB6_AW_1057_MG_FD_203505 | JGI IMG/M metagenome (GOLD analysis project Ga0310123, IMG submission 203505) | Marine microbial communities from Western Arctic Ocean, Canada - CB6_AW_1057 | ecosystem: Environmental > Aquatic > Marine > Oceanic | place: Canada: Western Arctic Ocean | collected... | reverse complement strand
GAGTGGCTAGATGGGCGTCTCGCTGACGACACCTGAGTGCCGTTGCTCAGGAGTCGTCTATTCACTCGGCCACGAGCCTCGGCAGTTTCGCTCCTGTCGCCTGGATCATTGGCCCTCTGCTCCTCCTGAGACGTTGAGCATCACCTTCAGCACTGCTCCCTTCTCTTGGACTGCCCAGGCCTCCTCGTATGCCTCAAGAGGAAAAGTCGATTTCAGGAACTCGTCGAGGGGCAGGCTCGGAAGGATCTTCAGCGCCTCTTGGAAATCCGCCGGGCCGCTCCCCACTGAGCCGAGCAGGGACAGGTCTTGAGCAACCACCCGTTCAGGATTGAACCTTAACCCGCCATAGGGGAGTCCAAGCAGTAGCACGGCCCGCCCCACACCCACGTTGTCTAGGACTGACTCGAGAACGCCTGACTGCCCTGTGACCTCTGCAATGCCGTCGCAGCCCCATAGAGAAGCGAGATCCGTCGACACCTCGCATGCGGGAAGTGCGCGCGCTGCTGACTCGAGCCGGGCCCTCCGCCGATCAACGAAGGAGACCCGATGGCCTTCGCGTGCTAGCACCAACGCGAGCAACTGACCCAGTGACCCGGCTCCAAGTACCCCCACGTGCTGTGGGCCAGGTCCGAGCGCCGAGATAAGTCGTCTACTGGCCTTGACCGCCACAGCCAAAGGCTCGCAAAGGGCCGCTCGCTGCAGATCCAGGCCGTCTGAGATCCGGTGCACGTGGGTGCCTGCCACCACGATGTACTCCGCATAACCTCCGTTTAGCCGCATCACGCCGAGTTCCCTGCGATCGCTACATCGAATCGGCTCTCCCAAACGGCAGGTCTGACAGGCGCCGCACCCCTGGATACATTCTATGACGACACGGTCCCCCACCTGCACAATCGTACGTGCATTAGGGCCGGTCCGGACCACGGTCCCCGATACCTCATGACCGGGTGTGATGGGATAGGTGGATTCACCGGTCTTGAAGTAGCCCAGAGTCCCACGGAAGACCTCCAGGTCGGTCCCGCAAACCCCTACGTACCCTACCCGGACGATGACATCCCCCGGCTTCATTTCAGGTAGTGTCACCCTCTTGTAGAACGCGCGTCCGGGCCCGGTCACGACGACCGCTGTCACGTCGTCCTTGAAGAAGAACCCTTGGTGGTCCGCGACGATCTGGGCTTCCGAGTGGTCGAAGAGCCCCCTCGCTGTTCCTCGACCCTTAGCCCATCGAAATCGGGCGATCTCCAGAAGCAGCCCCGGGGAACGCTCCTTGAAGAGCGCGAGCCCTACGTCCGCGAGAAAGTGCCAGCCTTCACCGGCAATCTCACTGAGGACGTGGCTGCGCCCACGGACGCCAATTGCGTGTGCGGCAAGCGCCTCGCGGAAGTAACGGTGCTCGACCTGGGGCCAGGTTTCGGTGTGGATATGGTGAACCCCCGCCGCAGGCTCGTAGACGACCTGGTAACCTAGGTCCATCCAGTGCTTTGCCCAGGCCGCATCCTCCAGCCCAGGGAGTCTCTCGTCGAATCGGTGCTGGTTCCAGAGATCCTTTTGCGCGGCGGAGTTCGCATTGTTGGCGAAGAAGTTTGGGGGGCGAATGACCTGCCGTTGATCACCGAACGTTCGTCGCAGGTCCTGTCGTTCCGAGAACTTTGAGCGGGCCTCGCCCACTTGCCGTCCGTATGTCATCGCGACGTTCGGGTCGCGGAGGGGCTCAACCAGTGTGCCGAGCCACTCGGTGTCGACGGGTGTTGTGTGCGCTGAAACGAGGACAATGAAGCGTCCGTTGGACACCTCGATGCCCTTGTTGAGCGAGAACCCAAAGGTGAAGTCTCGACCGGAGATTCCGACCAACTGCACGTCGAACTCCCGGGCGATATCAACAGTGCCATCGAACGAGCCCGAATCAACGACGATGATCTGGTAGTCCTGATACGTCTGCGCTCCAATCCCCTCTAGCAGGTCCCGCAGAAATAGGACCTCGTTAAAAGTACGGATTATGATGGACGTCTCAGGCATCGCGGCGGCGGGGCTCAATGAGGCCTGCGTACAGATTCTTCAACGTGTTCTCGTGGACCCTCTCCCAGGCGGCTGGACTGCTGTTGGCATTGTGTGCCGCCAAGAGAACGTTTTCCATGCTGCGAAGTGGGCTCTCGCTGCTCAGTGGCTCATTCTCGAAGACATCGAGTGCTGCTCCTCCGACATCCCCTTGCTCTAAGGCCTGTATGAGAGCGGACTCCTGGATGATCGGGCCGCGGGCGGTGTTGATCACGACGGCCGTGGGCTTCATCGATGCAAACTGCTCGGTTCCCATGAGGTGGTGCGAGCTTGGGTTCAGGTCACAGTTGAGGGAGACGAAGTCGGCACGCCCAAGAAGCTCCTCTAGCGCCACCTGTTCGACTCCGACTCGGGCAGTCCAGTCAGCGTCCAGCGCCTCTAGGTCGTTACCGAGGACCGTCATGCCGAAAGCCCTAGCGCGTTCGGCCACTGCGGTGCCGATGTTGCCTACGCCTACGACCCCGACGACACACTCGTTGAGCGCACGGCCGGGGCGCTTGAACCAGCTACCGGTCCTAAGGTCCTGGGTGGCCCACGGAATTCCTCGGGCGAACGCCAGGATGTACCCTAGAACCGAGTCGGCCACCGGGTCCGTAAAGGCTCCCGGAGTCCGGCAGACCAGGATGTCTAGACGGTCCGCGGCCTCGGAATCGATAGAGTCGATTCCCGTTCCCCACTTCGAGATCACCTTGAGCCTTGGTGCCCGGTCGAGCACGGCTGCGGTAAAGCGATCGTCTCCGCACACGACCCCGTCGATGTCCCCGACGAGTCCGAGCAGGTCTGCCTCCTCGAGGCGCTCCTCCACAGACGGTATCACTGCCTCGATGTCGTGGTCCGAAAACCAGGGCAAGAAGCGGTCGATGCACGTGAGCAAGTACGGAGCTGAAACCAGTACCTTCCATCGCTTGGGCAACGCTGTTACTCCATCAATCGGTGTAGCGAAGAACAAGTGGGTCGGCGTCGAGAAGCGCCTCCGCCGGAGCCACATCGTCTTGGACGTCCACGGCTATGGAGTCCTCCTCGGACTCGACAAGGTGGACGGGCATGCCATGCTCGAGGAACCGGAGCATGTCCACCGATTCGGCGATCTCGCCGTGTGTCGGTTCAAGCGAGGCGAAGCGGAGCACGGCTTCGCGGCGGAAGGGGATGATGCATACCTGCTTCCAGGCCCTCACCCCCTGTGCGACGAGTGCGCCGCTGGGGATTGGTTGCCTCGAGAAGTAAAGGGCCTTCCCCTCCGTGTCACGGACAACCTTGATCACGTTGGGGTTGAGCAACTCCTCTTGGGTGGTGATCTCGCGCGTCAGATTGACGCACTGGACTTGCGCGTCGGAGAACGGAGTGAGTGAGAGGCTCACCATTTCGGGGGTGACGAGCGGCTCGTCGCCCTGGATCATCACAAAGATGTCCGCATTCGTTTTGTCGGCCACCTCTGCCACCCGATCCGATGCGCGCTCGTGCGTATCCGAAGTCATCGCTACCAGACCACCGAAGCGCTCCACTAGGGTCCTGATCTCTTCATCGGGGGTCGCGACGATGACCTCGTCGACGTCCGCGCAGAGCTTGACTCGACGACGGACGTGTTCCACCATTGGCAGCCCATTGAGCATGACCAGAGGCTTTCCCGGAAATCGACTGGAGCTCATACGGGCGGGCACGACACCCACAACTCGACCCATTCTCAGATCTCTCGCTTCAAGGAATCTCGCGCAGGACGGCGCGGCAAGGTCCACCCTCCGCGCCCCGGATCCGCAGAGGTAGGCAGAGCAGCTCGTACGGTCGTGCTGCGACGACCCCCGAGAGGTCCAGGCCCTCGAGGATCACCACGCCTGCCTCCAACAAGATCACGTGAACGTCGGGATCGCCATCATGGTACGACTGTACGGAGAGATAGTCGACACCAACGAGCCGGATCCCCCTCTCGACGGCCCACTTCGCTGCGTCCCTCGTGAGCGCGACGAAATCGGGGTTGAACTCAGTTGCGCTGGACCAATCTGGAGAGTTGAGCGTCTTCACGAGAAGTCTACTGGGGTTCGCCCCTCCAAGATGGCTCTCCAGCACCTCGGGCGTGACGCACTTCACATCTCCCACGTCGATCACCGTAGCAGGGCCGATGAGCGAAGCCAGGTCCAAGCTCTCGACGTCCCCTCCTCCCGGTAGGTGGTGAAGCGGCGCATCGACGTGCGTCCCTGTATGCAGGCTGAAGGATAGGCTCGACGCTCGCACCGCGTCGTCTGGAAAGTCTAGAAAAGTCTCCATCTGAACAGGAGGATCGCCGGGCCACCGAGGTAGCCGAGAGGTGATTGGCAGCGATATGTCGATCAATCTCAAAGTCGTGTGGCCTTTGTAACAGTCGTGTGGCCTTTGTAACAGATAGGGCGGGTCCCCTTGTGTCGAGGGGCATCGACCCAAGGGGAAGCCAGGTGCAGACTGCGTACGGATCGGCAAATCATAATGGAAATTTGGATGAAAGTCCTACCCCGTGCCGGGACAAGGGGGGTTACTTTTCGGGATCCCCCCCCCGTTGGCCGCGTGTGTCGACGGGCGATGACAATGCATCGTCTGCTGAAGATGAGACGACCCCTGCTTGAAGGGAGCATGTAGAATGAAGTCTCTTCGCGGCTTCTTGCGCACCAAGTACCTACAAAGACGCCTCGAGCAGGCTCCGGTCGTCGTCGATGCGACGGTACCAGGCGCCGAGGTCACCGTCAAGGGCCCCGGACCAAATCCTGGCTTTTGCGCTTGCCGCCGCCATCATGTTCATGTCTCAATGGCTTCTATTCCGGGCGACGGCATCGGATCGACCCTCCATGACCGTCTTTTGCATATACCGTTCAAATTTGAAAATGAAAGGAGCCAACTTATTCTGAACGAGCCCTGATCAGCATTCACGAACTCGCACTCCGCTCGGGGATAGAGTTGCTCACCCTGGCAAACCGGGACGCGACTTTCTTTAGGATGTTCCGCACCATGCGGAATTAGAGGGAGCTAGTCGTGTTGTTCCATCGTTAAACGCTAGGTCTCGGGTCGACGTTCACTAATCCTGAAAGGATGTGTATGACCGCACTGGAACCCGTGATTGGAGTCATCGGCGGTAGCGGGATCTATGACATCGAAGGACTGTCGAACACCCGTTGGGAAGGGGTCACGTCGCCTTTTGGCGAGCCCTCCGACGCACTATTGTTTGGTGACTTGGAGGGCCAGCCAATGGTGTTTCTGCCGCGGCACGGGCGTGGCCACAAGCTGCCCCCCAATAGAGTCAATTACCGTGCAAACATCGACGCGCTCAAGCGCTCAGGTGTCACCGATATCCTCTCTTTGTCTGCCGTAGGTTCTTTTAGGGAAGAACTTTTCCCAGGCACCTTTGTCTTGGTAGACCAGTTCATCGACCGCACCATCCAGCGTGACAAGAGTTTCTTCGGCCCTGGTCTGGTGGCCCATGTGTCCATGGCACACCCAGTGTGTGCTCGGCTTAGCCTCGCCCTTGAGGAGGCGGCCAAGTCTGTGGATGTGACGGCAGTGCAGGGCGGCACCTATCTAGCCATGGAAGGACCGCAATTCTCAAGCCTAGCTGAATCCGAGTTGTACCAGACCTGGGGCTGCGATGTGATCGGCATGACAAACATGCCAGAGGCTAAGCTTGCCCGAGAGGCGGAAATTTGCTACGCCACCGTTGCCATGGTCACTGACTACGATTGTTGGCACCCGAACCACGCCCATGTGCAGGTGGCCGACATCATCCGTGTGCTCAACGCTAACGCCGACCACGCCCGGGCCCTGGTGAACGCAGTGGTACCGAGCCTTGGTGATCGCCCTGGCGCCTGTTCCGCCGGATGCGACCATGCTCTGGACACCGCCATCATCACCGCGCCGGAAGCCCGTGACCCGGCCATAGCAGCCAAACTGGATGCCGTAGCGGGCCGGGTCCTGAACACGTGACAAGGAGAGCTACATGCCGCTGAAATCTCTCATCCGCACGATCCCCGATTATCCAAAGCCCGGCATCCAATTTCGAGACATCACCACGCTGCTTCAAGACCCGTTCGGGTTCCGCAAACTGGTGGACGATCTGGTTCAGCCCTTCGCCGGAAAGCACATCGACGCGGTGGTGGGTATCGAGGCCCGTGGCTTCATCATCGGCGGCGCGGTGGCTCACCAGCTCTCCACCGGTTTCATCCCAGTACGCAAGAAAGGAAAGCTGCCGTGGAAAACCATCGGCCAGGATTACGAGCTGGAATACGGCACTGACCGTGTTGAAATTCACCGAGACGCGGTTGCCGAAGGACAGACCGTGCTGGTGGTGGACGACTTGATCGCCACCGGCGGCACCGCTCTCGCCACCGTCAATCTCTTGCGCCGGATGGGGGTGGAGATCGTGGGCTGCTCGTTCATTGTGGACCTGCCCGACCTGGGCGGCAGCAAGCGCCTGAAAAATGAGGGCGTGCCCGTCCTGACTCTAGTAGAATTCGAGGGCGAGTGAACGTCGGCGGCAGGGCCTTTCGGACTATCTGGGAGGGAGGAGGCGGCCGAACGGTTGAGGTCATCGATCAGACACGCCTGCCGCATGAGTTCGTCACTGTGGGCCTGCGGACCGTGGACGATGCCGTCCATGCCATTCGCTCCATGCAGGTGAGGGGGGGGTGCACCATTGATTGGCGCCACCGCAGCCTATGGGGTGTGCCTGGCCCTGTGTGTGGACGAGTCAGACGAAGCACTCAACGCCGCTTTCGATGCCCTGCTCGCCTCCCGCCCCACGGCTGTCAATCTGCGTTGGGCTTTGGAAACTATGCGGGGAATTCTGAGCGGAACGGCGCGTAAAGAACGGGTGGCAGTGGCCTATGAAGCGGCAGCGAAAATCGCCGCCGACGACGTGGCGTCGTGCAGGGCCATCGGTGAACACGGAGCCAAACTCTTCACCGACCTCGCCAGAGACAAGAAAAAGCTGGAGGGCTCCGAGCCCCTCAACATTCTCACCCACTGCAACGCGGGTTGGCTGGCCACTGTGGACTACGGCACTGCACTCGCTCCGGTCTATACAGCCTTTGACGCGGGATTGGCTATGCATGTCTGGGTGGACGAAACTCGCCCCCGCAACCAAGGCGCCTCACTTACCGCGTGGGAACTAGGCCAGCACGGAGTTCCACACACAGTGATTACCGACAACGCCGGCGGGCACCTGATGCAGCACGACCGTGTGGACGTCTGCATCACGGGCTCCGACCGCACGACCAGTGCTGGAGACGTGTGCAACAAGATCGGTACGTACCTGAAGGCGCTGGCCGCACGCGACAACGGAATACCCTTCTACGTGGCGTTGCCCCATTCCACCATCGACTGGTCTCTTTCCGATGGCATCGCCGAAATTCCCATCGAGGAGCGGGACGAACGGGAAGTCACCCACATTTCCGGCCTGGGCGAGGACGGCTCCGTCACCACAGTCCAGGTGACACCGCGGGGCAGCTCCGCCGCGAACGCAGCCTTCGACGTGACGCCCGCCCGCCTCGTCACTGGCTTGATCACCGAGCGTGGTGTGGCGGACCCGGGAGCCGAAGGCCTGAAGGCCCTCTACCCTGAGCACGCCGGATGAAATCCGTCCAGATGAACTAAGGAGCTGATTAAACCATGGCCGGATACGCCAATGAGGGTGTGAACGGAGACCCGCTGCAGAGGATGCCCGATCCAGAGGGATTTCAACGGATACCGAACCCCTTGGCTCTGTTGAGCGGCGACATTTTCAACCCCTTGTTTGCCCCAGGGGAGAGCGCCAAGGAGTAGCACGGGTGTACAATCGTCCCTCGACTTCACCCACACCTGTCGGATTCGAGGTCTGGCTCACCTCTCGCGCAAACTCAATGGCACGTGCAGGTATCCGGAGTGTCAATGACCCCTACGTTTCACCAGCGAGAACGTGTTTCTGTATTGTGTCTCGCAGTGTCTCCGAACTGAAAAGGTACTTTGGGTCGGCGTCGGTGGGCTCGAAATAGGAATCGTCGAGTGTCTCCAGGTCCTCATAACGGACCAGTCGTGCGTGCCCTAGCTCAACGAGATCCTCCATGTATTTATGGTCGGTCTCCAAGAACCATGTAACCTTACCGTATATCAGGAGTTGATAGATTAGCGTGCTGGCGGTGCCCGCGACGATATCGATGTTTTCCATCGCACGAGGTGTGATTTCTTCGATGATCGTCAATCGCTCGGGATATCCAATCGGGAGGCAATAAGTATCGATTTGGTCTTCTAGAGACTCGTCGGGTCGCTGCTTGAAGAACACGGAATATCCAAGGTCCATCAGCTTGGTAATGTAGCGGCCCACAGCATATGTATTGGTAAGGTATTCGTATGGGATCAGGATGTTGCGGCGCCCCTCAGTCCGCTCATTCCTGGAAACATGGCGCGGCTCGAACAGATCACACCCGACCACTATACGATCTGGAGAATACACCTCACTGACTGCCAGCAGTCGATCCCTCCAAAACTCTCCCCAAGTGATCAGCTTGTCGAACCAGCGGTACTCCGTGCCATTGAAACCTTCCATTACATAGCTGGCGTGGTACTTGTTGTACGCCGCACCGTGCTGGTGTGCCACGGTGTGTATCTGTTGCTGTTGGCATGCGTAGAGTAGAGGAAATATGACCTGCGTATCGTCGATGCCGTAGAAAGTCTTAAACTTGGTAGAATTGAGTGCCCGAACATGCCACTTCTGCTCGCGGATGTACGCTGAGATCATCCACTCAATCCTACGCAGCGCAGCCGTGAACAGGACAGCTGTGTACTTGTCGACCCCGCTGAGGTCATAATCCAACCCGAAGGAATTTTCGATGGGGACTCCACCGTAGAAGTAGTACGGATTCCGCCGAAACACGTTGGTGAGTAGCAGGCGCTTACTTACGCCCAGAGCCTCCATGTATCTCACGCCTAACTCATCAAGGGTCGATTTGGCTGCAGTTGTCCTGAAGTCATCCGGGGTAAAGCGAAAGAACAGCACCTCAGCTCGGTACCTTCTGACCGTAAGCCAGTTGTTGAAGAGCATCAGTCCATTGAAGAGGTGCGGCTTGAGAAACCGACCGTCGCCCTGGCCTTCCAAGATATCAACGATTGTGGCAAGTTCTCCTTGGTTCTCCAGAGCAACTTCCAGCTCGCCATCGATGATTTGCTTGAGTAACGGTCGGTATCGCACATAGTTGCCGAAGACTCTGCCGTACAGGTAGTTGACGACTGTGGGCAGCCAGTTGGTACCTTCGCACCAGTAGTTGTCCTTCAGGTACGAGCCTTCTCCGTCACGCAGCTCCTGGAACCTGAGTAGTAGGTGACGCGCCTCGTCAAGATCGTAACTCGGGATGTAACGCTCCTCGGTGGCGTCTTCATGACTAATGTGAAGGATACCGGAATTCCCTTCCCTCACAGAAATCCGTTTCTTCATTTGGAATGGCTTGTCACATACATTGCGGCGACGCAAGCTCGCTCGCTCTCGACCCGGGTGGTGGGGTAAAGGCGCCAGAACATCTGGCGAAGCCACCGGTCAAACAAGGCTCTGCCGGAAGCCCACACCCGGGACCGACCCCTCACAGATCCCTGGCTCTGTGATAAGGCCCATCACTAGCCACCCAGAAGTAACGTCGAACCCGTATTTCCCAAAGGACCGAAGCAGCGGTACCCCAACCGTGGTGATTTTCGTGCGGGAGTGCTTGAAACGGCACTATTCGTGGTTCTCGGCTATCGTGTGCGGGCAGGGCTCAGGTCGTCAAGAACCTAAGCTCGGCTCGTTGAGGAGCGAGCAGCCCAGAGAGCTTCTGTGGGGTGCCGGAGATGATCGTCGATGTCTCGGGGGGAGCGGAGCTCCGATGAGCCCGGAACTGCCAACGCCTGTATCTGACTGAAGACACGGCTTCGGGTTGCGTCAGTCACCGACCGTCTACGAGCCGCCACACGAAAGAGACCCGAGAAAGATTAAGACATCTTTCCCATACCAACGGGCAACTCGTAATGAGGATCATTCAATATGTTACCATCGGCATCTTTATATAAATATTTTTCATTGAATTCTTCCTTCAAGTATCCATATATTTTCTGGCCTTCAGGGGTATTCTTTTCCGCCATTGCAATTTCAGGCCATCTTGACTTAGGAAAACTCACATAAAGGTTAAAAGTCTTACACAGGCCCTTTACCTTTTCTTTAGGGAATTGAGGCATATCCAGAATTGATCCAGAACCGACCAATGATTCCACGATGTCCCCATACGTCGTGTACCCGAGTTTATCACATTCCTCCCTTAGAGGAATACCATGAAAGGGGGTGAAAGGATATGCATTGCGATCGTCGGCTGGTATCTCTCTATTCAACTCGATCGTCTCGAATGCTAGTTCATAAGTTTCGCCTGGAAAACCAATAATATTATTTACGCTAAACGGTATTCCAACCTCATGTACCGTATTCAATCCCTCGATTATTCGTTCATTTGTTACGTTCCTACCCAATACATTTTTTCTGAATTCGTAGTTGCCATGTTCAACACCAAAAGAAATTCGATGACAACCAATTTCCTTTAATTTCTTAAAGAGATCATACTTTACGGTTTCGGGCCTAGTCTGAATCCAAAAAGGCAGTTTTATACCTTCGTAAATATCACAAAACTTGTAAAATTCATCTCTCTTCCACGAAAAAAATGTGTCGGACCAGAAATATAAATACTCTGCCTTCATTTCATCTTTATAGAAATAAAGTTCTTCCTCTATTTTCTCGAAAGATTTTCGCCTTAAGAATTTAGTGTTCGCTTCTTTCTTATAGAGTGCCGCTTGCCACGGCGAATTACAGTAGCGACAGGTATATGGACATCCTCGAAATATCTCTACTGGAAACATTTTGTAGACTTTACCGGCCATGGGCCGGTAATATCGTGCTTCTTCGAAAATTGACACATCGATAAGAGGATTATCCTCCATGTCCACCATAGTGAGGGGATTTTCGATTACCTTCCCCCCATCCTTCTTTATCCACAGATTGGGGACATCATCGTAGCTCTTACCCTCCGCTAGTCTACTACACAATTCAACTATTGCCACTTCACCTTCACCCTTACAAATAATATCAATTTCCGGGTATGATATTGCTAATTCCGGAGCGAATGTAGGAAACACGCCGCCAGCTAATGTCAGGATATCCTTGTCCTCTATATGCTTCAAAAGTGCTATACCAGGTAGCCACAAATCCTCGGTGGCACTCAATGCAATCAAATCTGGCTTAAAGGCGTTAACCTTCTTTTCAAAATCCGCATAAATATCTCCGTCAACTTCTTTCAATATCTCAGTTTCTTCAAAAGGCTTGGCCATAAGTCTGTCAGATTTGGATTTATCAACATCCACAGCCGGTCGATGATCCAGATCAAAACTCGCATACTGAGTGGTATCAAATAAACCGACCGTGTGGCCCACCCTCTTTAAGCAAGCCGACAGAATCCCTATGGCAGGCGGCAACATGTAGTTGCCTCTATGATTCGGATACAGAAAAAGTACTTTCATTCGATCTATATTCCTTGAACTAAAGGCTTATCCCATCATCAAAACTTGCAGTTCATCTGCACCAAATCTTGTGGGACTTGAGTAAGTCAATCTGAATGAATCCTTGGGGTTAGATTTACAACCAGTGGCTCCGTCGACTACAACTACTTTCTCGTCAAACTGATCTTCCTTTAGGAAATCCCGTGTGTATATCTCACTATAATGTTCCAGTATTTCATTCCCCTTTTGATCGTCTATTTCAGCTCTCTTTATCTCACTCCATTCACTTTCTGGAAAATATATGTAGAGAGGCAATACACGCATCAGGGAATCAATATCGGCTGATGACACAAAGGGCGGAGGCATTCTCAGCGCAGAGCTCGAGGTGGTATGCTTTGTGATATAATCGGAATCCAACCAACCATTCTTGACTGCGACATCTCTCAACACTGTGCCATAATAAGGCGTAAAAATACTAACAGTGACTGTGTCGTAACCTGACAGTGTCCTAGTAAAGTGAACGGTATCCATGATCAGTTCCCTGGTCTCCCCAGGCATACCTATGATCAGATTCAAGCTGAAAGGAATTCCACTTTCAGCAATCATATCAAATAACCCCTTCAGGTTATCATTGGACCCTTTCCGCCTAAGTACCTTTTCTCGGTACTGTTCATTTCCGGCTTCTATGCCAAAAGATATTCTATACGCACCAACTTCCTTAAGTCTTTTCATCATTTCTAAGTTCGTAGTCTCCGGCCGTGTATTAAACCAGAAGGGAAGTTTGAACTCCTCATACATATCGCAAAAGTCAAAAACTTCGGCCTTGGGCCTGGCGGTAAAACTGTCATCAATAAAATATAAAAACTCGGGATCATATCTCTTTATCAACTTCCTTAATTCATCCCGAAGAGTTTTCATATCCTTTCGACGCAAGAAACTACCTAGTCCACTTTCTCGCGATTTAGCTGTCTGCATGGGAGAATTGCAGTAGGTGCACTGAAACGGACAGCCCCGATAAGTTTCAACCGGTATCGTCCGAAATATCTTGCCCCCCATAGGTCTCTTAAAACGCGAGTCGTCAAAAAGAGAGAAATCAGGAACGGACTTATTAATATCGACCAGGGGTCCCCTTGCATTCCTGACTATTTTGCCATTGGATTTATACCAAACACCGGGGACCTTATCTAGGGAATCGTTTAGTCTAAATGCTTCAGCTACATCAACAATAATTTTTTCACCGTCTCCGATACCAATGACATTTATTAGTTCGTCATTAATGCAAACTTCCGGGGCCGCCGTCGGGTAAACCCCGCCAACTATGTGAGGAATATCATAGCTCTTGATAGCTTCCATTAAGGCCAAAGTTTGCCTATAACAGTCTTCGACAACTGAGTAGATTATGAGATGGGGCTTAAAACTCTCTATTTTTTCGACGTAGTCGCCGATCAATTCAGTTCTTATCCTGACTCCAAGATCATTTGTTTCGTTGAATTCTCTTGCTTGTAGAAATTTTACTCGATTCTGAGGGCTGGAATTTTCGTCCGCTACGTAGTGAGTAGTATCGAAGAGGTCCACCTGATACTTCTGCTTCCTGAGTATCCTAGTAAAAATACCAATGGCTAGTGAGGGCACTAGCATCATTGTTAAGTTAGGATACGTTATCAGAACCCTAAAATCCTCTTCCCCAAGGTTTTGTGGGGGGTTCTGTGAGTTCTTCATTCTTACATGACTCCTTATAGCACCGATACAATCGCAGATGGGGTGGGGAGGCTCTGCCATGGAGCAAGCGAACCCCAGCATCGTGTAAGGTTAAAAGTTTAGGGACATCCTGGTAAAATGCAACCCCGACCCGCGCGCTGAACTGGGCCCTCTGTTGACGTCTCATGTTCATCAGCGGCAGGAGAGGTCTGCCCAAGTGAAGCCATTGGCTGCTTTTTTACTGCAGAGATGGGACCACCGCCTCACCAGCACTAGGGAGGGTGGAGGGTGCCTTGCGAGACGCCCGCCGTTTGCAGCTTACGTTACCGAGCGATGGAGATGGACGTGGCGCCTACTCTCCCCTTTATAGAGCATACAAAATGAAATCTCTCCGCGGATACCTTCGAACCAAGTACTTACAGCTTCGCCTTGAGCGATCGCCGGTAGTCATTGAGACGCCGGTACCCGGAACTGAGGTGAAGGTGTCGTTTGCAGTGCATACATGGGTCGAATACCACAACCGGGCACAAATTAGTTACACGGGTGAGCCCGACATGGTCGAGTGGCTGGAAAATACCCTGAGACCCGGCGACGTGCTGTGGGACGTCGGCGCAAATGTCGGCGCTTATTCCATCTTGGCGGCCAAGCTCTGTCGGGACACCCGGGTGTTCTCCTTCGAGCCGTTCATTCCGACCTTCTCTCATCTGTGGGAGAACATCAATCTGAATGAGGTCACTACTCAGGTGTTCCCCTTTTGCGTCGGGCTCTCGGATCACACGTCCCTGGAGTCGCTGGCCGTAAGTGATCCCAGGGCTGGTTCCTCCGAGCATCACGTCGGGCAGCCCGGCGGAAAGCTGCAACAGGGAGTCATCGCCGCGCGCGGCGACGACCTGTCCGGGCTACTCGGCTTCGCGGCTCCAACGATGCTTAAGCTCGACATCGATGGTCTCGAAGTGGCGGCGATGGAGGGTTTTGGCGAAACGCTGCGCATGCCGGAACTGCGTTCAGTGATGATCGAGGTGCAGGAAGGCAGATCGGAGGATCCGGTTCAGAGAATTTGTGAGGCGGCTGGACTCGAGCGGGCGCCTAACCCGCTGACCCGGCCGGAAAACGGTACTTTCAATGCGCTGTTCGAGCGCCCCGTATAGACTCTAAAGGAAGGCTGTGGGATCTGAGTGATTCATGAACTCGCCACACGCTCTGGGACTAGTTGACCTTCCTGCGCCGCATCACCGACCAAATACGGTTGGCAACCTCGAACGTCTTCGTCAAAGACACGATGGTATACGGGATGGGCAACATCGTGAGCGCTCTACTCCCGTTAATGTTGTTACCGGTGTTGACACGTTACCTCACACCAACCGACTACGGGATCGTGGCGACGTCGGTGGTGCTCGTACAGGTGACTGTGACGGCGATCGGGCTGAACACATCCGGATTGATCATCCAGTCCCAGTTCACCGACGACTTCGAAACCAGGAAGAACCTGCTCAGCACCAACGTGCTCATCGCGTCGATGCTCGCGGTGGCGCTTGTGATAGTGACAGTTGCGGGTGGGGACCTTGTCGAGGGATTCACGGAGTTCCCCGCCGACTGGACCCCTTTATTGATTGCTGTCGCGTTGGGCTTGGTGGTCCAGCAGTTCTACCTTGCGATACTCCAGTCGAGGAACGAAGCCAAGAGCTTCGTCGGCATTCAGATTCTGGGCAACTTCGTCAACCTCAGCGTGGCGTTGGCGCTCGTCGTGGGAGTCGGCATGGATTGGCGCGGCCGCATCATTGCGACGGCGTTTGCCGGCGGCGTGGTCGCCGCGATCTGCCTGCATGGATTGATCGTGCGTCTCGGGCTCCTGCGGGGCATCTTCGACGGTGCCGCATTGAAGTCCCTCCTCCATTTCGGGGTGCCCCTCATCCCGCATGTCGCCGGCGGCTTTGTGATGACCATGGGGCCGCGTCTCTACCTGAACAACATGGCGGCCGTCGCCGATACGGGCCTGTTCGGCGTCGCGTATAACCTGGCTTCCCCGATCGCGCTCGTGGTCGGCGCCGCGAACCAGGCCTATTTGCCGGCGCTCTTCTCGAAACTGGCAGGTGTTCAGACCGCAGCGCGAGTCCGGCTCGCGCGCATACTTGTGATAGGCGCAATCACGATGCCGGTCCTAGCCGTGGTCTACGCCATGGGAGCTCGGTGGATCCTTCCGTGGATCGTAGGCCCAAGGTTTCTTGGTGTAGCCGATTACATGGTGTGGCTAGCGCTTGCGTTTGCCATGCAGGGCGTATACTTCGTGTTTGCGAATTTTGTGGTTTTCTCAAGGAAGACACCTCTCCTCTCTTGGCGGGGAGACTTCGCCGGTGGCCTCGCTGTTCTCGTCGGATGCCCTGTGCTGATTCATCTGAACGGACCTATCGGTGCGGCACAGGCGACGCTGCTCGGATTCTCAGTCTCTTGTCTGGGCGCCTTCATCGCCAGCCGGAAGGCGTTCCCGATGCCTTGGGCGGAGGCCCTCCGATCACTCCTCACGAAAGAAGCCCGTACACCTCGGGACTCTGAAAACAGAAAAAACCCATGACCTCTGGCATAACCCGTGTACGGGAGGGGAACACCGGCATCCTGACGGCAAGTTCATGTGGATATTCGACACGGAGCATAAGCACCTTGAGGACCTTGTGGAGGACGGCCTCGCACACAAAGTCCGGCTGGAAGATCTCGCCGCGCTCGGACCGAGCTTCTTCCGCCCGACGCATGTCGATGCTGCGTCGTTCTTCAATCCTGCTTCGCTACGAGCTATTATAGCCAGGCACGTACTGATGCGATCGGCATGAGCCGCCGGACGGAGCACCCTAAACGCCTTGAAAGGCAAGTTCTCGCGGATGGCCAATTCCAAGCTGCACCTTGGGTGCGGGGACGTGATCAGGGACGGATGGCTGAATCACGACCTCGCCCCGCTTACGGGCGTCGACGTCGTCCACGATCTGAGCGAGTTCCCCTGGCCGTTTGAAGACGGTCAGTTCGAGGAGGTGTACATGAAGGACGTACTCGAGCACCTCCCCGACACCATCGCCACCATGGAGGAGTTGCACCGCATAACCAAGCCCGGAGCGAAGGTCTACATTGGCGTGCCCTACTGGAATTCGATGATCGCATTCGGTGACCCGACGCACGTGAAGTCATTCAACGAGTTCTGCTTCGACTTCTTCGACCCGACGAATTGGCAGTGCCAGGCTCGGCCCTATTATTCCACTGCGAGATTCCACATCCGGCGCATGGGCGTCTGGGTGACACCGTTCGAGGCGATCATACCGCGACGCTTCACGCGGGACTTCCTCATTTTCAACCCGGTAGGGAAGAAGCTATTATTGGCGCTGGCCAGCGTCTTCTGCAACGTAGTGAGCGGGCTTGACGTACATTTAGAGCGAACTTAATGGTGTCCTGGCAAGCATTCGCACGGTCGTGGCTCGCGGATGAGTTTGTGCCCGCGGCTCACGTCACTTCACCGACCCACTCGGATCGATAACCGCTATGAGCGACCCTGGCGACGGACAGATCGTGATCATCGGTGCAGATCATAACGGCGTTTCCCTCAAGTCGAAGATCAAAGCTCGTGTCAAGGAGCTCGGATACCGCTGCGTCGATCTCGGCCCCTTCCTGACGAGCCCTAGCGTCGACTATGTGGATTACGCTCGCCAACTCGGCACCATGATCCAGGAAGGTGACGGCGACAGAGGCGTCCTCATCTGCGGTACCGGCGTGGGGATGAGCATTGTCGCCAACAAGTGCGAGGGGGTGCGCGCCGCACTCGTGCACAACATGGAGACCTCCCGAAAGTCTCGCGAGCACAACGATGCAGACGTGCTCTGCCTAGGAGCTTGGATCAACGACGACGAGACGAATCTAGAGATCATGGAAGCGTGGTTCACCGAGAAGTTCGGTGAATACCGCCACGTCAAGCGGATCGAAAAGATCGTTCCACATAAAGAGGAGACCATCGTGCTCGCCAACGGGGTCTTCGACATTCTGCATACCGGTCACATCGAACTCCTTTCCTTCGCTAAGTCGCTCGGTGGTCGGCTAGTGGTCGCGATCAACTCCGATCGCGCCGTCAGGGAGCTGAAAGGCGATGACAGACCCATCAACAGCGAGATCGACAGGAAGGCCGTTTTGCAGGCCGTCAAGTTCGTCGACGAGGTGGTCGTCTTCGACGACGTGAGCACGTATGGCCTCATCGACGAGCTTCAGCCTCAACTTCTGGTGAAGGGAGGCGAGTACACGGCCGATGAGATTCGGGCGCGCGACCGGGTACCCGCGCACATTGCGGTGAAGGTGTTTCCCCTTGTATCCGGCTACTCGTCGTCGAACACGGTCCGTCAGATCCGGGAGGGCTGATCTCGATGCTCGAGTCCTTGCGAGAGGAGATATCGCGTCTGCACGGAGAGTTGCCGAGGAACGGCCTCGTCACATGGACGAGCGGAAATGTGAGCGGTCGCGACCCCTCGACCGGCCTCGTGGTCATCAAGCCGAGCGGTGTGCGATATGCTGACCTCAGCCCTGAGCACATGGTGGTGGTGAATGTGGAGGGAGAGACAGTCGAAGGTGACCTTCTGCCGTCGACCGATTTCGCATCCCATCTTTACATCTATCGCGCGCGGCCGGACGTGGGCGGCATCGTGCACACCCATTCCCCCTACGCGACCGCCTTCGCCGCCGTCGGTCGCGAGATCCCGTGTGTCCTCACGGCTGTTGCCGATGAGTTCGGTGGGCCGATCCCCTGCGGAGGTTATGCATCGATCGGGGGCGAGGAAATCGGGACCGAGGTCGTGCGATCAATCGGCGCGAGCCCTGCCGTCTTGTTGAAGAATCACGGAGTATTCGCCGTCGGCTCCACCGCTGAGTCCGCCATGAAGGCGGCTGTGATGACGGAGGATGCCGCCAGAACTGTCTTCCTGGCCAATCAGCTCGGTGAGCCGCACGAGATTCCGCCCGCCGAGATCGAGCGTGCTCACAGGCGCTACCTAGAGGAGTACGGGCAGGCCGGAAAGTGAACGCCCGCGAGAATGGCACCGTCGATTGGCGACATCTGGTCGATGGCTTTTCCGGCCAACGGGTGCTCCTCGTCGGCGATGTCATCGTGGATGTCTATGTCTACGGCACGGCAATGGGGAAATCGGCCGAGACGCCTACCATCGTCGCGCGGGAAGGTGAGACGAAGCGGTTCCTCGGCGGCGCCTTCCTCGTCGCCCGGAACCTGCTCGAGCTAGGCGCCCGGCTCGACTTCGTCACGCTGGTCGGAGACGATGAGGCGTCGCAGTTCGTGCGCGCGTTCCGTCACCCGGGCTACACCGGCTTGCTGATCGAGGATGCGGGCCGGCGCACGACCCTGAAGAGGCGGTTCTGGGTGGACGGCTACAAGCTCCTCCAGTTCAATACGCTGGACAATCGCGACCTTTCACCCGAGCTCACCGAACGTGTACTCGGCGTGCTCACCGAAGGGGTCGAGCGCTGCGACATCGTTGTCGTGTCCGATTATCGGCATGGTTTCCTGACGCCGACCCTGGCCCGAGGCGTCGTGGATCTTTGCGCAAAGAAGGGTAAGACGCTTTATGTGGATTCACAGCAGTCACAGTCTGCCGCGAACCACAAGGAATACTCCGGTGCCAACGTTTTTGTCCTGAACGAGAAGGAGGCGCAGGCAATCCTTCCGGATGCGATGGTCGATGACGGGAGCATCGCGAAGCTCGAGACCCTCGCCACGACTCTCCGGGCGGAGGGTGTCGTGATCAAGCGTGGCGCTGCAGGTGCCTTGGCGCTGCTCGGCGGACTCTCATGGCGGTCGGAGGCGGCGAAGGTGACTGCCGTCGACACTTGTGGCGCCGGCGACGCCTTTCTCGCAGCGTTGTGCCTCGCCGGCATCGACGACCCCGAGACGGCCCTGGCTATGGCAAACCGGTGGGCCGGATTCTCCACGCTCATTCATGGGACGGACCCACCTCAGCTCGCGGAATTCCTCACTTCGTCAGGAGGCTGAGTGACCGACTCTGGCTTCGGACTTAAGTTCGAGCAAGTCAGCACCATCGTCCGGCCCGTCGTTCAGGAGCGTGCCTGGGGCGACGTGACAGAGTGCGCCGCCCAGCCGCTCTACGGGATGTACCGGGTGCGGCTCGGGCCGAATGGTGCCCAGCCCCTGCATTTTTGGATGCGAGGTGAGGGCGTCTACTACGTGGAAGAGGGTGAGGTGGTGGTCCGGTCCCGAGACTTGGCGGGGGCCCCGACCGCGGTCCGTATCCCATTGCGTGGCGTGCTCGACGCCCCGCCTGGGATGGTACACGGCCTGTGCTCCCGGGATGGAGCCACAATCTATATGTTCACCAGCGAGCCGCTCCCGGAGCCCGTGCGGGTGGAAACCTTGGAGGAAGCCGACACGGAAGCTCAGGCGGCGTTGTCTGCTCCGGTCGAGGCGGTGAACGGCACGACGTTCGATGTGCGCGAGAAGTACTGGGGCCGGATCGACTCCATCGTCAGCCGCGAGTTCGTTGGCAAACGAATCGAGCTGCGCAGAGCCGGACAAAGCAGTCTCGAGTTCCATGTCGAGAAGGCCGAAAGCTACTATGTCCACTCAGGACGTGTTAAGGTCGGACTCCGCATCGGGCGGGGGGAGAACAAGAGCCTGGTGCTGAATGAGGGAGACAGATTCGATATTCCGCCGGGCCTTATGCACATGCGCATCGGGCTCGAAGACAGCATCCTCATGGAAGTATCTACGACCGACTCGGATGGAGATTCCTATCTGGTCGAGGACGGCAGGACATACGAACACATTGCGGAGTGACTGTCGGTTAGGCGTCCCGACCGCTTTCGCGACATGGGCCGCCACCAAACAGCCAACCAACCTATACCTCAAATGAGACAACCTCCGAGATGAAACTATACCTGGATTCCGCGAATCTGAACGAGATCGACGAGTGCCTTTCCCGCGGATTCCTCGCGGGAGTGACTACCAACCCGTCCATTCTCAGCAAGGAGCCGAAGACGGATTTTGTTCCCCATATCCGCAAGATTGCGGACCTCCTGCGGGATCACGGACAGCTGCTCCCACTCAGTGTAGAGGTGTTTGCTCGGGAGGCGGAAGACATGGTGGCCCAGGCCCACGACTTGGTGAATCGTATCGAATATGAGAACGTCAACATCAAGGTCCCCATCGGATGGGACGAACTGGGCGTGATAGCCCAACTCGTGCGTGATGGTATCCGCGTTAACTGCACCTGCCTTTTCACCGAGGCGCAGTGTGCGTTGGCCGCGAACGCGAACGCCGCCTACGTGTCGATATTCATGGGGCGGCTCAAGGACGTCCACTGCGACCCGCTTCCGGTCATATCGAACACCCGCCGGATGCTCGACCAGTCCGGATCGGCCGCCGAGATCATCGTTGGGAGCATTCGACACGAGAGGGACATCCTCGAGGCACATCTCGCCGGTGCCCACATCGTGACTGCGGGCGCTGCACAATTGCGGAAGATGACTCAGCATCCCCAGACGACGAAGTCGGTGGACGGCTTCCTGAGCGACTTTGAACAATGGCTGAAGTGAGGACCATCTGTTTCGATCTCGACGGCGTTCTGTGTAACCAGACGACGGGTGACTACGAGAATGCCCTGCCGAATCGCCACGCGATCGAGGTGGTGAATCGGCTTCATGAGGAAGGCTATCGCGTCATTGTTCACACCTCACGCTTCATGGGCCGCGCGAACGGCGACGAGGAGGAAGCGCGCCGCATCGGGTTCGAGTTCACGCGCCGGCAATTGGAGGAATGGGGCGTGCAGTTCGACGCGCTCCACCTGGGAAAGCCGAGATACGACTTGCTGGTGGATGACCGCGCCGTGTTCTTCGAAGCTGACTGGGATCGCATCCATGAAGCCTTGACCTTCGAAACGGGCCGGCCCGCAACGGACGGCAGTTGAAGGTGGTTGCCAGACTGCCGCATCTGCTCGCCATCTGGGCGATCAACCGTATTTACCGTCCAGCCGCGACGCGTACAAGTTCGTCACGCGTGCTCCGACGCGTCCTCGTGTCGGGATACACGGGGCTCGGTCACATGGTCATGAAGACTGTGCTTCTGCGTCAGATTGAGGAACTCTACCCCGGATGTGAGATCAGCATTGTAACCGGCAACAAGTACTGGAGCGCCCCACTCCTGGGTAGGTACCGGACGTTGGTGCTCACAGCGCGAAGTGGGATGCTGGAGCGACTAAGGTTCTTTGTTGCTCTGCGACGTGAACGTTTCGACGCAGTGTTCCTGCCCTTTGATGCTGCACCGAAGTTTCTTCTTCGGGGGCTTCTCCTTGCAGGAATACCCATCCGTGTGGGGCACATTTTCGAGGGGGCAGTGATCCCGAATTGTTATGTGAACCTACAGGTGCCCGTGCGAATGGAGGGACCCCGAAGCGAGATCGACATCAACCTCGATCTTCTCGAGGCGGTATTCGGTGGCGACTTCGAGCGACGGTATGTTCCGGTGCTGGAGTCTGACGGGGAATTCCCGGTGGGCGTGGCACCAGGGCTCGTTGCGCGATCTTACGTCGCGGTTCAAGTGGGTGCCGCCAACGGTATGCCGACGACGAAGCGTTGGCTCGAGCCCCATTTTGTCGCCCTTTTTCAGCGCTTGCTCGCCGAGCATCCCAGCCTGCACATAGTGGCGCTAGGCGACTCAGGCGACTCACCGATCGTCAATCGCGTTTGTGATGCCGTTGAGTCTTCACGTGTCCACAACCTTGCCGGGCAAACGGATCTGGTGGAGACGTCGGTCTTGATCAGCCGAGCGCGCTTTCTGATTTGCCACGACAGTGGGTTGCTCCACCTGGGGAACTCGACAGGCGTGCCCGTGATCGCGATCTACGGCCCGTCCGACGTGGATTGGTATACAACTCAGTTGCCCGATTTCCACCTGCTTCAGGAGCCCTGTGAGTGCCCCAAGCTCGGCCTTTTTCCTGGTGCGTTCGGCGAGCCCGAGGAAGCTGAGGCCGCCAAGCGTTGCCCCGTACCGAAGTGCATGGAGGCCCTCTCGGTGGAGCGAGTGTTTTTGACCTGTGTCGATCTTCTGAAAGGGGAGTAGAGATTTGTGATCACCCCCCTCGACGTGCGCATTGAGGCATTCCTGGCGAAGACGTGTGTGTTCTGTCAGCCTTGGTGGCTGGATACGGTTTCGCCGAATCAGTGGGATGTTGTAATCGTAGAACGAGGAGGGGAAGTCGCCGCGGCCCTTCCGTATGCATACAAGATGCGCCTCGGGCGGCATGTGCTGATGGAGATGCCCCGCCTGACGCCATACCTTGGACCGTGGAGGCGGGACCTCACCTCACAGTATGAGTCCCGGAGGGTGGGAGAGGAGCACGCTCTCTTCGCAGAATTGATTCACAAGCTGCCGAAGGTCTCCACCTTCCATCATGGATTCCACCCTTCTGTGACAGATTGGCTGCCTTTCTATTGGCAAGGGTTCGAGGGGACGACTCATTATACCTACGTGATTCAAGACCTCTCCGATCCGGACCGGGTTATGGGGGACTTCTCTCACGCCAAGAGGAAGAACATCAAGAGAGCAAGGCAGCTGGTAGAGGTCCGTGAAGATCTGCCGAGTCGGGAGTTCTACCGGCACTTGGCAAGGACGTTGAAGAAGAAGGGTAGTGATGTCGCCTATTCTTGGGAGTTCTTCAACCGCTTCTACGACGCATGCTATCAACATCAGGCGGGCAAGGCGTTCCACGCTGTGGATGGGGCGAACAACGTGCATTCCGCCATCTTTATAGTCTATGATAAGAAAACCGCTTACTACCTCATCAGCAGTATTGACCCGGACTTCACCGCATCTGGTTCGGTGTCTTTACTGGTTCTCGAAGCGATTCGGTTCTTGTCGACAAGAACGCTTCAGTTCGATTTTTGTGGCTCTATGATCGGTACTATCGAACGCTCCTCACGGGAGTTTGGTGGGAAACAGACGCCCTATCTCCTGGTGCACAAGACGCCCTCTGCGATTGTCCGAGGATACCGGGCGCTTTGGAAACTTGCCCATTGAGTCTACAGCAGGCGGGCGGTCGATCCCTTCCCTCATCAATGGATTTGCCAGGAATGCGACGATCTGGTTCGGTTGATAGGTTTAAGCCGATCGAGCGATTCGTGCGGGCCTTCGGGGGACATCAAACCCCGTTCTTCGAGGTCACGAAGATGAACTCACGGGTAGTTCGGGGCTATCGATCCCTCTGGAAGCTGACGCATCCCCATGGCTAGAGACGTCCTTCTCAAAAGAGCTTCTGGTGCGGAAAGAGATCCATCATTCCGTCCTAGACACCGGCGCCCCCGGTTCCGGTCGGAGTTCTGGATCATCTGTCTCGCCACGGTGCTGATACCACCTGCTATGATGCAAAGTCTCCGACCCGTCGACCTAGTTATGGTAGGCTCGCTCTTTCTTTTTAGTTCGATGGCCCTCAAGAGGCGCCTGTCTCGTCCGATAGTCTGGATGCTCGCCACCTACTTCCTGATACTTGGAGTCCGGGTGATCCTTGAACTGCAAATGTTCGGCGAGCCGCGCACCTTACTGGGAATGACCGCGACATACGCGACTTGCGTGGTTTTCTTCGTAACACGTGAAGCGAAAATCTCCCGTCAAACCATTCATTGGTTGCTCGGAACAGGCGTTGCGGTTTCAGTCTTCAGCCAACTGAGTGTGCTACCGGCTCCGGAGAGCTACGTCAGCGGGGTGATATGGCGAGTCCCACCGCCTCCACTGGAGGAGTTCGATCGCTTTTCCGATACAACTATCACCGTCTGGCGTGCGCTTTCAGTGGGCATCACCTTTGCAGCCATCGTTGGGCGTACA
>Ga0310123_10001008_pt1 | contig 24117 bp, 34 predicted proteins | sample CB6_AW_1057_MG_FD_203505 | JGI IMG/M metagenome (GOLD analysis project Ga0310123, IMG submission 203505) | Marine microbial communities from Western Arctic Ocean, Canada - CB6_AW_1057 | ecosystem: Environmental > Aquatic > Marine > Oceanic | place: Canada: Western Arctic Ocean | collected... | reverse complement strand
CGGTGTGAAACGTGTGCACCGGCACGCGGGCTCGATTGGCATGAGTGCTGATCCGGCGCGGGTCCTCAAGGGGACTCGCATGCCCGGCCAATACGGAAACGTCCGCAGCACCGTCAGGCACCTGCAAGTGGTCCGTATCGATTCCGAGACCGACACGCTGCTGATCAAGGGCGCCGTGCCCGGCCCCCCGGGGGGGTACCTGGTGATCCGACCGACAAACAAGCTGGGCTGAAACCCGACAACACGGGACGACCGAGACGAGACGTTGAAGTGGACTTTCTGAAATGATCACCCTGCCGATTCACGACATGAGCGGTGCCGAGGTCGGGACCTATGATCTTGACCCCGCCGACTTTGCCCCGGGCATCAACAAGCAGTTGCTGCACGATGTGGTGGTGATGTACGAGGCGAACATGCGGCAGGGGTCGGCCAAGACCAAGTCCCGTGGCGAGGTCCAGGGGTCCACCAGGAAACTCTACCGCCAGAAGGGAACCGGCCGGGCGCGGGCGGGGTCGAGACAGACTCCGGTGCGGCGAGGTGGAGGACACACGTTCGCCAAGCGGCCCAAGGACTGGTCGTACCGGCTGCCCAAGAAGGCGATCCGGCAGGCCACACGACAGGCACTGCTCAGCAAGTTCCTCGACGACGAGGTGACGCTGTTGCAGGAATTGACGATCAGCGAACCCAGGACCCGGCACGTCGCCGCATTGCTCAAGGCCCTGGGACTCGAGGAAGTCTCCAGCCTGCTGGCCATCTTGGCTCATGATGCCGACATCTGGCGGGCCGCCCGGAATATCTCCAGCCTGTGGGTGTCGCCGGCCGCCGATCTCACCGTCTACAAGTTGCTCCACCAGAAGCAACTGGTGCTGACCACCGAGACACTCGATCTGCTCCGGGAAGGCCCGCCCAAGGCGGTGCCGGTGGGAGCCGATGAGGCGTCCGGCGAGGAGGAGGCCGCCTGAGGCGGCCGGGAAAACGTACGATGAACCAATCCACCACGAAGACCCCGAACGAATCCGGCCGCCGAAGCGGACTGGATCTCGAACCCTACCAGGTGATTCTTCGACCGGTCGTGACCGAAAAGAGCATGGAGCAGTCCCAGGACAATGACCTCAATGCCTACACCTTCCAAGTGCACCAGCAGGCGAGCAAGGACCAGATCCGGCAGGCGATCGAGGAGTTGTTTGAAGTGAGGGTTGTGGCCGTAAGGACCCAGAAGCGGCACGGCAAGCCCCGACGCCACAAGACTCATCTCGGACACACCAAGAGTTGGAAGAAGGCGATCGTCAAGTTGCACCACGAAGATCACATCACGTTCTTCTAGGCCCGAGTGTTCTCAGGCCCGACACAAAACCGAACACGACCAATTACAACCGCGTCCCGGTCCTGCTTATGCGGGGCCAGCCAGGAAAGTCAACCACGATGGGCATTCGCAAGTACAAGCCGACGACTCCGGGCCGTCGCGGTGCGTCGGTGGGTGATTTCGTCGAGTTGACCGATCGGAAGAAGAAGCCTGAGCGGCGGTTGACCAAGCCACGCAAGAAAAAAGGTGGTCGGAACAACCAGGGCAAGATCACCACCCGCCACCGCGGTGGCGGTCACAAGCAGCGGTACCGAATCATCGACTTCAAGCGGAACAAGGATAACGTGCCGGCGACGGTGGCCTTCATCGAGTACGACCCGTGTCGGACGGCGCGGATCGCTCTGTTGCATTACGCCGACGGCGAGAAGCGATACATCCTGGCCCCCGAGGGTCTGGAAGCGGGCGACCAGGTCATGAGTGGTCCGGGGTCCGAGCCGAAGGTGGGCAACTGCATCCCTCTCTCGAGAATCCCTCTGGGGACAACTATCCACAACATCGAGATGCAGCCGGGTCGAGGCGGTCAGTTGTGTCGAAGCGCCGGAGCCGCCGGAGTTCTCAACGCTCGCGAAGAGAAGTGGGCCCAGATCACTCTGCCCTCCGGTGAAGTCCGCCGCCTGCCGGTCTCGTGCCGTGCCACGATCGGCCAGATCGGCAACCTCGAACACAGCCTGATCGTCCTGGGTAAGGCGGGTCGCAAGAGATGGATGGGGCGTCGGCCTCATGTCCGCGGCACCGCGATGAACCCGGTCGCTCACCCGATGGGCGGGGGCGAGGGTCGCAATTCCGGAGGCCGTCACCCGTGCAGCCCGACCGGTAAGCTGGCCAAGGGCGGATCGACCAGACGCCGCAGGAAAGCCTCGTCACGGGCCATCGTCCGTCGACGACGTTCACGACGCTACGGACAACTGAAAATCTGAATTCGCATCGAGCGACACACGAGTACAACCCGGACACGAAGAGACAACTGCGAGAGACGACTTCATGGGACGGTCACTGAAGAAGGGCCCGTTTGTCGACGTCAAGCTGCTCAAGAAGATTGAGCTGCTCGACCTCGAACATCGCAAGGACCCGATCAAGACCTGGGCGCGTCGGAGCACGATTGCGCCCGAGTTCATCGGGCACACCTTCCTGGTTCACAACGGGCGAGCTCACATCAGCGTCTACGTGACCGAGGAGATGGTCGGGCACAAGCTGGGCGAGTTTGCTCCGACACGGACCTTTCGCGGCCACGGGGCCAGGGGCGGTCGCTAGCCAAACGGGCACCGGTTTCACCACCAGACTATTCAAGACTCAACAGCACCCAGGCAAGAACAGTACAAGGAACGGCAGCGATGGCCCTCGTCAAGGCATCACACCGCTACGCCAGGATCTCGGCGACCAAGGTCCGACCCCTGGCCGACCTGGTCCGTAACCAGACCGTCGAGGACGCGCTGGATGCGCTGCGATACCTGCCCAACCGTGGAGCCAGGATGCTTGAACAGGTCATTCTCAGTGCCCAGACTAACGCCTCGGAACACGCCGCCCACGTGGGCCGGTTGAAGATCACCGAGGCGAGGGTGGACGGGGGGCCGATGTTCAAGAGGATTCGGCCGCGGGCTCGGGGGATGGCCTTCGTGGTCCGGAAACGACAGTGCCACATCCACGTGGGAATCGACGTGCCCGAGGCGGGCTGAGCCGTACTCAGCCGGGCTCAACAGCATACCTCTCCAACCAACCAGCCAACACACGATCAGAATCACAGGGCCTCGAGAGGGGCAGAGGACAGCCGAATGGGACAGAAGGTGCGACCGACCGGATTCCGGGTGGGTATTGTGGAGGACTGGCGCAGCCGCTGGTACGCCACCAAGCGCGAATTCGGCGACCTGATCATCGAGGACTTCAAGATCCGGGCTTACGTCAAGGAGAAGTACAAGTTCGCGCTGATCGCGAAGGTCGAGATCGAGCGGACTCGGGATTTCGTGACCGTGCACCTGCACAGCGCCCGGCCGGGAATCATCATCGGACGCAAGGGGCAGGAGGTCGAACGGCTCGAGGCGGATCTCGAGAAGCTGACCGGGCGGCGGATGGAATTGAAAATTGTTGAGATCAATGACCCGCAGCGGAACGCGGTCCTGGTGGCCGAGGACGTGGCGGCTCAACTCGAGAAGCGAGGAAGTTTTCGGCGGGCGGTCAAGAGAACGCTCGACCAGGTCATGGAAGCGGGCGTCTACGGCGTGAAAATCCAGGTCTCGGGGCGGCTTGGCGGGGCCGAGATGTCTCGGACCGAGAAGGCCAGCCGTGGCTCGATTCCGCTTTCAACTCTGCAACGACATATCGATTACGGTTTCTGTGAGTCCCGGACCGCCCAGGGTACGATCGGGGTGAAGGTCTGGATCAATCGCGGAACATACGCGAGTGAGGAGTCTGGCGATGGCGCTAATGCCCAGGCGGGTGAAGCACCGCAAAAGCCAAAGAAGGCGCATAAAAGGTAATGCCACACGGGGCAACACCGTGGCTTTCGGGGACTGGGGACTCCAGTCGCTGGAGCCTGGGCACGTGCGGGCGACGACGATCGAGGCGTGCCGGATTGCTGCGACGCAGTACATCCGGGGCGAGGGGAAACTCTACATCCGTATCTTCCCGGACAAGCCGGTCACCGCCCGGCCTCTGGAAACTCGTATGGGCAAGGGAAAGGGCGAGCCGGACCACTGGGTTGCGGTTGTCAAGCCCGGCACCGTGCTCTTCGAGATCAAGGGGATCTCCAAGGAAGCGGCCCAGGAGTGCTTCGCACGGGTCGCCTACAAGCTGCCCGTACGAGTCCGCCTGCTCGGTCGACGACCCTCGGTCTAGTTCACTCTCAGCTGATACCCAATACCCCCTCCCCCCCCGAATTCGACGACACGGACTCACGGCGAACAGACCATGACCAAGGCATCCGAATATCGACAGATGAACGACGAGCAGTTGACTCATGAGCTGCGGCAGTTGGTTGAGGAGTTGTTCCGTTTGACGGTGCAGGCGGCCACCGAGCGGCTCGACGCACCCAGCAATCTCCGAAAGCTCAGACGCGACATCGCACGGATCAAGACGATCCAGCGTGAGCAGCAGTTGGCCTTGGAAGCGGTGGAAGTACAGGATGAGGTGGCTGAAGAGGTGGCTGAAGAGGTGGCTGAAGCGGTGGCTGAGGAATCCTGAGACGACCTGGAAGCGATGAATTCAGCCGGAACCGGCGATCCCGGATCCGGTCACCAGTAGAGAACGAGACAGCAGGCCATGAAAAAGAGACTCACCGGCGTCGTGACCAGCGACAAGAGCGACAAGACGCTGCGGGTCGAGATCGAGCGGCGGTATCGCCACTCGACGTACGGGAAAATTGTGCGCGGGCGAACCATCTGCCATGTCCACGATGAGGGCAACGTGGCCCATTTGGGGGACGTGGTGGAGATCATCGAGTGCCGGCCTCGGTCGAAGACCAAGCGTTGGGACCTGTTGCGGGTGGTTGAGAGTGCGACTGAGGCGGTCTCTTCGAGCAGCCTGGATATCGTCGAGAACGGATGAAACCATGATTCAGATGCAGACAAAGCTCGACGTCGCGGACAATTCCGGCGCGAAGATTGCGCGGTGTATCAAGGTGCTGGGCGGCAGCGGCCGTCGGACTGCGGGCCTGGGAGACATCATCGTGGTCAGCATCCAGAAGTCTCTGCCGGGCAGCGAGGTCCGCAAGGGGAGTGTCGAGCGGGGTGTGATCGTCCGCTGTCGGCAACCCACGCGGCGGGCTGACGGCAGCTACGTCAGCTTCGATCGCAACGCGATCGTGCTGATCGACGAGGATCAGAATCCCAGGGGCACACGGATCTTCGGTGCCGTGGCGAGGGAACTCCGTGACCGACGATTCATGAAGATCGTCAGCCTGGCCAGTGAGGTAGTGTGAGCGATGAAGATCCGCACGGGAGACCTGGTGGTGGTGATCAGTGGCGAGGACCGGAGTCCCGCGCCACGCCGCGTCGTGCAGGTGATCGATGGGGGCCGAAGGGTCCAGGTCGAGGGCGTGCACCAGGTCAAGAAACACGTTCGTCGAGGGCATCCCAAGAGTCCCCAGGGTGGACAATTGGAGATCGACCTGCCAATTGACAGTTCCAATGTGCTCTTCTACTGTGGCCAGTGCGCCCGCGGCGTGCGGCTGGGAGTGAGATACAACGACGACGGTTGTAAGGTCCGGTACTGTAGGAAGTGCCAGACCGATGTCGGCACGATCGGTGCTCCCAAGGCCAGTCGCCGGGCGGGCGTTTCGAATTGAGATCATGATCGAGGGTTCCCGGCGGACTCGGACCTGATACCAGAAATCATGCCAATACAAGTTCCATCTCCGATCCACCAGGCCGCCCACAGGCGGTCGCTGCAGGCAATACGAAGAGTACTCTCCCGATGCAGATGACCCGGTTGCAGGAAAAATATCGAGACGAGGTGATTCCAGCGCTGAGGGACCGGCTGCAGGTCGGCAATGACCTGGCGGTGCCGCGGCTGGAGAAGATCATTATCAGCATGGGGGTCGGTGAGGCGATCGTGGACAATAAGCGACTCGACGAAGCCTTCGCGCACCTGACCACGCTCTCGGGACAAAAACCCCAGATCACCCGCGCCCGTCGTAGCGTCGCCGGCTTCAAGCTCCGCGAAGGCAACGCGGTGGGGTGCCGTGTCACCCTCAGGCGGCAGCGGATGTGGGAATTCCTCGATCGCCTGATCGCTCTGGCCTTGCCCCGAGTGCGTGACTTTCGAGGCCTGAGTCCCGCCAGTTTCGACGGCCGGGGCAACTACTCGTTGGGGTTGACCGAACAGATGGTGTTCCCCGAAATCGATCCCGACAGCGTTAGCCATACGCAGGGCATGAACATCACGCTGGTGACCAGTGGGCAGACCGACGAGGAAGGTCGCGAGCTACTGAGGGAGTTGGGGATGCCGTTTCAGAAAGAGGACGAGGACTGATGGCGAGTAAGGCCAAGATTGAAAAGGCGAACCGGAAGCCGAAGTTCAGCAGCCGAGGCGAACGCCGTTGCCAACTGTGCGGCAGGCCCCGTGCGGTCTACCGCAAGTTCCGGATCTGCCGGATCTGTTTCCGAGACCTCTGCCTCGACGGGCTGATCCCCGGAGCCCGCAAGGCCAGCTGGTAGACATCCATTCCGACAAGAGACCGAGCCGGGTTCGCCCGCGACCGATACGAGACTCCGACCATGATGACCGATCCCATCGCCGACATGCTGACCCGCATCCGCAACGCCCTGCGGATCGAGCGGCCTCATGTCGACATCCCCGCCTCTCGCGTCAAGCGGGGCATTGCCGAGGTGCTGCAGCGAGAGGGCTACATCTGGGATTTCGAGACCATCGAAGAGCCTCCTCAGAACGTGCTCCGACTCAGCCTCAAGTACGGCCCCAACGGCGAGGACGTGATCCAGTCGATCCAGCGTGTCAGCAAGCCGGGCCGGAGGGTTTACACCCGCAGCCGCGATAGTGGCGACGTGTTACAGGGGCTGGGAATCTCGGTGATTTCCACCAGCCAGGGCGTGCTGAGCAACCGTGAGGCCAAGTCGAAGAGCATCGGCGGCGAAGTGCTCTGCGAGATCTGGTAACACAGAGCAAGTCCCGACCAGACCCACTCACCAACAGCAACTGACCATTTCCCCATTTCCACGCGACCCAAGGCCGTTTCGATGTCTCGAATTGGAAAACAGCCGATCCCGATTCCTTCCGGTGTGCAGGTGTCGGTGGGAGGAACCGTGGTTACGGTGCAGGGACCCAAGGGCGAGCTGTCACTGGACCATCATCCGGCGATGGGCGTCGAGATCGACGAGGATCCGAGCCAGTTGCGGGTGACTCGGCCCGACGACTCACGGGCCAACCGGTCGCTGCACGGCCTGACCCGCAGCCTGATCAACAACATGGTCACCGGAGTGGTGACTCTGTTCGAGAAGCAGCTCGAGATCCACGGGGTCGGTTACCAGGCAGTGCTTGATGGAAACATTCTCAACCTCAGCGTCGGTTTCGCCAACATGGTCAAGCTGCCGTTGCCCTCTGGGGTACAGTGCGAGTTGGTGAGTTCGACTCTGGTCAAGGTCAGTGGTTGCGACAAGCAGGCCGTCGGCCAGTTTGCCGCTGACATTCGCGCGGTGCGGCCTCCCGAACCGTACAAGGGCAAGGGGATCCGGTACCGCGACGAATACGTACGACGCAAGCAGGGCAAGGCGTTTGCCAGCGCAGGTGCATAGCGGCCTCAGGTGGCGAGCTCGAGAGCGATTGAACAGTCATGAAAGCACAGAAACGAATTACCGCACGGCGACGTCGACGTGGGTTCCGGGTGCACAATCGCGTCCGCCGGGACCGTCGGGGTCGCGTGCGTTTGAGCATCTACCGCAGCAACAAGCATATCTACGCCCAGGTGATCGACGACACGTCGGGTCGGACATTGGCCTCGGCGAGTACGACCGAGGGCGATGAGCCCGGAGGGAACTGCCAGGCGGCTGCCGTGGTGGGCCAACGAGTGGCCGAGCGGGCGATCGAGGCTGGGATCAAGGAGGTCACCTTTGACCGGGGCCGCTTCGCCTATCACGGTCGTGTGGCGACCCTCGCCGATGCGGCACGCGAGGCAGGTTTAAGTTTCTAACAGGACAATCACAGCGGTGAGGCCTGCGGACGGTGCGAACCGGACGGGGTCGGGAGCAGAGAATCGTGTCAACTGGTGGAGCGGGCGGCCGACCGGCTGGAGGTCCAGGCGGCGGCGGCGGTGGTCGCGGACGTGGTGGTGGTCCTGGAGGCGGACGGGGTGGTGGTCCTGGAGGCGGACGGGGTCGCGGCGGACGGGGTGGTCGCGAGCGTCGTGCCGAGGGGCCCGAGCAGGTCGTGCAGATCCGTCGCTGTTCGTGCGTGGTCAAGGGAGGCCGTCGGTTCAGCTTTTCGGCCCTGGTCGTCGTCGGTGATAAGAACGGTCGGGTCGGCTGGGGGTACGGAAAGGCGACCGAGGTCCCGGTGGCGGTCGAGAAGGCGGTCAAGAACGCCGATCGCAACATGATCGACGTGCCATTGGTCGGAAAGACGATTCCTCACCAGGTGGTCGGCCGCTACGGTGCTGCCAAGGTACTGCTCTTGCCCGCCAGTCCCGGAACCGGCATCATTGCTGGAGAAACCGTTCGCGCGGTCGTCGACTCGCTCGGAGTGGCCGACATCTTGACCAAGAGTCGTGGTTCGAACAACCCGATCAACTTGGTCAAGGCAACCTTCGATGGACTCGAGCGACTGCGAACCCGTGAAACGGTCTCGCAGCTGCGGGGAGTGGAGATCTAGTGATTCTCGATGACGTCCACCGCGGAATCAGTAAGCGGAAGCAGCGCAAGCGGGTCGGCCGCGGTCCGGGGTCCGGACATGGCAAAACGGCCGGTCGTGGTCACAAGGGTTACGGCAGTCGCGCGGGGGCTACGCGCCGCCGGGGCTTCCAGGGTGGGCAGATGCCGTTGTTCCGCCGCATGGCCAAACGCGGTTTCAACAACAAGGCATTCGCCGATGTCGTGGCGATCATTAATGTCGCCAAGCTCGAAGAGATGTACAAGAAGGGCGAGACCGTCGATCTCGAATCGCTGCGGGAAAAGGGACTGGCCAAAGGACGCTTTGACTTGCTCAAAATCCTCGGCCAGGGGGAACTCAAGAAATCCCTGACCGTGGTCGCGGATCGGTTTTCTAAGTCTGCGGTTGAGAAAATCGAGGCGGCTGGCGGTAGGGTCCAGGTGGTTGGGGCCGAGTGAACAGGTACGACGAGATGAGTGGGCTGGCCTTGCCGGCTGGAGGAACTGAGGCGGGTCGTGCAGGTCTGTTGATGACCGGCCGACGCGGGACTGGACGAGTGATGTTGGTGAGCCAGGTGTGATGATCGCCAAGGCCTTAACCGTCTTTAAGATTCCCGAGCTGCGCCGCAAGATCTTCCTGACGATCGCGCTGCTGGGCGTTTACCGCATGGGGTTCTGGATCCCGTTGCCGTTCATCAACCAGCAGGTCCTGCAGGAGAGCCTGCAGAACATGCAGACCAACCAGGGCATCGGCCAGATCATGCAGGTCGTCGCCCTGTTCTCGGCGTCGAATATCGGCAACAGCACGATCTTCGGCCTGGGCATCATGCCCTATATCTCTGCCTCGATCATCTTCCAACTCCTGGGCAGCGTTGTACCGCGGCTGCAGGAGTTGCAGAAGGAAGGCGAGGCGGGGCGGAAGAAGATCAACGAGTGGACCCGCCGGGCCACGGTGGTGATCTGCCTGTTCCAGAGCTACTTCTGGATCCGGGCCCTCTCGGGCGGCGTGCTGGGAGGCGGTGGCCTGATTCTCGAAGGCTACGATACCTTCGCTTGGCACATGGTCGGCACGATCACCATGACCGCCGGGACCGTCTTCTTGATGTGGATCGGTGAGCAAATCGATGCCTACGGGATCGGCAACGGAATCAGCCTCCTGATCATGGCCGGTATCCTGGCTCGGATGCCGCAGGCCGGTGCCGAGTTGCTGCGTCCGGCGTTCGACGAGGGAGTCGGGCTGGGGACCGATTCGGGAATCGAGAAGCTGCTGCTGTTGGGCTTGATCTTCGTCGCGGTCGTGTTCTGGGTGATCATGATCACACAGGGCCAACGCAGGATCCCGATCCAGAGCGCCAAGCACGTCCGCGGTCGGCGGGTGCATGGCGGGCAGCGCCAGAGTCTGCCTCTGAGGGTCAACCAGGCTGGCGTGATGCCGATCATCTTCGCCTCGAGCCTGCTGATGATCCCGATGTTCCTCTTTCAGCAACTGCACCAGCACTTCGGGCCGCGGATCTGGGGTCCGCTGGCCGACGCCTTCGGCTCCAGCGGACGCGGCTTCATCTACAACGTCAGCTACGTCGGGTTGATCTACTTCTTCTGCTACTTCTGGACGGCGATCACGTTCAACCCCAAGGACATGGCGAGCAACCTGAAGGACTACGGCAGTTTCGTGCCCGGGTACCGCCCCGGAGAACGCACCGCCGCGTTTCTCGAACAGGTGATGGTGAGAATCACCTACGTGGGGGCGGCCTTCCTGGCCCTGGTGGCGATCATTCCCACGATCGTGGCCACCGCGATGGGGATCCCGTTCCTGATCGCCAGCTTCTACGGTGGTACCGGGCTGTTGATCGTCGTCTCGGTCGCACTCGACCTGGTGCAGAAGATCGACAGCCACCTGGTGATGAGGAATTATCCGGGGTTGCTCGAGGGCGAGTCCTGAGGTCACCGGTGGGGGGACTCGACCGGTGATCCGGCAGAGGACCGCCACCGAGATTGCCGGGATCGGCCGTGCCGGCCGGATCGTGGCTCACGCACTTCAGACCGCCATCGTGCTCGTGCGGCCGGGTGTGACCACGGGGCAACTGGAGCAGGCCGTCTCGGCGGTGCTGGACTCCGAGGGTGCCGAGGCGATCTTCCGCGGAGCCTCGGGCCAGACGCCGTTCCCGGCGGCCAGTTGCGTTTCGGTCAATCAACAGGCCGTGCATGGCATCCCCGGTGATCTCGTGTTGAAAAACGGCGACTTGGTCACCATCGACACCGGGTGCCGATTCGAGGGCTGGTGTGCTGATGCGGCCAGGAGTGTGGGGGTTGGCAGTCTGGAGGCCGGGGCCCGGGAGTTGTTGGAGGGAGGACGGCGGGCGCTGGAGGTGGCGGTCAAGGGGTTGGACCGGCGGGGACGCTGGTCTGATGTGGTCCGGCAGGTTCACTCCGAGGTCCAACGGCTTGGGCTGAGGCTGATCGAGGGTCCGGCGGGACACGGGATTGGCCGGGAGTTGCACGAGGATCCGGTGGCCGGATGGGGCGGGCCACCGGATCCCGATTTCGACGTCGTCGATGGGCTGGTGTTGGCCGTCGAACCGTTGGTCACCACCGGAGACGGTCGGCTGCGACTCTCGGGTAATCACTGGACACTGGAAACGATCGACCAGCATCCGGCGGTGCATTTCGAAGAGACCGTGGCGGTGACTTCAGCGGGTGTCGAGATCCTGACCCGCTGCTGACCTGGAATGATCTGAGGATAACCTGAGATGATCGGTTGGGCAGATTTGTTTTCGCTTGGGTACCCTTGTTTATCGCCCTTGGCGATCCCTATAATCGCCGAGATCCAGTCTGGACGGTGCTTCAGAAAAACAGGGTCGGTGTCGATGAAGGTGCGCTCGAGCGTCAAGCGAATCTGTGAGAGTTGCAAGATCGTGCGTCGCAAGGGGCGGATCTATGTAATCTGCTCGTCCAACCCGCGGCACAAGCAGCGGCAGGGTTGAAAGCGAGTCGGGGTTGTGGATTGGATCCCCGGGGCAAGTGGTGTTCGAGACCGGTACCGTTGATGATGGTGGAATGGGAAATCCCGGGGCGAGAGTGAGACGATGCCGCGAATCCAGGGCGTAGACATTCCCAACGACAAGGCGACGTACGTCTCGCTGACCTACCTGCTGGGTATCGGGCGGACGACGGCCTTGGACATCTGCCATCGCTTGCGGCTGGATCCACAGTCGAAGGCGGGTGAGTTGAGCGAAGACGACGTGGTGCGGATCAGCAACCATCTCGACAAGGAGGTGCTGATCGAAGGGCCGCTGCGGCGGAAGGTCCAGCAGGAGATTTCTCGACTGAGGGACATTCGATGTTACCGGGGCCTGCGGCATCGCCGCGGGTTGCCGGTGAGGGGTCAGCGGACCCGGACCAATGCACGGACCCGCAAGGGGGTCAAGAAGACGGTGGCCGGGAAGAAGGGCGTCAAGGACATGAGTCACTAGGCGGGTCGAGGTCTCTCAGGCGGACCTGGGGCTTGGCCCGGTGGTGGGAACACAGATAAAGGCAGCCCGGTTTGGCTCCAGCGGGGGCGGGTCGGAGCGAGTCAAGAGGGGAAGAGACCGTGGCAAAGGCCAAACGTCGGAAGGTCCGACGCAATGTGACTCGAGCGATCGCCCACATCAAGGCGACGTTCAACAATACGATCGTGACCATTACCGATCCCAATGGTGATGTGCTGTGCTGGGCGACTGCTGGCACGAGTGGATTCAAAGGGAGTCGCAAGAGCACTCCGTTTGCCGCTCAGCGGGCCGCCGAGACCTGTGCCGAGCGGGCAGCAAAGATGGGGGTGCGGGAGATGGAGATCCGGGTCAAGGGACCGGGGTCGGGCCGTGAGAGTGCGATCACGGGACTGCAGACGGCCGGGATAACGATCAAGGTGATCGAGGATGTCACTCCGTTGCCTCACAACGGATGTCGTCCTCCGAAGAAACGACGCGTGTGATGGGAGTACGAACTCGCGTCGGACCGGGTCCACCCCGGGCAATCCGACGCGAGACTCGGGACTTGGACAGCGACTGGAAGCGACAGGAGATGTGCCGCGATGCGGATTCGTTGGCGTGGATTGGAATTGCCCAGCCGGGTGATGCCCGACCAGGAAATACTGACTGACACCTACGGCCTGTTTGTCGCCGAGCCCTTCGAACGGGGGTTTGGAACGACGATCGGCAATAGCCTGCGACGGATTCTGCTCTCGAGTCTCGAGGGCAGTGCCGTTACCGAGGCTCGGATCCGGGGGGTTCAGCACGAGTTTACGACGATCCCCGGCGTGGTCGAGGACGTCACCGACATCTGCCTGAACTTCAAGTCGCTGATCGTCGACAACCAGAGCCCGACGCCCAAAACGATCCGCATCGAGAAGGAAACTGCCGGTGTGATCACCGGAGCCGACGTCGAGTCCGACGGTCAGGTTGAGGTGGTCAACCGTGACCTGGTGATTGCGACGCTGACCGACAACGTGCCGTTTTACGCCGAGTTGACCGTCGAGAACGGACGGGGCTACATCCCCGCCGACGACCGAGACAACGAATTCGAAGCCGAGGTCGGAGTGATCCCGCTCGATGCTACCTTCTCGCCGGTGATCCGCGTGAGGTACAAGATCGAGGAAACTCGGGTGGGTCAGCGGACCAACTACGATCGGTTGCTGCTGGAGATCTGGACCAACGGCGTGGTGACGCCGGAGATGGCACTCGTTGAAGCCGCCAAGATCCTCCGAAAACACCTCAATCCCTTCATCACCTACCGCGAGCCGGGCCCCGAGGTCTCTCCGGATTCGGCATTGCAGGGAATGGCCGAGTTGATCGGCTATGGCCCTGTCGACCTCGAACTCGAGGAGACTCTCAACCGAAGCCTCGCTGAGTTGAACCTCTCGGTTCGAGCCACCAATTGTCTCGAGTCCGAAGGCATCACCACGGTGAGGGATCTGGTGGGGCGTTCGGAGGACGAATTGCTGACCGTGCGGAACTTTGGCGAGACGACTCTCGACGAGGTCCGCGAGCGGCTCGAGTCGCTGGGCCTGAGACTGGGCATGAAGGTGGCCAACTCGTCGCCCTCCTGAGAGACACCCTCGGTTCCTCTCGTTGAACAGACCACCGCGGACGAGACCGTCCCCAGACGCAGATAGACTGATGCGACATAGAATGCGAGGCCGCAAGCTCGGCCGCAACCCGTCTCACCGTCGGGCCATGTTGAGAAACATGGCCTGCAGCCTGATCCTTACGCTCGAGCAGCACGAGGACGATCCGACGCGGGCCAAGATCGCTGGCCGGATCGTGACCACCGTGCCCAAGGCCAAGGAGTTGAGGCCCTTTGTCGAGAAGTTGGTGACGCTGGCCAAGAAGGGGCGACAGCATGAACTGGCGGCCGCAGAGATCAAGCCCGACGTGCCGGCGAAGGGGGGCAACCCCGAGGGCCGTAGCCAATGGAAGCAGTTCCGGGACTCTGCCGAATACGCCCCCTGGCACACGGCACTCGCACCCGCTGTGGCCTGCAGACGCCGTGCCTTTTCGATGCTCCGAGACAAGCGAGCCGTCACCATCCTCTTCGATGAACTCGCCGATCGCTTTGCCAAGCGACCCGGGGGGTACACCCGCGTGATCAAGCTGGCCACGGTCCGGCTGGGAGACGCCGGTCGACAGGCTCTGATCGAATTCGTCGGTGACGACGACAAGGTTGAGAAACGGGAGTCGAGCCTGGAGGTCGAGGACGACGGGGATCTCGTTGAGACAGAGGAGGAGTCGGCCGAGGCTGTAGAGGAGTCTGATGAGGCTTCGGCCCAAGAGGAGTCGGCAGAGGAGGACGCCGAGTCGACGGAGGATGCTGCGGGAGACGACGACGCGGCGTCCGAGACTGAGCCTCAGGAGGAGGGCGAGGCGGATGGCGAGGGCGAGGCGGATGGCGAGGGCGAAGCGGACGGCTCGTAGTCCGTCACCCCGTCTGGTTCGGCTGGTGCGATCACCCGGTGGTGCTCCCGGATCGACTGGCACGGCCCGCTCGGCCACCGGATGGGTCGAGTCGCTGGAATTCGATTTCTGTGCTGCGATGCGACGTCTCTGCCAGGAGATTGCTCTTCGGGTTCCCGAGTTGGCTCATGTCGACATGGACCGGGTGGTGGTCTGCATGACCCGTTCGCGGCGTGACGGACCGAGAGGTCTGTGGGCCAAGTTGACTCCGCTGCGGTTCGAGGGTGGAGCCCGAGTGGGGCTGCGACGTGGGCAGAGGTACCTGATCGAGCCGCTGGTCGTCGAGGGTCGCGAGCGGCTCTACATTCTCACCTTCTGCCTGCCACGATTCCTCGAACTGACCTACCGCAAGAAGCTGGTGACGGTCTTTCACGAGCTGTACCACGTCGGGCCAGATTTCGACGGAGACCACCGCCGATTCCCCGGTCGCTACCACATGCATTCGTCTCGGGCCGCGAGGTTCGATGACCAGGCCGATCGGTTGTGCGACCTGTACCTGGCGACCGCGCCTGCTCCGGAGGCCTGCCGGTTTCTCAGGCATCGCACTCGCACGCTGCTGTCCCGTCATCGCGCGATCACCGGCCTGACGATCCCGGTTCCCAAGCTGGTTCGTCTCGAGGCGGCGGCCTAGTCGGAAGTGACCGCCGCGATCGCTTCACACGCCGCGTCAATCTCGGTGTCGGTGGTGAAGGGTCCAATGCTGAGCCTCAGCGTGCCGCCGCTCTCGAAGGTCCCTGCCGCACGGTGCACTCCGGGAGCACAATGCAGCCCGGCTCGGGCCTGGATTTCGAACGACTCGTCGAGCACGGTGGCCAGCACGTGGGGTTCGAGTGATTCGGAGACGAGGCTGACGACGCCGACACGGGGTGAATCGAGACCCGGGCCAACCAGCGAGATGTTCTCGATAGGATCCAGTCCCGCCAGCAGCCTCTCGACCAACGACGCCTCGGTTGCCGAAATCGTCTCGACACCCCGTTCCTCGAGCCACGCCAACCCCGCCTCGAGTCCGAACAACCCGGGGGCGTTGGGGTTGCCGGCTTCGAGTCGGTCGGGCATCGTCTGAGGCTGTCGGTCCTGTTCGCTGAGGGATCCGGTGCCGCCTTGGCGGAGTCCGTTCAACTGGTCCTCGAGTCCAGGTCGGACATAAAGCAGTCCGGTGCCCAGTGGCCCCAACAGTCCCTTGTGGCCGGCACAGGCCAGCAGGTCCACCGGCCAATCGGACAGGTCGATTGCCAGGTGCCCGGCCGTCTGTGCCGCGTCGACGAGCACCAGGGCTCCGGCTTCATGCGCATCGGTGCCGATGTCCTCGATTGGCTGCACACAGCCGGTGACATTCGACGCGTGCTGAACTGCGACCAGTCGCGTGTTTTGTCTGAGCGCGTCCCGCACCGCGGCGGGGTCCACGCGACCGGCGGCATCAACGGGGACCACGGTCAGTTCGATTCCGCGTCGATCGACCAGTGCGCCCAGGGGCCTGAGAACCGAGTTGTGTTCAGCGGCGGTGGTGACGACGTGGTCACCGGGCTCGAGCAGTCCGTGGAGGGCCATGTTGAGTGCGTCGGTGGCGTTGAAGGTCCAGGCCACCCGTTCGGGCGACTCGGCCCCCAGCAACGTGGCTGCTCGCTTGCGGCAGGTCCGCAGTACCGCATCGACCTCGACGGCTGACCGGTAGCCTCCACGACCGGCTGCGGCTCCCAGGGACCGGTTGTAGTGATCGACGGCAGCGTAGACCGACTCGGGCTTCGGATGGCTGGTGGCCGCGTTGTCGAGGTAGATGCGGGGCACGGGCGGGGTCCGAAGAGGGTCCGGGGATGGGCCGTCCTTGCGGTCCGGCTAGCCGCCGATCGAGTACATCGGTCGATCGGGTTGGATGAAGCGGGCCGTGTTGATTTCGTGACCCTCGGCCTTGGCATGGATCGACGCCGCAATCGCCTCGACGAGTCGTTGTTCATTCTCGGCGGTGTCACCGTCGCGGAGCAGTTGCTTGATGTCGGTTTCTTCGAGACTGAACAGGCAGTTGCGGAGTTTTCCGTCGGCGGTGAGTCGAAACCGGTTGCAGCTGCCGCAGAAGGGTTCGCTGACCGAGGCAATGAACCCTACGCGGCCGCCGCCGTCGGCGAACTCGAACTGGCTGGCCGGGGCGGCCGGGTCGGTTCGACCCAGAGGACGCAGCGGCCCGAATTCGGCCTCGAGCCGGTCGCGGACTTCCCTTGCGAACAGCACGCGGTCACGTTCCCAGGCGTTGTCGGCATCCAGTGGCATGAACTCGATGAACCGCACCTCGATCCCCGTCTCGCGTGCCAGCCGCCCGAAGGGGACCACCTGGTCTTCGGTGAGGCCTCGGATCGAGACCGCGTTGATCTTGATCGGATCGAACCCGGTTGTCCGAGCCGCCTCGATCCCCTCGAGCACCTTCTCGTAGCCCTCGCGGCGGGTCACTTCCTTGAAGCGGACCGGGTCGAGCGCATCGAGACTGATGTTGATCCTCGAGAGCCCGGCGGCGTGCAGCTCGTCGGCCTGGTCAGCCAGCAGGATGCCGTTGGTGGTCAGCCCGATGTCTCGGATGCCGTCGATCTCCGAGAGCCGCCTGACCAATTCCGCCAGGTCTCGCCGCACCAGTGGCTCGCCTCCGGTCAGTCTCAGCTTGTTGATCCCCAGTCCTGCTGCCACCCGTACAAAACGCTCGGTTTCCTCGAATGTCAGCAACTCGCTGCGATCCATGAACTCGACGTTGTCGGCCGGCATGCAGTAGAAGCAGCGGATGTTGCAGCGGTCGGTGACGCTGATTCTGAGATTGTTGTGCCGTCGGCCGAAGCTGTCGACAAGCGGGTGTTGGGAGGGCATGAGTGGTTTGGGATCCTTGGGTGGCGGTCAGTTTGAGACTTGGGCGTCTGACGGAGTGTCGCTTGAGGTATCCAGGCCCGGGTGGACCCACTCGGTCGTTCCGTCGTCAAAGTTCTCCTTCTTCCAGATTGGCACGATCTCCTTGAGCGTGTCAATCAGGTACTTCCCGGCTTCGAAGGCCTCTTCTCGGTGCGGGCAGCTGACAGCCACGGCGACACTGACGTCGCCCAGTGCGAGGTGACCGAGTCGGTGAACGATGCCGGCTGCTGTGATCGGCCACTTCTGCCCTGCGGTCTCGATGATTTCCTTCATCTTTGCCGTCGCCATCTCTGGGTAGGCTTCATAGTCGAGTGCCAGGGTGCGTCGTCCGTCGGTCAGCTCGCGGACCGTACCCAGGAACAGCACCACGGCTCCGGCGGCATGGTCGCGGACCGACTCGGTCAGCCGGGCGGTGTCGATCGCGTCGTTTGTCAGTTGGATCATCGTGAGAGTGTCGAGGTGCGAGTTGTGCTGCGGTGTTGGGACATCGATCATCCCCCGCTGACGGGTGGAAAGCAGGCGATCGAGTCGTTGGCATCAAGCGTGACGTGGTCGTCGGCGTAGTCGGTTCCCACGGCGATCAGCAGTCGCTGTGCCAGCGGGAGCAGTTGCGGCACCTGGTTGGCCAGGGCGGTCCGCACGTCAGCGACGCAGGCCCCTTCGGCGAGTTCGAGGTCGACGAGTTCTCGACCGGCGAGGTCTCGAGCCCGGGCAAACAGTTGGACGGCGAGTTTCACGAGATGACCAGTTTGCGATTCGGTTGGCGACGGAGTGAGTCTTGGGGATCGGGCAGTCTCTGTCTGATTTCCGGGATCAGGCCGTAGGCGAGTGCCATGAGTTTCAGAGGGTGGAGAGTCGGGGTGCTGGAATCCTGCTGCATCTGTAGCCGGCATCCGCTGCACTCGGTCGTGCCGATGCCGAGATCCCCCTGTTGCATCCTACTGATCAGCGGGCGTCCGATCTCGATCGAGGTCGCGAAGTTGTCTCTTGCGATCCCCCAGGCTCCGGCCATTCCCGAGCAACCAGCTTCGATTGTAGAAACCCGCAAACCGGGAATCAAACCGAGCAATTCTCGCAGCGAGGATCCGCCGCCCAGCGCCTTGAGGTGGCAGGGGGTGTGGTAGCCGGCGGCCAGGTCCAGTTCCTGGAAGTCCAGAGACAGCCGACCGTCCTGGTGGAGTTCGGCCAGGAAGGTGCCGGCTTCGACCACCTGTTCGGCCACCGCCGGTGCGTCGGGGTGATCGACCAGTCGAGGGTACTCCTGTTGCAGGCAGACGACGGCGGAGGGTTCGCTGCAGACGATCCGGTGACCCTCTCGGGCCAGTTCTCCGAGTTCCCGGAGGTTCCATTCGGCGAGTCGCTTGGCGGTGTCGAGGTTACCGGCGGTGATCAGGGCCATTCCCGACGGGTACTGATCGCGGGGCACGTAGACCGGGACGTCGTTGTGTTCGAGGATCCGGACCAGCGCGGTGGCGAGTTCGGGGTCGTGGTAATTGGCGAAGTGATCGACGAAGTAGACGACCGGCTTGGGTCGAGCACCCGGCCGCGGCCGAAACGACCAGCGGCGGGGCAGGCTGCGGAGGAACGAGCGGCGGGCCAGGGCCGGCAGGCGGCGGTCACGATGAATGCCCAGCAGTTTCTCGATCAGCCACCGGGCCGGAGGCTGGTCGAGCAACCAATTGGTCGCCCGGGGCATCAGCCCACCCAGCGAAGCCAGGTCGTGGACCCCCGCGGCCGTCCGGTCGGCTCGACTCATTCCGTCGACGGTCGCCTGTGCGGCCTTGGCTTCGACCATCATCTGGGGCACGTTGACGTGGCCGGGGCATTCGAGCTGGCACTGCTTGCAGTTGAAGCACAGCGAGGCGAGTTGTCGGAGTTCATTGGAGACGAGCGTGTCGGTTCCCAGCGATCCAAAGACCGAACGGATCGCGTTGGCCTTCGCCCGGGGGCTGGCATGCTCGGAGGGATCGATCCGGAAGAACGGGCACATCCGTTGTTGCGGAGAGATGGTTCGACAGGCGCCGCAGCCGTTGCAGTCGGTGGCCGCCTCGGAAAACTCCTCGGCGTTCCATGAACCCCCCAACGACACCAGGTCAGGATCGGATGGGTCGGGGGTCGCGGTGAGGGCGGGGTTGGTCGAGCCGGCGGTGGGTTCAGTGTGATGAGCAGCACGAAACTCGAGCCGACTCAACTCGCCCGCTGCGGGGACGATCTTGCCCGGGTTGAGTCGTCCCTGGGGGTCGAAGAGGTCCTTGACGAACTGGAAGACCCGGCACAGGGGTCCGTACTGTCTCTTGAGGAAGGGGGTCCTTGAGAGTCCATCTCCGTGTTCGCCGCTGACGGTCCCGCCCAACCGAAAGACTTCCTCGTAGAGGCTGGAGGCGAGTTCTTCGAGGCGTGCGCCGGAGTCGTTGGCGGGAGGCGGGAGAAACGGCCTGAGGTGCAATTGGCCAGCGGCGGCGTGGGCGTACAGCGACGCGGTGACCTCGTGTTTCTGGAACACCCGTTGTGCGGCAGTGAGGAATTCGTGCAGCTGTTCGGGTGGCACCGCGATGTCTTCGACAAATGGCAAGGGGCGGGCGGCTCCCTTGAGCCGGGTCAGCATCGGAACAATCCGCCGTGGCAGCGACCAGAGGAACTCGACGTCGTCGAAGTCGTGAGCTTCGAAGGCCACCCGTGTCGACTGGGCGGTGGCTCGAGCCGCTGAGATGACTCGAGCAATCCGTTCACGCGTCTCGCGTTCGCTCATTCCCACCTGCTCGACGATCAATGCCGCTTCACTTCCGGCGGGGATCATCGAAGAGAAGCGTGGGTCCGATTCCCGTCCCAGGCTCAGTACCCGTCGGTCCATCAGGTCGCAGGCCGAGGTCTGCAGGGTGGAGATGGCCTGGACGGACCGGGTGGCCTCCTCGAGTGTCCCGAACAGCAGCAGCACGATGCCACGATGTTCGGGCAGTGGTGAGGTGTGCAGCGTAGCTCGAGTGAACAGCCCGAGCGTGCCTTCGGAACCGACCAGCATGCGGGCGAGTTCGAGTCTGTCGTCGGCGAGGACACCGCGGAGGTGATAGCCGCTGCAGTTGCGTGGCAGGGCCGGTTGCCGCTCACGGATCAGCTCGTCGTTTTCCCTCAGGATCCGCTCGAGGTTGTCGCAGAGTCTCTGGTAGGGATCAGTGAGATCGGTCGGGCCGCCGGTCCCGCGACTCACCAGTCTCTCACTGCCCGCCTCGATCACCGACCCGTCGCCGATGACCAGTTCGAGCCGCTTGACGTGGTCGCGTGTCGAGCCGACTCGGACCGATCGGCTTCCGGCAGCGTCGACGGCCAGCATGCCGCCGATGGTCGTGACCGGGCTGTTTGAAGGGTCGGGGGGGAAGTAGCGGCCCAGTGGTCGGAGGAAACGGTTGAGCTCGTCGAGGACCACTCCGGGTTCGACGGTCACGGTCGAGGCGTCGACGGAGAGGATGTGGTGCAGGTACCGCGAGAAGTCGACGACGATGCCCGGTCCCAGGCAGCCGCCGGCCACTCCGCTGCCGGCCCCTCGAGGAAACACTCCCAGGTCAACTTCGGCCGCGTAGTCGACGATCGCCACGACGTCGTCTCGAGTCCGCGGGCGGGCAACGGCCAATGGCGGGACGTGGTAGAGACTGGCGTCGCTGGCGTAGAGGGCTGTCGAGAGCGGGTCGACGAGCAGTTCGCCCTCGAGCACGCTGCCAAGATCCTCGATCATCAGTTGGCGTTGCTCATCCACGCGTTCGCGGCTCCGTGAGCAGGTCGGGTGAATCGGTGGCAGTCGGTGTGTGAGCCACCCCGAGGTGGAGTGGCCCGCGGCAGGTCACTGGGCCGGGTCGGGCGGGTCTTGCCGCAGAGCCTCCTGACGGTACCGCTCGGCTCGCTCGTGATCGAATCGCTCGTAGGCGTCGGTCGAACCCTTGAGCCGGTGGCGGGCCTGGCAGCGGTAACAGACCAGCACGTCCCTCATCAGACTATACAACGCCAAATCGAGCAGTGCGAACAGCATCAGGATGCCGATGGCCAGCTCGGGGCGGTACTCTGCCCAGGCGATGGTCGAGAGCACACCGCCGAGCACGACCAGGGCGATCCCGATCTTGTGCGGGAAGTCCTTTTGCCGCCACAGGTCCCGCTCACCGCAGGCCAGGCATTCGGCCAACCGCTCGCCCTCCCAGGACGACTCCGGAATCGATCTCTCGAAATCACACGACGGGCAACCGAAACGGTTCTGGTCGAGCCCGTCGGAGACTCGGCTGGACTGCTGACAGCGGGGACAGGTGAAGTCGAGTTGCATGGGTGGGTGGTTCCCCGACCGGCGGCGGGGTCCAGGTGGATTCAGCGGATGATCCCGGTCGATCTAGACCGGAACCGACAATTCGTGAGCCAGCAGGGTGGCGGTCAGCTCTCCGGTCAATGTCAGCACCACGCCGACGTAGAGTACCCCGGTGGCCGATTGAGTGTTTCGGTACTTGAGTATTCTGTGGACCATCGCCACGACCACCAGCGGACCGACGAGTCCTGCCAGCCACCTCAGTACCAGTAGAAGTTGCTGGTGATCCGAATCGGGCAGTCCGCCGATCAGCACCAGCCCGGCCAGCGCGAGGATGATCCGTAGCAGCGTGGCGGCTCCGAGCACGAGGTTGAGTCGAACCAGGGGGGCCAGCGGCATGCCGGTGGCCGTCAGGTACCAGTGGCCCAGCAGCATGCTGACCATCGCGGAACCCAACAGCAGCGCGGTGGACAGTTCCGAGGCGATCAGGAAGAGCTGCTCGAGAATCGAGCTCGAGTTGGGATTCCAGGCCGAACCGACCAGCAGCAACAGCGAGAGGCCGGTGATCAGGGCGATGCAGGCGGTGCCGGGCCGACGCCGGCCCAGGGCCCAGGTGAAGCTGCCGAGGTAGGCCAGCACGGCAGTCGTGCCGTACAGCCAGCTGTCGGAGTGGGGTCCGATCAGCGAGTCGAGTCCGCCCGCGGATGCCTGGAACGATGCGTCCCATCCGTCGAGGCTGACCAGGGTGGCCAGGACCGAGAGTCCCATCACGATCAGCATCTGGATTCGAAAGAAGCCGTCGCTGACATCTCGCCTGACCGTCAGGCACCACGCCAGGCTCATTCCACAGATCAACCGGATGGCGAACTGGGCGATCACGACGATTCTCCTGGGTGCAAACGACCCGGATTCAGCCGCGGTTGATCAGCGACATGACCTCGGCTCGACTCGACTGGTTGGTCTTGAACAGACCTCGGACGGCGCTGGTCACCGTCAGGCTGCCCGGCTTGCGGACGCCTCGAATCGTCATGCACGTATGAGTTGCTTCGAGCACCACCACGACGCCCTTGGCATCGAGTTCCTCGTAGAGCAGGTCGGCGATCTGGTCGGTCATCCGTTCCTGAACCTGCGGCCGGTGCGAGACCTCATCGACCACCCGCGCCAGCTTGCTGAGACCGACGATCTGCCCGTTGGGCAGGTAGCCCACGTGGGCTACTCCCATGAAGGGCAGCAGGTGATGTTCGCAGAGGCTGTTGAAACTGATCTCGCGGACCAGTACCAGTTCGTCGAACTGCTCCTGGAAGCACTTTTGCAGGTGCCGGGCAGGGTCCGAGTACAGACCGGCGAACAGTTCGGTGTACATCCGTGCCACCCGTTGGGGTGTCTCGACCAGGCCGGAACGATCGGGATCTTCACCGATCGCCTCGAGTATTTCGCGGACCGCCTGGGCGATTCGAGGTTGGTCGACCGGTGAGGTCGAGGCCGAATCGGCCTGGATAGGGTCGATCGCGTCGACGGGGAAGCTACTGGAGGACATCGTGGTCTCGTGGTGAGATCGGGGTGGAGGGATTCAGTTGAGGCTGTAGGGTGGTGGGAAGATCGAGGGTTGCCCGATGCTGGTGTCGATGCAGTTTCTCAGTTCGTCGAGGACCAGCACCGAGCGGGTGGCGATGTCGGGTTCTTCGAGAATCGACTGGGCCACGTCGGGTTCCAGTGGCAGCGAGTAGGCGATCACATCACAGAGGCCGCCGAGGGGCAGGTCAGCATCGAGCGAATCGTGGAAGGTGCGGTCGAAGTCACAACCGGCGGCCAGTTGCTGGAATCCGACCAGCAGTTCGCGCTGTCTCCGCCGCCGCTGGTCGTTGGAAAGCTCGGAGGGCATTTCCGGACACAGTTCGACTCGCGCGATTCGGTAGGGATGTGGCGAGTCGCCTTCGTCAAGCACTTCGGCACGCGAGACACCTTCGACGACGATCTGGTAGCGGCCATCGGGGAGCAGTTTCGAGGAGGTGATACGGCCGATGCAGACGGTCTGGCGGATCGACGCCGTCTTGGACTCGTAGGCCGATTCCCAACCCGGTTCCAGAAGTGCCATCGCGATCAGTCGGTCTGAAGAGAGCGCGTCGGCGATCATCTGCCGGTACCTCGGCTCGAAGATCATCAACGGCAGCAACGTCTGCGGGAACAGCACGGCGTCGGGCAGCGGGAACAGCGGCACGCGACCGGTGAAGTTCCGCAACTGATCAGAATGCGAACCGAATTGCGTCATGAGGCAGCCATGGTGACACGGGGGATGAG
>Ga0310123_10001007_pt1 | contig 24136 bp, 9 predicted proteins | sample CB6_AW_1057_MG_FD_203505 | JGI IMG/M metagenome (GOLD analysis project Ga0310123, IMG submission 203505) | Marine microbial communities from Western Arctic Ocean, Canada - CB6_AW_1057 | ecosystem: Environmental > Aquatic > Marine > Oceanic | place: Canada: Western Arctic Ocean | collected... | reverse complement strand
AATCGGGGCAATTGTCCCGGCTCCACCGCGGACACCTCGGCCTGAAAATTGAAAGTCGATCGGATTCCGGCTTCGACGCCGGCGATCACCTCGTCGACGGCTGCGCCGGCCACCGGTTCGATTTCCACCGAGAACCGATCCAGCGCGGTCTCCGTTTCAACCACCACCCGGAATTCGGCAACACCGCTCACACTCCGGATCACCGCTTCGATGCTCGACGGAAAGACGTTGTTGCCCCGCACGGTGATCATGTCATCGGCCCGACCCAGAATCCCCCCTCGCAACCGCAACAGTTCCCGGCCGCATGGACAGGTTTCCGGATCGGCAATCACCAGGTCACCAGTCCGGTAACGCAGCACGGGGCTCCCGGTCCGTCTCAGCGTGGTGACCAACAATTCACCCTGCACGCCGGGCGGGACCGGTTTCAGCGTGTCCGGATCGACGATCTCCGCAATGCACTCGCTCTCCAAAACGTGCATCCCTCCCGGCCCCTCGTCACACTCCACCGCAATCGGACCCAGTTCGGTCATTCCCCAATGATCGATGACCCTCGCGTCCCACGCCGACTCGATCTCCTTACGGACTGCCGGCACGCTGCCACCGGGTTCTCCGGCGACGATCAGCATTCGCACCGAACCTGACGCCAGATCGACTCCTTCCTCCCGGGCCACCTCCGCCAGCCTCAGTGCATAAGTCGGTGTGCAACACAGGACAGTCGCCTGGTTGTCCTCGATCAGCCGCAGCCTCGCTGCACTGTTCATCCCGCCACCGGGAAGACACAGGTGCCCGGACGCCGCAGCACCCTCGAATGCCGCCCAGAAACCGATGAATGGACCGAATGAGAACGGGAACGCGAACCGGTCTTCGGCTCTCACCCCGGCGATCCGGAACATCTGCGACCAGGCGTCGAGCAGATTGCCCCACGCCTCCGGCGTGTCCAGCCAGCGCAGTGGACGCCCCGTCGTTCCCGAGGTCTGATGCAGCCGAGTGTAACCGGCCAACGGTTCGCTGAGGTTCGTGCCGTATGGTCGGTGCTCGTCCTGGTCGGCCACGAAGTCCTGCTTGCTGCATACGGGAAACTCTCCCAGCGCCGCCAGGTCCTCGAAACGCTTTGCTGCGTCCGCCGTGGAACCCCAACCGGATTCCTCCAGACGCCGTCTCCAGAACGCATTGCCGCTGACGGTGTCATTGACCAGGCTCTGCAGCCGCTCCCGCTGCAGGAGATCCAGTTCCTCTCGTGAGAGATCTTCCGGTAATGACATCTCGCCGACCTCGTTCCCCTCGCCGAACCGCAAGGTAACCGGTTACCAACCACAGAATTGTAACGGCCGCCCAACTGCTCCGAACCACTCAAGTGCCCTTTTCCAACCGCCGACAAAGAGTAAGTGGCGTTCTCCGCGCCCGGCTGCTCCCGCACCCTGGACTTCAACCCGATGAATGGCCCGGTTGTCGATTCCCGCACGTTCCGTATCGGTTTTCTGGCAGCGCTGGAAACCGACGACGGGGCTTTCGTCGCCGGCCTTCTTGTGACCAACCGCTACGGGCGGCCTCTCGAATTTCAATGCACCAGTCCGGTCCGGCCGACCCACGCCCAGAAACTTCTTTACGGCGAGACACTTCGCCCCTTCCTTCTCGGCGAACTGATGGGCCGCGCGCTTCTGGACCGACTCGGATCTCCGCCCGACCTCCTTGTCACCGACAACGACGACATTCTCGACCTCCGGCACCACATCGCCATCCCCATGGCACGCGTTGAACCGTTGGCCGACGAAGCCGGCTCCGCCACCACCGCGCCGCCACTGGGCCGCGTCCGCATGGGACGTCGCATCCTGTCGATCCACTCGGCACACGAAACCGACATCGCCGCGCTGCATCACGGCGCGACCCAGGTGACCGCCGAAACCGACCTCCAGGAACCGCTCGAACGAGTACGGCAAGCGTTGGCCGAGACGCTCCAGGGTCAGCAAACGGGGAACCCGGGTGGACCACGCAGTTGATCGTCGGCGAACCGGTTCCGTGCCGCCGCGGGTCGATACCCGCGCGGTGCCGCTTCACCTCGATGTTCAACTGTTCAGTTCCGGACTCGGTGCCGGCATCACCCGCCCGCCCGCCTGCCACATTTCGCCGCAACCGCTGATCGCCACACCCAGGCTCTTGCCACCCTGGCAGCCCAACTGGCCCGCAATGAAGAGCATCGGGGTTCGCTTTCCCGACGCCTCGCTCTGCGAATCGGACGGCTCTGAGATCGAACCCTCATTCGACGCGATCGACGGCGGACTCTTCTGCTCACCCCGCACGTCAACCCCCTCGCGACCATCAAAAGACAACGCACACACCCGCGTCTCTGTTCCCGCCGAAGCACTGTCGATCTCCGACCGCCTGTTCTATCTGCTCCAACCCCCCATCGAAACGTTGCTCTCCGGGCAGGAGTTGGTGATGCCCTTCGAGCCGTTTCCCTTTCAGTACCACGGGATCGCCTGGCTGTTTTCTCAAGGATCTGCCCTGCTCGCCGACGAAATGGGACTCGGAAAAACCATGCAGGCCATCAGCGCCCTGAGATTGCTGATGCGTGCCGGGCAGATCCGCAGCGTACTGCTGATCTGCCCCAAGCCGCTGATCACCAATTGGCAGAGAGAACTGCAGATGTGGGCCGAAGAGATCCCGGTCATCGCGATCGAGGGACCCGCCCGCCGCCGCCGCATGCTCTGGGAAATGCCCAACGTCCCGGTAAAGGTCGCCAACTACGAATTGCTGGTTAGAGATCTCGAGATGATTGGTGAAGACGACTTCCCCTCATTCGATCTCCTTATTCTCGACGAAGCCCAGCGGATCAAGAACCGCGACTCTCAGATCAACCACGCCGCCCGGTCACTCAAACGACAACGGGCATGGGCCCTGACCGGTACGCCGATCGAAAATCGGCCATCCGAGTTCGTCTCGCTGCTGGAGTTTCTCGGCGCCGTCCCCGACCACAGCGTCAATGACATCCGCCAGTTGAACCGGCTCGCACGCACGTACGTGCTTCGCCGCACCAAGGACCGCGTCCTGACCGATCTCCCGCCTCGCCTTGATCGCGACGAACTCCTGGAACTCACGCCAGCACAACAGACCGCCTACCTCACAGCCGAACGCGACGGAATCGTGCGACTCGGAGAACTCGGCGAGTCCATCACCATTCAACACGTCTTCGAGTTGGTATTGCGATTGAAACAGATCTGCAATTACGACCCGCTGACCGGTGAAAGCAGCAAGCTCGAGCGATTGGCGGCCGAGATGGAAGAAATCTCGGCCAGTGGCGGAAAGGCCATCCTCTTCAGTCAGTGGACGAAATCTCTGGATTGGATGCACCAGAAATTGCGGCATTTCAACCCGCTGATCTACCACGGAGCCGTCCCCTCCTCACGGCGCGACGCCGTTCTCGAACGATTCCGCCGCGACCCGGACTGCCATCTTCTCCTGATGAGCTACGGGGTGGGGGCCGTCGGCTTGAACCTGCAGTTCGCCGGGTACGTCTTCCTGTATGATCGCTGGTGGAATCCCGCCGTCGAAGACCAGGCCATCAACCGTGCCCACCGAATCGGCCAAAAGAATCCGGTGTTCGTCACCAAGTTCATTTGTCACGACACGATCGAAGAGCGGATCGACCAGGTTCTCCAGCAGAAGCGTGAACTTTTTCGGGCCGTTCTTGGTGATTCGGAGGTCAGCAATACGAGCCTCAGCCTTAGTGCCCAGGACATCTTCGGGCTGTTTGACCTGAAGACCGGCCAAGGCGATCAACTCCGCAGCATCACTCCGCCGCCAGCAGAACTCGCCTGATTCGGCCGCTCTAGATCCGCAACCACTCGGCCTTCGATCGCCTCATTCTCGGCACACTGGTCGTAGACCAGCAGCACCAATCCGCTGACGGTATCTGGTGGAGAGGTCTGCGGCGAAAACCGTTTTGCCCGGGCCAGTCCACCGATCTTCAATTCGGCGTTGGCCAGTTGTTGATCGACCGACTTGGGGTCTGCCCACCTGACGATCAACACCGACGCTCCCACGTCGTGCGGAATGTGGCTTTCCCACTCCAGCGCACAACGGCCCATCGTGTGCCGGGCGTTGACATCCTGCAACGGCCGCCAAGCCGTCTCTCCGGTTGGCAACCGGTACCGCATGGAGTCGATACCCAGCGGACCGAAGTACCCGCACCGACCAATCTCTGCGACCAACGGCTCGACCATCGCAAGCAACGACTCCAACGCCTTCGGCGACATCCCCTGCGGACGGGTTCCAATTCGGCTCCCCCGATAGCCGCCCGATTCAGTCACCAACAACTCGGTCACGCCGCAGTGGCGCACTTTCGCACCAGGTCCGATCTCAAATTGCAGACCGAATTCACCGATCGAGTCGAGCCACGGTTCGATGATCACAAGGCCATCCCGTTTCAACATCTCCGCCACCCATTCCAGGACAACGCCGTCGACGGTCGTTTCACGAATCCGCCGCTGGCCTCGGCCCGCCGCCCCGAGGTCGGACTTCACGACCCACCCACCACCCCCGTCGCGGCCTTTCGCCACCAAGGCTCGCAATTCGGCGATGCTTTCGATGATGGTGGTGCCAACCGGGCACATTCCCATTTGCGATTCACGCTTAAACGCCCAACTGCGACGGTTGATCCGCTCCACCACGCCCAACTCAGGAATTTGCTGAGTCGAACCGGTTGTTTTGGCCAACTTCGCTACCGACACACTCCAGCCCCATGGCACAATCTCCACCCGCCTACCTTGACCGAACGAAAATTCCTGCCGCTGCTCTGAGGTCTCAGAATCGCCCTCGATGCCCCACGAGACGATCTGGTCCGAAGCCTCCAGCAACGGCGTCCAGACACCGCACAGGCCCATTGTCGCAGCCCTGGCGGTCCGTGACATTCTCCGCCCCGCCAACTCGTCCTCGAAGCCGAAATTCGGTACGAACAGCCGAGAACTCATCCCATCCCACCTAACCCGGACCTCTTGCCCGCACCCCCATGTCGCCTCGAGGAGGGACCAGTTGCGTCCCTTCCGAGGTCTCAGTATACGGCCTTTTGTAGCAATCCGGTCCACGTAGGCCGCCAACGGCGACCCCGACAGCAGTTGTCGCTGCGAATGGTCGATTCAACCTTCTAGGAACCACAAACGGGCCCTCTTTCACACGGTCACGGATGACTGGCCGACTTTCGACGATCTTGTTTTCGGCAGTGATTTTCGCGATCGGCTGCGCTCATCCGGCCGGCCGCGCCCGGGTCAGCCAACCCAGTCACAGCGATGATCCCGACACATTTCGTCTCGCCGCGACATCCGGTTGGACCGATTCACCACTGACTTTGGCCAGCGGTGACGCTGTTGACATTGTCGCCACCGGCTGGGTTCGCGATCGCCTGCCGCCCGACGCACACGACGGGGCGGACCTGTGGTCCGACCCGTCCGGGACCTATTTGGTTGCTGACTCGCACGACGGTTCCACCGACCCGCTTCCTACCGGTGCCCATGGTCCGGCCCCCTCGTTGGCCCTGATCGCCCGAATCGGTGATGACCGGCCGTTTCTGGTCGGTCGTCGTACCGGGATCCGCGCCACCGGGACAGGCCGCCTTCAATTTCGTGTCAACGACGCCACCCCCCACGACAACGCCGGGGAATTCTCGATCCGCGTCGAACGAGTTGAAGCCCCGTCGCCGGCATGGCACGAGAAGGTCATCACCGCTCCATCGCCGGAACTCCCCCCACCAGCTCCAGCCAAACAGGTTCTCATCTTCTATATCGACGGTCTCCGGGCCGACGTCGTTCGCGAAATGGCGTTGACCGGGCACCTGCCAACCATCCACAGCCTCTTTATCAAGGGCGGCAGCTGGCTGCAAAACACCACGACGGTTTTCCCGTCGAGCACATTGACGGCCAACGGATCCATGTGGACCGGTTGCTTTCCTGACCGCCACGGACTCACAGCGATGATCCGCTTCGATCGTCAGACACAGACCAGCCAGTCCCACCTTTCGACCCTGGGTCCGATTCGTGCAGCCGAAGCTCTCCATCCGGTCGGCCTCCTCGGCCTCGCCTCGACCGCCAATGAATCGATACACGATGCGGTGGGTGCTCCCCTTCCGAAACAGCCTCGCGCCGACGCGGCCGTTCCGCTGTACACCCTGCTCAGACGGCAGGGCACCGACTGGGCAACCGGCGTTCTGCCGATCATGCCGCACCTCAGCCCGCCTTTGTGGAGCCGCAGCCTGCTGCGGCACCTGCCATTCCTGAGAGCCGACAAGGCCTGGCAGCACTTCGACGACGCCAATACCACCTACGCTCTGCGACACCTTGTCGATCTCCAGCGGCCAGTCACCATCATCTGGCTGCCCGAAACCGACTCGGTCAGCCACAATTGTGGTCGCGGCCAATTCGGAGCAACCCGCCGCACGCTTGTCCGAGCCGATCAGCTGATCGGATCCGTCGTCGACCACCTTCGACGTCGCGGCCAACTTGACGACACCGTCCTGATGCTCGTCAGCGACCACGGCCACCATGGCGGCCGGCGTCAGCCGCTGCGGCATTTTGATGTGGCCCACGAGGTATTTTTCCGCACACGGACGGTGTCGCAGGACCGGCGATGGCTGGACGGTGGGCTGGGGCTCTCCGTTCACCAGCACCAGTTCACCTCTCGCCATCCCCACGACAAGCACTTTGTGTTCGTTGACAGCATCCCCGACGGCACGTGCCGAATTTACCTGCCCCGCCGCGGCTACCGCTCGCAAGACTGGACCTCTCCTGCCCGGCCCGCCGATTTGCTCAACTACCCGATCTCCGATGACCTTCCGCCAGTCAACCTGATTCGACGTCTCATCACCGCCCGCGTCGACGCGACATCAGTTCATCCGGTCGACATGGCCTTGATCCGCAACACTCCCGATTCACTGCTTCTGGTCAGCCACCGGAAGGGAGCCGCCGCAATCACCCGTCGACGTGATTCCTCGGATCGTCTTCTGTTTCGCTACCAGGTCGTCAACAAACTCGAACCAGCTCCCGACGGATCCATTGCCTGGCGGCCAGTCCCTCTCCCGACGGTCGACCCACTGGGTTTTCTCGAACACCTGCCTGTGGATTTTCTGGCCGCCGAACACGATCAACAGGCCTGGCTGGACGCCACCTGCGACACCGAGTACCCCGACGCTGTCGTTTCGCTGGCACGTTCGATGCTCTGGGTTCCTTCGCTCGACGCGACCGCACGTCGCCACGCACCCGACATCGTCCTGACCGCCTCCCACGGCTGGTATTTCGGCCGCAACTCCACTCCCGGAACAATGCACGGCCACCCCTTCCGCGACTCGATGCTCTCGACCTGGTTCGTCGCCGGACCCGGCATCCGGCGGAACACCCGCATCACGACGCCGTGCCGCCTGACCGACCTGACACCCACGATTCTCGATTGTCTCGGACGCCTCCCTGCCGGCCATCCATTCGATGGACGTCCAATTCGCCAATTCCATCAGTCCGGCACCTCCGAGGCCAAGTCGTCAGCGGTGGCTTGGCCGGAGATTCTGCTGACCGACTGGACACCGCTGCAGCTTCAACACCGGCCGCCAGCCGAAACACTTCCGCGTACGGTCAATGTCCCCCACTCCCCTGCCGATCTCAATTCGATCATCCACAACGTCGCCAGCCTCCCGTCCTGGAATCCACTTCGCCTGATCGACGATCTTCTCCACGACTCCGATTCCGCAACATTCACATCCGGTCTCGAGCAGGTCGAGGACACAGCCCGCACGCAGCTTCCCGGCGAATGGAATTCCACTCCGGGTGTCTTTCGGCTTTCCGACCTGTCCTTTTCCGACTACAGCCCCGCGTCCGACGGAAACCTGTTCCGGGTCGATCGACTGGTCGATTCCCTGCAATCGGCAACCCACGCGGCCCCTGAAGACCAACTGTCCGTCGACCCGTCGAGTCCGCTCGCCCCTCTGCACGGGCTTGTCGACGGTATCCAGACACTGCGTCTTGAGATCTCCAACTCGGGACAGAGAATCTTCGTCGAGGCGATCGATGACTCGCTGGCAAGTTGGCTTGAAGCCCTCGCCGACCTCGTAATCAACACCGACTACCGGATCCCCGCAGAGATCATCGTGCCGTACGATGCAGATTTCGCTCGACAGAAACCTAGAACACGATCTCCAGTACCTGCTGCTCCTTGAGCAGCTTCGACTGGATACGGATCTTGTCGCGGACCAGCTTCTTCGCCGGGGGCACACGAATCACCAGCTGCGCGATCCGGTCGCGAACGGGCAGGAAATCGCCACGTTTCAGAGGCACCAGCCGCCCCTTCCGGATTGTCAACGCCACGTCTGTGCGGTTCTTCCACCTCGGATCCCACGGGATCTGCTGCCGATACCTGTCGCTCCCTTCGACTTCACCGGACAAATCGGTCGCGCGATAACGTCGTACGTAATTCGGCAACCGCACCTGAATCACGATCTGGTACTCCTGTTCGGGCAATGGGTCCTTGGGCACAGTCCACACCGAAAAGCTGCCCTTTTTGACCACCCGACTTCCTTTCGGTGCCTTCAACACCGAACCACCGTCATTGGGGTTGTCCGCATCGAAGTCGGACACGTAATCGACCATTACGCCGGAGAGCGCGTCCTCAAGCACATGCTCACGCCCTTCCAGAAGGGCCGTGTCGATCCTGGGTGCCTGGCTTTTCTGTTTGACAGCCGATTCGACCTCCAAGGGCCCCGCGACCGATTCCGGCAGCGACGGCGGACCCTTATCTGACTGATTCCATTCGGTCGACAATGGCTCGGGGTCACGAAACTGGTCCAGCACCAGGAGCGAAAGCACCAACAACACAAATCCGTGCAACAGAAAAGACCCGCTCACACCGGTAAAACCCGCTCGCCGAACCTGCGGGTCGCTCGCCAACGACCACCACACGTCGGACTCACGCACCCGGCGATCTTTCGGCAGTTCCAACTGCGGTCGGCTCCGTTTCACGGCTTGCCTCGGACTCCGAATGGCCACTCACCCTGTTGGGATCTCTCGACCAGCTTCCCGGGCTGTCGACAGGATTCCCCAACCCTCCGAGGACATCCTAGCCCACTGCGCATCAGCGGCAATCCCATTCGACTCACCTGGACACTCCGCCACATCGTTGCCCCTCCTGAACGCGGTCCGCGACGCGACGCGCTGCGACCGACAAAGGTCGCGCCGGCAATTCGTCGATCTCGACCCACTCGGCCACGACCGGTCCGGTCCAGTTTCCTGCTCGCCAGGTCGCCACAACCGGTTGCAGATGAAGCCGAAACCGAGTCACGCCGTGCCGGAACTCCTGCAACCACTCATCAACCTCCACGTCACAGCCCCATTCAGCCGCCTCCGAAACGATCTGCAGTTCGTCAATTCGACTCCGGGCCAACGGACCCTGTCGCGACAACGTCGGAAATCCCCACAACCCGCCCCATCTTTCATTCTCGGGGTGCTGAATCAGCAACAGCCGATCGTCCCGCCGGATGACCAGCAGCAGCTCGAACAGATCCGTCGTCCGACGTCGGGGCGAGCGAACCGGCACTCGGTCCACCTCGCCCAGTTCGAGAGACCGACAAGACGAACGCACCGGACACTCTCGGCATCGAGCCTCAACCCCGCAGACAGTCGCCCCGAGATCGATCAGTGCCTGGTTGAATTCGCCGGCACGCACCCGTGGAACCACCCGTTCGGCCAGGGACCACAATTGCCCGCGGCCCTCGCTGCTGGACGGATCGACGCCGAGTGCGAGTAGCCGAGAAAACAGCCTCGCTGTATTGGCTTCGACAATCGCTGCCGGCTGGTCAAACGCAAACGAAGCAATCGCCCCGGCCGTATAGGGCCCGATGCCCGGCAACGCCTGGAGTTCGACGGCCGTTTCCCGCCATTGTCCACCCCATTCCTCGACAATCACCCTGGCCGCCCGGTGCAGATTCCTCGCCCGACTGTAGTACCCCAATCCCTCCCACACGCGAAGCACCTCGCCGGTCTCCGACGCCGCCAGTTCTTCGACGGTCGGAAACTGATCGAGGAACCTCTCGAGATACGGCACCACGGCCTTGACGGTCGTCTGCTGCAGCATGATCTCGCGGACCCAGACGGCATAGGGATCTCGCTCACCCACCCACGGCAAGTCGCGCCCGCCGCGGACGTACCAACGGCGAACGCTGCGGCGAAACCGAGCGACCCATTCGCTGCTCACCGCACACTGGTCCATTCGCTCGCCTGCCGATGCTAGAGCGGGTCCCGATTGTCGGCGCCGCCCAACTGGTCGGCGCCAAACGGCTGTGGCAGAAGTTCGCTCAACCGTGTCACCATCCGCACCCCGCTGCTGTCGGCCAATATGATCTCCAGATCGTCGCAGAATTCGGCCAACACCTGGCGGCAGGCACCACACGGCGCCACGGGCTCATCCGATTCGACAACCACCGCCAGTCGTCGCCAACCGGTGATTCCCTGACTGACGGCCGCAGTCACCGCAGCCCGTTCGGCACACACACCCAGCCCGAAGCTGGCATTTTCGACATTGCACCCGACAACGATTCGCCCGTCGGCCGCTTCGATCGCCGCGCCCACGGCGAACCCCGAGTAGGGGGCATGAGCTCTTCGGCGTGCCTCGGCCGCTCTGGCGATCAACTCGTCCACAATCTCCCCCCGCAGCGAACAACCTGACGGACTACAGGAACATCCCGGCCATCGTCGCTGTCATCCACGACGCCATGGCCCCGCCGAGCATGGCACGAGGAGCCAGCTTGGCGAGATCGACTTTTCGCGACGGTGCCAATGGACTGATGCCGCCAATCTGGATCCCGATCGACGCGAAATTCGCAAAACCACACAGCGCGTAGGCCGCCATCTTGGCGGTCTTCGGGCTTTCGAACACCATCTCGCCGCCCGCGGCGGGCAGCATGTCCTGCAACTGAGTGAACGCCACGAATTCGTTGACCGCCACTTTCGCCCCCAGCAAGCTGCCGAACAACTGGCAATCGTGGCCGCCTTCGACGCCCATCAACCAGGCCACCGGCGAGAGCACCCAGCCAAAGACCTTCTGCAACGACAGATCCTGCAACAGATCACTCAGCAACGGAAACGCCACCCCCAGGCGGCTCGTGGCGATGCTGCCGCCAACCGTCCCCAGCATCAAGTCGACAAGTGCCACAAGGCCAGTGAAGGCGACCAACATCGCGATCACGTTCAGCCACAGCTTCAACCCATCGGTCGTGCCGTTGGCAGCTGCCTCGACCAGGTTGGTCGCCGTGCGATCCATGCGGAACTCGACGGTCCCGCCGGTTTCCGATCGTTCACTCTCGGGCAGCATGATCTTCGCGATAAGGAACGCCGCCGGGGCACTCATCACTGACGCTGCCAACAGGTGTGGACCGTATTCCTCGCCCAGTACCCCGATGTACACAGCCAGCACTGAACCCGCGATTGTGGCAAATCCGCCGGTCATCATCGCATTCAGTTCCGACGCCGTCATCTTCTCGATATATGGCCGCACGACCAGCGGCGCCTCGGTCTGACCCACAAACACGTTGGCCGCCATCGCCATCGATTCCGAACCCGACACTCCGAGCACAGCACTCATCACCCGCGCCAGGCCGTAAACCAGCACCTGCATGAGGCCGATGTGGTACAGCACGCCCATCAGTGCCGAGAAGAAGATGATTGCCACCAGGCCACGACCGGCGAAAGCAAAGACAAACGCATGCTTGGGGCCAACCGCCTGCGCCATCGCCGCCGGGTCCGCCAGCGGACCAAACACCAGCTTTGCCCCGGGCTCGGCCATCTCGATCAACGTCTGCACGCCGGCCGAAAGATACTCAAAAACCGTTCCGCCGGTGTCGGTCCCCAGGATGGCCCACCCCAGCACCGCCTGCATCGCCAAACCGAAGAACACGATCCGCCACGGGAATCGCCGCCGATCCGACGACAACCCCCACGCCACCATGCAGAAGAAGACCAGGCCGATCAGGCCACGAGCGACTGTCATGAATCCGACTCAACAGGAGATTCCGTCCCGATCGTACCGAGGACCAACCGTCGAGGCACGCCCGGATCGTCGGTGATCGTCACGGCCGCCCCGGCCAGTTCTGCGGCCGGATCGAGCCGCTCCACATCCGCGGACTGCAATTCCAACAAGGCGTCGCCGGCTGCGACCCGGACGCCGACGGGAACCAGGATCCTGATCCCGGCCAGCAGGTCCAATTTGCCATCACCTCGGCCACCCGCTCCGCCCAACCGGGCAACAGATCTGCCGATCTGAAGAGCATCCAGACCACTGAGCCAGCCGTCCCGATCGGCCTCAACTGTTCTCATGCCCGAGGCACGCCCCAGACGTTCCGGTTCGTCAACCACCCGGGCGTCGCCCCCTTGGGCGACCAGCATTCTCTCGAATCGCTCCAACCCGGCCCCGCCATCCAGGGCTCTGGACACCAACGTCACGGCATTCTCCATTTCATCACAAACGCCACCGGCAAGGAGCATCCGAGCCACGAGATGAACAGAGAGCTCACGCAGGTCCTCCGGCCCGCCACCCTGCAGGCACTCGATGGCCTCGACAACCTCGACAGCGTTGCCAACGGCCCTCCCCAGTGGAACAGCCATGTCGGTCACCACCGCAACGGTGAGCAATCCCGAGGCTGTTCCTGAATCAACCAGGGCCCGGGCCAAAGTGTTCGCATCGGCTGGATCACTGAAGACCGCGCCGGCCCCACATTTCACGTCCAGGACAAGAGCAGAAATTCCTTCAGCCAGTTTCTTGCTGAGGATCGAACCGCAGATCAACGGAACACTGTCGACTGTCGCCGTGGCGTCACGCAACGCGTACAACACGGCGTCGGCCGGAGCCATTTCGTCGCCAGCTCCACAGATCGCGCAACCGGCCGCCCGGACAACTTCGACCAGTTCGTCAACCGACAGCCCCACGCGAAATCCGGGGATCGACTCCAGCTTGTCCAACGTCCCACCGGTGTGCCCGAGTCCGCGGCCGGAGATCATCGGCACATCCACGCCACAGGCGGCGGCCAGCGGCGCCACCACCAGTGACGCCTTGTCTCCGACACCCCCGGTCGAGTGCTTGTCGACAGCCGGCCGATCGAACCGGTCGGGGCTGATCCGTCGCCCGCTGCCAGCCATCTCCGCAACCAGCCAGCCGGTTTCCTCGGCATCCAGGCCAACCACCGCGATTGCCATCAGCATGGCAGCCAGTTGCTCACCCGGCCACCCGCCTTCTGCCGCCCCCGTGACAAAAGCCTGCAAGTCAGCGCGGCTGAGCTTCTCTCCCGCTCTTTTGCGGGCGATGATCTCGACGGCCGCCATCATCGCGCTCCTGACACGACCCCCACGGAGAGGCTCCTCCGGTCGACTTCGGCGATCAGACGTTGTCGATCCAGGTGTCGTAGAAGGTGAACTCCTCGTCGATTTCGATCGGCAGGTTGCCGAGTGCCGCAACAGAGAAGTCGATCCCCTTGTCATCGCCCGTGCCACCGGCGAGCACGTCTTCGCCGGATTGACCCTTGATGAAGTCGTTGCCGTCTTCACCCAGGATGCTGTCGCGGTCGTTGCCGCCGAACATGCGGTCGTTGCCGGTGCCGCCGAACATGATGTCCCGGCCCTTGGAGCCGTTCAGCGTGTCGTCACCGGTCCATCCCGACAGGCTGTCCGCTCCGGACCCGCCATTGGCAAAGTCGTCACCATCTCCGCCGTTGAGAATGTCGTCTCCATCATCGCCACGCAGCGAGTCGTCGCCGATGCCACCCTTCAACGAGTCGTCATCGCGCTGTCCGTACAGGACGTCGTCGCCGGCATCACCCTCAAGCGTGTCCTTCCCGGAACCCCCGAACATCGTGTCCGCAGCGCCGTTTCCAACCAGGCTGTCGTCGCCGGGACCACCGTTGATCCGGTCTTCGTTCTCGGTACCGATCAAGGTGTCGGTCCCGGGTCCTCCCCACAGCACGGCTCGTCCCGAGAATCCACTGGCGTCGAAGTTGTTGGCACCCGATCCCCCGGAGAACTTCACTTCCTCGAAGTTGGCGACCACGTCCGTCCCGAGGCCACCGCTCATCTGGGTGTCGTCAATCGTGATGTTCACGTCACCCGACTCGAACACCCGGTCGTAGCCGGCACCGCCGTCGAGATTATCGTCGCCGCTTTCGCCGCGGAGCGTGTCGTTGGCTCCCTGCCCTTCGAGCGTGTCGTTTCCCTCGCCGCCGACCACCAAGTCCTTGCCGGCTCCGCCCTGGATCGAATCGTCTCCGAGCCCACCGTCCAGGCTGTCGTTGTCCCCGTTGCCGTTGAGGAAGTCTCCGGCCTGCCCGCCGATCATCGTGTCGGCGCCTTTGCCGCCGATCATCGTCACGGGGATCGTCGCCAGGCTGGCATCGAAGAAGTTCACACCCTGGTCGATGTTGGCTCCGACCTTGCCGTTGAGGACCGCCGCTTCGATTCCGCTGAGCACCTTCTCACCAAGATCCCCACTTAGGAAGTTGTTACCGAGGATCAGCGTGCCGACTGCAAGATTCTCGTCCAACTTGTCAGTGCCCAATCCGCCGATGATCGTGTCGGCGCCCTCGGAACCTCGCAACCGGTCGTCACCGTCACCGCCATCCACCAGGTCGTCTCCGGTGTTGGCGTTGATGAAGTCCGCACCGTCGCCGCCGATGGCGGTGTCGTCACCGTATCCGCCCAAAAGCGTGTCGTCGCCGGGGCCACCTTCGAGAGAGTCGTCGCCCCTCTTGGCATTGAGCTTGTCGTTACCCTCGCCGCCGATGATCGAGTCGTTCAACCTGCCGCCGGTCAGCGTGTCGTTGCCGGCCGCCCCGTCGATGGTCACATCCCCGAGCGTGTAGCTGCCGGCATGGATCACGTTGTCCGCCGCACCACCGTTCATGATCACTTCTTCGACGCTGGAAAATCCGTCCGTGGAGGTTGCCGTGAACGACCCACCGGCCGGCCATGTGCCGACTTCGATGGCCACGTCCGAAAGCTTCTGCGCCGCGTTGCCGGACTGCACGATCCGGTCATTCCCGGAATCGCCGTTGAGTTGATCATCACCGGCTGAACCGATCATCGTGTCGTCGCCGCCGGCTCCATTGAGCGTGACCGAGCCGCCAAACCCGGACGCGTCGAACGAGTTGGCCGACACCCCGCCGGTCAGTGAAGCCTGCTCGATTGCCGTAAGCGTGTCGGTGTCGGTGCTTCCGCCGACCACCAGGACCGTGACCAGTTGGTTGTCCGTCAGCTGATAATTCGCGTCCAACGACTCGGTAACGATGTCGACACCTGTCCCGCCGTCCAGCAAGTCATCGCCCTGTCCACCACCAGGCGAGTCATTGCCCGCACCACCGTTGACCGTGTCATCACCGAGTCCGCCACCGAGGAGATCGGCACCGTCGTCGCCGTTGATCGTCAACGAAGTGGGATAGGTCGCCGCATCAACAATGTCATCGCCACCCCCGGCATTGACCGTCACAGCTGCGGTGAGCGTCGAGTCCATTGGCGTCAGCGTAAAGGTGTTGTCGCCGGGTCCGGAATTGAAGGCCAGGTTGCTGGCCGGGTTCTCGAACGCAAAGACACCAAAGGTCGATGTGCCGTCACTCTCGAACAGAGAGTTCCCCGCGCCCGAAGCGTTTCGGGTCCGCATCGCGTGGTTGCCGGCAAACAGGCTGTCCAGGGTGAAGTTTCGGGCCGCAGACGGCGTGTAGTCGATGACGGCCTCGACACCAACATAACTCACCGCCGATCCATCGAGGCTGATGGTCGCTTCGGCGTTGCCGGTGATCAAGTAACCGACCGACGCGAAACCGACCGACTGGTTCATGAGTTGCACAACATCGGCGCCACTCTGATCCCCGCCATCCAGCTGCAGGCCGGCCGTCGGGATGGGAGTTCCCCCGGCAAAATCGACGATGAACAGGTCATCAATCACGCCCGTCTGGTCACCGGTGAGCGACAGCGCGCTGGCGAGGTCAGTGGTGGAGATGAACAACACGTCGTTGAGAACAACCTCGATTGTCGGCGTCCCTGCGTTGTCGACCAGGGAAATCTCCCAGACATCCGGAGGATCTTCGTCATCCTCGATCGTTCCGACAGCCGGGACTCCACCGTTGAGATCGGCAAGTGCATCGGCCACCCCATCGTTGGTCGCATTGGCCAGCGTGAACAGGAGTTCTTCGTCGGGCTCAAGCAGAACATCACCGTTGACCGTCACGCTGACAGTCTGGTCCGTTTCGCCGGGCTGGAACGTCACGGTCCCCGAAGCGGCATCGTAATCCTCGCCCGCAGTTGCCGCGCCGGTGGTCGTGGTGATGTCCACTTCCGAAGTTGTTCCGCCGACCAGGTTGTTGGCTCCCAGTTGCAGTTCCGTGACATCCGTTCCAGCCAGTGCTCCGATGAATTCAACCAGGACACCGGCGCCGGGCAAGTCACCGCCCGTGACCGACACGGCACCGATCCCGATGTTGGCCAAGCCCTCAAGGGCGAGCCGCACGTCTCCGGCATCCGCGTCGAACGCGATCGGGTCGGTTGTCTGTGCGTCGTAGGTCAGAGTGAAATCGCCGCCGGTGGGAGAACCGCTCAACGCCACCTGCTGGACTTCGTTGCCGTTGCTCGTCGAATAGTCGACCGTGACCAGGGCGGTGCTGGACTCGACCAGCGACACGACGAAGTCCATGTTCACGGTCCCGAAGTTGCCTTCGACAACCGTCGGATTCGTGACGGTGAAGGCGGAGTCGTCGTTGAGAATCGTGCCCTCACCCTGGCCGTCGGTGATATTGACGCTCGCCGTTGGGATTGTCAGCAGCACGGTCTCATCGGGCTCCACAGACGTGTCGCCGTTGATCGTCACCACCACCGTCTGGGACAGTTGCGCCGGATCCGTCGGATCGGCAAACGTCAACTGGCCGGATGTCGCCACGTAATCGGGATTGGCTCCCGAACTCGTGGCCGTACCGTCGGCGGTCGCGTAATCCACGGTGATCGTCGTGGCCGCGTCGATGGTCTGCACCAGGCTGATCGTAAAGACCATGTCCAGGGTTCCCGAATCCGTCTCGATCACCGACACATCATCGACGATGACCGCGGTGTCATCGTTGACGATCGTGACCACAGCCTGGGAATTGAGTAAGTCGGCCTGACCGACATCGGAAAGCTCGACGAAAAATGTCTCGGTGGACTCGACCGAAAGATCCCCGTTGACCATCACGATGATGTTCTGTGTCAGTTCTCCCGGTGCGAACGTCAACGTTCCGGACGCCGCCTGATAGTCGCTGCCCTGGAACGCCGTCCCGTCGACGGTGTTGTAGTCCACCGAAATCGACTCGACACTTGGATTCGACAGGATCACGCTCACGTTGACCGGCTGGGCCCCCGTCGCGCCTTCGACCACCGTTGCGTCATTGGCCAGCAACGACAACACCGTCCTTTCGAAGGACCCGATGTCGGCATCCTGGTTGGTCGGCCGCACCGCACCTCGCTGGTCCGTCGTCTCATCACTGCCGGTATTGTCAGCGGAATCGATTGCCGGGCTGCTGGGCAACAGTCGGTGAGTACGAGTCGGCCCACCGTTGTCCCTCAACACGAGGTCCATAACCGGATCGTACGGACTGCCCGAAGACCCGACCTGGTCGGAATTGACCCCGTGCACCAGCCCGACCGACACACCAGCGTCACCGATCAGGTTGTAGCCGGTGCTGATGAACCGCCCCCGCACGTCGGCGCCTTCTCCGGTGGCGGTGTTGGCGGCGACAATGGTGTTCTTGAGTTCGAACCGCCCGCCATCTGCTGCCACGCCGCCCGCATTGACGGCGATGTTTTTTGCCACGGTAGAATTGACGACCGTCGCCGAGCCATTGCTCGCTACGCCGCCGCCGGCACCTGCGACGTTCGACGACACCGTGCTGCTCGTGATAACCAGAGTGGCTTCGCTGAAGATGCCGCCACCGGCCGACCCGGCCGCATTCTCGGCGATCGTGCTGCGATCGATGCTGGTGAACGCCTTTCCGACCAGCCGCACCTCGGCGCCAGCACCGTGGGGAACAGGGATCGTACCACTCACACCACGGACCACCGTCAACTGGTTGCCGTTGACCGCCGTCACGGCCATGCCCTCGCTGTCGATCAAGATGTCGAACGGGGCCGCTGCCGGAATGCTGGCCGCATCGACCAGGTCGATCGTGGTGCTGGTAGCCAACACCGCGTTAGCCAACTCGGCCGTCAGTGTCGCGTTGTAGATGCCGCCACCTCGAGAATCCGACACGTTCTGGACGATCTCGCTGAACCCGATCGCCAAAGATGCCTCGTTGTAGATTCCCGCGCCCTGGGCATTGGCCCTGTTGCCGGTCAGTGTACTGCGGTCGACCGTCACGACCCCGCCACCGATCAGTTCGACCGTGGCTCGATCAGGATGGGCGGCGGACGTTGTCCCATTGACACCGCGTGTCACGCTGAACAGGTCTCCGTCGACGGCCGTCACCGACAACTCTTCGGCGTCGATCTTCACGTTGAACGACCCGGTCGTGGGGAACGAAGTCCCGTCACCGATCCGCAACGTGACGTCCCCGGCCCCGATCGCGCCGTCGATTTCGCCGGTCAGGAAGTTGTAGATGGCCCCGCCCTGCAAGCCGGCCTGGTTGCCTTCAATCGTGCTTTCCGTCACGGTCAATACGCCCGAGGTGAACACCCCGCCGCCTCGATTGGCCGTGTTGCCCGTCACCACCGATTCGTTGAGGGACACCGTGCCGTGGCTCAACAGGGCGCCGCCGCTACCGGTGTTCCCGGCATCGCCACCGGTAATCGTCACGCCAAATACGTTCAGTGTGACGCCGTTGAGTACATGAAAGACGCGGTCAATCCCGTCGGCATCGATCGTCGTCTGGCCCGACCCCGCGCCGAGAATATCGAGATCTCCACTGATATCCAGATCGCCAGTCAACCCGTTGTCTTCATCGCGGCCGGTCAGACTCAAAAGGAACGTCCCCGCGGGCAGGATGATGGTATCGCCGCCAGGTGACGCGTTGGCCTCGTTGATGGCCGCCCTCAAACTGCTGTTTCCGTCGCTGTCGGCACTGATGCCGTCGTCGGGGCTCACGTCAATCGTGTCTTCAAAGCTGTTGACGACGAAGCCGCTCTCCAGTGCCCCGATGTCGATCGTGGAGGTCCCGTCCCCGTCACCGTCGAAGATCCTCGCGAATCCCCGCTGGTCGGTCACCGGTGCATCGGAGTTGTCTCCGGCGTCGCGGGCGGGGCTGCCGAACTGCAGGCCGTGTGTCTGGGTGGGTCCGCCGTTGAACTTCAGGTCGAACAGGGACGGATCCAGGGGAGCCGCGGTGTTGCCGACCTGGTCTCCAACTCCGCCGAACACCACTCCGCCTGCGTCACCGATCAGGTTGTGTCCATCGGACTGGAACAGCGACCCCACCACGTCCGAGGCGAGGCTGCTGGTGTTGCGGGCGACGATCGTGTTCCTGATCACCAACTGATCCGGAACGGTAGGCGCGTTGAAGATCCCGCCGCCATCCGTTTCGGCTTCGTTCTCGTAGACGGTACTGTGTGTCAACATCAGGTTGCCGTTGTTGACCAGGCCCCCGCCGTTGGCCGCAACGTTCTGGCCGAACGTCACGTTGGCCAACACGGCATCACCGAGGTCACTGTTGTAGAACCCGCCCCCGTCTCCCACGGCCACGTTGCCCACCAGCAGCGTCTCGCTGAGCTCAAAGGCCGCGACTCCACTGGGAGAAGACGTCTGGGTGGCATTGAACACGCCGCCGCCATTTCCGGCGGCCTGGTTGTTTTCAATGGTCAGGAAACTGAAGGTGACATCACTGTTGTCGCTGACGAAAAGGCCACCGCCGTCACCGCCGGATGTGTTGCCGACAATCCGCGTGGAGGTGACGTTCGCCACTCCGACATCGTCATTGAACAACCCGCCGCCGCGTGACGCCGCGACATTGCCAGTCAAGACCGCGCCGGTGATATCCAGTTGCCTGGCGCTGGCGATCGCTCCGCCGTCGTCAGCCGTGTTGCTGATCAACGTCGTCCCGTCCAGCAAGAGTGTTCCGAAGTTGTCGGCAACGCCACCTCGACCGCCGGCCACGTTCAATGTCATCGAATCGCCGTCGAATGTCACATCGCCATTTGAGGCGTTGAACAACACGCCACCACCATCACCAGCGATGTTCCCGGAGTAGATATTTCGGGTGCTTACGACCAGCCCGTCATCGTTGTAGATCGCACCACCGTCGTCACTGGCCTGGTTCGCCGAGAACGACGTGTTGCTGACCGTCAGCACGCTGACCAGTTCGTTGAAAATCGCACCACCGTCCTCGGCCGTATTCACCGAGAAACGACTGTTGCTGACATCCAGGCTGGCAGCATCGTTGTTGTAGACACCCCCACCCTGGCCGACAGCCACATTGCCGATCAGGTCGCTGTTGATCAGGTCGACGTCGCCATCGAGATCGTTGTAGACACCGCCACCGTCGTTACTCGCGACATTGTCATGAACCGACGAGTTGCGGATCGACAGGGCTCCGTCGTCGTTGTTGTAGATGCCACCCCCGTCGAAGGCGGTATTGGCCGACACGTCACTTTCATCGATCGTCAGCGTTCCGCCCAGCGTGTTGTAGAGCCCGCCGCCGACGGCCTGGCTCGTGTTTCCGGAGACAGTCACGGCCGAGAGAAACAGTGCGCCACTGTTGGATACCGCTCCGCCCTCGGAGCTGCCCGTGACCGCGCCCCCGGTCACCGTCAGATTCTGCAGCCTGGCCGTAACGTTCTCCAGCACCTGGAATACCCGATCGATCCCGTTGGCATCGATGAAGGTCGTGCCACTGCCGGTCCCGACCACTGTCAGGCTGCCGGTGGTGTCGGTAATGTCCAGGTCGCCGGCTCCGTCAGACGCCTCACCTCGCGTCCAGGTGTCTACGGCATCGGTGACCATCAGGTTGGTCGCAACGTCCTGGATCCCCGATCCCGCGGCGACCAGTGTCAACACGTAGTCGCCATCGAACCCCGTCACCGAGTTCATGTTCAGGGTGTACCGCATCTGCGAGAGTGGCGTCAGCACGACGGTCGTCAGCGGGACGTTGACCGCACCGCTTCCGGCATCCCGCATCAGCGTGAAATCGCCGATGTCGACACCGGTGACGGATTCGAGGAAGTCAACTGTCACCAGCCCGACATTGGTGATCCGCGGATCGGGATCGACGTCGATGATGTCGGCGGTGGGGGGAACCGAATCCACTCCCCGCTCCCAGGAGTCGGTTGCATCGGTGACGAAGTTGTTGGCCGCAAAGTCCTGGATTCCGGACCCGCTGGCCAACAGGCTCACCGTGTAGATTCCCAGCGGAGTCGTCATCAGCGCTTCAAACGTCAACACGTACTGGGACGTCGTCAGTTGCTGCAGTGTCGAATTGCCCAGCGGAATGTTCTGCGGTCCCAGCCCGCCACCAAGATCGATTTCGAGCGTGAAATCGGCCAGGTCCACACCCACGACCGGTTCGGAGAAGTTGATCGTGATCGGGTCGGCGTCAGTCGAACGAGGATCGGGCGTGACATCAACGATGTCGGCTGTCGGCGGGTAGATATCCGGCCCGATTCGCCAGTCATCAACAGCATCATCGACCAGCGGGTTCCCCACCAGGTCGATGATCGACGTGGCTGCCGCGTCGAGCGTCAGCGAGTAGATCCCGTCCACGTCGGTCACCGTGCTCAGGTCCAGCGTGTATTCCGAATTGCTGATTTCGGACAAGGCGAGCCCGGCCAGCGACACAACCTGCTGCCCGGAAAGATCGGTACGGGTGAGCACGAAATCGGGGACACCGTCACTGAGATCCACGTTGAGTACGTCTTCGTCGAAGTTGATCGTCACCACCCCCACGGGAACGTCACGGGGGTCGGGATCAATATCAACGATGTCCGCCGTCGGGTTGACGGTGTCGGGCTCGGTCATTGTCAACGTGTAGACATTGGAGCCCAGCTGAATCGTGTTTTCTCCAGCCAGTGCGTTGGCTTCCTGTAATGCCGCACGCAAGGTGATCTGCTTGCCCAGGGTCAACAGGTCGCCATCCACCCGCCCATCGCCCAGGGGTGAGGTGTCGGTCAGGTCCGCCAGGCTGTTGACGTAGAAATTGCCGAATTCCACCGCTCCGATGTCGACCGTCGCCGTCAGATCCAGGTCCGGCCCATCGAGAACTCGAATGGCTCCGCGCTGCTCGGTACTGACATTGGCATCCAGCCCCGCGTTGTTACCGGCATCGATGGCCGGGCTGCCAAACAGCAGCAGGTGTGTCCTGGTGGCTCCACCGTTGTCACCCAACGTGTCTTCGATCAACGGATCGAGCAGCGAGCCCGGATCGCCCACCAGGTCTCCGTTCGCATTGGGCAATCCAACCGGGAAGGACACATCGGCGCCGGAGTTGTTTCCGACCAGGTTGTTACCCAGCGTCGTGAAGACTCCGCTGACATCGGGGAAATTCAGCGTCGCGGAGTTCCTGGCCACCAGCGAGTTCTGGATTGATGTCTGGCTGCCGCCATCACTGGACACGCCGCCCGCGAAGTTCTCTGCGTTGTTGTGGACAATCGTCGCGCTGTTCAACAGCAGCACCGCCTCGTTGTGGACGGCTCCGCCATCATGACCCGAGGAATTTCCCGAAAACGTCACGTTGTTGAAGACGGCGTCTCCCTGGGCGATGTTCACCAAGGCCCCGCCATCGACGCCGCTGAAGTTCTCTGAGAACTCCGAATTCAGTCCGTTCAGCGTACCGGTATTGCGGATTCCCCCTCCGTCGGAAGCAGCGGAATTGCCGATGACAACCGATCCGATCAGTGACAGGCTGCCGCTGGTGTTGATTCCCCCGCCACTGTCCAGTGTCGAGTTGTTGCTCACGACGACGTTTTCGAGTGTCAGGTCGCCGCCGCTGCGGATTCCGCCACCGTCTTCGCTGCCCACGACCGCTCCACCGGTGATCGTCACGTCGCTGATGTGCACCGTCACTCCACCGAAGATCTGGAACACGCGTTCCAGGCCATCCGCATCGATCACCGTCTGACCGGCACCCTGCCCGAAGATCCGCAGGTCCTGGCGAATATCCAGGTCACCGGTGGCTGAGAGGTCTTCGCCTGGTCCGGACAGTGCCAGGGTGAATGTCCCGGCCGGCAACGAGATCGCGCCCGCACCCGGCAACTGGTTGGATTCCTGAATCGCCGCCCGCAACGTGATCTGCTTCCCTGGCTGGGTGAGATCCACGTCGACAATACCGTCCCCCAGCGGTGTCGCGTCCACAAGGTCGTCGGTGCTGTTGACCTGGATCACCGTATCCGTCACCCAGCTCTCAACCGCATCCAGCACGAACGGTTCGTTGTCCGAGACACGTGTGACGCCCGACCCCGCAGCCAGCAACTTCAGGTCGTAGGTCCCGTCCACTACGGTCACATCGGTCAGCACCAGTTCATACTGGCTGCCGGAGAAGACCGTCAGCGTGACCTCGCTGAGGTCCAGCAGCAGTCCGTCCCGACGCAACAGGAAATCACCAACGTCCAGCCCGGTCACGTCGGAAGGGGCACCGGTGCCCGGGTCGGTGAAATTGACCGCCACCGAGGCGACCGGTGTGATCCTCGGGTCCGGCGTTACGTCGACGATGTCGGCTGTCGGACCGGTGTTTCCCTTCACCCAGTCGTCAGTTGCGTCGACAGCCAGGACGTTGCCCGACCCGTCAACGATGTTCGACCCGGACGCGGTGAGCGTCAGCAGGTAGGTTCCGTCCTCGCCACTGACGCCCGACAGATCGATCGCATACCGTCGCGGAGTGATCTCGATCGCGGTCAGCGAACTGATGTCCACGGCCACCGAGTCGCGGGTCAACGAGAAATCTCCAATGTCCACCCCGGTCACATCTTCGGCGAACGAGGTGCTGACAAACGAGACGCTGGTGATCCGCGGATCCGGATCAACGTCGACGATGTCCGCTTCCGGCGGCGTGGTGTCACTGGCCGTCTTCTGCCAATCGTCGACGGCGTCGGCCACGAGGCTGCCGCCGGCTTCATCGACGATGCCCGAACCCGAAGCGGTCAGTTGCAGCACATAGCTGCCGTTGACGCCGGTGACATTCCGGAGGTTG
>Ga0310123_10001006_pt1 | contig 24156 bp, 23 predicted proteins | sample CB6_AW_1057_MG_FD_203505 | JGI IMG/M metagenome (GOLD analysis project Ga0310123, IMG submission 203505) | Marine microbial communities from Western Arctic Ocean, Canada - CB6_AW_1057 | ecosystem: Environmental > Aquatic > Marine > Oceanic | place: Canada: Western Arctic Ocean | collected... | reverse complement strand
ACGAGAACCGCCGACAGCGTGGACGCGCCAGGAGGACCCATATGATCCGGATTTCCCGCCGTGGTTTCTTGGGCTCCGCCCTCGCGGGGCTCGTCGTGCCGCCTACCCCCTTCCAGGAGGCGGGTCCCTACATGGTCGTGTTGGGCGTCTCCCAAGACGGTGGCCTCCCACAGGCAGGCTGTTACAGCGAACGGTGCGAACGGGCCCGGTCGGAGCCTCGGTTCGTGGCCTCACTCGCCATCGTGATCCCCGAGGCTCGGCGCTTCTACCTCGTGGATGCGTCCCCCAACTTGATCCAACAGATGGACCTCGTCGAGGAATCGGCCTTTCGTACTCGTGCAGCGGCACGAAGACCCTTTGACGGAATCTTCCTGACGCATGCCCATATGGGTCATTACGTGGGCTTGGCGCTCTTGGGTCGCGAGGGACTTGGGATGGAAAGAACGCCCTGTTATTGCTCAGAACAGATGGAAGCAATGCTGCGAGGCAACGCGCCCTGGAGCCTACTCGTGGATGAGGGGCGACTGATCTTTCCGCGAATACCTGTCGATCGATGGACCTCCGTCGACGATGCGTTCGATGTCCGGATGGTCCCGGTTCCGCACCGACCCGAATTTTCCGATACGGTCGGTTACCTATTCAGGGGTGGGAGACAGACCATCCTCTATATCCCCGACATCGACTCGTGGGAAGCATGGGACCGACCCGTTCGAGACGTCGTGGAGGGCGTGGACGTAGCCCTGATTGACGGAACCTTCTACTCGGGTGACGAGGTGCCGGGCCGAAATATCGAAGACATTCCCCACCCTTTGATTCCCCACAGTATGGACGTCCTCGCAGGTGTCGTGGGAGGTGGACGAAGAGTCATCTTCACACACCTGAACAACACGAATCCAGCCCTCGATGCAGGCGGGCCCCAGGAAAGGGAAATCCAGCGACGTGGGTTCGAAGTCGCCCGCGAAGGACTGCGGATTCCACTCTAACCGCCGACCGACGCCCCTCTCAGTCGGACGATTCCCAGACGATCGCGCCGCCGACGATCGTGTATCGAGTGCGCCCCTTGAGTTCAGCCCCATGGAAGGGCGTATTGCGACTCCTGGAAAGGAACGTGTCACTGTCCACGGTCCAAGCCGCTTCGGAATCGATGACGGTGACGTCGGCGGGCGCCCCGACGGCGAGAGTCCCTCCCGGAAGGCCAAAGGCTTTGGCGGGTCCCCAGGTCATCCGGTCGATGAGAGTCGGTAGGTCGGTCACCCCCTCCCCCACGACATGCGTCAGTCCGATGCCGAGCGAGGTCTCCAAACCGACGATGCCGTTCGGGGCGTCGTCAAAGGCCTGTTCCTTTTCGTCGTAGTGATGCGGAGCGTGATCCGTGGCGTAAACATCGAGGGTCCCGTCGGCCAACCCCGCTCGGACGGCATCCCGATCCACCGCCGACCGAAGCGGTGGATTCATCTTCGCGTTCGTGTCGTACCCGTCTACACGTTCGTCCGTGAGGGTCAGGTGGTGCGGTGTAGCCTCCGCCGTCACGCTCACACCCCTTGCTTTGGCCTGCCGGATCGCTTCTACGCCCCAGGCGGTGGACACGTGTTGCAGGTGGATGCGGCCCCCTGTCAACTCGGCCAGGAGCAGGTCACGAACGATGTGCACGTCTTCTGACGCGTTGGGCTTTCCTCTCAGGCCCAGTCTTGTCGCGACGAGACCCTCATTCATGACGCCCTGCTTCGAGAGCCCGAGGTCCTCCGGATGATCCGCAACAGGGATATCGAACGTCTGCGCGTACGCCAAGGCCATCCGCATCAGCCCGGAGTCCATGACCGGGTTGCCGTCGTCGGTGATGCCCACTGCTCCTGCAGCCACCATCTCACCGACTGCCGCCAACTGCTCACCCTTTTGGCCCGTGGAAATGGCACCGAGCGGATAGACCCGTGCGGCTCCGGCGGCGGCCGCTTGTGCTACCACGAAACGCACACCCGCCGGATCGTCCACGACGGGGTCGGTGTTCGGCATGGCACAGATCGCCGTGAAGCCACCTGCAGCAGCCGCCTTCGCTCCAGACGCGATGGTCTCGCGGTGTTCACCGCCGGGCTCCCGAAGATGAACGTGGACGTCGATCAAGCCTGGCGTCACAAGCAGTCCCGCCGCCGCGACCTCCAGAGCCCCGTCGGGGGCATCGAGGTCCACACCTACCGAGGCGATCGTTCCGTCCACGATGAGCACGTCACCCACGGCGTCGTGAGATTGACTCGGATCGACGATGTGACCCCCTCGAATCACCAGTGACCGACTCATGTCGCTGCCCCTTGCTTGGCCGCCTCTGCAGTTTCCGGAGCACCGCCCGCCAGCAGATAGAGCACGGCCATCCGAACGGCGACTCCGTTCGTGACCTGATCGAGGATGACGGAGTGCGGCCCGTCGGCCACGTCACTGTCGATCTCCACGCCCCGATTCATCGGGCCGGGGTGCAAGACGAGCACGTCCTTGGGCGCTCTCTCGAGCCGGGCTCGAGAGACTCCCCAGATTTGGTTGTACTCCCTCAGGCTGGGGAGATAACCACCTTGCATGCGCTCCAATTGGAGGCGGAGCACGTTCAGCACATCGGCCCATTCTATGGCCTCTTCGACGTGCTTGAACACGGTAACGCCGAGATCCTCGATGTTCAGCGGAAGAAGCGTGCTCGGACCACAAACCGCCACGTCGGCACCCATCTTGAGCATTCCGTACATGTTCGACCGGGCGACCCTGGAATGGAGTATATCTCCCACGATGCACACCTTGAGTCCGCCGAGTCGGCCCAAGTGGTCGCGAATCGTGAGCATGTCCAGAAGGGCCTGAGTCGGGTGCTCATGACTCCCGTCTCCCCCGTTGATGACATTCGAGGGAATCCGCTCGGCTAGGAATTTCGCGGCGCCTGATGAGCCGTGACGTATGACGACCATATCGATGCGCATCGCCTCCAAGTTCCGCGCCGTGTCCACGAGCGTTTCTCCTTTTACGACGGAGGAGCCGGAGGACGAAATATTGACCGTATCCGCACTAAGACGCTTCTCCGCAAACTCGAACGATATGCGGGTTCGCGTAGAGGCTTCGAAGAAGAGGTTCACGATCGTCTTTCCTCGAAGGACAGGCACCTTCTTGATTCGACGCTCTGATATCTCCTTGAACGGCTCGGCAGTATCGAGGATTGTCAGGATCTGTTCCGGAGAAAGGTGTTCGAGACCCACAAGATCCTTGCCGAGAGACGAGACGGCTCGGTTCAAGATCCCTCCGACTTCAGTGACACGAGGTCGACACCCCACCTCCCGTCGATGTCCGGCACGGAGACCTCCACAGTCTGATCTGGGAGAACCGAGAGCGTCTTTCCCACGACGTTCGGTTGGATAGGAATCTCGCGACCTCCGCGATCGACGAGAACACAGAGGGAGACGCGGGAAGGCCGACCCCAATCCATGAGCTCATTGAGGGCCGCACGGATGGTTCGTCCTGTGAACAGAACATCGTCGATGATGACCATGGCCCTGTCATCCACTCCTCCCTCCGGAGGGCTAGACTCACCGATGACGGGCATAGGGCCTATGGCCATGAGGTCGTCCCGATACAGGGTAATGTCGAGACTCCCCAAAGGAACGACGACGGACTCGGCCAGCTCGATCTCAGATTGAATCAATTGGGCGATCTGCACGCCTCGCCGATGAATACCCATCAGCGCCAAATCATGGGGCCCCTCGTTATGCTCTACGAGCTCCTGGGCCATGCGGGCGACCGTCCGCCGCACCGCCTTTTTGTCCATGATCGCAACGTGCAGAGAAAAAACTCCTGTGGAAGGCGCCAGAAGGTAGACAAGCCGACAGAGCTTTACAAGGGAAGCGCCCCCCGACATCATGAACCCCGTCTGGCCACTGACGGAACCCATCGAAAGGTCTTCTATGCGACGGAGCGTAAACCCACACCTGCTTCTGTTCCTGACGACGCTCCTGAGCATATCACCGCTCCCTGCAGCGACTCAGGAAGTGACGGATGGGCCAAAGGTCATCCTGGGTGGGGTACCGTTCACGCTCGATATTTCTGGAAGCTCCCAAACGGCGCTCGGATACCGGATCGTGGACGGGCAGGGTGTGCTACTGGCCTCTGGGATGGTGGATGCGGGGGAGACCGCCACGGTGGCGGAGTTGGTCGTATCGACACGTGGCGGACTTCCGCTGACGGTCATGATCGATGGAACGTCCCTGGAATTCACGCGGCCCTTCGCGCCCGGGTGGTTCTCGTTGGCCCCGCCCATGCTCGCCATCGTCCTGGCGCTTCTTTTCAAGGAGGTCATCACCGCACTCTTGGCCGGTGTTTGGCTCGGAGCGCTCGCAGTTACTGGCTATAATCCCCTGTCCGCGTTGTGGCGCACGATAGACTCGTATGTAGTCCCGGCCCTGGGTGACGTCGACGGAGGGCACACCCAGATCGTCATATTTTCGTTCCTTCTCGGGGGCTTGGTCGGCATTGTAGCGAGAAACGGTGGTACGCAGGGCATCGTCGATGCAGTGAGCCCCTTCGCGAGCACCGGCCGACGTGGCAAGATCGCGACGTGGCTCGCAGGACTCGCGATTTTCTTCGACGATTATGCCAACACGCTGATCGTCGGAAACACGATGCGTCCGATCACGGACCGACTGAAGATCTCTCGGGAGAAGCTCGCCTACATCGTGGATTCCACCGCCGCTCCTGTGGCGGCGCTGGTGCCCATTTCGACGTGGGTGGGTTACGAGATCTCGCTCATCGCCGACGGGATGCGCATCGCGGCGGAGCAACCAGGGACGGACCCTGCGCTCGTTCAGACCTTAGCGTCGATCAGTCCATTCGCCGTTTTCATCAGCAGCATACCGTACCTTTTTTATCCTCTCCTGGCCTTGACTTTTGTTTTTCTAACCTCTCTGATGGACCGGGATTTCGGTCCGATGGCGGCCGCCGAGCGGCGGGCCTCTTCGGGGGGAGGACTCTACCGACGCGGCGCTCAACTCGCCGTGGATACGACGGAGGGCCATTTCACGCCGGCGGACGGCGTGATCCCGCGTTGGTATAACGCTGCGTTGCCGATCATCACCGTGATCGTGGTGGTCTTGGGGGGCCTCTACACGTCAGGCCGAGCCTCGACTGAGGCAGGCGCCTCGCTCATGGACATTTTTGGCGCCGCAGATCCGTTCGCCACGCTTCTCTGGGGTTCGATGGCCGGTTGTATCGTGGCGATACTGCTTTCCATTGGCCAGCGGATCTTGACCGTCCAGCAGTCCCTGGATGCGTGGGTCGGCGGCATGAAGGCGATGCTCATGGCGATGATCGTTCTCATCCTGGCGTGGTCTCTCGGCCAGGTCACGGGCGACTTGGGTACGGCTCAATACCTGGCCCAGATCCTGGGCGGCGCTCTCCCACTGCAAGCCCTCCCGCTGGCGGTTTTTCTGACGGCAGCCGCCATGGCGTTCGCGACGGGCACGTCGTGGGCCACGATGGCGATTCTGATCCCACTAGTGATTCCGCTTACGGTGACCCTCGGGGGAGCCGACGGTTTCGGCGTGAGCGGTGAATATTCCATCCTGCTGGCATCCATCAGCTCCGTGTTGGCCGGAGCCATCTTCGGGGACCATTGCTCTCCGATCTCCGATACGACGGTGCTGAGCTCCACGGCGGCAGCGTGTGATCACTTGGATCACGTGAAGACGCAGATGCCCTACGCCGTACTGGTTGCAGTCCTGGGGATGGTGGTTGGCGACCTCGGGACCGCACTGGGACTGCCGGTCTGGGTCGCGCTGCTTGCCGGCGTCGGCGTCCTGTGGCTCGTGTTGAAAATTTTCGGCACGTCGGTCCGGGATGCATCTGTCTCCCAGCCGGCGCCGAGAGAGACGCCGGCGGGCTAGTTACGGCAGCCAGAGGTGCAATGCTGAACCGGGGGGACCGACGCAGACACTACGTACTTACCTGGGGGAGTCACGGAATGTACGACCCACGCGCTGTAGGAAGGGCACGCCATCCATGCCCTCTCCAAACGCCACAGCCCAATCGTAGGAAAAAAGTACGAAACCCCGCACGCCGACCTGCCCCGCAATCCCGAGCTTACTCACGGTGCCGGCGTAGCTCGTGAGGTGAGTCCCGACACCCGCCCAAATCCGATCAGGTCCGGCGACGGCCGCCGCTCGTGATATGGCTTCGTCGAAGCGCTCATCGTCGGGGTTATAGGCCATGGGCGCCACGACATCCACGAATCCCGCCCGAAGCCACCCTTCCCAGTCTTGATAGCGGTAGGTGAAGGATTCGCGTGCATCGGGAAAGACAGCGACCGATACCACTACTTCTGGGCGCCTTTGTTTGACCCCCGTATAGATTCTCTCGACCATATCGGTGATTTGCGCCCGCCGAAACTCAGCCCATAGTCCCGGGAAACCTTGAACGAAGGCGAGAGGATCGGCGTCCGCCTCCAGGGCTACCTCCGCCCATCTACCGGGTGGCACCCGCTGCTGCACCCACAACCGAAATCTCTCCAAAGAGCGTCGAGAGTAGTCGAAATCGCTGCTCGGGTATCGTAGATAGTCCAAGTGGATTCCGTCGATGGCGAACCGATCGACCAGGTCCATGGCCACCGCATGGACCCGTTCTTTCACCTCGGGAGCCGCCGGATTCGTGTAGAGGCCCTCGATACGGTCGCGGTTTTCCCGAGCGTGCTCACGCAGACGGGTGAGGTATGCGGGGTCCCCCGGATCGACTGAAAAGAGATCTCTTGCGAGCACCTCTGGAACGGCGAGTAGGTCGGGTCGCTCGTGCACCAGATGTCGGCGATCTTGGGAGAGTACTACGGCACTGGACACCAAGTGCACATTCATCCAGGCATGAACCTGAATTCCCCGCGCGTGCGCCTCCTGAATCGTCAGCTCCAGAGGATCGAAATCGGTGCGGGCCTGGATGGCGTCCGCCGGTGGGTCGATCCCGCCCAGGTAGTATGCGTCTCCCCTGCCTCGGACTTGAACGAGCAGGGTGTTGAAGCCCGCTCCGGCCGCTCGTCGGACCATAGCCCGGATCGAGTCGGGGTGAGAGAGCGTGGTACGAACTACCCATAGCCCCTTCGTCGCGATGGGTGCAGCCACCGGGACAGCCTTCAGCGTCGCAGGGCGCGACTCGAGCAACGGCTCTTCTACCTCCCATTCCGCTTGAACGTTCGGGCCGGCTCCGGTGCTCACTGTCGTGCACGACGCAGCTTGAGTAACGATGAGGGCGGTCGCCCAGTACCGGAATAGGTCGGCACTGCCGCGGGACACGTCAGCCTCGCCGGTTGCGGAAAAAATCTCGGAGGAGTTCCCCGGACGCCTCGCTCAGAATCTCACCTGTGACCTCGAGCCGGTGATTCAGGCGAGGCTCCTGAACGAGATTGCCGAGGCTCGTCACCATCCCGGACTTTGGGTCGAGTGCGCCAAAAACAAGACGCTCTATCCTGGACAGCACCAGCGCCCCGGCACACATGGCGCAGGGCTCAAGGGTCACGTAGAGCGTACACCCGCGGAGCCTCGAGCTAGACCGCGCCGCGGCAGCAGCTCGAATCGCCACCACTTCGGCGTGAGCCGTAGGATCTCGATTGCCAATCGTGAGGTTGTGCCCCTCGGCCACGATCTCGCCATCCTGGATCACCACCGCCCCCACCGGGACTTCACCCCGAGCGCCCGCCACCCTCGCGAGCTCGAGCGCATACTCCATCCACCGGATGTCGTCGGCGTGTTGTCCTGACCATTCCATCGCCACACAGTCAGTGCAGGAGGGTAAGCGGGGGGCAAGCGTCGAGTATGACGACCTGGAGCCGACTGGGCCGCGGTAGGCGCACTCTAGTGGGCGGTGGTGCTGACCAGGATTGACGCGTCATCGAGGCGACGATAGAGCGCAACCAATCGCCCGATGATATCGACCCCGTCAGGGTTTCCCACCACTGTGGCCTCAGCCCCTGCCCCAACCGGGGTGAGTTGGACGCCGCGACCGTTCCTCGAAAACTCGTAGAACGAAGGCATATCCCCGATCCTGGCCACCACGATCGCTTGTTCTGCCAGTTCTTCGACCGTGGCAGGCTCGATCAGCAGGTAATCGCCCTCCGTGATGTCCGCGCTCTCGAATTGATCCGCCTTCGCTCTGACGAAGAACGCACCCTTCGCCCCGGCCAAGCGGCGGTCCATCGTCAGGTGCATCTCAGCCTGTTCGGTCCGGAGCCCGCCCCCATCCTTTGGGAGTTCATGATGGCAAGGAACGGACACGGTCTGCGCGCTCAGGTCCACCCCCAGAATCTTCACTCCCCGCGACCGTGACGGATCACGTTCGAGGAACCCCTTGTCGGCCAGCGCCTGCAGATGCTCGGAAACAGTCTTGGTACTCTTGATACTGAAGCGCTCTCCGATCTCGCGGATCGAGGGCTGATAGGTATTCGTGCGGAGATAGTGCACCATAAAATCGAGAATCTGTCTCTCGATCTCAGTAATGGCTTGCTCGATTCCCAAATCCACTGCCTCGCCGACGTGATTGTCCATGAATGCCTACTGCCTCCAGGATAAACACCTGTTCCCCAGACCGAAAGGGACTTGTTCCGTCGGGGGGCGATATCCTAATGTGGCGGCTTCGGCCTCGTCAAGATTTCACGACCCAGATCCGTCGTGGAATCGAGCGATGGCATCGTCCAATCGCTGCAGCACTCGGCGTCTGCCCAAGAAGGCCAAGACCTCAAAGATTCCAGGACTGGCCTCACGGCCAGTGATGGCAACCCGCAGCGGATGAATCACCTTTCCGGCCCCGACCGACTGCTCCTCCGCATACTTCCGGATCATCGTCTCCAACGGCTCCAGGTCCCAGGGCACGTCTTCCAGGCGCGAGCGAAGAGCGGTAAGCCGCTCCAACACTTCAATGGGCGCCTTGAACCAGTGCTTCTCCATCGCCGTCACGTCGAATACCAATTCTTCAGTCAAGAACGGTCGCGCCAGATCGACGAGGTCAGGAATCCGCCGAGCCCTGGTCTTTAATAGGTCGATGAGACGCAGATACCACTCCCTGCGACTCTCCAGGTCTTCCCGAGTCACCAGTCCGGAAGCCACCAGCTGCTCGGTCAACAGCGGCTCCAACACCTCGGCATCACTCGCGTTGAAGTATTGGCCCGAGAGCCAATCCAACTTCTTGAGGTTGAAGATCCCACTCTTCTTAAGCACTCGCTCCACAGTGAAACGTGTGACGAGATCCTCGACCGACATGAATTCTTGGTCGTCTCCGGGACTCCACCCAATCAACGCCAAGAAATTTACCAAGGCGCCCGGCAAGATCCCCCCGCTCTCGTACTCCCCGACGGCGGTGGCTCCGTGTCTCTTGGACAAGCGCTTGCCGTCGGCTCCCAAGATCATCGGTACATGACCAAACGTGGGGACGGGACGATCCAGCGCCTGATAGAGAAGGATCTGCTTAGGTGTGTTAGACAGGTGGTCGTCGCCGCGTATCACGTGCGTGATACGCTGTTCGGCGTCGTCCGATGCGACCGCTAGGTTATAGGTGGGGCTTCCGTCGCTCCGAAGTACGACGAGATCGTCTATCTCCGCGTTCTGGAATCGCATCTCCTGGTGAACCAGGTCCTCCCACACGGTCTCCCCCTCCGGTATGAGAAACCGGACGGCGTGGGCCTCACCGTTGGCGGCACGCTCCTCAGCCTCGCCAGACGCCATGGCTTCCGCCCGCCGACGTGGGAGACGTCGGGTATCATCTTCATCGCCCGCACCGAACTGGGAGACTTCCCTGGCCCGTGCAAGCTCCTCCGCACTCGTGAAATCCCGGTAGGCGTGCCCTGAGTCCAGCAGTGCTTGCACGTCCGCGCGGTGTCGCTCGACACCCTGACTCTGGAAGAAAGGACCCTCATCCCAATCCAGGCCAAGCCAACGCAACGCGTGTAAGATCGCCTCGGTGTGCTCGGGCTTCGATCGATCGCGATCGGTATCCTCGATGCGGAGTACGAATACGCCTCCATGGTGCCTGGCAAACAACCAGTTGAAGAGCGCAGTACGCGCACCGCCAACATGAAGATACCCAGTTGGAGACGGAGAGAATCTAACTCTTATCGTCATGTGTTACAACATGTTAGACATTCACAAATAAAGTAATTAGTGATGTCTGTAACTGGCGACGGGTCAGCCATATCTGGAGACAACGTACTGTTCGAGAATCGCCTTGAACTCCTCGACCATGTTCTCACCCTGGAGCGTCATGTCGTGTTTGCCGTCGACGAATACGGGCGCTTTGGGATCCTCCGCCGTGCCGGGCAACGAGATTCCGAGATCTGCATGCTTCGATTCGCCCGGACCGTTCACCACACAGCCCATGACGGCCACTTTTAGGTCCTCGACACCCGGGAACTCACGACTCCAAACCGGCATGCGTTCACGAATGTACGACTCGATATCGCGTGCCAACTCTTGGAATAAGCTACTCGTGGTGCGCCCGCACCCAGGGCAGGCGATAACCTGTGGTTCAAAATTCCTGAGTTGAAGAGATTGGAGAATCTGCTTCGCCACCCGGACCTCGCGCGTGCGGTCTCCTCCCGGCTCCGGCGTGAGTGATACACGGATCGTGTCGCCGATCCCGCCTGCGAGTAAGGGTGCGATGCCCGCAACCGTTGCGATGATCCCCTTGGTGCCCATACCCGCCTCGGTGAGGCCCAGGTGAAGTGGGAGATCGCTTACAGAGGCGAGCCTCCGGTAGACCTCGACGAGGTCGGGCACCTCGGACACCTTGGAACTGAGGACGATCATGTCGTGGGCGAGGCCGATTTCTTCGGCCAGGGACGCGGATCTCACCGCGCTCTCAACCATCGCCTCCAGAAGAACCTCCCGTCCGTCTTTTGGCTCGGAGTGGCGCGCGTTCTCGTTCATCATCTCGGTAAGCAAGCGCTGATCGAGCGAACCCCAGTTCACCCCGATCCTCACAGGCGTCGCATGTTCGATCGCGACCTCTACGATCTTCTGAAAGTTCTCATCCCGGCGCTTCGCGCCGACATTGCCCGGGTTGATACGGTACTTGGCCAACGCCCGTGCACAGCCGGGATACTTCGTGAGGAGCAGGTGTCCATTGTAGTGGAAGTCGCCAACGATCGGCACGGCGGGCCCCTCGCCGGAGAGTCGCGCGACGATCTCGGGGACGGCCTTAGCAGCAGCGTCGTTGTTCACCGTCACACGGACCAACTCGCTTCCCGCCTCAGCCAGAGCCTTGACCTGGGCAAACGTAGCCTCCACGTCCGCCGTGTCCGTGTTGGTCATCGACTGAACAACGATCGGATGTTCCCCACCGACTTGGACGTCGCCGACGTCCACTACGACCGATGGCCTTCTCGTCCAATGACTCAAGAACCACCTCAGAGTTTCGGTGTGGTAACGGGATGCCAGAATCTACCGGAGGCGAAGATCGCGTCCAAGATCTCCCTGGCGGAACTACCGCTTCCGACGGGGTACGTCGAAGATCGAAAAACAATCCCGCCCGATCGGAGATACCCTGTGCCTGAAGCCAAGATAACCATCCGGGAGGACGCATCCCTACGGATAGAAGCAGACACCCCCCTCGTCGATCACGAAGGAAATGTGATCCCGACCCCGGAGGGCCGACCCTACTCGCTGTGCCGCTGCGGCGGATCGAGTAGAAAGCCGTTTTGCGATGGTAGCCACAAGACGAACAGCTTCGACGGGACTCTGGCTCAGCCAGAAGCCGGGTAGTTTCGGCCCGCCCGACGTCGCACGGGTGGACAAGCGCATTGACGACGGGCAATCGGTCTGACAATATCCCAAGCCATGACTCAGAACCCCAACGCCGACGGAGTATTGCAGCACCAACCCAGGGTGCTACTCGGACCTGGTCCGAGCAACCTCCATCCGCGTGTTTTTCGGGCCATGAATAGCCCAATTTTGGGGTATGTCGATCCGGATTTTCTCGAGATCATGGACGACACGATGGTCCTGCTCCGTCATCTCTTTCAGACCGAGAACGAGCTGGCTATCACGTTGCCGGGAACCGGGATGGCCGCGATGGAGGCCGCCATCTGCAACGTCGTCGAACCCGGCGACGAGGTGGTCGTGGGGATCCATGGCTTCTTCGGTCAGCGATTAGCCGACATCGTCGAGCGCCATAGGGGCACAGCCGTTCGGGTGGAAGTCCCCTTCGGAGAGGTCGGGACAGCCGATGAAATCCGGGCCGCGCTCGACTCCCATCCTCAGGCGAAGATGGTGGCCGTAGTGCACGGCGAGACGTCCTCCGGGGTGGGTCAACCGCTTGAAGACATCGGAAAGCTGGTACGGGAACGCAACAAGCTCTTTCTCGTCGACACCGTCTGCTCACTGGGCGGGGCCGATATTCGAGTGGACGAATGCCTCATCGATATCTGTTACAGCGGTGGGCAGAAGTGCATCGGCGGGCCTGCCGGCATCTCCTGCATCACCCTGAATGCTCGGGCGATCGATGTGGTCCGTGGTCGGGACAGCCCGGTCGACACATGGTACCTAGACCTCATGCTGCACCGAAAGTATTGGTCGGAGGATCGGGTGTACCACCATACCGCGCCCGGTACGCTCGTATACGCCCTGAATGAAGCTCTCCGGCTGATCCGGGAAGAGAGCCTGAAGGAACGGTTCGCACGCCATCGCAGATGCGGCGACCTCTTGAAGGCAGGACTCACCGATCTCGGCCTTGAGCTATTCGGTGACCCGGAAAACCGACTCTCCATGCTCACGTGCGTCATGATCCCCGACGGGGTGGACGACGGCGCGGTCCGGAACCGACTGTTGCAAGACTACGGTATCGAGATCGCCGGTGGGTTCGGACCGCTCAAAGGGAAGGCCTGGCGGATCGGACTGATGGGGTACAGTTGCAGCGAGCGGAACGTCCACTACCTGATCGCGGCGCTTCGAGAGATTTTCTCGGGCTAGGGTCGGCGCCGGCCCACGTCGCCCCCCCCCAACGAAGTGCGACCCGGGGACCCGGCCGGCCACGCGAGGTCCCGCCAACCTCAACGCAACTCGTCCGGACCCCGGGCCGACTCAAAGCTTCAACTCGGTGTCGATTACTACTGACAAGCAGAATATGAAATTTGGACGGGACGGGATGTAGGGATGCTTCCCTGTGGGTCTATGGGGATTCTCCCCACACGGCGTGAGCGGTGTGTAGACGCTCCCACAGAGCCAGCCATGAGGTGGCCGGTGGCGCACACGAGGCCTAGGACGACGTGAGGCCCCTCTGGACTGAAGATGTTGGAATTCAGTGTCGTTACGGAGCCTCGTTGCTCACGGTCAACCGCAGCTGGAAGACTCGCTCGCTCCCCGCACCCTCGATCGTGACAGTCCCCTCGGCCAGCCTTGCCGAGCCCCGGAAGAGCACCTTGTCGGATCCGCCCCAATCTTCTTTACCAGGTAGGATGACAGCTCGTGGACCGCGCCCCCTACCGCGTCCGAGGCGATACTTGGAACCGCGGCCCCAGCCACCTCTTTTCCTGCGGTCAGAATTCCGTCGACCAAGGATCCCGCGAAATCCCTTACGGAATCCCAAGACCCCCCACGGTCCACATCGAAAATCTTCGCCCGTACCGAGTGGAAGCCCGTTGTCGAAATCGTGACGACGGTTCGGTCCCACTCATCCAGACTGACAACGTTCACTTCTGGATGGAATTGATCCTCGCGCTTGAGGAGGCGGAAATTCGCCTTGCCCTCCCTGCTCGGATCACATTCCCAGAAGGTATCTATCCCGGGCTTTATGGCGTTGACACTCTTCAGCTTCGCCTTGTCCCCCGACCCTTCCCAGTATTTGACGTCGAACACGACTCGGAAGTTCGCTCAATTGCCCGGTAGTCGCAGAGGAAAAACGAATCTGTCCAGGGTTAGGGACTGGGTGGGCACGACCCTCCTCCATTCGTTGAAGTTTCCATCGTTTGTTGTCGACGCTCCCCCGCACCTACGTACCCTCCGCTGGAAGAAGTAGCTCAGCAAAATCCTCGAGTTCCTTGGCGTGGTCTCGAGCCAGGCCCTCTGCGAATAGCCTCAGTGCTCGAACGTTGGTCTGACTCGTGTCATCCATATCGTCCGTCAGCTTTCCTTGGATACGCAAGTAGGCGTTCTCCTTCAATATCTGACCCACCTGGTATTAAACGGTGTCACTCACACCGTCCATCATGACGCCGATGATGGGGACCGCCCATTCAGCAAGTCCCCAGCCAACGGAGTCCTTGTGAGGAGTGGGGCGCGTGTGTTCACCGGTGCCTATGGACAACATCACGATGTCGCCCGGCGCGTTGCCTTCGCTCAACGCCTCGGCAAGCGCACACATGGCCGGGTTGTTGGCGAATACTCCACCATCCGCGAGGGAGTAGTAGTCACCATCCTCCCCGTCGATTCTGTGAGGCTCGAAATAGGTTGGTGCGGCTGAGGTTGCCCGACCGACCTTGGCGGAATCTTGGCTCTCGCCCTGACTGCCGAGAACCTTCAAGACGATGAACCCGCGTCAGAAGGTGGCGACCGTGTACGCCTACATCCGCCGTCTGGCCCGGGACGGCAAGACGATCGCACCGGACTTCTCAGGGTCGCCTGCACACGAACCTGCACACTTCGCCTAGAAACGAAGCGAGACATCGAGCGTAACTCGTTGCCCATATAGCGTTACGCGATTTTTCTGCCGCTACACCTAGTCCCATAAATCCAGAAAGCCCTGACCACCTAGGATACGGTCAGGGCCTTCTGATGGAGGCGGCGGGAGTCGAACCCGCGTCCGCAAATGGATCCTACGAAGCCTCTACGTGCGTAGCGTCACTCAGTGTTTCGCTCGGGGCGGCGAGCGAGCAACCGACCCCCAAGCTAGCTACCTAAGAATCTCATTCCCGGCCGGAGTAGCACCGACCAGAAACCAGCCCGACTCATCGACGTCTCGGAGACCCGCCTCGGGCGGGCAGATCAGGAGACGGACTACGAACCGAAGTTACGCAGCCAATGCCATTTCATTGTTGGCAATTAAAGTTTCCCCAGAGGTTTTACGAGGACCCAGGAACCTCGGCACGCTACTCCATGTTCACCAAGCGCGTCGAAGCCATGACGCCCCCAGCTGGTAACAATATAACTACTTCCCCCGTCAGGCGGCCTCGTCGGCCTCGGCGAGGTGTCGTGCTAGGTAGGCTCCGAGCAGGACCTCGATCTCTTCAAGCGACGTAATCCGGAACAGCTCCGTACGCAGTGCCCGACCGCCCGGGAGGCCCTTCGTGTACCACCCGAGTTGCTTCCTGAACTCGATCAACGCCTTCTTGGGATTGGTTTCGTACTGGATCGCGTTCCGTACGTGCTCCAGGCAGATTTCGAAACGCTCCTTGACGCTTGGCTCGGTCGGTATGAGGTCCCCGTCCAACGCGGCCCTCGCCTGAGCGAACACCCAGGGCGAGCCATGAGACCCCCTCGCGATCATCACTCCGTGGCAACCCGTCTCATCCGTCATGCGGCGAGCGTCCGCGCCGGTCCGGACGTCGCCGTTCCCGACTACGGGTACATCGAGCGCCTCGACCAAAGCACCGATCTCATCCCAACGTGCCTGCCCCCCGTACATGTCGGTACGCGTGCGAGCATGGAGCGTCACCATGCTCGAACCGGCGTCCTGACAACGGAGTGCAATAGCTACCGGATCCCGGGATGGCTCGTCGTAGCCACTCCGGATCTTAGTCGTGACAGGAAGATGTGTGTTGTGTACTACGGCTCGGATGATTTTCTGCACCAAATCCAAGTCACGAAGGCATCCCGAACCACCATTTCTCTTCACAATCTTCTTAACCGGACATCCGAAATTGATGTCGATGAAGTCCGGACCGAACAGATCGGTCACCAATGCGGACGCTTCCCCCATCGTCGCCACGTCGGATCCGAAAATCTGTATGCCGATTGGACGCTCATCTTCGTCGAAGCGGAGATGATCTCGCGTCTGCCTGTTTCCCTGCATGATGCCATCCGCACTCACAAACTCCGTGGACACCACGTCGGCACCGAACCGTCGGCAGAGCCGCCTAAACGGGGATTCGCTCACGCCGGCTTGCGGCGCAAGGAAAAGCGGCGTCCGGCCGCTCGCGAGAAGTTCAAACAGATCTTTCGACATGGAAGGAAAAGTACGGTCCATCCCGGCGGGGGTGAAGGGTGGGGATTTTGACAGCCCCCCATCGTGTGAAGATATTCCTCCTCCTGTTTGAAATACGAACCCACTCACGGAGGCCCGGCCTTCGGAGGATCGAAGAATGAAACTGAGAGAGTTGTTCACGCCCAATGTCGTGAACCTCCGCCTCACCTCCAAGACGAAGGCCGAAACCCTCGAGCAGCTCGTCTCCCTCCTTCAGCTCGGCGAAAAATCAGAGGGTATTCTTTTCACGACACTGAAGCGTAGGGAGAATCTCGGATCCACAGGGATCGGAAGAGGTATCGCCATTCCCCACTGTCGATCATTGGTCGTGAGTCGACTATGTCTGGCCTACGGACGGAGCGCTGGAGGCGTCGAATTCAAGGCGATCGATGACGAGCCGGTGCACAACTTCTTCCTGATCGTTGCGCCACCCCTCGAAGTGTCGAATCAATACCTTCCGGTACTCGGCAAAATCGCACAGCTCGCCAAAGAGGAAGACATTCCGACGCTGCTCGCTGGACTCGAAGAGCCCGATGAGTTCCTCAGGTTGCTCGACGAGCGAGCCAGCTGACACCCTACCCTCGCTCGACCCTCACTTAGTCACATACATGCGGATGATGGCCCTCGCTCCGTTCACCGTCAATTGAACGAAGTAGATGCCGGAAGCCACCTCACGTCCTGAGCGATCGCGTCCATCCCAGTAGGCTTCGTGACGCCCCGGTTGAGTGTACTCGAGATCGATCAGCGGACCCTGTCCGTTGGGATGCCTGAGGGCGACCGGCGAAGCCACGAGCTGCTGAAGCACGTTGTAGATGCGTACGGATACAACGACCGTCCTCCCCTCGGTGAACAGGCTCTCGTTGAGTTCGAACGGAATCCTGGTCTCGGGGTTGAACGGATTGGGATAGTTCTGACCCAACGTAAAGCCGTTCTCCTGACTGTCATCTCCGGGAAACTGCGCCGAAATCTTCGCGGGGACCGCGAAAAGCGTGAAAATCAGGAAGACGCATGAAATGCGTCCCATCTACACCTATCCTTGCAGTAGCTGTTGGACTAATCGCCCTCCAATGGTGATTACCGGCTGCATCCGCTTGCTGATGTACTTATCATACGCGTTCAGAAAAACGGAGGCAACAAGGTTGCTTCCCTAGGACTCCACTTCTACTAATTTGGTTCCGCATCGACCACATCGCGGCCACCCGGATGACGCACTGTGACCCCTGATCGGTCCAGATGACTCAGGATCGGAATGAGGTGCTTCCGAGTCACGGGAATGACTTCCCGAAAGTCGGCGGGGCCAAGCCCCGTCGCCCCTGCCAGGTGACTCCTGACCTCGGATGTCGCCGCGCTCAGAGCAAGGGCATCTACAAAAAATTCCTCATCCAAGCCGACCAAATGACCCTCCCTCTCCAAGAGCTTCAGGAGCGGCCAGAGATCCGCCGCACCCTGGAACTTGTCCGGAAGCTCGGATACCGGAGGCGGAGCCAACCCCGCAACGCGATAGACCTCGAGCAGGATTCCCTTCAACTCGTGCTGTCGGACATTCAGAGATGGCTCGTAACCCGGGCGAGAGACCATGCCGTCCTGCACCTTCAAGACCCCGGAGTCGACGGCCTCGCCTACCAATAGATCGGCGAGCCGAGAATCCCCTCTCGCCGGTACCGTTTGTCGTAGGAGCTCGACGGAGATCCCCAGACGAAGGGGGTCATTTCGGTGAGTGGCATCCACCGCCTCTTCGATCAAGGCACGGGCACGCTCAACCGTCGCTGCCCCAAAACAATCACCTGCAGCCTCACGCGCCCCGTGTTCCAGCACGTAGTCCCTCGCGGTGCGGCTGTCGTCGGATGAACCGCCAATTCGGATGGGAATCTCCCGAGTCGGCACGCCTGCCCAAGAGGCGACGCCTAGTACGGCGGCCAGGGCTTCCGCCGGAGTGCCCTCGATCATCGCACGCAATGCGTCGTTCTCACCCCCCAGGAGCTTCTTTCTCTTTAGTGCTGTCGCCTCGGCGACGGTACCCCCACCGATCGTCGTGACCGGTGAGTACGAGCGGATCACAAAACGGTCTCGAGCACGCGCCAACAGAGGCTTCTCAAGCCGAAGCTGCACCCAGCCCGTAGCGCCCGCTGCGACTTCCTTGCCCTCCAGCGTGACAACTCGTGCCATGACCTCCGTAGTACCGAGATGGACTCTCACCCGTTGCCCGTGCCTTACAGCCCATCCGGTATCATCGAGTACGTTCAGCAAGACCGTGAGCATCGAGGTCGCTGCCCACTCCTTCTCTACCACAAGAACTTGGCCGCGCTCTACCGTCTCCAGATCAATGTCCGAGCCGGTGATCGCTACCGCCGTGCGCTCTCCCGCACCCGCTCGTTCGACGGGTAAGCCATGGACCTGAAGCCCCCGCACGCGACCCGTAATGCCGGACGGCTGCACGGTCACTACCTCGCCCACCGAAAGCAGGCCGCTCCACAACGTTCCCGTGACCACTGTGCCTGTCCCTCGCACGGTGAACGCACGATCGATGGGAAGTCGAGTGACGTCGTCGTGCGAACGCTCACGCACCCGCAGGGCCACGGTCATGAGTGCCTCAACGAGGTCGTCCATCCCCGCCCCGGTCACCGTAGAAGTGGTCACGATAGGGGCGTCGGCGAACGGTGACCCCTTCAGTGCCTCCCTCACCTCGTCATCGACGAGGACCAACCACTCCTCCTCCACGAGATCCGACTTGGTCAACGCCACCACCATCTCGTTCACTCCGAGAAGCCGAACAATGTCCAAGTGCTCCCGAGTCTGTGGCATCATGCCTTCGTCCGACGCGACGACCAAGAGAACCAAGTTCATGCCCGTGGCACCGGCCAGCATATTGCGAATAAACCCCTCGTGACCCGGCACGTCCACGACGCCGAGGCGGAGGCCCGCTCTCGGCTCAAACTCGGCAAAACCCAGATCGATCGTAATCCCGCGGGCTTTCTCCTCCTGAAGACGGTCGGTCTCCACACCCGTCAGCGACTTTACAAGCGCAGTCTTCCCGTGATCGATATGTCCGGCCGTTCCAAGTATGAGCCTCCTCTCAGTCACTTCACCCCCCGGGCCTGAGCGTCCTCAGTGTTCACCATCACCGAGGCCAAGAACGAGAAAGACTGTAGCGGCTTCGATCCACCAAGGTGATACCGACTGAAATCGTGCAACAGCTGGAGGTGAGCCTGAATCCGATCGACCGCCTCCAGTTGGACACCCTGAAGGAGAGACGCCAACTGCTTGCGGGCGCCGGGACCTATCCGCGGGCCGGTGACATCCACCGCGCAATCGGGACAGCAAACACCTCCGGCGGCAAAGTCGAAGCGGCCCAACCCAGTACCCCCGAGGGGCCGACCGCAACGCACACAGGGATCCAATTGAGGTTCGTACCCCAAGGCGCTGACCAACATCCATCCCTCCCCGAGCACCACCGGCAAGACGTCGCGACCTTCCTCGTTCTTGATTCGGCGGAGCCCCGCCATCAAGCGCGCGAACACCTCAGGATTCGGATCAGGTCCCCCGTGAGCCAACACGATCTCCGCGAGTACGGACGCGCCGGCGAATCGCACGAGGTCGCGGCCAAGGGCACTCCCCGACTCTTCGATCGAGAATTCTTTGAACGTCTGAAGTTCCCGGGTCGGCTTCAGGTAAAGGGTGATCTCTCCCCTCGAAAAAGTCTCGAACCCCGCCTGACCTCGGGCTCCGCCTCGGCGGATACCCTTCGCCATCACGCTGACGAGACCGAGATCACGCGTGTAGAGTCGGAGCACACGGCTCGTCTCGCCGTAGTTGAACGAGCGCAGGAGAACGCCCGGAGTACTCACGATGGCCACGTTCAGCCGGTCAGGGCCCGCCCCGGAGTCGGGACATGAGGGCCATCCTTTGCTCGCGCATGTGTCGCTCCTCGTTCGGATCGGTGACGCTCGATAACGCTTGGTCGATCTTCGCCACTTCGAGGATCAGCCCCTCTCGTGCCTGGAAAGAGTTGCCGCCCTGCGTGACAGCCCTTCGTGGCCGCCGGTATACGAGCAATGCGGCCCCGGCCAAGACAGCGGTTACCAACAAGGCGAGGGTCCGGAAGGGTGGGGGTCGATCCTCTCGGCTCTGTGTCAGTGCGATCTGCAGATCCAACAGAGCGCTCGCACCGTACCGACGGTAGGACGAGCCCTCTTCAAGGGAAACCACGTCGATCGGCTCCAATCCCTCTACTTCGAAGGGCGGAGCCGGCTCCTTGACGAAAAGCTCGAATCGTCCCGTAGGACCTGGCACGGGGATCGTCGCCTCGAGCTCCGGAAGGTAGTAGCGAATGAGGAGTATTCGCTCCCCCGGTGGAATCGGGGCACTCACGGAGATCCGCCCGCCCTCGAACGATACGGCGTCCGGCGGAAGCTCTCCTTGTCCCATGACCGCCGATTCCGCCCCCGGGGGAAGTGGATAGCTCCACACGATCCCGTCTTCGGCCGCCACGAGTGTCTTCTGTCCGACATTCTCGATCGCGATCATGTCGGTGGCGATCCACCAACCGTCGGTGGACAACTCGAGGAACAGGTTGCGCGCCGTGATCGGCAGCTGCAGCCCCTGCCGCGGTACTTCTTCCGACCCGAACACCTGGATCGAATAGAGACTGTCTAGCTGCTCGGCCTGGGTGATGGCCGTACCAAAATAGAGAACCCCTTCATACTGAATCGAAGCGAAGTAGATCTGGCTGCGTACCTCCGCGTCCGGTATCCCAGGGAGGAAGAGCTCGAAGGATCCGTCTGCAGCCACCCGGACGGAGTCAACCTCTCCGGCGGAGTCCGGCGACACGCTGTGAAGAACGACGATCCCACCCTCGGCCGGTACGTCCCCCTCGAGGACTCGACCCTCGAGGCGAAGGTCATCCTGCTGTCCGGCGGCGGCCGATGACCCCATGGCGATCGGCAGACAGACGGCCACCGCGATGAACCACGACTCAGGGAGTGAAACGGCCAAAGTCCTCGGGAGCCAACTTACGTAGATATTCCTTGAGCTCCTCCGCGGCCATCTGCGTCTCGTCGCCGACCGGAGGGACGTCGATTCCCGAATCCACGTGATCTTCGGAGATCTCGATGGTCGTCCGTTCGAGCAACTCATCTTGAGCGAAGATTTTCGCTTCTAGGCGTAGGGCCACAGCGATCGAGTCGGACGGTCGCGCATCGACCGAGATGACCTCACCGTTCCGCCGAATGATCATTTCGGCAAAATAGGTATGCTCCTCGACTCTACTGATCACAACCTTTTGGAGAGCGCCGCCGAGGCCACCCAACACAGCCGCTAGGAGATCGTGCGTAAGGGGTCTCGAAAATTTCAGGTCGGCGAGCTCCATCGCTATCGCACTCGCCTCTCCGGGGCCGATCCAGATAGGAAGAACCCGCTCACCCTCACTTTCCTGAAGAATCACGACAGGCAAGTTGGATGAACGATCCAATCCAAGGCTCTGTACACAAACCTGAACTAGCACCGACAATCGCCCTTCGTCTAGCTTCCGAGCAGTACGACCTATTCGTACCAATACTCCAAAGCAATGCCGAGGTTCTCCTCAATCATGCAGGGGGGACGCCTAGGCTTTCACGGCGGCTCGGATGTCATCCACCCGATCTGATTTTTCCCACGGAAACAACTGGACAATGCGCCCATCCTCGAGCGTTCGATCTTCAGGGGTTCTTCCGAAGTGGCCGTAGGCAGCGGTCGAACGAAAAATCGGACTGCGTAGCCCGAGCCGTTCGATTATGGTGAGGGGCCGAAAATCGAAAACTTCTTCGATGGCGTCCGCCAGTTGTCCGTCCGGTACCTGCCCCGTTCCGAACGTGTCGACATGGATCGACACAGGCTCGGCCACGCCGATCGCGTAGGCCAACTGAATCTCGCAACGAGACGCGACTCCCGCATCGACCAGGTTGCGGGCTGCCCAGCGAGCGGCGTAGGCCGCCGATCGATCGACCTTCGTCGCATCCTTGCCGCTGAACGCGCCCCCACCGTGCCGTCCCATCCCACCATACGTATCGACGATGATCTTGCGACCGGTGAGCCCCGCGTCCCCATGCGGTCCTCCAATCACGAATTGTCCCGTCGGATTGACGTGGAACGTGCAGGTGTCAGGATCTAGGAGGTCCGACGGTATGACCGGAATAATGATTTCGTTGATGACGGCCTCCCGAATCGTGTCATTGCCCACGTCCGGGGCGTGCTGTGTGCTCACCACAACGGTTTCGACCGCGCGGGGTCGCCCATCCCCATAGCGGACACTCACCTGTGCCTTGCCATCGGGACGGACCCAGGGAAGAGTCCCACTCTTCCTCACCTCCGCGAGTCTCCGGACGAGCCTGTGGGCGTAGAATATGGGTGCCGGCATCAACTCCGAGGTCTCGTCCGTAGCATATCCGAACATCATGCCCTGATCGCCGGCCCCACCATGATCCACTCCCATGGCGATATGGGGCGACTGCTGATCAAGGGCCAGCTTCACTTCGCACGACCGTCCATCGATCCCAAAGGCCGAGTCGTCGTAACCGATGTCCAGGAGAGTCTGACGAATGACATCGGTGACCGGGACCTCGGTCTCTGTCGTGATCTCACCAGCCACGACGGCCAAGCCCGTCGTTACAAGCGTCTCACACGCCACACGCGAGTTGGGGTCACCCTCCAACATGGCATCCAGAATGGCATCGGAAATCTGGTCCGCCACTTTGTCGGGGTGGCCCTCGGTGACGGACTCCGACGTGAAAAGATGCTGGCTCACTCGACCCTCGGCTTTGTATTTAGAGAAAGCGTCAACTAGCGAAGTCGTCAACGATGATGTCGATCAAAAAAGTATTCCATCACTCGGGGAGCGACAAGCTCCAACGTCCCGAGAAAGCGGCCAGGTCGACCGACCCTCCGATGCCATCCACGAGACACTCCATTACGTCCCGGCTTGTCGGAGCGGCGACGGCGATTTTGGCGGCATGACGGGCATCTTCCATGCGGAAGGATCGTATGATTTTTTTGACTTCAGGGACGACAGGCCACGCCACAGAAAGGGTCGTGATGTCCAGGCCCAGCAATAGGAAGGCGCCCAAAGGATGCGCCGCCATCTCTCCGCATACGCTCACTTCGATTCCGGCCCTCTTGGCCACACGCGATACCGTGTTCAGCTGCTGGACTACCGCAGGATGGAACGGGTTGAAGAGCTCCGCGAGGCGCGCGCTGGTTCGATCCACCGCAAGCGTGTACTGCGTGAGGTCGTTCGTGCCGATCGAAAAGAAGTCGCTGTGTCTCGCGAGCTCTACTGCCTCCAGAGCGGCGGCCGGAGTCTCAACGAGAATCCCGAGCTTGTATCCGGAGTTGAAGGGAATGCCCTTGCTCCGCAGACCTTGTTCTTCTTCTTCAAGGAAGGCTCTGACCTGGCGTATCTCTCCGACATCGTTGACCAGGGGAATCATGATACGGATGTCACCATGGGCCGACGCACGCAAGATGGCCCTCAACTGTGTGCGAAAGAGCTCGGGCTCGTCCAGACAAACGCGGATCGCCCGCCAACCTAGAAACGGATTTTCCTCGGCCGGCATGTTCAGAAACATCGGGAACTTGTCGCCCCCGAGGTCGAAAGTGCGGACCGTGACGACTTGCTTGGGGAATGCTTCGGCGACCTGTCGATACGCCTGATACTGATCCTCTTCGTCGGGCATCTGTTTCCGTCCGACAACGAGGAACTCGGTCCGAAACAAGCCTACCCCCTGTGCACCATGAGTCCTCGCCCGTTCCGCCTCACTCGGAAGATCCAAGTTCGCGCGAAGCGCGACCGGCTGCTCGTCCGCCGTGACCGACTCGAGCTGCGCGATCACCTCGATCTCCGCCTCCCAAGCTTGGATCTGAGTCTCTCGAACCCTGAAGACTTTGTGGTCGTGAGCGTCGGGGTCCAAGACGACGCGACCGATCCGTCCATCGACGATGGCTTCCTGACCGGCTCGGGCCTGG
>Ga0310123_10001003_pt1 | contig 24183 bp, 14 predicted proteins | sample CB6_AW_1057_MG_FD_203505 | JGI IMG/M metagenome (GOLD analysis project Ga0310123, IMG submission 203505) | Marine microbial communities from Western Arctic Ocean, Canada - CB6_AW_1057 | ecosystem: Environmental > Aquatic > Marine > Oceanic | place: Canada: Western Arctic Ocean | collected... | reverse complement strand
GCACCGTGCTGTAAACCGAACCCCAGTGGTCGCGGCCGGCCTTCTTGTTGACCTTGGGAGTCCGGCCGAATTCGCCCGTCCAGGCGATCAGGGTCTCATCCAGACGACCCCGTTCCGAGAGGTCCTCGATCAACGCCGAGAAGGCCCGGTCCAGCGGAGGCAAGAGCAGGTCCTTCATGACCTTGAAGTGCTTGTCGTGCGTGTCGAAATTCTTCGTCGAGTGCAGATACATCCAGGGCACCGTCACCAGACCCACACCCGCCTCGACCAGCCGGCGGGCCACCAGACAGCTGCGGCCGAACTTGTTGTCACCATATCGGGCCAGGGTCTCGGGCGACTCATCATCGAAAGTAAACGCCCGCCACGCCGAGTTCGATCCCAGGATGTCCAATGCCTGCTGCTGGAACCGCCCGTAATTGGCCTCGGCCAACGACACCTTGTCCCGCGACTCCTCGACCCGGCTCAGCAACTGCTGACGATTTGCCTGCCGCCGGTCACCGACCCCCTTGGGAGGGCGGAAGCCCGGAGGCAGAGTGCCCGGCTTCCACGACTCGTCGATCAGCATCAGCGGATCGTAGTTCGGACCCAGGAATCCCGCGTGCTGGCCGCCCCACTGGAAGTTGTTCTGGTCGCCAATGCGGACCGGCAGGTGCACCGAGGCCGGCAACCCGTTTCGGTCGCCTCGCAATTGCCTGATCACACCCCCGACACACGGCGGATCGACGCGGTCCATCTGAGGCTCGCCGCGGCTGCGGGGAGAGTTCTTCAGGCCGGTCATGTTGTAGTGCACGCCGATGCCGTGCGTGTTGCTGTTGTGGAAAGTCGAGCGGATCACCGAGTAGTGCTCGGCCACACCGGCCATCATCGGCAGGTGCTCACAGACCTCCATGCCCGGGACGCTCGTCTCGATCGGGTTGAAATCTCCCCGGTAGCCCTGGTTGGCCTTCGGCTTCATGTCGAAGGTTTCCTGCTGAGCCGGACCGCCGGTCATGTACAGCAGGATGCAGGACTTGGCACGGCCTGAGGTCCCCGAGTCGGCTGCCCGGGCCCGGGCCTGTGACGAAAACAACTCGGGCAACGACAACCCGAACGCCGCCAAGCCGCCGGCCGCCAGCCCCGATTCCAAGAAGCTGCGCCGTCGCATCGACAGGCTCTCGTCCACTCGCCGCGGCCTCATGCCACCCTTTCATCACTCAACGAACCACGTCCCGTTATTGTACTGATCGGCGATTCGTCGGATCAAGGTGCATTGATCTTTGCACCCTCAATGCCACCACCCCCCCCCGCACGCGGACACCCGGGTGGTTGTCGTGGTTGTCATGATTTCGAGACGGTATGCTGAGTGCCCGAGATTCACCTCCGCAGGAGTTCGTCCGTGAAGATCTTTGCCAGCTCGCTCGTTCGGACGCTGGTCGTCTTTGGCCTGATCTGTGTCACGTCACCGTCGCCGGCCGCCGACAAGGCCTCGTTCAATACCAGGGCCCGAGTCGCCTGGACCACGTCTCAGGTCAAGGGATCGCCCGATCCGCCCAGCCCGTACCTGGTACGGGTCGCCTTTCCCAACCTCACCTTCGACGAACCACTCGACATGAACTACGCCGCCGGCATCGACCGGCTGCTGGTCGTCGAGCGATACGGCCGGATCTTCTCGGTTCCGCTCGACCGCAAGACCGCCAAACCCGATCTCGTGCTCGACGCCAACGAGGTGCTCGGCCGCACCACGCCCAAGACACTCGCGGCCTACGGCTTCGCCCTGCACCCTCAGTACCCCAAGGTCCGCTACGCCTACGCCACGATCGTCACCTCCAACACCGAAGAACTGCCCCGGGGAAGCCGCGTGTCGCGGTTCCGCGTGCTGCCGGGCGAACCGCCCCGCTGCGATCCCAAGAGTGAGCAGATTCTGGTCGAGTGGCCTTCGGGCGGACACAACGGTGGCTGCCTGCAATTCGGCCCCGACGGGTATCTCTACATCGCCACCGGCGACAGCAGCGGCATCGCCGACCTCTACCTCACCGGCCAGGACCTCACCAACCTCTCCGGTGCCATACTCCGCATCGACGTCGACCACCCCGGCGAGAAGCTCCCCTACACCGTGCCCCGCGACAACCCTTTCCTGAAAACCCAGGGAGCACGCCCCGAGATCTGGGCCTACGGGCTCAGGCAGCCGTGGAAGATGAGCTTCGACACCGCCACCGGTGACCTCTGGACCGGCAACATCGGCCAGGACCTCTGGGAAATGGTCTTCCGGATCGAACGAGGCGGCAACTACGGCTGGAGCATCACCGAGGGGTCTCACCCGTTCGAGCCCGAACGCCCCCGTGGCCCGACCGCGATCGTCCCTCCGATCATCGAACACGACCACGCCAACTTCCGCTCGATCACCGGCGGCTTCATCTACCACGGCCAGAAACTCAAGAAACTCAAAGGCGCCTACGTCTACGGCGACTACGACACTGGCCGCATCTGGCAACTCCGCTTCGACCGCAAAAAAGAGACACTGGTATCGTCATCGGAGCTGGTCGATTCGAGCATGCGGCTGGTCGGCTTCGGGCAGGACGGCCAGGGCGAACTCTACCTGCTCGACCACGTCAGCGGCCGCATCCACGAACTGGTGCCCAACCCCAACGCGGGCCGAGTGAGCAACTTCCCGAAGACACTCTCGGCCACCGGCCTGTTCGAGTCGGTCAAGACGCTGACACCCGCCGCCGGGCTGATTCCCTACGACGTGATCGCCCCGCAGTGGGCCGACACGGCCACCAAGCAGAGGTTCCTCGCGCTGCCGGGCGATTCGAAGATGGAATTCGAAACGCTGACCTACCCTCAGCCGGCTCCCGGATCGCCTCCGGGCTGGAAGTTCCCTAACGGCACGGTGATCGTCGAGACCGTGTTCCTGGAAATGGAAACCGGCAACCCCGCCAGCCGCCGCCGGCTCGAGACCCGCATCCTGCACCACGAGCGACTCTCAGGCGACGAGTCCAACGGCGACCAGTACTGGCAGGGTTACACCTACGTCTGGAACGAGCAGCAGACCGAGGCCGACTTGCTGCTCGATCCGCAGGGCCGTGACCGTACGTTCCAGATCGCCGATCCGGCTGCGCCCGGTGGAACCCGGCGGCAAACCTGGCACTTCCCCAGCCGGACCGAATGCACGGTCTGTCACAACATGGCGGCCAAGTACGTGCTCGGTGTGACCACTCACCAGATGAACCGCGACTACGACTACGGTGGCGAACGGCTCAACCAGGTTCAGTTGCTCGAGAAGCTCGGCTGTTTCTCGAAGCCGCTGCCGCGGCCGACCAGCGACCTGCCCCGGCTGGTCGACTACCGTGCCACAACACAGGACATCAGCCGCCGTGCCCGATCGTACCTGCACGCCAACTGCTCGCACTGCCATCGAAAGTGGGGCGGCGGAAACGCCCGCTTCCAACTGCTGGCCACGCTCGACCTGAACGACACCGGAACACTCAATGTCAGGCCCAACCAGGGCACCTTCGGTATGGCCTCGGCCAAGGTGCTCGCCGCAGGAGACCCGTATCGCAGCGTGATGTTCTTCCGCATGTCGAAACTCGGGTCCGGCCGCATGCCGCGGATCGGATCCTCGGTGATCGACCCCGTCGGCACGCAGCTGATCAAGGACTGGATCGCCACGCTCCCGGCCGCCTCACCCGATTCCCACGTCGCTGAGGCACGAGGCGCGACGGCCGTGGCACTCAAGAAACTCAGGGCCTCGGGCACCCCCACCGGGCGAGCCACCCAGATCACCGCGCTGCTGCAAAGCACCTCCGGAGCCATCCGACTGCTGCAGGCGGCTAACAGCAAACAGCTGAACCCCGCAACTCGACAGCAGGTGATCACCACAGCCACCGCGCACACATCGGCCACCGTCAGAGATCTGTTCGAGACGTTTCTGCCCGAGGAGAAGCGAGTCAAGCGGCTGGGCAGCACCGTCAGGCCCGAACAGATCCTCGCACTGCCCGGAAGCATCGAACGTGGACGCGATGTGTTCTTCAAGACCGACGGAGTGCAGTGTAAGAACTGCCACAAGATCTCCGGACAGGGCAAGGAGGTCGGCCCCGATCTCAGCGGCGTCGGCAAGAAGTTGACTCGAGCCCAGATCCTCGAGAGCATCCTGCAACCGTCCAAGAAGATCGAGCCCAAGTGGCTCAGCTACGTGGTCGAAACCGTACAGGGTCGAGTCTTTACCGGGCTGTTGGTCAAGAAGGACGCCAAGCAGGTGGTGCTCAAGGACGCCAAGGACAAGCTGACCACGATTGCCGCCGACGACGTCGACGTGCTCGCCGCTCAGCAGAAATCCCTGATGCCCGACCTCTTGATCCGTGACATGACCGCTCGACAGGTCGCCGACCTCACCGCCTTCCTGGCCAGCCTCAAGACCCCAGCCCCTGAAAAGGACAAGTGAGCCATCGGAGCGGTCTGCCCGAATCAGCCCAGCTCACCGCCGCGGTTCAACCTTGTCCCGTCCCCACCAGCCCCCTACACTGGCCTGTTCAGCGTTCATCAGGCGAGTTTTTGACAGGTAAGACCATGCAAGAGGGCATTCATCCCGAGTACATGGACACCGCGGTCTCCTGCGGTTGTGGCAACTCGTTCACCACCCGTAGCACCGTCGAAAAACTCGTCGTCGAAATCTGCAGCGCCTGCCACCCGTTCTACACCGGGCAGATGAAGTACGTCGACAGTGCCGGTCGCGTCGAGAAGTTCCAGAAGAAATACAACTGGGGCAAGAAGGCTGAGGAGCCGGCCGAAGCAGAAACCGAACCCACTGCCGAAGCCGCCGCCAAGGAATAGACTCGCCGAAAGTGCTCGGCGAGACCCGGTCTCCTGAAACACCGAGATCGGAACCACGATCAGCACACACCAGGTTCGGCGATACAGGGATGATCGCTGATGTTGTTCCCCTCGCTGCAGGCCAAGCTGGCTCGCTACGAAGAGCTCGAGCTGCTGCTGTCTGACCCCGAGGTCCTGGCTGACACCAACCGGATGGTCGCCTTTCAGCGTGAATACGGTGGCCTGTCCAAGGTGGCTCTGCCCGTCCGCGAGTTCAACTCGCTTGAGGAGAACATCGAGACGGCTCGTGAGTTGATCGAGGAGGAAGAGGACGCCGATTCGAAGGCGTACGCCCAGGACGAACTCGAAGCACTGCAGGCCGAGCGTGAGTCGAAACTGACCGCCCTCGAAGACCTCGTCGCCACCGGCGACGCCGTCTCTCGCGGCAGCCTGATCATGGAAATCCGGGCGGGCACCGGCGGAGACGAGGCGGCGTTGTTCGCACGCGACCTCTTCGAGATGTACCAGCGGCTGGTCGAACGACGCGGCTGGAAGGCCGAACTCATCGACAGTTCGCCCACCGAACTCGGAGGATTCAAGGACATCACAATTTCGATCGCAGGAGAAGGCGCCTTCCTGCAATTGCAGTTCGAAAGCGGTGGTCACCGCGTGCAGCGGGTCCCCGAAACCGAGGCCCAGGGACGCATCCACACCTCCGCCGCCACCGTCGCCGTGCTCCCCGAAGCCAACGAAGTCGAAATCGAGATCGGGCCCGATGACCTCCGGGTCGACACCTTCTTCGCCAGCGGGCCTGGAGGCCAGAAGGTCAACAAGACGGCCAGCGCCATCCGCATCACGCACCTGCCGACCAACACCGTCGTGCAGTGCCAGGACGAGAAGAGCCAGCACAAGAACCGGGCCAAGGCGATGAGAGTGCTCCGCAGCCGACTGCTCGAGGCCCAGCAGCAGAAGGCGCACCAGGAACGAGCCGACCAGCGCCGCAGCCTGATCGGCACCGGTGACCGCAGCCAGCGGATCCGCACCTACAACTTCCCACAGAACCGATTGACCGACCACCGCATTGGCCTGACGCTCTACAAGCTCGACCAGATCATGCAGGGACAACTCGACGAGATGATCGGGGCGCTCCTGGAACACGATCGGCAGGAACGATTGGGCGGGGATCCCAACGCATGAACGCCATCCCCCAGCCCACTGGACACACACCCTCCGACACCCCGGTCCAGCGCTGGACCGTCCAGGCCATCCTCGACTGGACCACCGCGCACCTCGCCGCCAACGGTAGCACCTCCCCTCGGCTCGACGCCGAAATCCTGCTCGCTCAGTCCCGCAACTGCCAACGCATCGAACTCTACACCCAGTACGACCAGGAACTCACGCCCGAACAACGGGCCGCGATGCGCGAACTCGTCAAGCGGCGGGCCGCTTCCGAACCGGTCGCCTACCTCGTGGGGCACCGCGAGTTCTTCGGGATCGACTTTGAGGTCAACGCCGACACGCTGATCCCACGCCCCGATACCGAGACGCTTGTCGTCGAACTGCTCGACCTTGCCCGTGAACTCCCCGCTGCGGCATCGATCCTCGAAATCGGCACCGGCAGCGGCTGCATCGCCATCAGCATCGCCATCGGGCTGCCCTCGGCTCAACTGACCGCCACCGATATCAGCCCCGCCGCCCTGGCCGTCGCCGGGACCAACGCCGCCAAGCACGAGGTGGAGGATCGGATCGTGTTGCTCGAAGGAGACCTCTTCGAACCGCTCGACTCGCATGCCCGCTTTGACTTCATTGCCAGCAACCCGCCCTACGTCACCACCGCCCAACTCGATCAACTCGCACCCGACATCCGCGACCACGAACCCCACACCTCGCTGTGCGGGGGATCCGACGGACTCGAGCTCATTCGCCGACTGATCGCCTTCGCACCCGCACACCTGGTACCGGCGGGCACTTTGCTGTGTGAGATCGCTCCCGAGCAGGCCGATGCGGTCGGCGGTCTGCTCAACGATCATGCTGCATACGAGATCCCCCGGTTCGTCGACGACCTCGCCGGCAAGCCCCGCCTCGTCGTCGCACCATTGCAAACCTCACCCTGACTCCCACGGTCACGCCTTCACCGGCCCGCTCGCTCTAGGAAAGCGTCCAGGGATGGACAAGTTCATCATCGCAGGCGGCCGGCAACTCAACGGTCGCGCCGAAGTCAGCGGCTCGAAGAACGCTGCGCTGCCGATCATGGCCGCCGTCCTGGCCTCCGATGGCCCGCTGCTCCTCTCGGCCGTCCCCGACCTGGTCGATGTCCACTCGCTGCTGATCCTGCTCGAGACCCTCGGCGTGCGTGCCGAAGCGACATGCGAGGGTCAACTGCGGCTGCTCGTCGAGAGCACTCGTCCCCACGTGGCCGACTACGACCTGGTCCGGCGAATGCGAGCCAGCATCTGCGTGCTGGGCCCGCTGCTGGCCCGTCGCGGACGTGCCTGTGTCTCGCTGCCGGGCGGATGCAACATCGGGCACCGACCCATCGACCTGCACCTCAAGGGCCTGGCGGCACTGGGAGCCGAGATCCGAGTCGAGGGTGGCTACGTGATCGCCGAGGCCACCCGACTCAGAGGGGCCTCGGTCTTCCTCGGTGGACCTTGCGGCAGCACCGTCACCGGCACCTGCAACGTCATGACCGCCGCCACGCTGGCAGAAGGCCGAACGGTGATCGAAGCGGCTGCGTGTGAACCCGAGGTGGTCGACCTGGGGGAATGCCTGCAAAAGATGGGGGCACAGATCAACGGGCTGGGAACGCCTCGCGTCGAGGTCGAAGGTGTCTCGCGGCTCGGCTCGGCCGAGCACCGCGTGATCCCCGACCGGATCGAGGCCGCCACGCTGATGATCGCCGCGGCGATCACAAGAGGACACGTCGAACTCGCACCCGTCCGCCCCGATCACCTGGTCGCCGTCTGCGAAGTGCTTGAGCGGATCGGGGTGCGGATCGAGCGGTCGATGGCCGACCAGGGTCTGGCCACCCTGGTCGCCACCGCCCCCGACGTACTCGCCCCCACCACGATCACCGCACTGCCCTACCCGGGTGTCCCCACCGACGTGCAGGCGCAGCTGATGGCACTGTTGTGTCGAGCCGACGGGATCAGCGTGATCACCGACAAGGTGTTCCCCGATCGCTTCCTGCACGCGGCTGAGCTGGTAAGGCTGGGGGCGAGAATCGTGAGGGAGGGGCCCACGGCAATGATCCACGGCGTGCCGAGACTGAGCGGGGCCAACGTGATGGCCAGCGACCTGAGGGCAAGCGCCGCACTGGTGCTGGCCGGCCTGGCCGCCGAGGGTTCAACTACCATTCGCCGCATTTACCACCTCGATCGAGGCTACCAGCGGCTCGACACAAAGCTGAATCGACTCGGTGGTCGGGTGAACCGAGCCGAGGACGGTGCCGGACCCACCCCGCCGCACTTTTCCGAGATCACCAGCAGGCAGACCCACCGGAAGGCCACAGAGGATTAGCAGCCCGTTGAAAAACCCGAGCAGCGTGCTCGACCCATGTCATCCCTCGCTGCGCTCGGGATGACATGGGTGTGACTGTTTGCGAAAGAACCTGGGGAATTCAACAGCCTGCTTAGGGCAGGAAACCCCGCTCGCGCAGCTCCTGCACGTTGTCCGGCCCGCTCTGCCAGATCCGCTCGGCCGCGTACCGCAACAATGCCACGCCGCCCAGTCCGTGAGGCGCCGTCAGGATCGCCGTTCGATCCTCTTCCTGGTTATCCAACTGCCGGTTGAGCTTCTCAACCACCTCTTCAACCCGATCGCTGACGATCTCGGTGGGGCCGCTGGTGTTGGCGATCTGGAGATTTGAAAACCCAGCCGAGCGTGCCATCAGGAACTCGACAATGCTGTCGTCTTCCTGTTCGCCGAAGAACCCGCTGAACTCCGGACGAGCGTTTTCGGGAGTAATGATCGTCGGCCGCGAGATCCGAACCTCGCCCTGGCTCACACTCACCGTATCACCCTCGCCCGGCTTGTCGCAAACCAGGTAGTACGGCAACTCGCTCTCGCCGAAGGTGAACAGCGAATAGCTCACCGGACGGGCAATCCGCACCGCCTCCCAAATCTCCTGGAACCGCCACTCGTCGTCGAAGTCTTCAATCCACATCAATTGGGTCTCACATCGTCCCCGGCCCCGGGGCCAACCGGATTCGGTGGCTGGGGCGAGTATAGGCTTCCTCGGCCGCGACGACCAAGCGCCTTGACAGCCTCGGGAAGGGTCGAAGAGAATCAGACGAGTTAACTCCTGACACCTGAGAGGTAAAACGATGAGCGGACCAATTGTTCGCACCGGCGCGACACCCGAGTTCTGGGAGAACTGGGACAAGATCTTCGGCGACACGAACAAGACAAGCGTCGGCAAGAAGAAGTCCGGGGCCAAGGCGTCGAAGCCAGCGTCAAAGAAAGCAGCCAAGAAATCTGCGGGCAAGAAGTAGTCGCTGACCCGGCTCGCCCCTCACGCCGGCTCGACGTGCTTGTCGGGCTGCTCGCCACGGTCGCCTGCCTGGCCTACTCTGGGCTGCGCGCTCCCACGCCGGCCGTCAACGAACCCCACTACCTGGCCAAGGCCCGACACTTCGTCGACCCCGCCTGGTGCAGCGGGGACTTCTTTCTCGAATCATCCAACCCCCACCTGGTCTTCTACCTGCTCGCCGGTCCGCTGACCCGTGTGCTGCCATTGGCGGCGGTGGCCTGGATCGGCCGCAGCCTGTGCCTGCTGCTGCTCGCCACCGGCTTCGTGGCCCTGGTACGCCGCCTGGTCCCGGACCGACCGGCCGCCCTGGCGGCCATCGCGGCGTGCCTGCTGGCCGCCGCACTGGGGAATCTTTCGGGAGAATGGGTTGTCGGCGGCCTGGAATCGAAAGTCCTCGCCTACGGACTGCTCGCCTGGTCGGCTGCCAACGGGCTCGGCGATCGACCACGAATGGCCGCGGTGCTGTGCGGACTGGCCATCAGCGCGCACCCGATCGTCGGTGGCTGGGGAGTGGTACTGGCCACGATGGCCCGTCCCTGGCCCATCGACCGAACCAGACTGACCCAAACCGCGCTGCTGGTGGTGTGTGCCTTGCCGGGAGTGATCCCGGCGCTGGGGCTGCTGGGAGACGGTTCGGCCCAGGCCGACTCGCTGCAGGTCTTCACCCGGCTGGGACATCACCTGGTCCCAGCCCGCTTTTCTCCGATCGCCGTCGCGGCCTACTCCGCGGTGCTGCTGGCCTGGCTGCTGGCACGCCGATGGGTCGAGCGGACTCGGGACGAATCGTGGTGGATGCGACTGGTGCTCTCGGCAGTGCTGGTAGCTGTCGTCGGAGCCGCACTGGCACTCGACCGGCCGCCCGGCGACTCGGACCTCGACCGATTCCGAATTGTGCTGATGAAGTTCTACCCCTTTCGCCTGGTCGATGTCCTGCTGCCAGCCGCACTCTCGATCACCGTCATGTCCCTGCTGGTCCGCTGCTGCAGCCTGGCACAACGCCTCGCGATCACCGCGGCCATGCTCGCCATCGCACTTGCGCTGCCCGCCGGTGGCCGCAACCCCAGCCGGCTTTCCCCCGAGGTGCTCGCGGACTGGACCCGAACCTGCAGCTGGATTGACATCAACCTGCCTGCTGATGCAATCGTGCTGACGCCACGGGGTAGCTGGGCGTTCAAGTGGTACGCCCAGCGTGCCGAGTTCGTGGTCTTCAAGGACTGCCCCCAGGACGCAGCAGGCATTGTCGAATGGGACCGTCGTCGCCAACTCCGCGGCCGCTGGCTAATCGACATCGAGCGCGGGCGACCGCTGCGTGTCACCACCGCCGCGTTCGGCACCGAGCGAATCTCCCACATCCTCTGGCGACGCACCCACAGCCTCAAATCACTCGACGGATTCGATCCGCTCTTCGCCACGCCCCATCACGTGGTCTACGCGGTCCCTTCACCGGACCCGAAATGACCCACTCCCGGCCAACGGCTCACGGTCGCCTGAGGTCATAGCAGATCAACCGCGGAGCTGACCGGGTGACCGGATCCCTCATGTTCTGGCTGATGTAGAGCAGGCCGCGGCTGATCACCGGCGGGCACCACGACTCGCGGGCCAGGAACAGGGACGACCGCTGAGTGATCTTGTAGCCCTTGGGCGAAAGATCCATCCACATCAACTGGCCGAGTTCCCCCAGGACCAGGGCCTGGCCGTCGGCACCCAGGAAGGACCCCCGCAGCGTACTGAGGGTCAGAGTCTGCTCGACACCCTGAACCGTCACCGTCTGCTCCCACTCGGGCTCCTCACGCCACAGCACCTTGCCCGACTTCAAATCGACACAGACCAGCGACGCATCCGGCTCGTTGCGACCGTCAAATCCATACAGGTAGCCGTCCCTGATCAGCGGGGTGCCCCAGTGCAAACCCAGCTGATTCGACTCGGTATTGTGCTCGGCGTCGACCATCTTCCAGACGACTTTGTGCGAGGCCAGGTCCTTGCCGATCTCCAGCAACGCGGTCCCGGTCTGGTAACTGGCCGAGACGAAGATCCGGTTACCGCCGACCACCAGCGGGCACGACGCGTTGACGCTTTCGTACTTCCTGCTCCGCCAGGGGAAATCCAGTTCGAGTTTCCCGTTGGACGGGTCGATCAGCATCAGGCCACCCGTCGGTGGCCGGCTCTCGCCTCCGGCAAACACCAGCACCCGCTTCTTGCCGTGGATCGTCACCAGCCGCGGAGAGGCGTAGCCCGATCCCCATTTCTTGCCCGAGACCCACACCAGCTTGCCGGTCAGGGTGTGGAATGCCGCGACGCACGGACCACCCACCTTGCCGACGTTGATCACCAGCCGATCGCCGACCAGCAGCGGCGAGCCAACCGCACCGAAGAAACCCTGGGGCACACGAAATTCTTGCGAAAGATCCCGCTTCCAGATCTCACGACCCGTCGCCAGTTCCAGGCAGATCAGGAACCCCTCGGCACCGTAAATGTAGACCCGGTTTCCATCGATGACCGGAGTCGACCGTGGACCGCTGCTGTAACCCAGCCGGTCGCGGTAGGCGGTGGCGAACTTGTGCTGCCAGAACTGCTGGCCCGTCTCGGCGTGCAGGCACTCAACCAGAACCGAGTCGCCCACGCGGTGGGGATAGACCAGGTAGGGATGCCTGATGGCCGGCGAGGCATATCCGTCTCCGGCAGCAAGTTCCCACACCTTCGCCGGCCCCGTCTTGGGCCAGCTCTTCAGCAGGTGCGTCTCGGTCGAGACTCCGTCGCGAGTCGGGCCCAGGAACCCGGTCCAGGCGTGCGTCTTGGCCAGTTTCGAGAGCGGCTTGGCGGGTTTCTGATTCTTGACGCGCGAGTAGGCCTTCAATGCCGGGGGAGTCGTGTTGTCGGCTCGACCGGCGACTTGGGGAGGAGCCGGATCCTTGACCACAGTTGGCTCGGCACTGTGCAGCAGCGAGGATGCTCCCAGGCTCGCCAGAACCAGGGCCAGGAACAGGACCGAAAGACGCATGCTCATCCCTTCCGTGTTAGGCCGATAGATCGTCGCCACGTCGGCTCGATTGAACCCCGAGCCCCAAGGTTTTTCAACCCGCGCCAGCCGCTGAACCGCACCCCGCTCCGCACATCGGGCTCACTCCCAAACCGGCCGCGCGGGGATTTCGCGAGGACCCGGGCCAACGTAGTGGGGCCGGGCAACGCTGGCGACGGGGTGGCCCGATTGTTCGAGCACGTGAGTCGCCCAGCCCAGCAGTCGCGCCACCGCGACCAGCGGCAGGTGCAGTTGCGATTCGACCCCACCGGAGGCCAGCAGCCTGATCGTCGACCAGTCCCAACCCGGAACCCCACCGCATGCGATGACGGCTGCTTCGAGTTCTGCCGCTGCACGGTCACTGGACTGCGTCGACTCGGATCCGCTCTCGGACGCCAGGTGCTCGGCCCAGGCCACCGCCGTCTCCCGACGCGGATCCACGGCGGCCTGGCCACCAAACACGCTCCCCGGCACTCCCTGGCCGGCTTCGAGCCGATCGAGCACCCAACCGTCGGGGTCCTTCCCCCAGGGTCGCTCGTCCCACAGCAACACCAACCGCTCGGCCAGTCCCGTTCGCTCGGCTGTCGACTCGACCGCCGCGGCCGCCAGCACCGCTCCATGCACATCCGTTCCAGCCGCCGCGGCCAGCCGCGCCGCCTGGACCGCCGGACTGAACCCCACGTCGATCACGCTGATCAGTAACACGTCCAGCGCTCGTTCGAGCAAGGGCGAGGGGACGCGGCCAGTCAGTAAGGCTGCCAGCTGGGACGGAAAACTCCGCTCGGGATCCGCCGCGATCGGCTCCTCACCCCGGATCATCGCCAACCGAGCGGCCACCAGCATCGGCACACGGCCCAGCAGGCGAATCGAACGCGCCCGATCGGCCTCGAGTGAACGATCGGCAGGTTGAGGATCGAAGTGAGCCACCGCGCTGATCGCGGTCCGCAGGATCTCGGTCAACGGCACGTTCAGCGGAAGCCGATCCAGCAGGTCGCTCATCCAGACCGACTCGTCGCTCCAAGCATCGCCATCCGACGACTCGGCCAGTATCGCCCGGAAATCGGCCAGGTACAGGTCGTCGGGCAGGTCACCATACAACAGCAGGTACGCCACCTCGGTGAAGGTCGATTCCCGGACCAGGTCCAACACGTCGTAGCCTCTGTAGGCAACCGACTGATCGTTCCAGTCGGAAATCGCCGTGTCGGTCACCGTCTCGCGGAAACCACGCGTTGCATCCCACCCCTCGCCATGCTCCATCACGGCGTCGTCCCTCCGGCAGTCGCGGGGGCCACTCCTTGGCCCCACCGGGCGGCATTGTAACGTCCTACCAGCGACTTCGATGCGCCATCACACGAAAAAGTGGAACTTGGTCGCTACGATGGACCGCCCTGACAATCGACTCGTACTCCGAGACATCGCATGCCCCGCCCCCCACTCAAGCACTGCCTGATCGTCCTGCTCGCGCTGGCCGCGACCTGCAGCGACAACCCCCTGGAGGCCGACTCCAGGTCATTTCGGATCGAATTCACCAAGTCGGTGCATTCAAAACCGTTTACAGGACGGGTCTATGTGATCTTCAGCCGCAGGCAACGCCAGCCGCGGACCGGGCCCGGTTGGTTCAACCCCGAACAGTTCGTCGCTCGTGATGTCCAAAACTGGAAACCCGGCGTCCCGCTGGAATTCTCCACCAAGTCGAAGGGCAGCCTGGGCGGCGGAGGCGGGCTCAAGGCCGGTCCGATCCTCGGATACCCCGGACCACTGGCGGACATGAAACTCTCGGGGTACCGCGCCCAGGCCGTAGCACGTTTCAATCCTCACGACCGAGAAATCGGCGTCGGGCCCGGCAACGGCTTCAGCCAGATCATCCCCCTGGGCGATGACGATCCGCAAGACCTCGTCGCCTTTCAGATCAGCGAGTTGGTCCCGCCCAATCGATTCAAGGAGACCAGGTGGAGCAAGCTGCTGGTGGTCCCCTCGAAACTGCTGACCGGATTCCACAAGCGACCGGTCTCGTCGCGAGCGGCCGTGATCCTGCCAGCCAGCTACTATGACCAACCCAAGCGAAGCTACCCGGTGATCTTCTCCATCCCGGGCTTTGGAGGCACCCATCACGGAGCCAGCCTGCAGCGGCCTGTGGCAGAAATGAACGACGGTGGAGTCGAGTTCCTGCGGGTCACCCTCGATCCCAGTTGCCCGCTGGGACATCACGTGTTTGCCGACTCGGCCAACAACGGGCCGGTCGGAAAGGCGCTGACAACCGAGTTGATCCCGGCTCTCGACAAGCAATTTCGTACGATCTCCAACCGCTCCGCCCGCTTTCTCACCGGACACTCCTCGGGAGGATGGAGCAGCCTGTGGCTGCAGGTGACCTATCCCGAGATTTTCGGTGGCACCTGGAGCACCTCACCGGACCCGGTCGACTTCCGCGACTTTCAGCGGATCAACCTCTATCGCAAAGGTGAGAACATGTATGTCGACCCCGAAGGCAAACGACGACCCCTGGCACGTGTCGATGGACGGGTCCTGCTGTGGTACAAGGGCTTCGCCGACATGGAGTGGGTGCTCGGGCATGGTGGCCAGTTGCACAGCTTCGAAGCGGTTTTCAGCCCCCGCGGCTTAAACGGCAAGCCACGGCTGCTGTGGGATCGCAAGACCGGCCGAGTCGATCTCGAAACGGCCAGGACGTGGGAACAGTACGACATCCGGCTGGTGCTCGAACGGAACTGGAAGACACTGGCCCCCCGCCTCAAGGGCAAGCTGCACGTCTTCATGGGGGATATCGACACCTTCTACCTTGAAGGAGCCACCATCCGGCTCAAGCAGGCACTCGCCGATTTGGGCAGTGATGCTGTTGTTGAAATCCACGAGGGACGTGACCACTCGAACCTCCTTCGAGGCGGCCTGAGACGTCGGATCCGCAAGGAAATGACCTCGGCCTTCCTCTCCGCTCACCCCGACCAGCGGCAACCGGACACGGGCCGTTGAAGCCCCGTGTGGCAGTCGCTATTCTCGCCCCATCCCGCCCAGAAACCCGGCGGGAATCAGCCTGAGTCTTTTGACGCGTCTCCCAAGGAGTCACCCGCATGGGCCTGTTCGACGGCAAGAAGGGGCTGGTCTTCGGCATTGCCAATGACCACTCGATCGCATGGGCCATCACTCGGCAACTGCACGACGAGGGAGCCGAGATCGGGTTCACTCACCTCCCCGACAAGGATCCCGAGCGGCCCAGGATGGAACGGCGGCTCAGGAAGCTCGTCGAACCGCTCGGCACCGGGATGATTGAAGCCTGCGACGTGACTAATGACGAGCAACTCGATCACGTCTTTGACGTCGCCCAATCCACCTACGGCAACATCGACTTCATGCTGCACTCGATCGCCTACGCCCCGATGGATGATCTCAAGGGTGAGGTCGTCGATGTCAGCCGCGACGGGTTCAAGCTGTCGATGGAAATCAGCGTCTACAGCCTGATGACGCTGGCCCGCCGGGCCCGACCACTGCTGAGTGAAGGAGGCAGTATCCTGACGCTGACCTACCTGGGCGGCGAAAAGGTGATCCCCGGCTACAACGTGATGGGGCTGTGCAAGTCGGCACTCGAGAGCGCCACGGAATACCTCGCCAGCGAACTGGGGCCCGAGGGAATCCGCGTCAACGCGCTCTCGGCCGGACCACTCAAGACGCTCAGCTCATCGGCCGTCGGTGACTTTGACCTGATGCTCGACCTCTACCAGAAACTCTCGCCCCTGCGACGCAATGTCGACGCCGACGAGGTGGGCAAGACGGGGATGTTCCTGCTCAGTGACCTCGCCAGCGGGATCACCGGCGAAACCCTGCATGTCGACTCGGGCTTCCACATCATGGGAGCCCCGCCCACCGACGCTCGGGACGACGGCGACTCGGAATGACCACCGTGGGCCAGAGAATCGGGATCGCCGTGGTGCTCTCGCACGACGCCACCCGCTGCCTGGTCGGGATTCGCCCCCCCGAGGCACCGCTGGGCGGGATGCTCGAGTTTCCCGGCGGCAAGTGTCTGCCCGACGAGTCGCCTCGTGAGGCCGCACTCCGCGAGTGTCTCGAGGAGACCGGAATTGCCGTCGAACCGCTCAAGCAACTCGAACGACGCACCTGCGACTACGACCACGGCCGGGTCGAGTTGCACTTCTGGCTCTGCCTGCCGCGACAGGCCAGGCAAGCCGCGCCCTGTCACCCCTTCGCTTGGTCACCGCTGGATGAACTCGAGGCCGGACGGTTTCCCGAGGCGAACGCACTCGTGATCAAGCGGCTGGTCGACGCCACCGGTTCACTCGAGCAACTTCGGGCCGCGGATCAGACCGAGTCGACCCACGACGCGTAGAACGTGAATGTCTCATTGATCTCGTTGGCAAAGCCATTGATCACGTCGGCACCCTCGTTGCCGGCCAGCGTGTCCTGGGCCCCCTGCCCGTTGATCGTGTCGTTGCCATCACCACCGAGCACGATGTCGCGGCCACCGCCTCCGGAGAGCACGTCGTGGCCGTTGCCGCCGACGATTGTGTCGTCCTGGCCGCCTCCGTTGACCACGTCGTTGCCGTCGTGGCCCGAGAGCCCGTCGAAGCCGTCGCCGCCGTTGAGCGTATCGTCGCCGTCTCCGCCGTTGAGGATGTCGTCACCGTGTGAGGCCTCGAGCAGGTCGTCCCCGTCGCCACCGCCGATGGTGTCGTCCCCGTAGTTGCCGTAGAGGCTGTCGTCGTTGAGACCACCGTGGAGGTAGTCGTTGCCGGTGCCGCCATACAGGCTGTCCTGACCCGCGTCGCCCATCAGCGAATCGTCGTCCTGGCTGCCGGTCAGGGCGTCGTCGTCTTCACCGCCTGAAAGCGTATCTCGGCCGAAGCCGCCGGTGAGGGTGTCAAAGCCGGAGTTGCCCGACAGGCTGTCGTGGCCGTTTCCGCCCTCGAGCGTGTCGTTGCCGTCGCCGCCGACGATCACGTCGTCGTCGTCCTGGCCGTCGAGGTCGTCGTCGCCAGCGCCTCCGATGATTGTGTCGTTGCCGCGGCCTCCGTCGGCCCGGTCGTCACCCTCGCCACCCCATATTGTGTCGTCGTCGAGACTGCCGGTCAGCGTGTCATTGTCATTTCCACCGACCAGCCGCAGGCGAACTTCGTCGATCCGCACGCCTGAGGCCGAGATCGTGTCGTGGCCGTCCTCGCCGTTGACCACCAGCAGCGTGCCCGCCACGTCCTCGAGCAAACCAACGACCAGTTGGTCGTTGCCGTCGCCGGCCAGGATGTCGGTCCGCCAGATCGTCTGCGAAACTCGAACCGTGTTGATGCCGTCGACAACCGTCAACTTCGGCCGGTTGCCACTGGTCTTGCTGACCCAAAGCGAATCGGCCGCTCCGCTGCCCAATGCCTCGAATCGAGCCGAACCGGCCGAGTTGTTCATGACGTCGGATCCGTTGCCGATCCGCCACCGCAACAGGTCATCACCGCCGTTGCCGTCGAGCGTATCGCTGGCACCCTGTCCGTCGAGCGTGTCGTCGCCGGCGTCGCCGTAGAGCTTGTCCTCGCCGCTGCCGCCCAGCAACGTGTCATCGTCCAGTCCGCCCCGCATCGTGTCGTTGCCACTGCCGGCATTGATGTAGTCGTCCCCACCCAGCCCACTGCCGGTGTCGGCTCCGGCCCCCCCCTTGAGGACATCAGTAGCGCTGCCACCCCACAACGTGTCGTTTCCCGAGCCGCCCAACAATGTGTCGCCCAAGGCCGTGCTGGTCACCAGCGGGCTGAAGTCCACCTTGGTGACAAACAACTCGTATCCGCCAATGCCGGTGACCGGCACCGAGGTGTCATCGGCACCGATCGCCGTCAGGCCATACAACGGAGGCGGGTTGGGAGTCAGGTCCAACTTGCGGACAATGTCCACGTCACCGCGGTCGAAGATCTCGATCCGGTCTTCACCGGGTGCACCACCCAGCCAGACCTGGCCCGCCACCGCACCGACCGCATCCATGTTCGAGTTCGACGCCATGGTGCTTAGCGGAGTGTAGGACAGCGTCGAGATCCCCGTTGCCGGGTCGATCTCGTGCACCGACAGACCCGCCGAATCCAGCAGCAGCAGTCGCGGCGTCGTGCTGGCCGGACCGATCATCGCCAGGCCGCCGGTGATGTCTATGAATGTGCCGACCGGGTTGGCACCAGGCGGCAAGGGTCCCTCGCCGGTGCCCAGCAGATTCAGCATACCGACCACCTGACCGATCGCCGGATTGAACACCAGGATCTCGGGCGGGTCCAGGATCTGAGGGATCTGCGGATCGCCGGGGAAGGGAAAGAGATCCTCGGCCTGGCCGGGAATCTCTTCCGCCTCGATGTCCAGGATGTAGACCAGGCCCGCATCGTACGCCAGGCCGTCGTAGGACTCGGGACTGTTGCCGATTGGTGAGGTGACCAGGTCTGAATCGATGACTGACCCGTCGTTGGCATTGATTTCATAGAGAATGCGGCTGGCGCTGTTCATGAAGAACAGCCGTTCGCCGACCGAGTCGAACGCCAGGGCGGCCTGGCCCGTATTCGTCTCGCCCGTCGGCAGATCGAACCGATTCAACTCCACACCCGTCGCGGCGTCGAGCTCGACAATCTGGTTACTGCCGTCGGTGGGCAAGACGAAGACACCGGAGGCTTCCGGCTCGAAGACTTCGATATAATACGTGTCTGTGGCGTTGCCGGTCGTCGGCAAGGTCAGATTCAACAGCACCGGATCGGTGTCCGGCTGGCTGCTGCCGTCGTCGAAACCGTCGTTGATCGCTATGTCGGTCGCAGTGCTGCTGCCGCTGTGATACGGCAGGATCGTGCCGCTGGAATCATAGACCCGCACCTGCGTGTCAACAGGTGCGGTGACCCGGGTGAGCCATCCCGAAAGGACCTCGATCGAAACCACCTGTCCGCCGGTGCCCTCGAATGAATACACGTCGACCGTGCCCCCCACACCAAACTGGCCACCGATGATCGCGACGGCTTCGACGTTAACTGCCCGGTCGACGTTGACGCCGGATTCGAGCGTGTTGGGAACCGAGAGGGCCCGCAGGGTCATCGGCTGAGAACCCGCAGGCGTCAGCGACCCGTGTGGAGCGGCCTGCTCGGAAACGAACAACCCGGTCTCATTGAAGGCCAGCTTGATCGCCGAGCGTTCACTGAGGAAGAGATCAGCGGTAACGTCGAAGTTGCCTACGCCCAGCATCCCTTCGGAAGCCATCAGGTGATCGACCGTTTCGGTGGCGTTCATCGGACCGGGAAAGGCCGGACTGAAGGACGTCGCTCCGGGAGGATCGAGGATGCCGACCGTGCCCGAGATCGGACCAAACGAATCGACGTCTCGGAGGCCGAGCAGATGACCCAGTTCGTGCGCCGTCGCGTAGGCACTTGCGGCAATGATGTTGGCACTGGTTGAGGTCGGCTGGCCGGTTCCGTCGAGCAGGCCGTTGGGACCCAGTACGTCGACTGAGACGCTGCCGCCGAGGTCGACGTTGCGGAAGTCGTACGCGCTGGCTCCGGCCGCTCCACCCAGACCCGGGCCAACGCCCAGCGGTGCCAGGTTGTAGACCACAGTGATATAGGCACCGTTTTGCAGGTACAGATCGTTGGTGTCGGGAGCCGACTCGGTGAAACTGATGTCGAAGGCGGAAAAATCGGACTCGAGCCGTGACTGAATGGCCGTTCGCTCGGCTGCCGTGTACACGTGCTCGGTCAAAGGATCGGTCTGGCTGTCAAAGTCCAACCAAACGATCTGCTGCTGGAAACCCCGCAGCAGGTCGTGGCTACCACCCCCGTTGAGCTTGTCGAGCCCGTGGCCGCCGATGAGCGTGTCCCTGCCGCCCTGTCCCTTCAGGTTGTCGTCGCCCATGTTGCCCAGCAACGTGTCCCGACCGGCTCCACCCAGCAGCGTATCGTTACCCGCGGTGCCACTGTCATCGTCGCCGTCGAGGTAGTCGTGACCCCAGTGCCCGTTGATCCGGTCGTCACCGCCGTTGCCCAGGATTGTGTCGCTGTAGCCGTGGCCGTTGATCGTGTCGTCGTCGGCTCCGCCCTGCATCAGGTCCCTGCCCGAACCGCCGTGCATCGTGTCGGATCCCGCCCCGCCGTAGATCTCGTCATTCCCACTGTTGCCGTTGATCCAGTCGTCGCCCTCGCCACCGCGCAGCGTGTCGTGGCCATGGCCGCCGGTGATCCTGTCGCCGGGACCCGCCAATTCGTCACCACCATCGACCACGTCGTGACCATCGCCGGCATCGATCGTGTCGGCTCCGGCCATGCCCGAGATCTCGTCGTTGCCGTTGCCGCCGTCGATCACGTCCGCGGCAGGACCACCGGTGATCGTGTCGTTGCCGTCACCACCGTCGACCGTCGAGGAGGCCGCACCGACGGTGATCACGTCGTCACCGTCGCCGGCTGAGATCACGTCGGTGAAGTTGATCGTGCCGGTGATCGTGTCGTGGCCGTTGCCACCTTCGATCGTTACCAACGTCAGGCTCGTGTAGACCGCGGTGTCCACGCCGCCCAGGCCTTGGCCGTCACCAAGGTCGATCGTGTTGCCGTCGTCGCCACCACGGACCAGAATCGTCTGAACGGTGTTGGCATCGAGTGCTCCGACGCTGGTGTCGGGTACGTAGTTGATCGTGCCACCAATTGGGTTGCCGACCAGAATTTCCACCCGACCAGCCAGAACCGGATCCTCGCGGATCACGATCGCGTCGTCGGCATCAGAAACGACCATCAGGTCGCCGTTGAAGAACAACGCGGTGACCGAGAGCAATGTTCGGTCCTCGAGAACTTCCGCGACGGCCGCATGACGCAACCTCCGCGCGGCTTGGCTGAGGCGGTCGGCTCGACGGAAACTCCGAGTCCGCTGCCAACGAGTCGTCAGGCTGTCGATCCAGGATGTGATTCGCACGGCTCTCACTCCCAAGGGCCCGGTACACTGGGCCACAGAGCCCGGACGTGGGGGTCCGGGCAAGGAATTACGATGTCCCTCAAATCTAGGCCGCGAAGGGGGACCAAAAGGAAGACCACTTCTTCGTAGCCGCTTTTTCCCGCGCGATTGTGCCGATTGGGACCGGCGATGCGCGTCGTTCCGGTTGTGAGATCCCAGCAGGTCCAATCCACCAAAAGCGGGGGGGGCGGGGGAGGGATTCTGATTGCGAACGGTCTCGACGGCTCTCTACGATGGAGCATCCTGGCAAGCAGCAGCGACCGCGACGGTTGGGCTGCCTGCGGAAGAGATCACGGACCAATCGCCCACAGCGGGCGAGGAGCCAACATGCGACTGAATTCCTGGATCGATTCGCTTCGCCGCCGTCTCAGCAACTCGGCCTCCCGCCGTCGATGCCGCTCCGCGGCAGCCACTGCCGAGCGGCTGGAAGACCGCACGCTGCTTTCGGCCACCACCATCTGGGCCAACGGCAGCCTGTTTGTCTCGGCCACAGCCGGTGAAGCCATCAGCATCACCACCGACTCGACCTCCAGCGTAGTCGTCTCGATCGACGGCACCGTCGACGACAGCCTGCCGCAGGTGCCCGCCGGGTTGGTCGAACGGATCGAAGTCACCGGGGGCGACGGCGACAACGTCATCAACCTGACCGGCGTCCGCCTGGCCCTGTTCAGCTACATCGATCCGATCACCGGTGGGACCATGCCGATCGAGGTCCATGGGGGTGACGGTCACGACACGATTTCCGGCAGCGCTGATCTCGACGACACGCTCGAAGGCGGCGACGGCAACGACGTGATCAACGCGGGCACCGGACACAATTGGCTCGACGGCGGCGATGGCAACGACAGCCTCACCGGCGGCGAGGGCCACGACGTCCTCATCGGCGAGGACGGGCAGGACACCCTGCTGGCCCAAGCCGGCGACGATACGCTCAGCGGAGGCAACGGCCACGACAGCCTGCTGGGACACACCGGCTCAGACAGCATCGACGGAGGCCACGGCCGCGATACCATCTTCGGCGGCGACGACGACGATACGCTGCACGGCAACGACGGCCGCGACTTGATCTCCGGCGGATCCGGCGACGACAGCCTCCTCGGAGGCACCCAGGCCGACACGCTGCTGGGCGGACCCGGTAACGACACCGCGCTGGGCAACGAAGGGAACGATCATATCGAGGGTGGCACCGAGGATGACCTGCTCGTCGGCGGCTACGATCGAGACACGATCCTCGGCAATGACGGCAATGACAAGATCAATGGACAGCGACACAACGACTCGATGCTCGGCGGTAAGGGCGACGACACCATCCTCGGTGGACACGGCAGCGACTACCTCCGCGGCAACGAGGACGACGACCGGCTCAAGGGACAAGGCGGCAACGACACCATCATCGGCCGATCCGGAAACGACTACCTCCAGGGCGATACCGGCCGCGACCTGCTCGATGCCAGCCAGCCAGTGCTCACCATCAACAACGTCAGGATCGACGAAGGTGACACCGGCCAGCAGCCGGCCAACTTCACCGTCACCCTCCGAGGAAACATACTCGGTAGCGTGACCGTCGACTACGACACCGGAGACGGCACCGCCACGGCCGGGGCCGACTACACCACCGTCACCAACGGCAGGCTCACGTTCCAGACGTCAGGGGATCAGACGATCAGCGTGCCGGTGTTGGGTGACACGACGGACGAATCGGACGAAGAGAACTTCTTTGTCACGCTGTCCAACGCGACCGGTGCTCTGATCTTCGACAACGTCGGAGAAGGCAGGATCGTCGACGACGACGATCCGCCACCCGGCGGACTGCAGCCGGCGGTGTGCAGCGGATCGGGGACCACCACCAACTCGGGAGCCCACGTGATGTCGACCGGAGTCGGTGACCTCACCGTCACGCTCGGTGTCGATGGCTTCGGAGCCTACGGCAGCCAGGGGGGCACCAACACGACCGACGCCACCTACGACCCCGCCGGCGCGATCGGGCCGTCGGGTACGACCTGGGAGTCCGGGATCGCTCTGCGAATCGGCAGCACCGGCGCACGCGAGTTCCTCGCATCCGGCACCATCAGTGGATCGGGTGGTCTCGCCAACCCGGTCATTACCGGCGACACGTCCGAAGGCCAGAGCAGCTTCAGCAACAACAGCCTCGACTTCTCGCTCTGCCAAAACATCGTCAACCTGGTCGACGTCAACAGCGTCCCGTCGGGCTCCCTGCTGATCCAGACCTACACGATCACCAATCCGACCGCTTCGACAATTGACTTCGAGCTGGTCCGATTCATGGAAGGTGAGCTCAACTTTGTCGGGTCCGTCGGCAACGACGGCGGCGGCCACATGCTGAGCCCTGGCGGCACCGAGATCATGTTCCAGATGGACCAAGGCGGTGACGCCACGACCTCGACCGAATTCGTCGGACTGACCGGAATCGGCGGCACGCAGCCTCTGGTGAATCGCTACGAACTGGATGTCCGGCCTGCCTTCGGCAACCGGATCGTCAGCGGCTCGGCACTCGACGATTCGGTCATCGGTGATGCCGACGGCAACGGCTTCCTCGACGCCGGCAACGAAGCAGACGTCGGCATCGCCATGCGGAATACCTTCATCCTGCTCGCCGAAGAATCGACGGTCTATTCGACTCACACGCTGTTCGGATCCGGTCCGCCCGATTTGGCTACGCCACCGGCTCCGCCCACGCCTCCTCCCTCGCCCCCACCATTGACCCCGAGCACCGGCCAGGGCGACACGCTCAACGGTGGCAATGGCAACGACACGCTGCTGGGCAGCGAGATGAACGATATCCTGCGCGGCGGCATCGCCAAGGACCTGATCTACGGTGGAGGTGGCGACGACACCATCTATGGACAGGGCGGGCGAGACACGATTGACA